>Ga0070706_100004751_pt1 | contig 13019 bp, 10 predicted proteins | sample KBSK5501metaG_FD_65476 | JGI IMG/M metagenome (GOLD analysis project Ga0070706, IMG submission 65476) | Corn, switchgrass and miscanthus rhizosphere microbial communities from Kellogg Biological Station, Michigan, USA - KBS K5-50-1 metaG | ecosystem: Host-associated > Plants > Roots >...
ACGGCGTCTACTCGCGCCTCGGCCCGAGCGACTTTCGCGACGAGGACTTCAACGTCATCTGCCTCGGCGACTCCTTCACCGCGAACCCGCATCTTCCGGAGCAGGTGCGCTGGCCGAGCCTGCTCGAGCACCGGCTCCAGTCCCGCATGCCCGGCCGGAGGGTGCGGGTGGTGAACTTCGGGTGGGTCTCCTCGTCACCCGTGCTGCAGGCCCGCCAGCTCCGCGAGATCGGCGCGAAGTACAAGCCCGCCCTCGTCGTGCAGGCCTTCGACATGACGGACTTCCACGACGACCTGGTGGCCCGCGAGCGGCTGGCCCGCGTCGGGTCCGGGGCCGGCGGCGGCGGAGACGCGTCGATCTTCCGCGCCTTCGGCGTGGGGGCGAGCCTGGCCCTCGGCGTCGAGGACTACGGGCAATGGCTGCGAGAGCGCTACCGTTGGGCGCGCCCGGAGGGCGCTCCCGCCGTTCCTCGCCAGCGCTACTTCTTCCTGTTCGAGCCGCCGGAGGCCTCCGAGCCGTACTTCCGCGAGAGCTGGGAGGCGATCCGGGAGACGGAGCGCCGGGCGCGGAGCCTGGGGGCGCGCTACGTGCTGTTCATCCTCCCGCGCTATCAGCAATACGATCCGCGCGAGAGCCCTCGGGACCCCGAGCGCCGGGCGTTCCCGGAGGACGCGCCGGGCCGGCTGGTGCCCTTCGAGTATTTCGCGCGCCAGTCGCGGTCGGCCGGCTTCCCCATCCATTCGCTGCGCGAGGACTTCCTCGCCGACCCTGCGTTTCCCAAGTGCCGAAGCGATGATCCCCACTGGAACGCGGAGGGGAACCGGGTGGCCGCGGAGGCGATGGAACGCCGTGTCGTAGCCGACCGGCTCCTGCCGTGAACCCGGGGGGTGCGGGCGGCGCACCCCCCGGTCCGTGCTCAGCGGTCCCCTTGGTCCAACTCGGCCATGACGGTGGCACTGCCCCCGTCGTCGCGGATGACGAGCCGCACCTCGACCGGATTGACGATTCCGCCGAGGTTTGCGCCTTCGCCTTCGGCGCTCAGCTCGAATCGTCCTCCCCCGAGGGCCTGGATCTCCACTTCCAGCGTCACACCGGCGATGACTCCTTCGAACTGGAAGCTCCCGTTCTCGTCCGACTTGAAGGAGCCGGCCGGGATCCTGGTCGAGAACGTCCCGACCTGGAGCGTGACGTCCTCGGTGAGCGGGTCGATCCCATTGCTGCCGGGGCCCAGGGTGAAGTTGGCCTTCAGCTCGAACTCATCGCCGATCTCGACCTCGGCGGTGAAGGCCGCGAACGGCACGAGGAGGGACGCCGGCGTCGCGAGAAAGCCGTGCGTTCCGCTGGCATCCTGGAACCAGCCCACGACCTGGCCGCGGTCATTCATGCCCTTGGCCTGGGTGAAGGGCGCAATCGCCCCGGGAACGTCGACGGCCGCAAAGGCCGGCCCATCGCTCACGAAGCCATGGGTGACGCCCGCGGAGTCGACGGAGCTCCCCACGATGTGACCGGAGGAGTCGATCCCATGCACCTCCGTCACCGTAGCGCCCGGTACCTGCACCAGGGTGAGGGCGCCGTTCTTCAACGAGTAACCGTGAAACCCCGCCGCATCGACGAAGTTTCCGACGATCTGGCCTGAATCGTTGATCCCCGTGGCTTCGGTGAAGGAGGCACCGGGACCGTCGATCGGCGTGAAGGTGTTGCCGCTCAGCAGGAAGCCGTGGGTCACGGTTCCCTGACCGAATGCGCCGACGATCTGGCCTCCATCGTTGATTCCCCACGCGGTGGTGAAGAAGGCGCCCGGGACGATGACGTCGGTGACGGTGGCCCCCGCCTTGAGGAAGCCATCCACTCCGTTCGTGCCGACGATCTGACCCAGTCCGTTGATCCCGAGAGCCTGGGTGCTGCCCCCGGGCGGGAGGTCGATCGTCACGAACACGTCGCCATCCTTGAGGAAGCCGTGAAAGCCGGTGAGATCGGAGAAGAGACCCACGATCTGGCCCGAGTTGTTGATCCCAAACGCCTGGGTTTGATCAGCGCCGGGCACATCGATCGTGGTGATGGTGTACGTGCCCGCCGATGCGGAAGAGAGAATCCCCAGAGTCAGGCCCAGTACCAGTCCACTCAAACACATCATCTTGTCGCGGCACATGGTCGCCTCCTCGCTCCATGCAATCCAGCGCCTGCCGACTGCCGAGCGCAACAGCTCCTGAAATCACGGAAGGGCCCGAACCGAAGTTGCCGCCAACGTCGCCGTGGCCACGAGACGGAGAGTCGCCGTTGACCGGAGGGCAGCCACGTTCGACATGTCTCCCCTGTTGTTAGTGCTCGTCGGGGTGAGGCGGGGCTTTCGCTAGCCCGGCGTGATAGTTGCCGGAAGTCTAGGCCGGCGGCCGCAAGGAAGCAGTGACCGCAAACACAGGGGTGGGGCTTGACACGCTCCCGGCGCATCCACTATCGTTACCCATCCGGTCACGTTCTGCGGACGGCTGGTCCGCTCCCCCTCGCACTTCTTCCGAGAATCGCCATGAGCCAAGAAGATCCTTCTTCCCCCAATCGCCCGGCCCCGCCGCGCCGAGGCCGTCCGCCCAAGGGCGACGGCCCGAGAAACCGGTCCCGGGAAGGGCCTGACAACGACGGCGCGGACGAAAGCGGCCAGGACGGCCCCGCGGCGATAGCGACCGCGGAGCCCGAAGCCGCGCCCCCGCCGGCGGAGCCCGCTCCCGAGAGCGTGCTCCGGGAGCCGCCGCCGGCGCCGGCCCCCGTGGCCCCTCCCGCGCCGGCCGTGGCCGCCCCCCCGCCACCGGTCGAGCCCGGCCCTTCGCCCGCCGTCCGGCGGGAGCCGGAGGCCGCGCTCGACCGCGGCAGCCGGCTCGACCTCGCCGAGCTCAAGGAGATGAACATCACCAAGCTCGCGCACGTGGCCAAATCGCTGGACATCTCCGGCGCGGCCACGATGAAGAAGCAGGAGCTGGTCTTCCAGATCCTGCGCGCCCAGGCGGAGAAGGAAGGGCTCATCTTCTCGGAGGGCGTGCTGGAGATCCTCCCCGACGGGTTCGGCTTCCTCCGCGCCCCCGAGTACTGCTACCTGCCGGGTCCGGACGACATCTACGTCTCGCCGTCGCAGATCCGGAAGTTCGACCTGCGCACCGGCGACACCATCAGCGGCCAGATCCGGCCGCCCAAGGAAGACGAGCGCTACTTCGCCCTCATCAAGGTCGACGCGGTCAACTTCGAGCCCCCGGACAAGTCGAAGGAGAAGATCTTCTTCGACAACCTCACGCCGCTCTATCCGATGGAGCGGATCAAGATGGAGACGATCGCCGAGAGCCTCTCGCCGCGCATCCTCGACCTCATGACACCCCTCGGCAAGGGCCAGCGCGCCCTCATCGTCGCCGCCCCCCGCACGGGGAAGACGATGCTGCTCCAGGCCATCGCCAACGCCATCACCAGCAACCACCCCGAGATCGTCCTCATCGTGCTCCTCATCGACGAGCGGCCCGAGGAGGTCACGGACATGCAGCGGTCGGTGCACGGGGAGGTCATCTCGTCGACCTTCGACGAGCCGGCCGACCGCCACGTCCAGGTGGCGGAGATGGTCATGGAGAAGGCGAAGCGCCTCGTCGAGCACAAGAAGGACGTGGTGATCCTCCTCGACTCCATCACGCGCCTGGCCCGTGCCTACAACACCATCGTGCCCCCGTCGGGGAAGGTGCTGTCCGGCGGTGTCGACTCCAACGCGCTGCAGCGGCCAAAGCGCTTCTTCGGCGCCGCTCGCAACGTGGAGGAGGGCGGCAGCCTCACGATCATCGCCTCCGCCCTCGTGGAGACGGGCTCCCGGATGGACGACGTGATCTTCGAGGAGTTCAAGGGCACCGGCAACGCCGAGATCGTCCTCGACCGCAAGCTCACCGACAAGCGCATCTTCCCGTCGATCGACATCAACCGGAGCGGCACCCGCAAGGAGGAGCTGCTCGTGCCCAAGGACGAGCTGAACCGCGCCTGGATCCTCCGCAAGGTGCTCTCCGCGCTGTCGCCGGTGGAAGCGATGGAGCTGCTGCTCGAGCGCCTGAGCAAATCAAAGACGAACAAGGAATTCCTCGAGAGCATGTCGAGCGGAGGATAGAGGGCCAAAGCTGCGACGGGTCTGACCGCTACTCCGAGGGGCGCTCGATCGTACGGTCGCCGAGCCCCGGCCGCACGGTCACCCGGACGTTGCTTGCGGCGAGGGAGCGGTTCGCCCGGCGCATCGTGACCTTGATGGTGTAGACGCCGGCCCGGCGGTACTCGTGCTCGGCGGTGAAGCGGCGGTCGATCTTGGTCGTGCCGGCCACGAACGGCGGGCAATCCCCCTCCTGCACGCTCTTGCCCCCGTCGTCCCAGTCCCACTCGAGCTGCGGGCAGTAGTAGTCCTCGACGTCGTCGCCGCCCTGCAGCTCCGCGGTGAGGAAGACGTTCACGGGAGAGAAGGCCATGCGGGGCGTGGCTCTCAGGTCCAGCCGAGGCTTCTTGGCCTTCGCCTCCGGCCTGGCGTCGGCGGAGGCGGGCGCGGCAAGGGTGACGGCGATCGCGGCGCTGAGGGCAGCGCGGGTCATGGCTCTCTCCCGGAGCGGGGGCGGTCCAATTGTATTCCAGCCGCGAAGGGACGGATAAGATGCCCTCGTGGCCCTGCTGCGCCTGGCTCCGAGCGCCGCCGCCAAGGAGAAGCGGCTCATCGCCCTTCTCGGCGGACGGGACCCCGCGGGCCTCGGCCTGATCGCGGCCGTGCGCGACGCGCAGGTCGCCGGCAGCCTGGAGCTGGCCGGCGAGGCCGTGACGCTCGACGAGGTTCGCGCGGCGCGGAAGGCAGAGGCTTCCTCCTCCGCGGCAGCCCGACTCCTGCGGGCGGCCGACGCCGTCGAGCCGGGCTCACGCCTGACGGTGGACGCGCTCACGGCCTGGCATCGGGCCCTCGGCCTCGAGCCCGGCTACCGCGCGAGCGAGCGCTCGCGCGAGCAGGGGCCGCCCCCGGCGCCGCCGGAGTTCATCGCGAGCCGTCTGGCCATCCTCCAGGATTGGCTCAGCGTGGAGAGCAGCCGCGAGCTGAAGCCCGCGCAGGCCGGAGCCCTCGCGATGGCCCGCATCGTGGAGATCCTGCCCTTCGAGCGCGGGAACGGCCGCGTGGCGCGTCTGGCCGCTTCGCATCTGATGGTCCGGGCGGGAGCGCGTCCTCCGGTCCTCATCGGCGCGGACGCGCCCCGGATCGAGGCCTGTCTCCGCGCGGCCTTCCAGCTCGCGACCGAGCCCCTCACGAGCCTCCTCGAAGAGGCGTCGGAGCGCGCGCTCGACGTCATGATCGGGGTCCTCGCGGAAGGCGGCTCGTGAGTGGTCGCGGACCGAACGCCTACTCTCCGCCCAGATCCCCGACGCCGCGCACGGTGACGGTCGCGCTGGCTATCGCCAGCGGGCGGCTCGCGCGGAGCATGTGGACCCGGACGTTGTAGACGCCCGGCCGGAGGTAGGCGTGCATGGCGGTGAACCGCCGCTCGACCGGGGTCTCCGGCCCGAACGGCGGGCAATCGGCCTGGTGGGCGCTGCGGCCCCCGTCATCCCAGTCCCAGACGATCGCCGGGCAGTAGAACTCCTCCGCGTCGTCGCCGCCGTTGAGCTCGGCGGTGACGAGGACCGTGGAAGGCGTGAAGCTGAAGCGCGGGCTGGCCCGGAGATCCAGGCGGGGCTTGCGGGGCTTGGTGCGCTCGCCGGCGGAAGCGGAAGCGGCCAGGGTGGATACGATCAGGACGAGTACGGCACGATGGGACATGAACGGCTCCTTGGGTGGCTGCGTGTCATCGATCCTGATTCGGATCCGGCACCTCGAGCAGCGGCCGGTGCCGATCGCGTTCGTCCAGGATCTCGGCCGCCGGCTTCAGCGCGCCGCTGTCGACTTCCTGCACGCCGTAGGCGCGCCCGATGTCGTCGACCCGATCCTGGTCCGGAGTGGGACTGGTGCCCCCGGGGGTTTCGTCGCCGACGTAGGCGTTGTCGAGTGCGCTGTCGTCGGGATCTCCCACGAGGAGCGTCTCTCCGTCCTTGGGAATCTCCACCAGACGGCGGCGCGGGGTTTTCGGCTGGGGAGCGACGCCGGTGCGAAGCGCCTCAGCCGCGATCGCCGTGGGCGAGGGCGTGTGCACTTCCTTCGTCTTGTTCCAGAGAGCCATGATGTCCTCCGCGGGTCCGGCGGACCCGACGGGACAGCGTGCAAACCGCATGCCGCGCGGGCAAGGATCTGAAGACGCTCGGCCACCCGCGTTCGAGGCCCGGGCCCGGGAACGACTTACAAGGAAGCGGCGGCGGAAACGCGCGTGCTACGATCCGGCGTGACCCTTCCGATTCCCTCCGGGCTGCGCCGTCTCCTCGAGAGCCTGCGCGCGGCGGGCGGCCGGCCGTTCATCGTCGGCGGCGCCGTGCGCGACGCTCTCCTCGGCCTCCCCGTGAAGGACTTCGACGTCGAGGTCTTCGGCCTGCCCGCCGAGCCGCTCAAGGCCGCTCTCGCGCCGCTCGGCAGCGTCAACGCGGTGGGGGAGGCCTTCACGGTCTTCAAGCTCGCCGGCCTCGAGGGTGTGGAGGGAGCGGTGGACGTCTCGATTCCCCGGCGCGACTCGAAGATCGGTCCGGGGCATCGCGGGATCGCGGTCGCGGGCGACCCGGGGCTGGCGCCGGAGGAGGCGGCCCGCCGGCGCGACTTCACGATCAACGCGATGCTCCTCGAGCCGTTCACGGGCGAGGTGCTGGACTTCTTCGGCGGCCGGCGGGATCTCGACGCGCGCGTGCTGCGCGCCGTCGATCCGTCGCGATTCGGCGAAGATCCGCTGCGGGCCCTCCGGGCGGTGCAGATGGCGGCCCGCCATGGGCTCGAGGTCGCGCCGGAGACCGCGCGGCTGTGCGCCGCGATGCCGCTGGCCGAGCTTCCCGCCGAGCGTGTCTTCGGAGAGATCGAGAAGCTCTTGTTGAAGGCGCGCCAACCGTCCCGCGGACTCCGGCTGCTGCGCGAGTGGGGACTGCTGGCGCAGGTCGCTCCCGAGCTGCTGCCGCTCGCCGACACGCCCCAGGACCCGCAGTGGCATCCCGAAGGCGACGTCTGGACCCATACCCTGCTCGCCGTGGACCAGGCCGTGCCTCTCGTGGAGGACCTCGACCGGCCCCGCGCGCTGGCGGTCATGCTGGGCACCTTGTGCCACGATCTCGGCAAGCCGGGGACCACGTGCTTCGAGGACGGACGCCTGCGTTCCCGCGGCCACGAGGAGGCGGGGCTGGCGCCGACGCTCAGCCTGCTCGACCGCTGGAACGTCCACACGCGGCTCGGGTACGACGTGCGGGGCCAGGTGCTGGCCCTGGTGGGGAACCATCTCAAGCCGGGCCAGCTCTACGACGACCGGGAGCGGGTCTCCGACGGAGCCATCCGCCGCCTGGCGGCCAAGTGCGAGCCGGCGCTTCTCTATCGCGTGGCCCGGGCCGACTGCCTCGGACGCACCGGAGATTTTCCGCCGGTGGCCATGGAGTGGTTCCTCGAGCGCGTGCGGCGGCTCGACGTGGCGGAGCGCCCGCCCGCCCCGCTCTTGAAGGGAAGGGACGTGGTGGCCCTCGGCGTGGCCCCGGGGCCGGAGGTGGGCCGGGTGGTGCGCGAGGTCTACGAGCGCCAGCTCGACGGCCTGGTCACGACCGTGGAGGAAGCTCGGCGCGAGGCCGAGCGGCTCGTCGCCCTCAGCCGTGGAGGATGCGGCTCCTGAGCAGCTCCTCCGCCGCGGCCGCCGCGACCGGGCGCGAGAAGAGGAATCCCTGCGCGTACGGGCAGTGGAAGCTCCGGAGCTGGGCCGCCTGCGCCGGCGTCTCGACTCCCTCGGCCACCGCCGACACGCCCAGGTTGGCGGCGAGGGTCACGATCGTGCGCACGATCTCGCGGTCCTCGACCTCGGCGTCCATGCGGCTCACGAAGGCGCGGTCGATCTTGAGCGCGTCGATGGGGAACCGGCGCAGGTAGCTGAGCGACGAGTAGCCGGTGCCGAAGTCGTCGATGTCGAGGTTCACGCCGAGCTGCTTGAGCTGGCCCAGCCTGGCGGCGGTGCCGGCGGGGTCGTCCATCAGGGTGCTTTCCGTCAGCTCCAGGCGCAGGCTGGGGGCGGGCAGCCCCGATGCATCGAGCGCCTCGCAGGTCAGGGCCAGCACGTCGGACTGCGCGAACTGGCGGGCGGAGAGGTTGACGCTGACGGCCACCGGCGGGCCGCCGTTCGTCTGCTCCTGCCACCTCCGCGCTTCGGTGCACGCGCTCTTCATCACCCATCGGCCCAGGGACACGATGGCGCCGATCTCCTCGGCGAGCGGAATGAACTCCCCCGGAAGCAGCAGGCCGCGCTCGGGGTGCTGCCACCGGACGAGCGCCTCCATGCCCGTGATGCGCCGGGTCTCCAGGGAGACGAGGGGCTGGAAGTGGAGCCGCAGCTCCTGCCGCTCGATGGCCCGGCGCAGCTCCGTCTCCATCTTCAAGCGCAGCGTCGCGACGGCGTGCATGGAAGAGTCGAAGATCTCCGAGGTGCCTCGGCCGCGGCGCTTGGCCCGGTACATCGCGATGTCGGCGTCACGGAGCAGGTCGGGGGCGTGATCGTAGCGCGCCGACCCCCGCGCGATGCCGACGCTGGCGGAGGCGAAGACCTCGTGGCCCCGCACCTTCAGCGGCGGGCCCAGCTCCTCATGGATGCGGTCGGCGATGCGCAGCGCCTCGCTGGCGTCGTCGACGTCTTCGACGAGCACCGCGAACTCGTCGCCTCCCAGGCGCGCGACCGTGTCGCCGGGACGCAGGCACGCTTCGAGCCGGCGCGCGAGCGCGACGAGGACCTCGTCGCCGGCGACGTGGCCCAGGCTGTCGTTGATCACCTTGAACTGGTCGAGGTCCACGTAGAGCACGGCGAAGGAGTAGTCGTCGCGCCGCCGGCTGCGGGCGAGGGCCTGGTGCAGCCGATCCCCGAACAGCGTGCGGTTGGCGAGGCCGGTGAGCGCGTCGTGCAGCGCGTCGTGCAGGAGCCGCTCCTCGGCCTCCTTGCGGCGGGTGACGTCGGTGAGGGAGCCCGCCATGCGGTACGCCTCGCCCCGCTCGTCGCGCACGGCCAGGCCGCGGGTGAGCATCCAGCGGTAGGCGCCGTCCCGGTGACGGATGCGGTACTCCAGCTCGAAGTGGGCGTCCTGGCCCTTGAGATGAGCGTCCAGCCGCTGGCGGAACTCGCCGACCTCCTCCGGATGGATGCGGCCCAGCCACTCCTCCGGGGCCGAGCCGATGTCGGCGGCGGCGTACCCGAGCATCTCCTTCCAGCGGGGGGAGAAGTGGATGCGGTTGTGCCGGAGGTCCCAGTCGAAGAGCCCGTCGTTGGCCCCGCAGACGGCCAGGGCATAGCGTTCCTCGCTCTGCCTCAGCGCCAGGAGCGCGGTCTCCTTCTCGGCTTCGATGCGCTGCCGCTCACGCGCGGACCCGATGGCAGGACCCAGGCGGGCCATGCGCTCCTTCAGGACGTAGTCGGCCGCCCCCGCCTTGATGATGTCCGCGGCCGTTTCCTCGTCGAGGGACCCGGTGACGACGATGAACGGCGTGCGCGGAGCGATCTGTTGGGCCAGCTCGAGGGCGGCCAGGCCGTGATATCCGGGGACGTCGTAGTCGGCCAGTATCAGATCGAAGGGGAACGTACGGAGGGCCCGCTCGTAGTCCTGCGGGCCGGTGACCCAGGTGAGGGCGAGCTGCCGCACGTGCTTCCGCAGCTCCCGCTCCAGGAGCTGCTGGTCCTGCGCATCGTCCTCCAACATGAGGATGGAGAGGGGATCATCGATCATGCCGCGGGCCAAAGCCGTGTCAGATATACCATTTTCGAATTCGTAAGGGGCGGTTCGGATGAGCTACAACACAGCGCTGTGACCTCGATCACACATTCCACACTCAGCGCCCGTACGCCGTTTCCGTATCCAAGATGTTGAGCGTCCTGAGATAAAGCTCATCCACCTCCTCGCGGCTGTTGGCGATGGCGGTGAGGCCGAGCTTACCGAACTGCGAAAGGGCGCCGATGAGGTGGAAAAGGACTCCCGACTCAGAAGCATGGTTGTAGTGAAGCTTGTTGTACGTGAGGATCTCGATCAGGTCCTCCGGCAGCAGGCCCCGGTAGGCGTCGGACTTGAGGTTGTCGGTGGCCCGGTAGTACTTGGCGTGGCCGGAGGGCGAGAAGAACAGCCCCGTGGCCGGATCGAGCTGGCCGCCGGTCAGGAATTGCAGCGCCAGGTAGGGGTGGGTGGTGCCTCCCATCCGCAGGTTGATCTCGAGCGCGGAGATCTTCCACTCCTTGTCGCCGTGGTTACGGTAGACCAGGAAGTCCACCGAGAAGCGGCTGACGACCCCGTGGCGGGCCAGGACCTGGCCGATCTTCACCCCCGTGTCCTGGACGAGCAGCCGGTAGTCGTCCTGGGCGGGGAAGCTGCAGCCGAGGAAGACCTGGCCGCTGAGGCCGCCCAGGATCTGGTCGTGCGTGGAGATGATCACGACCTCACCCTTGGGGCTGATGCGCATCTGCGCGCTCGGCGAAGCCTTCTCGTGGGCCTCGACGTACTCTTCGACGATGCCGCCCATGCGGGCGAACTTGTCGAAGTAGATCGCGGGCGTCTCGCTCGGCACCGAGAACTCCATCTCCTTGAGCGCGGCCTGGAGGTCGGCCCGGCGCTGGCCCTCGGGGAAGCGCACGAGCGCGTTGCCTTCCCCCGAGAAGCTGTCGTTGAGCTTCACGACCGCCCGCCTGAGGTTCGGCCGCGCGTCCCGAAGCTCGACGAGCGCGTTCTCCACGTCGTGCTCGGTCCGCAGGTCCTCGCTGCCGTGGGGCAGCTCCACCTCCGCCTCGCGGAAGACCTTCCGGCTGCCCGACTTCGTCCCCAGGTGGGCCAGCTTCGGGTCGGCGCCGTTCAAGGGGATGCCCAGCAGCACGGTGAGCCTGCGCTCGAGGGGAGTGGAGTTGAAGACGGTCAGGTAGGCGCGCGAGGGATCCTGGATCCCGGCCCGGATGCGCTCGACGAGCCGTGGCCGCTCGAGGATCTTCTCCGTGAGGGACCGCGGCGAGCCGTCGTGGGCGCAGAGCAGCGTGAGCCGTTGTCGCGCGTGGCTGGCCGGGATGCCGGCGAGGAACTGGAAGTAGTACTCCAGGATCATGGGGTGGACCGGCTCGGAGGTGACGTAGACCATCCGCGCGTGCGGGTTGCGGAGCCGGATGAGGAGGAAGAGCAGCCGCTCCTCGTAGTAGTTCACGCCGGGGAGCTTCCGGAGCTCGCTCTGGTCCAGGGTCAGGGAGGGCACCACCACCGACGTGTGGGGCTCCTCCTCTCGCATGAGGATGCTCTCCCAGACCTCGCTGAGCCGCGGCTTGAGCCGCTCGAACTGGGAGATCTCGTGTTCGAGGGTGATGTCGTTCGGAAACGGAGGCTTGGGGATCATTGGTTGAGCTGGGGGGCGCTAGCGGCGCGCCCCCCAGACCCCCGCTCGTTACGCGCGAATGGATCGCGCTCCACTCGCGGCTGTTACCTGTCTCACCACGGCTAGTGCCGTTCCAACTTTTCTCACCAAGGATGCTTTAAGCGATGTACTACACCTATGTGCTACTCAGCGAAGCCGATCGACGGCTCTATATATCGGCGCTGGTTTCCAGGGCCGCTGCGGGGCCGTCGCCGGCCGCGATGCGGTCTTCGTCCACCTCGATGCGGACGCCGAGGGCCGCCGCCCGCTCGCGCACCTGCCGGTAGAGGTAGAAGCGGAGCGGACCCAGCAGCGTGTAGTCCGAGGTGAGGTGGAGGAACCGATCCTGGCTGTCGTCGGGCTGGGTCTCGCTCATGATCCGCGCCCGCTCGTCGGACCACTCGCTCGTCACCTCTCCTCGCTCACGCTTCTGCTTCAAGAGCATCATCTGGCGCGCGCGGTCGACGATCTCCGGATGGTGGTTCACGCCGAAGACCCGCGGCATGATGCCCCCGCGGTCGCGGGCGAACTCCATCATGGTCAGGCCCTCGCCCGGCGGACCGCCGGCGCCGCGGGCCTCGTGGCCGATGGCAACGAAGCCGTCGGGAAGCGGATGGGACTCCGGGATCAGGTCGAAGAGCCGATGGTCCACCACCCGGAGGTGCCGGCCGTCGGGAAGATCCTCGGCCAGTTGCCGGAACCAGGGATGCCGCCGGCCCTCGTCGGTGAGGACGTTCTCCTGGATCCCGGCGCTCTTGCCGCCTTTCTCCGCCGAGCGCAGGACGGGGCGCGCCACGCCCGCCCACCGGCACATCACGCCGAACGTATGGCAGACCGAGAGGAGCGCGGCCTCGTCGTCGCCGCGGATCGCATCGAAGAGCCGGAACAGGCCCGCTTCCCAGGAAGGGTCTTCCTTGATGCCTTGGCATCCCGGCGAGAACCCGTCGTTGCACCGCGGATCGAGATGGCCGGGTCCTCCGGTCCCGAGGTAGAGCGCGTACCGGCCGCGCGGACCGTCCGGAATCACGCCGCTCTTCCGGATCTCGTACGAGACGACCCGGATCGACAAGCCGCTCTCCTCAAGCCCGGGCAGGATGTCGCACGCGGCGTCCATCACCGCGAGGACGAGCGAGTCGTGGCCGAGGTTCGGCCAGCCGTAGTTCATGTCGAGCACCGCGACGTCGATCGTCCGCTCGTCGGCGGGCGGGATCTCGCCGGGATGCCGGACGCGGACGAAGCGGAACGGGCTGCCCGGGCGGGCCACCGGGCACTCGCTGATGCAGAACTGCTTGCCGAAGCGGAGCTTGTTCCGGCAAGCGATGGGCATGCGAAGCAAGTCTACAAGCCCCGCGGAAGCGCGTCTACGGGTTGGGCGCCGTCGGCACGCGGGGCGACAGCGTTCGCAGCGTGGGCGGCATCTCTCCGAGCGGGTAGACGAGGTCGGTGCCCGGCGTGATGGTGGCCTGCCCGAGATCGATATACGGAGAGCGGCCGCCGTCGTCCTTTCCATCGAAGC
>Ga0070706_100004752_pt1 | contig 13019 bp, 16 predicted proteins | sample KBSK5501metaG_FD_65476 | JGI IMG/M metagenome (GOLD analysis project Ga0070706, IMG submission 65476) | Corn, switchgrass and miscanthus rhizosphere microbial communities from Kellogg Biological Station, Michigan, USA - KBS K5-50-1 metaG | ecosystem: Host-associated > Plants > Roots >...
GGCTGGCGGCTGACCGGTCAGAAGATCTGGACCTCGCTGGCCAAGGAAGCGGCCTGGGCCATCTGCGTGGCCCGCACCGATCCGGCCGCGCCAAGACACGAGGGGATCACCTACTTCCTGGTGGACATGAGCACGCCCGGCGTGACGGTGCGACCACTGCGGGAGATCACCGGCGATGCGATGTTCAACGAGGTCTTCCTCGACGGCGTGGTCGTGCCCGACGGCCAGGTGGTCGGTGAGGTCAACGGTGGCTGGCGGGTGGCACGGACCACACTGGCCAACGAGCGGGTATCGCTCTCGCAGTCCTGGACATTCGGATGCGGCGTTCCCGAGCTCCTGGACACGGTGCGAGATCTCGGCGACGAACCCGGGCAGGCGCTGCTCGAACAGGCCGGGCGGCTGGTCAGCGAGGGGCACTCGATCGACCTGCTCGGCGTGCGGGTCACCCTCAAGCAACTGTCAGGGACTGAGCCGGGCGCCACCGGCAGTGTGCGCAAGCTGCTCGGCATGCGGCATGCGCAGCAGATCGCGGAGACCTGCTGGTCGATGCAGGGGGCGGACGGCGCGCTGGCCAGCTCCCACTGGGCCCGGCAGGCGCTCTTCACCAGGGCCCTCACGATCGGTGGCGGCACCACAGACATCCAGCTCAACATCATCGGCGAGCGGATTCTGGGCCTCCCCCGGGATCCGGAGCCGCCAGCCTGAGCCGTCCTACAAGACGGGACCCGGCGGCGAGGTCGGGCCGAGACCCGGGACCCGGGCTCGCCGGCCGGGTTAGCCCCCTTTGCCCGGAAGCCGCGCTAGCCTGCTGGAAGCCGGCATCTCGGGGGGGCCGAATGACGGACGATCAGGACGGATCATTGAGCGGGCCACGAAGGCCGGGCAGGCGTGGCTATCCGCCGCCCGGATCGGATCAGCCGCGCCCGGGTGACGCCGGCCGGCCCGACGTTCCCGCACCGAGGCCCGGCTACTACCCGCCACCCCCCCGCACGGGCGTTCCGGGCCGCCAGGCGGCCCCCGGCCAGCAACTGATGAGCCGCATCGCCGCCGGAAGGAAGGCCAGGCACCGCCGCGCTCTGCTTATCCTGAGTGGCACGATGTCGGCCCTGGTGCTGGTCTTCGCGACCGGCGCCTGGGGGCTGACCAGCTACGTCAACGGCAGCGTCGGGCGTGTCAATGCGGGAACGGCGGGAACGCCGTCCAGCGGGCCGCTCAACATCCTGCTGGCCGGGGTCGACCTCCGTAGCGGCCTGACCCGGCAGCAGCAGCAGGCCTTGCACGTCGGGCATGACGTGAGCACAAACTCCGACACGATGATGCTGATCCACGTGTCAGGCGACCGCAGCCACGTGACGGTCGTCAGCCTGCCGCGGGACTCGTGGGTGCAGATCCCCGGGCACGGCATGAACAAGATCAACGCTGCGTTCGGCCTGGGTGGCCCGGAGCTGATGGTGAAGACGGTGGAGCAGAACACGGGGCTGACCATCAACGACTTCATCGAGGTCAACTTCCTCGGCTTCGTCAAGGTCATCGATGCCCTCGGCGGGGTGAACGTCTGCCTGCCCTATGCGGTAAATGACTCGTACAGCGGCCTTAACCTGGCCGCGGGCGTACACCATGTAGACGGCCTGACCGCGCTGGCGTACGCCCGGGACCGGCACTCCTTCGCCCTCTCCGACCTGGCCCGGATCCAGAACCAGCAGCGGCTCCTCGCGTCGCTGCTCAGCGAGGCGATCCGTTCCGGCACGCTGGCCGACCCGGTCAGGCTCAGCGGTTTCCTGCGGGCAGCAGTGGCCGCCATCAAGGTCGACCAGAGCGTGAACGTCACTGCCCTGGCCGACCAGCTGCGCGGCATCTCATCGGGGGGTGTCGTCTTCATGACCGTCCCGCTGGCGAGCATGAACTACCTGACCCCGACGGGGCAGTCCGCTGTGCTCTGGGATGCCACGGCGGCCGACGAGCTCTTCACGAAGCTGCAGGGCGACCAGCCGGTGATAAAGCCAGCGGCCACGCCGCACAAGAAGAGCTCCGGCGGCTTGCAGCGCAGCCAGGTCCCGGTCGACGTCTACAACGGGACCCTGATCGGCGGGCTGTCCGCGGGCACCGGTGCCGACCTCACCCAGCTCGGCTTCCCGGTGACCGCCGGCCTCACCTGGTCCCGCCAGGACATCACGCAGACCCTCATCGAGTACCCGCCCGGGCATCAGGCCGCCGCCCAGCTCGTGGGGCATGTCATGCCTGGTGCCACGCTCCGTCAGGTGAGTGGCCTGGCCAAGATCAGGATCGTGCTCGGCATCAACGGCCATACGGTGACGCCGGCATCGGGAACCACCGGGCACAGTGCCGCGTCCAACACGGCGAAAACCGCTGCCCAGTACGCCTGCAAGTAAGTAGGGAATAGGCTGCCGGCCGGGCGGGAGCAGCCTGCTGGCCGGGTGGGAGGAGTCCCGTGGCCGGGCGGGAGGAGTCCCTGGTCAGGCGGGAGGAGTAGTGCCGTTCGCGTCGCCGAGGCCCTGCTCTGCCTCCTGGCGAGAGAGCGCGTCGACCAGGCGGTCGATCTTCTCCTTATTTTCGGCACTGGCCCGTCCGGTCCGTTCGGCGTAGACGGCCGCGCCCAGGTCGCGGAAGATGGCGTCGGCCCGCCGCTTGGCCTGCGCCTGATCAAGCTTGATCTTGCCCTCGCGGGCGGTTTCCTGCGCTTTCTGGGTCAGCTGAGTGCCCTGTTCCCTGATCTTGTCCATGAATCCCATGTCTGGTCTGCCTCCCTGGGTGGCTGCCCGCGCGGCCACGCGTGCCTGGGCCCGGCTTCCGGCTCTAGCCCAGCCCTCTGTCCACAAGTTTATGGCGGCCGCACCCCAGCGGCCCTGCCGTCGCCGGAGGTCCGCCAGCCCGGGCTCCTGGCCGGGCCTGTCCTCGGTCATCCGCTCGGGCTTCAGCCCGGTCGAGGATTGGTCGGCCAACGAAGGTCCGCCCGTTTACGGGCCTGTGCTAGCGGCCAGGCAACCAGCCCAGCCCTGGGTCTCGAAGGTCTGGACTGTGCACTGCGCGGTCTGCGGATAGTAGGCACCCATGTGCACCTGGACCGTCGCCGGCGCGATGATGCCGGACGAGCTAGCTGGTGGGTTGATGAAGACAAAGCCCTCCGGATACAGCGATTGCTGAGAAAGCATGTTCCGCAGGAGCTGGAACTCGGGAGCCTCCGGCTTCCTGGGTGACGTCGGGATCCACGTCGCGGCATTAGCCTTCAGAGACCCCGCGGATGGTTTGTCCGACGGCAGCGAGGAGACCACGGTGTAATAGCCATCTCTCAGCGTCGTCAGATAGTCCGGGGTTCCGCCGAAGATCGCTTTGGCGCCCTGGCCGACTTTGACCAGCGGATACGGCTTTGCCGCCACGTAGTTGGAAACCGACCAATAGCGGACCTGGAATTTAGTATTAGGCCACGGGGTAGGATGGGCCCCGATTGAGTCGCCAACGGTCCCGCTGCCGACGTCGGTCGGGCTCGATGGGGCTCGGCCATGGGTGACCACGACGTAGCCTTTCTTCGGGGTAAAGTTCATCTCGAGATATCCATTGACCGGGTTGGGGAATAGCCCAGCCTTTGCGGCGGCCGATGGGCCAAAGTACTGAAGGCTCGGGTCGCAGTTGGAAGTGCACGACGTGGATTGAGCCCCGAAATCGGTACTGTGAGTCATGCTGAGCTCGCCAGCACGAATATCATTGAGCCGCGAGAGCACCGGGGCCAAATTGGCGATCTCTTTCTGCGGAGCAGCCGAGCTTGACGGATTACACTGGGGCAAGGTGGCGGTCCGCCCGTCGTGCGTGACAGTCATGGTCGGAAGCCGGACGCTGGCATTACCGCCCGACGGAATATACGTCCGGAAGATCACATAACCCACACCCGGGGGCCCCTGAGGGTCGGCGGGAGGATTCTGGTCTATCATCGGAATGGCGTTCTCGGACCGTTGCTGGGCGGCACTCACCGCGGGGAGGATGCGAATGCTGAAGCGCTTCCGTTTCCCCGCCTTGCTCGTGCGCCACGGGTTCTTCGAACCCCGGTCTGGAGCGATTTGGTAGTCCGATAGGTCCGACGGCACGCTCTTTCCCCGGACGGTATTGGTGAAATCCTGGAAAGAATCGTTGTAGACAACAAACGACATGAAGCGGGCAGTCGGGAAGGAACCCTTGATGATGACCGAATCGCCGGGACCAGCGAGGAAGGGGGTGGTCCAGTAGGTGGCATACGGGTCTGGAGCAGCCAGGTTCGCTTTGGTAGGCGTGGTCTCGATCGGCCATGAGCACCCGGGGAACACCCCCGGGATGGGCGTCGCTGGCGCCGCCTGGCCATCGCCACCTGGGGCGGCGCCGGGCGTCGCGGCGGCCGGGGAACTGGGAGCGAGTGTCAGCGTCGCGGCGGCCAGTGCCCCGGAGGCGCTCAGGGTGAGCCCTCTCCGGGCCGCCGACATGACGGAGACACGACTGGACCGGCCTGAGAATCTCATGCTTGTTAGCCCCCAACTTCGCAGCACTCCCTGCCGCCTGCTGGCCTTGCTGCGTTCCGCGACCCTCTAAGTCCCTACCCGCCTGCCCAAATTCGCACACCAAGGGTAATTGACTGAATACACTCCGCATTTAGCTGGACCGCCGGGGCGGCGAGGCCGGCGGGCGACCTTGCCTATTGAGTCATGCGACTCGGCTACACCACCGCGTTTGCATCGCCGAGGGCTCGCTTGACTTTCGTTAAGCTAACGTCTTAAGCTCAAGATCTAAGCTTACATTGTAAGCAAAGATGGCACCACACCGAGACGGGAGGATCGAGGCCATGACCGCCGGCAGCCAGGCGCGGACGAGAGGACGGCGCCGCAACCCCAGGGGCGAAGGCAGCCGGCTGCGGGAGGAGCTCATCTCCGCGGCCAGCGAGATGATCGCTGACGCCGGCGATGCCAGCCAGCTGACCCTGCGGGGGGTGGCCAAGAGGGTCGGCATCGCCGCCCCATCCATCTACCGGCACTTCCCTGACGTCGAGCACCTGAAGATGGCGGTGGTGGAGCGCAGCTTCACCACCTTCGGTAACGCCAGGGATAGCGCCAGGCAGCACCTCACGAGCCCGGCCGAGGCATTGCTGGCCGGCTGCCGGGCCTACTGCCAGTTCGCCCTTGACCACCCCGGCCCGTACCGGTTCATGTTCAGCCACGAGACACCCCCCGCCGACGGTACCCAGGCCCCGGCCGGCACGGCCGCCTTCCAGGGCCTGGCCACCTCCATCCGCCGCTGCCAGGACGCCGGAGTCGCCCACGCCCCCGAGGACCCGGTGCACCTGGCCGCCCAGGTCTGGGCCGCCCTGCACGGGATGGTGCTGCTACGGATGAACGTGCCCCGCTTCCCCTGGCCGACCCCGCTCGAGGACATGGTCGACCAGGCCGTGGCCCGCCTCGTGGTGCTCGACGAGTCCTCTCCGCATGGCATGCAGGAGGACCCGTCAAACCACGGGGGCACCGGCAACGGCCGCCCTTGACCGGCCTTATCCCAGCGACGGTTCCGTCCGCCGCTCCCCACTCTGACAACGCACGCCGGGCATCACCCATCAAGGAGAACCCCCATGATCACCACCCTGGCCCCCGCCAGCGCTCCGAGCCGCCCCACTGCACCGATGACAGCCGCCGCCCTCGCGACGGCCATCGTTGCCTCCCTCGCGCCCGTCGTCTTCGGCGTCGCGTTCCTCGTGTCCGTCCTGATTCACCGGCCCCTCGCGGCGATGCTCGCCCGCCGCTGGCCTTGGCTCAGCGGCGGTCCCCTCGATCAGGAGTCACCGCGGATCCGGTCGGTCCTGTCCCGCACCACCACCGTGTGGGGCGTGGTCCTGCTGGCAGTAGGGATGCTCCAGGGCGTCGGCGCGATGGTGGCGGGGCTGTCGATCACCAACCCCGCCAGCGTCGCCGTACGCACGCTTTCGCCCTCGCCGTGCTAATGGTGATGTCGATCGGCACAGCCGCATACCTGCGGCGGCGCCCTTCCCAGGACGATTCTCGCGGGTAGGCCTTTCAGTAACTGAAGGTGGTCGCTCCCTCGTCGCCGATCCATTCCCACAGCTGGACGGTGCCTGCCAGCTCAGCGTTGGGCAGCAGGCTGCTCTTGTCGAGCTGTTTGGCGTTGAAGCAGATAGGGCAGACCATGAACCGCCCGCCCGCCTTCTCGTACCGGGCGAGCAGATCACCGAGGGCGGGGCACCCGGTGCCGGCCGGTGCGGGCCCGGTCCGGTAGCACGGCGGCCGTGGCCGCGATCAGGGCTGCCGCAATCGCGATCAGCGCGATCTGCCAGCCAGGCGTGCCGCCGGCGACAATGGTGCAGACGGCCGGAGCTAGCGGATGGGCCGGCGAGACAGTCTGCGCTGTCCCGGGTGGCGGCGGAAACGACATGGTCGACGCGATCACGGGCGTGGCTGATGAGCATAGTGCAAGGTCATCGGATGTACATGATGTACACTAGGTACAACTGCGGATGACGATCACGATTCGGATAACGATCAGGAACAAGGAAGGTATGACCATGCCCGCTGTCCACTACGACAGCTCTAGCGCTGCGCGTGCAAACTTCAAGGATCTGTTGGACGCTGCAGGTAAGGGGCAGGTAGCCACAGTCCGCCGTGATTCCGGTACCGCAGCAGTGCTCGATGCTGCACGTCTGCGGTATTTCCTGGCCGCAGTGGTCCCATCTCGGGCCAAGGTTGTGGCCGAGGCTGGGGGTTGGTCGGTGTTCATCCCCGGCCTGCCGATCGCCGCCGACGGGGACACATTGGACGACGCAGTCACAGAGATGATCGAAGCGCTCCGCGAGTACGCGCACGACTGGCAGGATCGGCTGTTGAACGCGCCGAACCACCGCGACAACTGGGGCTTGGTACAGCTAGTCGAACTCAGCTCTGACGATGAGCTGAGGGTATGGCTCCAGGGTGTTCCCCAGTGAGTTGGCCAGCCCCAACACGCAAAGATCATGAGGCATTCTGCAAGGCGGAAGGCTGGAAACTCCAGCAAAACGTCCGGGGCGTGACGGGCGACCACTTCATCTATGAGCTGGAACTGCCGGATGGCCGCATCCTGCGGACCCGGATCTCGCATCCGGTGAACCGCGGCGGGTACGGGGCCGACATGTGGGCACACATCCTTCGCGATCAGCTGGATGTTGACGCTGCGGTGTTTTGGGCCTGCGTCCGGGGTGAGGCCCTCCCCAAGCGGGGTGAACCAGAACCGCCCGCTGAAGCGTTGCCCGCAGAAGTGGCATACCTACTGCACGAGCGGGTGCGGCTGAGCGACTCTGAGATCGCGGCGCTAACGAAGGACGAGGCAATAGCCCGGTTGCAGCGATACTGGATAGAGGGCGGCTGACCCCGCCGACAGGTCGACGTTGGCGAGGAAGCTAATGGCCCGGAGTGCTCGTAGCTTGCTCCGCAAGATCGCTAGCAGCTGGCCGGACCTGCATCGACCTGAGCTTGCGCCCCTAGGAGCAGCTACGGCGGATCGCCGGTTAGCAAGTCCCGGCTAGGCAGGATGTCCGACGGCTCAAGGCGCATCAGGTCGTCTTTACTCCGGTGCCGCTCCGGATCGGCGGCGAGACGATACGCGTGCCGGAGCCGGGCACTTTCCAGCTCGTTCCGGACGCTGCGGCCGTTGGCGAACCGAGGCTGCCTCATCCGCCGCGACAGGTAGCCGCGAAATGTCGCCACCGCCTCGTGCGACAGGTAGTAGGACGACTGGTCCAGCATCCGCCGCCCGATCGCGAGCAGGTCGTCGACCCCGTACTCGGCGAAGTCCAGGTGATGCGCGATGCGCGAGCTCATACCAGGGTTGGACTCGAAGAAGTGATCCATGCGGTCCTTGTATCCAGCGAGGACTACCACGAGCTTGTCCCGGTCGTTCTCCATCACCTGCATTAGGGATGTCGATGCACTCCTGGCCGTAGTCCTTGGAGTCCTCGGCGCGGTACAGGGTGTAAGCCTCGTCGATGAACAGCACGCCGCCCATCGCGCGCTCGAGAACCTGCTTGGTCTTCGGCGCGGTGTGCCCGATGTACTCACCCACAAGGTCATCGCGCATGGCATGCACGAGATGACCTTTCTCCAGGTAGCCAAGCCGGCGGAGCAGGTCGGCCATCATCAGCGCAACCGTGGTCTTCCCGGTTCCCGGCGCCCCGGTGAAGCACATGTGCAGGTTCGGCCGGGACGCGGAGAGCCCGAACCGCTGTCGCGCCCGGTCGACCAGCAGCAGCGAACCGATTTCTTCCACCTTCTTCTTCACCGGGACGAGCCCGACCAGTTCGCTGTCCAGCGCGGCGAACAGGTCATCGATGCCTGCAGCCCGCCGTTCACCGACGAGAGTGATCGTGGCATCCGGCTGGAGCGTTTCGTCCCCCCGGCGAGTCCGGCGACTTCGGGCGGGCTTTGTCATCCCGGCCGAATGGGGCGCCGAGCGCCGGGTAGGGGTACTGGACATCCGCCGGGTGACAGCGCCGGGGATTGTAGGTGCCATCTCCCGGCGCAGGCCTGGATCCATTACGTTGAAACTCCCGACAGAGTCCCGCCTTATACCACGTGAGGCAAGGCTTTCCGGGCTCGCCTGGCGCCACCCGTCCCGGGCGACCAAGAATATCGCCACGCAGAAGGCAAGGAAGCCGGCGGCGACTGCGACCAACACATGGCTCACCCGCAGCCAGGCCATCAACAGGGCAACTGTGACGCCTAGCAGGAGTATGCCGAGTCCGGAATATCGCAGTCGGTCAGCCCACATGTTAGGAGCGAGGGTAGCCAGGCGGCTACCCTCGGGCAAATCGCGGGCTGCCGGCCTGCACCATCGCCTGAATGCCTGCGTCCACATCGGCCTGGACGCCATGGCCTACAACGCTTTCTCCGGTGTGGAGCGGGTGACGAGAATCGAACTCGCACTATCAGCTTGGGAAGCGCAGCGGTTACGGCTGCCAGGGGTGCTGACCTGGCGCTCCTGGCGGCCCCGAGTGACCGTGGTTGACCCCTCGTCACCCTGGCTAATGGCTCGTTAATGGCACGACGGACTTGTTCAGTCGCCGAGCTTCGTCAAGAGTTCAAGGTCTTTCACACTGGCGAAGATGCCATCGTGAGCCACGAGCGGGACTTGGAGCCAGATCGCTGTCGCAGCCACCCAGCGGTCCGCCTCATGCTCCTTCTGGCCCAGGCCGTGCCCGGTCCGGACGCACCATGTGCGGAGCGAGGCATATGCCTCGACCAGGTTCGGTCCCGGCCAGACGATCTCCGCTCAAGCTATCTCATACTCCAGCCGGCGCAACCTTCCCGGACCCCACCCAGCCAGTCTGGCGCCATAACCAAGCTCAGCGACGGTGACGAACGAGATGACAGCTGGCCGACCCTCCAGGAGCGGGCGATAGCGTGCGGCCAGTAAGCTCCCGCTTGGTGTCAGGCGTGCAGCGAAGACCCCGGTGTCGATGACGACCGGGCCGCGAGAGCCAGGGCTCATGCGTCGAGCACGGCAGCAAGGAAGAGGCGATCCTCATCCTCTGAGAGGTCATCGATAAGTACATCCTCATCAGGAGGCAGCGGGCGCGCAGCGGCGAGCACGTCGTCCTTGTCTCGCTCCCGTGTCCCCCCCGGCGGGACCAGCTTGTGTGCTTCTGGCTCCGACATCGCCCACCTCCGTTCCTACCGTCAGCGTACATGCGGCTACCGACAGGACTCTTGCCATGCTTTCCTGGGTGGTGGCCGTCAGCACGGTACGTTTGGTCGTACTTGTTGGCGAGGCGCTCTGCGTGGGGGCCAGTTGCTCAGGCCTTGAGATCTCGCTGGCGTGGGAACAGGCCCGCGAGCCGTGGCAGGCGTCGCTGGATTTCGGCGAGGCTATCGAAGTCCCAGGCGCGGTCGGTAGGGTCGCGGTCGGAGGGGCCGCGCTGACCGCGTGCGGCCAGCGCGTCATAGAGGCTGTCTTCCTGGCCGGTGAGCCGCTCATGGACGCGATTGGCGACGTAGGCGAGTTCTTCCCATTCCGGCCACTCCGCGCTGGTCCACTGGCCTGACCGCCGACCGGCCAGCCCGCGGACCGCGGGGATGTCAGCAAGGTTGTCGGGGTTCCGGGCGGCGAGCTCGTGCCAGTGTCGGCCTTGGCCGATCAGCCAGGGCTGGAAGTACCAGAACCCATCCCCGCTGCACAGGCCATCCATGATCAGGTTGGCGGCACCCCACATGGCATAGGTGTCGATCGGGCGCCGCGCGGCGTTCAGTTTGACCTGAAAGTCCTCGACATGAGTTCGGGAGATGCGGCTGAGCCGGTACTCCAGCCACTGGATGCGCTGCCGCGGATTGGCCGTTTCCCGGGCGGAGCGCTCCAGAAAGATCCAGAACCCGTCGATGTCCATGCCGGTAACAGTAAGCAACCGCCGTGCAGGCATCCACTGTAATGACCCGCTAAATGGCCCGGCCACTACGGGCGGCCACCGATCGAACAGGCCCATGGAGCGAAAAACACTCGTTGCCTGGGCCTTCGTCGTGAGAGCGAGTGACGAGAATCGAACTCGCACTATCAGCTTGGGAATCCGACCGATCCACGCCGCTACGGCCGCTGACCAGCCAGGCCGGGCCACCGAGGGCGTCCCAGGTTGACCGCTCGTTACCTTGGCTAATTTGCACGCTAATTGCTCGGCGATCTTGCTCCGACCTGGGCGTTCCGAGCTGCGTGCCCTGCTCCTCCCCGTCCGCGGACGCCGATGGCCGTGACTGACCGTCAGGACACGTGGTTTACCGACCGATTGGGCACGCAGCGGGCACGGCCCGCTGCCGCGGTCTCCCTATCAAAGTGCTTCGGCGCTGAGCCGAGCTAGGACTTCTAGCATGGTGGCGCCCGGCGCGGTCCGTGAGATCGTCCACTTGGCGACGCATTCAAGTGTTTCGTCATGGAAGGTGAGCATGAAATGGCGTCTCCCGCTCCACTGGCTTTCATCGAAGCGTTCATGAGCGCGATCCACTTCCATCAGCTCGGTGATCCAGGGCGAATTCTTAACCTCATGTGCGCTGTAGAATTCCAGCCCGCTGCCCCAGAGGGAATGCCCGCGGAGTACCTCGTCGTTCGGGAAGCCGATCTTGACGCTCGTCACCCTCTTGAACTCGACGACACCAATACCATGATCCGCATGCGGATCTAGCACGCGAGGGTTAGTTCCGTCGAATAGCGGATCGTGAACACTTAGGTAGAAGGCCACAAAGGTCCGCAGACCGGATAGCAGCACCGGCATAGGGGTGCCCGCATCCCACGTCACTTCGAGGTCGACGCGCTCGGCGTAAGGCAGGCCCAGCTCGGCCGCTGTGCTTCGTTCCAGGCCCAGTTGCCGCTGTCGCTCCGCCTGGGCCTGAAGTGAGTCCCGTCCGTATTCCCGGCTGACGCGGCGAACCTCATCTTCTGCTCTGCGCAGCAAGTCACGTCGCTGATCTTCGTCCACGAGAGCATCATGGCGCGATTCCGGCTTCTCGGGGCTTTCTGGCTGTATCACGCTGATTTGACCGGGCGTCTGCGCAGGCCAGCGGGCGTCAAGGGCTGGCCGCGAGTGACCGAAGGTTCGGGGTACACAACAAGCATGGAGCATCTGATCCAGGTCTGTCCTGGGTGACTGGTGGTCACCGTCGTGCTTCCCCCTCCTGCCCCGCAGCCCGGCGCCGCGAGCACCGGAATCAACCCGGTCAGCCAGAGGAGAACTCGTCGCATGAACCTTGGACGCCTTGCCTTCGAAGCTGGCTCCCGTCCCTGCACGGGCGGCCACCTGGCCTGCTGTCGTTCTAGTGTGCTCCGTTCCCCTCGCAGGCGCCTGGCTAATGGCACGCCGGGAGAGGGCTTGCGGATCAACTCTCCCCGAACAAGTCCTCAAGGATCATCCTGGCGCGGTCGGGTACCGGCTCATCGGGGAAGACCGCCGCGCAGACTGCAAGAACTTCTGCCGTGCTGGAGAGCCCAAGGTGCTTGACCAGATAGCTGATATCTTCTGCATCGCGCCGCCGGGCTGCGAGCACCTTCATCGCGAGCAAGTGCTCCGGCGAAGCCACCGACACGCGAAGCCCAGGATGGTCAAACACGTGCGGCGCACTCGCATCGCCGCCAGGCGCCACATACACACTTGCCTGCTCGTTGAGCAAGGAGGCAGCCCAAGCTCAACTGCTACGGCCCGGGCCTCCTCCAAGACGACGCCGTGCGGTTGGAATACAGCATCAATGTCACGAGTAGACCTACGCGAGTCATACGCCAACGCCATGGCCGCGCCGCCAATCACATAGATGTCCGCAACGACACCACGACGCGCGAGACGCTCACCGAGCCGGCGAAAAGCCTCCTGAATGGCGCCACGATCAAGTAGGGGATCAGGCGCACTCATGCAACATCCAGTTCCTGCGGCGCCACGTAGACACCTCGCCGACGGAACGCCGCAGGCGCGTGGACCAGAGCATCCACCCGGGCCGCCCGGGTGTTGAAAGGGAACCACAGTTGGCGCAGCGAGCGCTGCTCCGCCCAGCGAGGGGCAGCGCGCTGGTCCCGTGCTGCAAGATGCTCGGCGAGGGCGGCGAGGAAGACGTCCCAGCGCTCGTCACCAGTGCCGCGCGGCTCTTCTGAAAGAAGCTGGAACCGGGTTCCGGTCGGCTCCCACCGGTAGTCCTCCAGGAACTCTGCGACCAACCGCCAGCGCCGTGACTCATCAGCCCCAGCCATCAACTGACCCAGAGCCGCCACGCTCAGCGGCGCGTACCCAGGGCGAGGTGCACGACCAGCCATGATCGTCATACTATCCCCGGCGCCGTGATAGGGCTTGTGCACGTGAACGATCAAGACGAGGCCCGCCTAGTCAAGGCCGACGGGTTAATTGCACACTAATGCCTGGAAGACCTGCAGGTGCCCGGAAACGATCAAGGCCCACGGCGGAAGTGCTGCCCTGGCCTGGGCGTTCACGATGAGAGCGGGTGACGAGAATCGAACTCGCACTATCAGCTTGGGAAGCTGACGTT
>Ga0070706_100004754_pt1 | contig 13018 bp, 14 predicted proteins | sample KBSK5501metaG_FD_65476 | JGI IMG/M metagenome (GOLD analysis project Ga0070706, IMG submission 65476) | Corn, switchgrass and miscanthus rhizosphere microbial communities from Kellogg Biological Station, Michigan, USA - KBS K5-50-1 metaG | ecosystem: Host-associated > Plants > Roots >...
CGCCCGAGTTGCACTGGGCGAGGTCCTGACCGACGAGGCGTTTGGACGGATGGCCGGCCTCGCCGAGCGGTACGTAACCAGGATGCGCGGCGTCTTTGCGGAGCGCGCCCTGCCGTGGTACGTGACCAATGTCGGAGCGCGCGCCGAGTACGGCTTCTGTCCGCCGTTTCCACGCAATGGTTCTGACTCGCGGCAGGCTGCTCACCCGGAGATCGACGAATATCTCCACCTTGCCCTGCTGAACCGGGGATTCCTCCAGACGCCTTTCCACAACATGATCCTCGTCGGGGAGCCGACCGCCGACGCCGACGTGGACGGCCTCATTCAGGCGCTGATCGATGCACTGGACCTCGTATTGCCGGTGGGAGGAGCATCGGGCATGCCGGCGCGCGATCGGTCCCTCGATGCCTGACGCTCGTCCACCCGTCGAAGGCTCATGGCAAACCAGGCTCGCTCAGCCAACAAGATTCGCGCCACCCGGTTTCGAGTCACTGATCCCCGCCGTGGAACGAGGGTCCACCACCCTTTTCCGCCGGACTGCCGATTTGGCGGACACCTGGGACCAGCGCACCCGTCCCTACGCTTACGGTCTCTATGGGACGCCGACGACACTCGAGCTCGCCGGCCGAATCTGCGACCTCGAGGGCGGATACTCGACGCTCATCACGCCCGGCGGCCAGGCGGCGCTCGTCCTCGTCTATCTCGCCTTCCTGTCGGCCGGGGACCACGTCCTCATCCCCGAGAGCGTCTACGGACCCAGTCGGGACTTCGCCGACGGCGTCCTCCGGCGGCTGGGGATCGACGTGACCTACTACCCGCCGACCATCGGTGACCGGATCGAGCAGTATCTCCGCGCGAGGACACGGCTCGTATGGTGCGAGAGTCCGGGCTCCATCACATTCGAGGTCCAGGACGTGCCGGCGATCGCCCGAGTCGCCCACGAGGCCGGCGCTGTGGTGGCCCTCGATAACACGTGGGCGGCCGGGATTCTCTTTGACGCGTTCGCGCATGGCGTCGACATCGCCGTCCAGGCCCTCACCAAATACGTTGGGGGTCACAGTGATCTGCTCCTAGGCTCGGTCACCGCCCGCGACGAGGCGACATATCGTCGCCTCGGGCCGATTCACGCGGCCCTCGGGTTGGCGGTATCGCCTGACGATGCCTACCTCGCGCTGCGAGGCTTACAGACACTGGCGGTCCGACTAGCGGCGGTCGAGGCAACGGCCTTGCGTGTCGCGGGATGGCTAGCGGAGCGGCCTGAGATCGAGCGGGTCCTCCATCCAGCATTCGCATCTAGCGCGGGTCACGAGATCTGGCAGCGTGACTTCGTCGGGTCGTCTGGAGCCTTTGCCATCGTCCACCTGCCGTCGGCTTCCGAGGTCGACGTGGCGGCGTTCATCGATGGCCTGCGCCTCTTCCGAATCGGCTACAGCTGGGGCGGTACGACAAGCCTGGCGATTCCAGGGGCGGGGGAAACAAGACGCCCCGATTACGCCTACGACCACCGGCTCGTCCGACTCTCAATTGGCCTGGAGTCGGCACCTGACCTCATCGACGACTTGAGCGGCGCACTGGACGCGATGGCGGCGCTGCAGCGAATGAGGGCGCACGCAGAGCGGACCATCGATGCGCGCTAGTGGGGTCGACCGGACAGTCGATGCCTTCACCGTCTGGGTGCAATGGTATCCGGAGGCTAATCGTGCGATCGGAATATCCGCTCGCCTGAATACGTTTCGTCCCGAAGTCGCGGAGGAGGCAGCATGGCCGGCAGCAGGCTCAGCAGAGAGTCGGTACTTCGAAGCGAGCAGACGTACGAGGCCTGGCACTTCGCCGAGGCAACCGTCGTCGGCAACGCGATTTGGGTCTCGGGGCAGCGCGGCTACGACTCGAACGATGACATCCCGGAAGACCCCGACGAGCAGGCGCGCATCGCGTTTCGGAACATCGAGTCGGTCCTGAAGCAGGCTGGGGCGGGCCTCGACGATATCGTGAGCATGACCAGCTACCACATCGACATCAACGACGTGGCGGGCTTTCGGAAGGTCAAGGACGAGTTCATCGCTACGCCGTATCCATCGTGGACGATAGTCGGCGTGGCCGCCCTGGCCGATCCCGCGATGCGCGTCGAGGTCGCGGCGCTCGCTGTGATCGGGTCCGGCGTCGACGCGAGGGTCCGTCGGTAGGCTCTGGTATCGATGCCACCGACCGTTGGCCCGGTCCAGTCGGGTCGCATCGGGCAGGCACATCGTTCCTACGCGGGCCGTCGGCTCATGAGCGCCGCGCCGCACGCGTCCGCAGTTCGTCCAACTGTCGCTCGAGCACCTTGAGTTCGGCGACGCGCACCCGAACCTCGGAGTGCCGCCAGTCGATGAGCTCGGTCACGACCTGGCACGGCGCCTCGCCAGTGTCGCGGACGCCGAGCACCTGGCGCACCTCCGTCGCCATCGCCGCCGCACTTCGCGCTGACGCCGCGATCCTGACCGCGTGCGCGGTCTGCGATATGGAGATTGCGCTCGAAACCCGGGTCGGCCAACCACCCATTGACCGGCCTGAGCGCCTATGGCTCGCGGCTGGCGGGACCGACCTGCGCGGCGGCTTCTGCGACCCGACCGTGCTCCTCTGCTCGCCCGATCATGCCGCCATCTGGGCCCAACGACAGGGCAATCGCGGTCACGCGATCGACCTCGCCGAGGCAGCACGACTCGGCGCCGGGGGATGGGCTTCCTGCGCGGTGGCAGGCGCGTTAGTTCGCAAGCAACTGGACGCTCGATCTGTTCGTCGACCGTCCCCTACTCTTTGCCGTCGGTGGTGAAGAGGGTCAACTGCATCCCGTCAGGGGTTCGGACGCGCACGTTCCGATCGCCCCATGGGGTCTGGACGAGCTCGGCCTCGCGTGCCGCGCCGGCCTCGACCAACTGATCCGCCGCAACAGTCGAATCCCCTACCTTCAGAGCGAAGCGCACGAGACCCGAAACCCGGCGTCCAACTTCGATCCGGTCGAGCGTATCCGCCTGAACCGAGTCGAAGATTTCGAGCGTCGCCCGGCCAGCATCGAGAATCGTCCCCCGGCCGTCGGACCGAACCCAAGACTCCTTCTCGGGAAGCCCAAGGGCGTCACGATAGAAAGTCACCGCTTCCTCGTATTCGTCGACTGTCAAGGCGATCCGGAACTCAAGGACCTCGGGCACCATCCAACACTAGCAAGGGACGCCGGATTGGATCGGGAGGCCAGTTACTCGGCGGTTCGGTTGCGGCTGTCCCGGGACTGGCGGAACGCGGACTCAAGGAGTCTGACGGCGGGCTCGACAGACGTTTCCGGCATGTTCCCGTACCCGATCACAAGTTGTGCCGACTTCCCGGAAGGCGTGACGCGAAATTCGTCGACGAGGGCAACGTCGAGGCCCCGACGGCTTGCGGCGCGGGAAAGCGTTCGTCCGTCCACGTCGGCCGGAAACGTCGCGAGGACATGAATACCTCCCTCGGCGCCGGAAATCCTGACACCGGGTAGATATCGGTCCAAGGCTGCCAGAAGCGCACCGCGACGCTTCCTGTTGTGCTGGCGAGCGCGGCGTAGGTGCCGGTCATATTCACCGCGCCCGAGCATCTCCGCAAAGGTGAGTTGGGGTAGGACGGCCATCCCGGCATCGTGCAGTTGCTTGGCTCTGACCACGCCTGATACCAGGTGCGAAGGCAGGACAATCCAGCCGAGGCGTAAGGCAGGTGCAAGCGTCTTGCTTACGGATCCGGTGTACGCGACGTGGTTGGGCGCCTCGCTGTGGAGCGTGGGTACGGGTTCACGGTCGTACCTGAATTCCGCGTCGTAGTCGTCTTCGATGAGGAGTCTTCCTAGGGCTGACCAATGCAGGAGCGCAGAGCGGCGCGCAGCACTCAAGACGACGCCGGTCGGGAACTGGTGAGCGGGCGTGAGCACGACCGCATCAAGGCCGTCGAGATTGGCGACCTGAACCCCCTCCTCGTCGACGAGCAGCGGGCGAGCTCGTCCGCCAGCCGCTTCGATGATCGACTTACCCTCGAAGATGCCTGGGTCCTCGAGGCCTATTGCGGGCGTGCGATCCATCCGAAGCGCGCTGACGAGGAGGGCCAACCCTTGACGCACGCCTGCGCAGATGACGATTTGGTCTGGATCTGCCTCGACGCCGCGGACCCGGCGCAAGTACGCGGCGAGCGATGACCGCAAGGCCCACGCACCGGCTGGGTCGGGGTATCTGAGCGCGTCATTGGCGGTGGACCGAAGCACGTTGGTGGTTGCACGAGCCCAAGCAGTTCGTGGGAAACTCGCCAGATCTGGGGTTCCAGGAAGCAGGTCATAGGCCACGTCTCTCCTTGGCGCCTCGCGCCGCTCCGGCGTACGTGCCTCCCCACCGACGACCGTGCGACCTCCCGGCCGCGTTGACAGATAACCCTCGGCCACGAGCTGGTCGTAGGCCTCGACCACCAGCCGACGGGACACCCCAAGGTCTGCTGCGAATGTCCGCGTCGAGGGGAGCGGGGAGCCCGCCTGCAGGGCGCCTGTGGACACGGCCGCGCGGAGTTGGTCCTCCAGCTGGCTTCGGAGACTTCGGCCACTGCCTCGCTCGAGAACGACGAGGAGCTCGGGGTCGGTTGTCCTGGTACCCAAAGCTAGGCCAAATCTGGGCCTTACTGATCGGCCAGGCCGGTCAATAGACTCCGGCCATGACACAGACCACGACCCCGACGGCACAGCGGATCTCGGCTGATTTCCCGTTTGAATCTCAACATGTCGACGTCCTCGACGCGACGCTGCATTACGTCGACGTCGGCGAAGGCCGGCCGGTGCTCTTCCTGCATGGCAACCCGACCTCGTCATATCTGTGGCGCAACATCATCCCGCACGTCGAGCCCGTCGGCCGTTGCATTGCCGTGGACCTCGTCGGCATGGGCAAATCCACAAAGCCGCAGAGTCCATACCGTTTCTTCGACCACGCACGCTACCTCGAGGCGTTCATCGACGCATTGAAGCTCGACGACTTGGTTCTCGTCCTGCACGACTGGGGCTCTGCGCTTGGGTTCGACTGGGCGTCGCGCCACGAGGACATGGTGCGGGGCCTTGCGTTTATGGAGTCGATCCTCCTGCCAGTGCCTGGCTGGGAGGTCTTCCCAGACGGCGTGCGCGAAGCCTTCCGCGCGTTCCGAACACCAGACCTCGGTTGGGAGCTCCTCGTGCGGGAAAACCGATTCATCGAGGAGGTGTTGCCGGGATCGATCATCCGGACCCTCGGCCAGAAAGAGCTTGACGCCTATCGCCAGCCGTTCCTTCGCGAAGAAGACCGGACGCCGCTGTGGCGGTGGCCGAATGAGCTTCCGATCGCGGGCGAGCCCGCCGATGTCAAGGCCGTCATTGAGCGGTACAGCTCGTGGCTGCAGCAGACAAATCTCCCCAAACTCTTGCTGTACGCAGAGCCGGGAGTGCTGGTCCCTGCGCCCGTCGTCGAGTGGGCGCGAGCGAAATTCCAACACCTCACCACCGTCGGGCTCGGCGCCGGGATCCACTATGTTCAGGAAGATCACCCGCAGACCATCGGCCGCGAAATCGTCCGTTGGATGGGAGCAGAGCAACTGTCCTAAGCATGGGGACTGGCTCGGTCGCCGCAGGCCCGCTGCGTTGAGAGTCGCACACGCGATCGAGGCGAAGGCCGTAGCGTCATAAGTCGGTTCGGCGGAGCTCTCCGCGACGGCTGTGGTTGTGATGACGGGCCGCGCCTTTGCCTACCGTCCAGGTCCCATTGACCGAACCGGGGAAACCCGCCAACCACATCCGTAGAGTTGTCGAGGACTGTTGTTCAGCGAACTGCAGGAGGTGGCCCGCCCTGAACGGTGCCCGCGGCGACCGGACATTCGGCGATCGTCGTATCAGAGCAGTTGCCTTCGACGTCGGCGAGACGCTGTTCGATGAGACTCGCGCTCAGGGGGTGTGGGCCGACTGGCTTGGCGTGCCCCGCTTCACCTTGTTCGGCGTCCTTGGCGTGGTCGCCGAACGGGGCGAGGACCATTGGCGGGCATTCGAGATCGTCCGCCCCGGGATCGACATCGCTGCCGAGGCGGCGCGGAAGGCGGCCGCCGGGCTGGAGTACCGTCTCGAACGCGAGGATCTCTACGCGGATGTGCTGCCGGCCCTGCGTGCCCTTCGGGCAGCGGGCTACCGCCTTGCGATCGCGGCCAACCAACCAACGACGAGCGAGGAGGTCATGGCCGGTTTCGACGTCGAGTTTGAGCTGATCGCCTCATCTGCCCGATGGGGCGTTGCCAAGCCCGACCCGGCGTTCTTCGACCGCCTGGTCGGCGAGCTCCACCTGGAGCCGGCGGCCATCGCCTATGTTGGCGATCGAGTCGACAACGACGTTCGACCGGCTGTCGCTGCGGGCATGATCGCGATTCACATCCGGCGAGGCCCCTGGGGGTACGCACATTCCGATTCGGCCCTCGCGGCCGGCGCCGCTGCTCAGATCGAGTCCCTGACCGACCTCCCCGAGGTTCTCGACAGGCTAGGCAAATGAGTCCAGCACTCCTTGCGCTTCGGTCGTGGTATCAGGGTCGTCCGCATCACGGGGCGGCTGGTGTCGCCGGCTGTGAGGCCGTGTCATTCGATGCGAATGCCCAAGCCGGCGAGCCCGCTAGCGCCCGATCGGGTGACCGTGAGGGCACGACTGTCGAGCTGGCGCTCGACCCACCGCATGGCGAACAGGGATTTGAGTAGCGCGGCGCCCAATGCGCCTCCGAGATGCGACCGGCGTTCGCTCCAGTCGAGGCAGGGACGGGCAAGTGCGCGCCGCTGCCGGCGCATGTCGTCGCAGTCGATCCCCCACGCCCGGAACCGCTCGTCGCCGAGAGGTGTCACCTCATAGCGACTCCCGTCGGGGACTATCCACTCGAGTTCTCGCAGTCGGTCTGCGAGGGCGACGCCAAGCTCTCCTGCTGTGTGGTCATAGCAGGTTCGGGCGCGCCGGAGCCGGCCCGGGACCCGGGCCGGCTGTTCGCCTCGGGGCCCGCCGGACAACCGGTACAGGCTCTCGACGGCGGCCGCCACAAGCTCGCCGGTCAATCGGTAATAGCGATGCTTGCCACGGGGAACGCACACGATGAGGCCCACGCCTTCGAGGCGGGCCAAGTGGCTGCTCGCAGTTGAGGCCGACACCCGCCCGATCGAGGCGAGGTCTGTGGCCGTCCGTTCGTAACCGTCGAGCAGCGCGCTCAGCATCCGCACGCGCGTGCGGTCGGCGAGCGCGGTCGCGACCTCTGCGAAGCGCCGGTCGTTCGAGCCTGCATCCATGATTCGATGTTAGCCGAAGTGAGGGCGTCGCGCGGCGGGTAGGGTCGGCGCAGCAAGCTGACCAACCTACCAACGGGAGCCGACACGATGGCGATCACCTGCCTGATCCGGTACCAGATCGATCCCGCAAAGCGCGACGACTTCCGTCGCTATGCCGAGACATGGACGCGCGTCATTCCCCGCTGTGGCGGCAACCTGATCGGCTACTTCCTGCCATATGAAGGGACGAACGACATCGCCTGGGCGTTGATTTCGTGCAATAGCCTCGCGGAGTACGAGGCCTACCGAGCTCGTCTCCGGACGGATCCAGAGGGCCGAGAGAACTTCTCCTTCGCGGCAGAGCGAGGGCTCATCTTCCGTGAGGAGCGCACGTTCCTCGAGGCGGTCTGACCGTGAAGCCGGGCGACCGACGTGACCGACGCTTCCTCATCCTTCACGGATTCGAAAACCGGCGGCCTCGCGAGCACTGGCAGTGGTGGCTTGCCGACCAGCTGCGCTTACGCGGCGAGCAGGTGCTCTATCCGCAACTGCCATCTCCGTCCTCGCCGGCCCTGGACGAATGGCTGACTGTCTTGCACGGCGAGCTTGCCCAGCTCGGCGACGGGGAGCGAGTCGTGGTTGCGCATAGCTGCGGTGTCGCTCTGTGGCTTCTCGCCGCAGCTGAGTTGCATCCCGAGGAGCGCGTGGACCGCGTCGCGCTCGTCGCTCCACCCGGTCTCGCCGCGTTCGTGCCGGCGTGCCGCGCCTTCCTGCCCGTGGGGATCGACAGGTCGGCCGTATTGGCCGCCTCGCGGCAGCGACCGATCGCGATCTCGAGCGATAACGATCCGAATTGCTCCGAGGGGCTCGATGAGGTCCGCTCCGTCTACATCGAGCCCCTCGGGCTCGATGAGGTGGTGATCCCGGGCGCAGGCCATCTGTCGTCCAGCGATGGCTTCGGCCCGTGGCCAGAGATGCTCGGGTGGTGTCTTGGCGAGGAGCCCGATTGGCAAGCCAAGGCCGCTGGTGCAAGGACGACCCTGTAGCACTGACGCTGTCAAGTCCACGCGCACGAACCAGCAGGCGCTGCTCCGTTCCAGGCATCGAACCGTTTCACGAAGATCGATCGACCACGATCGCTGCTATTCGAGTCGAGTTTCACGATGCCCGAGGGGGCCAATGGCTCGCGATAGCCATTCTCGACTCGCATACAGATGACGTTCACACGGCGCCGTTTCGTTCGACGGTGTCTTGCCGCGTGAGCCTCACCTTACCCAGATTGCCCGAGCAATGATCGAAACGTCGCCGGTCTGCGAATCACAATCGGTTCAATCGCGGGATTGTTGAGCAATCATCAGCGTGTAACCATCTGGATCCGATAAGCGCATCTCTTGTTTAGGCCCAGGGGTACCGTCTGCGATTTCACTCGGCAGGCAACCGTTCCTACGAAGGTGTTCTCGCAAGCCAGTCAGGTTCGCCGCATACAGATAAAACAGGATTCGCTGGTGGCGTGGATTGATGTCGTCCGGACTTTCTTCCAACATCAGGTGCGCAGTGCCAGTCTGCATCGATGCCCACGTCTGCCGACCAGACTGCGGGAAGTACTGGACCACACGAAAGCCCAGAAGTTGGTAAAAGGCGACCGAGCGCGCCAAGTCCGCCACTCGTACGAAGGGAACGAGCTTGCCAATGACACTCGCCTGCGTCATCGAGTCGGCCATAGGAGGTGGAGACATGTCGCCCTCAGCAGCATCGGCAGAGCGATAGTGACGGATCTCGTTGACCTTCCCGCTTGGACCGAGGGTGAGAACCTGCCAGGCTTCCTCAGGCGCTGGGCAGTCGGGGCGCCTGATCTCGAGGTGCAGAAGAACCCTATCCGTGCGCGGACGCACTTCCACGAGACGGTAACGAACCCCCGCGGAAGCGTCGTTTCGAAGCCAAGCGATCAACTCGCTTCGGGAGTGGCAGGCACCGAGTTCGGCTCCGTACCAGCGCACCTCGCGGGATAACACCGAGCTCATTTGGCCAAGGTCGCCCGACTCCAATGCGGCGGTGATGACCTTCACCGTCCTAGTCGCCGACCGGTTGGTCATGCGGCGTACACCTCGCGAGCATGAATAGCCTGCCGGTGCGTCGGATCGACCGCCTCAGCCTCCGCCACGGAATCATCCAGCTGCTTGCAATCGCGTGTCCGATATTCGGGAGGCTATCACCATCTGAGAGGCCAGTAGTGAGAAGGAAGGACGCGACGTACAATTAGACATGGACCGATGTGGTAGCGCACGGTGTGTCGGGGCGTAAGGCGAGATGGGGTCAGTTGATCCCCGTGACCTCGAGCGGATCGGCGGAGCCGCGTGCCTTGACTTCGTAAACACGGTCGATCCGCGCCACGCCCCCGGCCGCGTCGACTACCTCCCGGACTACGCCGCCCTGCTGGAATGGTCGGTCGCAAACGATCTCCTGGACCGAGCCGGCGCCGACCGGCTCGCCGATATCGCGCGCCAGCGGCCACGGACCGCGCGTGCCGTCCACAGGCGGGCGCTCGCATTGCGGGAAGCGCTCTTTGTGCTACTGCGAAGGCAACCCGGAGGCGGTCATGCGGCACCCCTCGAGACCCTCAACGCCGAGCTGTCGAAAGCACGCCGTCAGGAGCTTGTCGATGGGAATGCCGATACGTTCAGGTCGGCGTGGCCACCGAGCCCAGCACTTGATCGCGCGCTCTGGCCGATTGCCTCGTCCGCGGCTGACTTGCTGACGTCACCTCGCCTGCGCAGGATCCGCGAATGCGAAGGGGAGGCCTGCGGCTGGCTGTTTCTTGACACCAGCAAGGCGGGTCGGCGGCGCTGGTGCTCCATGGCGGATTGCGGGAACCGCGCCAAGACCGATCGTCGGCGCGCCCTTAGGCAAGTAGCCGACGTGTGACCACAGCGAATACACCTTTCTTCGTCGGCTAAGCTGGCGAGGCGATTGGGATCGCCCTTGACCGTCCGCGGAGCTGGTCACAAGGGGCGCATCAAACCTCGGCGTACCTCTGACCGGCATAGCTCTGGAAGCGGGTCTGGCTCTTGCGGAACCAGAGCTGGATGTCGCCGGTAGGGCCGTTGCGGTGCTTCGCCAGCTTGGCGTTGATGACCTCGCCATCGATGTCCGCGTCCTCGCCGGCCTTCTCCTTCTCGCGCCACAGGAAGACCACGAGGTCGGCGTCCTGCTCGATCGCCCCGGACTCACGCAGGTCCGAGAGCCGCGGCTCTTTGGACTCGCGCATCTCCGGCTGGCGGGAGAGCTGGGACAGCGCGATCACCGGCACGGACAGCTCGCGTGCCAGCGCCTTGAGGCCGCGCGAGATCTCGGAGACCTCCTGCACCCGGTTGGCATCGCGATTGGTCGTGGTCGCCTGCATAAGCTGCAGGTAGTCGACGATCACGAGATCCAGCCCCGACTCGGCCTGCAGCCGTCGCGCCTTCGTTCGCAGCTCCATCGCGGTGATGTTCGGGGTGTCGTCGATGTACAGCGCCGCCTCCGACAGGTCGTTCATCGCTGGCGCGATTCGGGCGAAGTCGAGCTCCTCGAGGAAGCCCGAGCGCAGGCGCTTGGAATCGATGTTCGCGACGCTCGACAGCAGGCGCAGCACGAGCTGCTCCTTGCTCATCTCGAGGCTGAACACGCCGACCGTCTTCTTCTCGCGCACCGCGGCGTGCTCCGCGATGTTGAGCGCGAAGCTCGTCTTGCCGACCGACGGCCGGGCGGCCACGACGATCAGGTCGCTCTTCTGGAAGCCGGTCGTGAGCTGGTCGAGATCGAGGAAGCCCGACGAGATGCCGCTCAGCTCGCCACGGTGGGCGTGGAGGTAGTCGAGCCGGTCGTACGCGGAGTGGAGGAGCTCGCGCAGCTGGCTGAAGCCGGCGGTGATGCGCCGGTTCGAGACCTGGAACAACTCCGACTCGGCGCGATCGATCGCCTCCTGGATCTCGGCCGGGTCCTCGTAGCCGATGCCGGCGATCTTGCCCGCGGCGCCGATCAGGTTGCGAAGGACCGCCTTGCGCTCGACGATCCGGGCGTACTGGACCGCATGCACCGCGGTCGGGGTCTGGTTGGAGAGCGTCGACAGGTACGAGCGCCCGCCGATCTGCTCGAGGTCCTCGCTGCGCTCCAGCGACTCGGCGACCGTGACGAGATCGACCGGCTCGCGCCGCTCGAACAGCTCGAGCATCGAGCGGTAGATGCTCCCGTGCGCCTGCCGGTAGAAGTCCTCCGGGCGCAGGAACTCCGCGATCTCGATGATGGTCTCGCGATCGATGAGGATCGCGCCAAGCACCGACTGCTCGGCCTCGAGACTGTGCGGCGGGAGTCGGTCGATCACCGGTGGATAGCCTCGGTCGTGGTTGTGACACCTTCAGTGTCAGAGCCCGTGCCCCGGCTCGATACCCGCTTATCCCCGACTTATCGCTCGATCACCACACATCCCGTGGACGGCGGGCTGAAAGGCTGTGGATGGGATGTGGAAGGCGCTTCTACCGAGAAGAATCGCCCGGCCTTCTCGGACGGTTCGGGCCAAGGCGACCGGCGAGGATGCGAGCGAGCGCACGTCGGTGCGTGAGCCAGCACCGGAGCCGGTCAACGCCGGGATGGACCGTCCCGGGAAGGCCGTCAGTCGAGGCGCCGAATCACGCCAATGAGTTTCCCCTGAATCCGCACGTCGTCATAGAACTGCGGGGCATAGTTGGGGTTGGCGGGCTGCAGGCGGACGCGGTCCTTCTCGCGGAAGAAGCGCTTGAGCGTGACCGCGTTCTCCTCGACCTGGGCGACGACGATGTCGCCGTTGCGGGCCGTGCTCTGGGGCCGGATCAGCACGAAGTCGCCGTCGGCGATGTGCTCCTCGATCATCGAGTCGCCGCGCACGCGGAGCACGTACGCATCGCCGCTTGGGGCGAGGATGTCCGGCACGGCCATGGTCTCCGACGCGTCCTGGTACGCCTCGATCGGGCCGCCGGCGGCGATCTCGCCGACGATCGGCAGGACGTACGCCTCGGAGGTCCCGGACTGCGGCACGAGCTCGGTCGTCAGGCCGAGCTGGATCGCGGCGGTCGGGGTCATGCGGATGGCGCGTGATTGGGCGGCCCCGCGCTCGAGGTAGCCATCGCGCTCCAGCATCTGCAGGTGGTGATGGACGGCGGACGTGGAGCTGAGCCCGACTGCGAGCGCGATCTCCCGCACCGACGGCGGGTAGCCTCTCGCACGCAGCGTGGCGGCGATGTAGTGCAGGATCTTCAGCTTCCGGTCGGCGTCGTGTCTCGTCACTCGCGACTCCAATGGCGGCGGGACTGCGGGCATGATACCGAACACGTGTTCGATGTCAACTCGGAGCACGCTCGACGATCGAGCCGGGGAGCCCGCCGCTGCTAGACTCGCGCTCCCGACCGGCATTCGACGCCGACGCAAATTCCACCCGAGCGAGGAGACACCCCGAGCGATGGCTCGCGCCGAGGGCGATTCGAAGGGCACCAAAGGCAGGAGCAAAGGGCGCGGCCCTGGCATCCGCCGGTTGATCGCGGCCGCCGCGATCATGCCGGTCGCCAGCCGGGCGCCGCTCTACGCACGTCTCCTGTGGTCCCTGCTGTTCGACGGCCGGACCCCCGTCGCGCGCAAGGCATTGCTCGGTGTCGCTCTCGGCTACATCGCGCTGGGCCGCGACATCGTGCCCGATCGGATCCCGATCCTGGGCCAGCTCGA
>Ga0070706_100004755_pt1 | contig 13016 bp, 16 predicted proteins | sample KBSK5501metaG_FD_65476 | JGI IMG/M metagenome (GOLD analysis project Ga0070706, IMG submission 65476) | Corn, switchgrass and miscanthus rhizosphere microbial communities from Kellogg Biological Station, Michigan, USA - KBS K5-50-1 metaG | ecosystem: Host-associated > Plants > Roots >...
CGTGATTTCCTTCAGGGCCTGCTTGCGCGCGACCGCCAGCAGCTCGATAACGACGTAGAGGATGGACCCCGCGGCCAAGGTCAGGAACCCGATGGACAGCGTTTCGTTGACTACGCGCTGTCCCACCAGGGTCCCCAGGAAGGTAGGGCCGCCGCCGATGAGCCCCAGCAGGAACAGGTAGCGCCAAGAGGGGCGGCGGCCTTCGGCGGCCATGGGCGCGACGATGCCGAAGCCTTCCGTAGCGTTGTGCAAGCCGAACCCGATGACCAGCAGAACAGCGAGCTGTAGCGCGCCCCGTGCGGCTGAGTTGCCGATAGCGAGGCCCTCGGCGAAGTTGTGCAGGCCGATCCCGATGGCGATCATCATCGGCAGGTCGCTCAAGCGGGCGAGACCGGTCCGCCTGGCCCGTAGTTCAGCCACCGACGCCGCTCCCGGCCCGAACGACCGGGCGGCGCGCCGTGCTACCCACCGGTCGAAGTAGACCAGGCCGGCCAAGCCGACACCGAAGCACAGCGCGAACACCGCCCCGTTGCCGAACGCTGAGCCGTACCTGTGGCCACTCAGCGCGGCGTCCACCGGTGCCCAGGCATGGTCGAGAACATCCCACAGCAGGAAGATCAGGATGCCAGTGGCCGTCGCGCTCAGCATCGTCCGTACCTTGGGCATCGGAGCGCGCAGCCGGCCAACCGGCAGGCCCAGGAAGATGGTCAACCCGGCTATCGCGCCAAGCACGGCGATCTGAGCTGAACCCACGACAGAACTCCCCGGGTTGAACGATGCGGCATCGATCGATTCTTAGGCAAGGCTAACCTAATAGGGCTACTCAGCTCGCGTCAACGGCCAGACTGGCGACCCCTGCTCAGGCGGCTGACGCCCGGCTTTACTCGACGATCTTGGAAATGGGGATCTCCAGGATGTCCCGGGCGCCCGCCGCCTTCAGTGCGGGAATCAGCGTGTTGACCCCGCGCTTGGGCACAACGGTCTCCACAGCGTTCATGTCGCCGCGCGCCAGGGCGGTGACGGTGGGCGATGACATGGCGGGCAGCATCTCTGACACCGCCGCGAGCTGCGCCGACGGCACGTTCAGCTTGAGCAGTACGCTGCCCCGGGCCCGGATCGCGCCGGCCAGCAGCAGCGCGATGTCCTCCATGGCGGCGCGCTTGGCCGTGTCGGCGTACGCCCCGGTGTTCGCGACCAGCTCGGTGTAGCTGGTGAGCAGCGTTTCGATGATCCGCAGGCCGTTGCGGCGCAGCGAGGAGCCGGTCTCGGTGAGGTCGACGATGGCGTCGACGATGTCGGGCACCTTGGCCTCGGTGGCGCCGTACGAGGGGATCACCATCGCCTTCACCCCGTGCTCGGCCAGGTACTGGCTGGTCAGCGACGGTAGCTCGGTGGAGATCCGGACTCCTTCCGGCAGGTCGGTGACCGACTGCCAGGGCGAGCTCTGCGGCACGGCCAGCACCACGCGTACCGGCTGCGACGTGGCCTTGGAGTAGTGCAGTTCGCCGAGCGAGGCGACGTCGGCCCCGGTTTCGGTGATCCAGTCACGCCCGGTGATGCCAAGGTCGAAAAGGCCGCGCTCGATGTAGGACGGGATCTCCTGGGGGCGCAGGAACCGCACCCGCTCGATCCGCGGGTCGTCGATGGAGGCGTGGTAATCGCGGTCAGAGGACCGGCGGACGGTCAGGTCCGCCGCGTCGAACAGGTCGAGGGTGGCACGCTCCAGCGAGCCTTTGGGCAGGACGAGCGAAAGCAACGCAGAAGCCTTTCATCCGGTGGGCCAGATCCGGGTATCGACGGCCAGATCCGGCGACTCTTCACGCGTTACGACCATGATCACGCCCGATTTATCACGTTTTGTGAGTACCGAACGCGTGAAAGGTTGGGAAAGCGGGCGCCAAGCGAGCATGCTGGGTGGTTTACCGCGGGCTGCTTTGATGTCGCGGGCGGTCTCCGGCTCCGCGAGCCGGTGCGCTCGGGCGGTCCCGGCCTTCCGGGCGGGTGGCGCGGAGGGAGCGCAGCACGAGCGCCGTGTCGAGGGCGGCCACAACCGCCTCCCATCCTTTGTCCTCACTGCTGCCGTCCAGCCCGCACCGCTCGCGGGCCTGTTCCAGGGTGTCACAGGTGAGCACCCCGTTGGCCACCGGCGTGCCAGCGTCAAGCGCGACCCGGGCCAAGCCGTAGGTGACAGCATCGCATACGTACTCGAAGTGCGGCGTTCCGCCGCGGATCACCGCGCCGAGGCAGGCCACGGCGTCGTGGCTGGCGGCTAGTTCGCCGGCCACCACGGGCAACTCGACGGCACCCGGCACACGGACCAGCAGCGGGTCGTCGATCCCGCAGGCTTTGGCCGCCGCCAGGGCCCGCTCCACCAGGCTGTCGGTGATCTCCGCATGCCAGCGGGCCGCCACCAGGGCCAGGGTGAGCCCGCCCGCGTCGACCGCCTCGCTGCCTGGCCGTCCCGCGCCGCTCACCGCGTCTCCCGCTCGCCTGCGGGGCCCCGCCCGCCTCCCCATTCCCCCTTCATGCGCCGCCTTCCCTCGTCGCTCGTACTCTGTTCCCCGCTCGCCTCCGGGGCGCTTTTGAGGCGCCGCCTTCCCTCGTCGCTCCTTCGCTCGTTCCTCGCTCCTCGCTCCTCAGTCCAGGCACCACCGCGCCCCTCCGGCTCGCTCAGGCTCCGCTCCTCAGTCCAGGCGGCACCGCGCCCCTCCGGCTCGCTCACCGCACTTCCGCCAGTCCGTCCGGCGCCAGTCCGTCCGGCGCCAGCCCGTCCGGGCGAATCTCGCGGGTCCCGCCATTCACTGGCCTGAATGATCCCCTAGGACTCCCTGCGATCTCCGTGGTGAGCGGTAGCCCGTCGATCAGGTGGCCGAGCCGGTCCCGCTTGGCGATGAGGTAGCGCACGTTGTCCGGAGTGGGCGTGACCGGCAACGCAACCCGGCCGGCCACCTCGATGCCGAAGCCCGCCAGCCCACGGACCTTGGCCGGGTTGTTGGTGAGCAGGCGGATGGAGTGGACCCCGAGGTCAGCGAGGACCTGCGCCCCGGTCGAGTACTCGCGGGCGTCCGCGGGCAGGCCGAGTTCCAGGTTGGCGTCGACGGTGTCGGCGCCACCATCCTGCAACTGGTAGGCGCGCAGCTTGCTGAGCAGGCCAATGCCCCGGCCCTCGTGCCCGCGCAGGTACAAGACGATGCCCCGGCCCTCGGCGGCGATTGCCGCCATCGAGGCTTCCAGCTGTGCGCCGCAGTCACACCGCTGCGAGCCGAACACGTCACCGGTCAGGCATTCGGAGTGCACGCGCACCAGGACCTGCTGGCCGTCGCCGAGGTCGCCGAGCACCAGCGCGACGTGCTCGGTGCCATCGACTGAGTTCTGGTAGCCGAGAGCACGCCACTCGCCGTGGGCGTTCGGCAGCCGGGTCTCGGCGACCCGCCGGACCATCTGCTCGGAGTGCCGACGGAACTCGATGAGCTGGGCGATGGAGATCAGGGCCAGCCCGTGCTCATCCGCGAAGGCCCGCAGGGCGGGCAGCCGCGCCATCGTGCCATCGTCGTTGACGACTTCGGCGAGTGCGCCGGCCGGCGCCAGGCCGGCCAGCCTGGCCAGGTCGACAGCGGCCTCGGTGTGCCCGGGCCGACGCAGCACGCCGCCTTCGGTGTAACGCAGCGGGAAGATGTGCCCAGGCCGGACCAGCTCGTTGGGCTCGGTGGCCGAGTCCACCAGGGCTCGGACGGTCCGCGCCCGGTCCTTGGCCGAGATGCCGGTGGTCACGCCGTCCCGGGCATCCACGCTGATCGTGAAGGCGGTCCGCATGCGCTCGGTGTTCTGGGCGGTCATCAGCGGCAGCTGGAGTCGGTCGAGATCCTCACCGGGCAGCGGAACGCAGATCACGCCGCTGGTGTACCTGATCATGAACGCCATCAGCGCTGGCGTCATCTTGCTGGCCGCGATGATGATGTCGCCCTCGTTTTCCCGGTCGGCGTCGTCAACCACGACCACCGGGCGGCCCGCGGCGACCTCGGCGATCGCCCGCGACACCTCGTCCAGCCGGGTAGCCGGACTAGCTGGCGTGCCGCTGGCTGGCGTTCCGGGTGCTGGTGAGCCGTTCGGTAGCCGGCGGTTCGCTGGGGTGTCGTTCGGGAAGGTGGTTTTTGGTGCGGCCATGCGGCCGGGTCCGCTTATCCAGGGGACACCGTGCGCAGCCGGGCTGGTGGTCATGGCCGGGCCTTCGTTTCCTCGTCATCGGCCGGCGCCGTGCGGGTCAGCCGCTCCACGTACTTGGCGATCATGTCGACCTCCAGGTTGACCTGACTGCCTGGCTCCGCCCGGCCCAGGGTGGTCAGCTCCAGGGTGGCGGGTATGAGGCTCACCTCGAACCAGGGCTCCTCATCGGCGCCGCCGACGGCCGAGACGGTCAGGCTGACCCCGTCCACGGCCACCGAACCCTTCTCCACGATGTACCGGGCGAGAGACGGCGGAACGGCGATGCGGACCACGTCCCAGTGCTCCGCCGGGCTGCGGGAGACAATCGTGGCCGTCGCGTCCACGTGGCCCTGAACCAGGTGACCGCCCAGGCGGCCGTTGAAGCGCAGCGGGCGTTCCAGGTTGACGGGGGAACCGGCGGCTAGCGTGCCGAGCACGGTCCGCCGCAATGTCTCCGCCATGACGTCGGCGGTGAATGTCTTGTCCGCGGCCTCGGTGACGGTGAGACAGGCTCCGTTGACGGCGATGGAGTCGCCGCGGGCAGCGTCCGCCACTACCTGCGGGCCGCGCACGGTGAGCCGGGCCGCTCCCGGGAGGGTCTCGACAGCAACGACTTCGCCGAGTTCCTCGACGATTCCGGTGAACATCCGCGATTTCCTCTCCTCGGAGCCGTTATGCCAGGTGGCTCCGGGGGCGCGCGGACGCGCGTACACGGCCGGCAGCTGGTTGCGGCTGCCGCCCGCGCGTGCTTCCTCCCATCCGGACTTTCACCGTCGGTCCCGGGATTCCACCGGGTCAGCCGGCCACTGGCGATTTCACGCCTTCGGCCGGGTCGCGGACTGTCACCGCCGGCTCGGAGTTTCACCGACCCCGGAGCACGCCTTTTGTACGCAAACCAGTCTGCCACGGCTGCTATTCCAGCGCGACGCCGCACCCGGGCGTGGCCCGGCTCAGGCGCCACGCCTCGCCCGGGTTATCCGGGGTCGCCCAGGGTGGCCCGGGATCGCCCGGCCGGCGGGCTGGGATGCGCTGCGAACAGGATGATGGTTAACTCCACACCGGTTGAACGCGGGCCTATGTTGCGGCCGGGCGCTGCGCGGCGCGCGGCGTGCCGCGCAAACCGGCGGGAGGTTAGAAGGCCGACGAGGCGTCCGGGGGGCTGAGGAAGGCGCCGCGGAATTCGCTGAGCCAGTCCTCGACCGGGCGGGCGTTCTCCCCGGTCACCTCGCGCACGTCGGCCGTTACCGCGTCGGCGCCGCCGTTCCGGATCCAGTCGAACTCCTCCAGCCTGGCTTCGACCTGCCAGGGCGTCAGGCCGCTGGCCAGCAACTGCTCCCTGGCGCGCTCCTCCGGCAGGTCGGCGAAGGTGACCTCACGCGCGAAGACGGCCGAGACCCGGGCGGCGACGTCACCGTAGCTGAGCGCCTCGGGACCGGTCAGAACGTACGTGGCGTCCTCGTGGCCGGGGCTGGTGAGCACCTGCGCGGCGACGCCGGCGACGTCGCTGGCGGCAATGAAGCCGACCCGGCCCTGGCCCGCCGGCGCGTAGATCGTGCCTTCGTCGCGGATACTCTCCGCCGAGGCCAGCAGGTTCTCCGTGTACCTGCTCGGTGCCAGGTAGCTGGCCGGCAGGCCGGTGGCCGCCAGGTGCATGGCGATCTGCCGATGGCTGCGCATGGTGCGCACATCGCAGTCCGGGTCCTGGAAGCCGTCGGCCGCCAGCTTCACGACGTGCGGCCGGTGGCCCGCGGTCAACAGCGCGTCGATGAAGACGATTTCGAGCTCAGCCTGCTCCTCGCGGGCCGGGCTCAAGAGGAAGACCCGGTCAAAGGCCCGCAGCACTTCCGGGGCCGGAGGGGCGTCGAGAGTGGCCACGATGTGCTTCGCCGACCCCGGCAGGTCGGCGCCCTTCGCTTCCACCCGCACCATCGCGGTGGCGTCGGCACCCGCATCAGCCAGCGCCTCCATGAGGCGGTAGCCGACCTTCCCGGTCGCTCCGGTCACCAGGATCACGAGCACGCCTCCGGTCGTCGCGGCGGCCGGACCTGCGGGGCGGCTCCCACGCGAGTGCCTGGCGCACCGGCCTGTGCCTCATTGAAGCATTGCCCGGGCCGCCCGCGCAGGCCGGGTGCGTCCGGCGGAACCGAGCCCACTCGTGAACCGAGCCCACTCCTGAACTAGGCCCATTCGTGAACCGAGCCGCGGACCAGTCCGTGAAACAGCACGGGGAGACAGACCGTGAACCAGCGGCGACTTCTGTCCGTAGTGAAGTAGATACAGAAAGTGGCCGCCATCTGCGGCCGCTGTCTCGGGGATCAAGGAGCCTGGTATGAGACGTTTTCTTGTCGGTGCGGCCGGCGCGGCCGGGATCGGCCTGCTGACGGTGGCTTGCGGGAGCAGTTCGAGCGCCCCGCCGTCACCGAGCGCTGCCGTGACCCCATCTGTTTCCTCCTCACCATCGGCGGCCGGCGGCCAGGCGGCCGGCGCCGCCACCGTGTCGCTGCGCGCCATTTCTGGTATCCCGGGCAAGGCACTCGTGGATAGCCAGGGACGCACCTTGTACCTGTTCGAAGCCGACCACGCCGGCAAGTCCACCTGCTCCGGAGCCTGTGCCGCGGCCTGGCCCCCCTACACCGTGACCGGCACGCCGCAGCCCGGCAGCGGAGTCAACCCGGCGCTGCTCAGCACCATCCGCGGTCCCGACGGCTCGACACAGGTCGTTTACGACGGCCACCCGCTGTACTACTTCTCTGGTGACTCCCACCCCGGTGACCACAGCGGGCAGGGTTCGAACGCGTTCGGCGCGGGCTGGTACGTGGTGGCGGCGAGCGGGAACAAGATCGACACGAGCTGACCGGGGGCCCGCCGTGGCGGACGGCCTGCCCTGGCGGACGGCCTGCCTCGGCGGACGGCCCGCCCTGGCGGGGCGGCTCGACGTGCGGGCCGGGATTTCAGTGCGGGCGGATGCGGCGGCCGGTGATAAGAGTGGGCGTTATGCGCACGAAATGCTCTTGCGTGCCAGCCGCCCATGGCTGGACGCCGGACGCTGCGACCGACGCGCGATCGTCGTCAGAGTCCACATGGTGCGCGGCACCCTGGATGAAGACGAACCAGCCTTCTTGCGCGTCCTTGCCGACGTCGTCGATCTCGACGGCCACCCGGTACTCGGCGCCCCGTATTCCGGTGCGAAGGTCCTCGTCGGTCGGGCTGCCCAGCGCGATCCGGAACACGATGCTGCCTTCATGCACCTTGTAGATGGCCGGAAGGACGGTCAGGCCGAACCGGCCGGAGTACGCGAGCCGGCCGACACCGCCCGCCGAGATGAGCCGCCAGCACTCGGCCTCGTCCAGCTGCTCCACCTCCGGATCCCAGGTCGTTGGATCACGCCCCGGCTCAGAACGGGCCGAGCTGCCGTGTGCGGTGCCGGTCGGGTCGTCAGGCATGCGCGGTCCTGTTCACGTGCGGCGGGGGACGACGATCGAAACTAGGGGTATTCCCGGCGCCGTGCCGCCTAACCGCATGCATCTACCCAGTTCGTCGCGCACGGTGCGCCGCGCCTGCGGGAGGGCACTATGCGGTGAGGTGGCGGGCGAGGAACGCCAGCGATGGCGGCTCCTGGGCGGTGAAGAACGGCCCGCTGTGGCAGCCGGGGGAGATGTCCACCACCGCTCCCCGCGCCGCCTGGGCGAATGCCTGGACGCCGGGGTGGAACGGATCACGGAGCCCGCACGCCACCCGGACCGGCATTCCGTTCAGCGCGGCGGCGTGGGTGACCACGTCGGCCGCGGTGAACGCGCCGGCGGACGCGTACGCGCCGGCGTTGGCCGCGCGGGCCTGCGGGTAGCTGGTCCAGATCGCGGGGCTGATCGCCGCCACGGCCGCGATCAGGCCGGGGTACTTCTCGGCCAGCAGGATGGCACCGTACCCGCCCATCGAGATTCCCATGGTTCCGATCGCGTGCCGCCCCAACCCCATTCGCTGGCACAACGGAATTAGCTCGTCGATCACCATGGCCATCGGGTCGTCGCCGGGATGCGGATTCCAGTACCCGCCCCCGCCGTCGGCCGACGCCATCGCCGTCGGCGGCAGCGGCTGGCCCGCCACGTGCAGCGCCAGCGCCTGCCGCGGGGACATCCCGGTGAGGACGTGGCGATGATCGGGACCGAACGGGTGCAGCGCGATGATGAGCGGCAGCCGGCTGCCGGGCTGGTGACCTGGCGGGTAGGCGACCATGTAGCCCACCTCGCGCCGCCGGGCACGGGAGAAGAAGCGGCCGGAAACCGACGGCCCGGAGGCCGAGAAGATCATGGGTGGGCTCGCCACCGAGCACGCCCCGTCCAGCCGGTCGAGGGCCTGCTGGCCCGGCAGCACGCCGCGGGAAACCAGTTCGAGTCCGCCTGCCCCGGCGACAGCCACCGCCGCAAGCCCGGCCCCAGCGGCGCCCAGCACCTGGCGGCGCGTCCATCCGCCGCCTGCGCCCGTGCTCACCGGCGCGCCGCGGGCGGCGCTGGTGCAGGCGGCCCGGCCCGGCGTGCCTGGCGTGCGGCCTGCCATCCTGTGGCCAGCGCCACGGCCATCACGGCCAGCCCGGCGGCGTCGATGGTGCCGGTGTGAAAGAGCCCCCGCGGCCCAGCGTCCCCCTCGGTCACCCAGCAGAGTGCGCCGCTGAGGAAGGCGGCCATGCATACGCCCGCCGCCAATTCCGCGATGAGCAGTTCGGTGAACTCCTCCCCATAACGCGCCCGCCAGCCCCGCGGGTACCAGCGCAGCAGCAGGCGTGCGCGGCGGGTGCCGGGCGGATCCCCGGCCTGCGGCCCGTGAGCAGCGGGAGCAGATCCAGGCGGCGGGATCAAGCCGTGCCCCAGTTTCCGGACAGGCGGCGCAGCCCCACCTCGGCGACGCTGCGCTGGGCCTGCAGTTGCGCGCGCAGGGCCGCGGCGCCAGCAGCGGTCAGCCGGTAGGGACGGCGCCGGTCCTCGCTTTCCACCGCCTCGATCAGGCCCTGCCCTTCGAGCCGGCTGAGCGCCTCATACAGCGTGCCCGGGGCCAGGCGCACGCCGGCGAAGGCTTCGATGTCCTTGGTCAGCGCGTAGCCGTGCTTGGCGCCGTCGGCCAGGCTGGAGAGGATCAGGGTGGCGGAGCCGGCCGAGCGGCCGAGCGTGCTCAGCGCTCCGGCGTCGCCGGCTTTTCGCTCAGTGGCCCGGGTCATGAACGTTATGCTATATCGGTGAGCGATCGATCGGCGACCGGAACACACCAGGCAAGCCGCACCGAGCGAGAACGCGCTCATGTTTCGGCACTCGGCTGGTCAGTTGACGCTGTCCGTAGGAGGCCCGCCGGGGGAGGGTGTGCCGCCTGGCCCACTCGAATCCCTGGCCGGGCGACTCACCTCGGCGAGGCGACCGGCCAGGAAGTTGCGTTCGGTCTCGTTGCTCGTAAGTTCGAGGGCCTCTCGATAGGCCTGGGCCGCTTCGGCGCGGCGGCCGAGCCGGCGAAGGAGGTCGGCCTTGGCCGACGGCAGGTACCGGTACCCGGCGAGATGGCCCTCGCGTTCAAGGTTCCCGATCTCGGCCAGCCCGGCCTCGGGGCCTTCGGCCATGGCCAGTGCGACCGCACGGTTGAGTGCGACCACGGGTGAGATCCAGACCTGGCTGAGCCCGTCGTAGAGCCGGAGAATCTGCGGCCAGTCGGTGTCGCCATAGCTCGGCGCCTCAGCATGCAGGGCCGCGATGGCCGCCTGCAACGCGAACCGGCCGGGTCTCCCGCCCCGCAACGCGCCGGTCACCAGCGCCGTCCCCTCGTCGATCGCGCGACGGTCCCACCGTGACCGGTCCTGTTCCTCCAGGAGCAGCAGCCGGCCGCCGGCGTCAGCCCGGGTGGCCCGCCGGGCGTCGGTGAGCAGGAGCAGGGCGAGCAGCCCGCGCACCTCACGTTCGTCCGGCATCAGCGTCTGCAGCATCCGGGCGAGCCCGATAGCGCGCTCCACGAGGTCGTCGCGGACGAGGTTGTTACCGGCCGAGGCAGTGTGCCCGGTCGTGTACAGCAGGTGCACGACGGTAAGGACCGCGTCGAGCCGGTCGGGCAGTTCCGCTGCCTCCGGCACCCGGTAGGCAATGCGGGCGGCGGAGATCTTCTTCTTCGCCCGGGTCACCCGGGCGGCCATCGTCGGCTCGGACACCAGGAACGCCTGGGCGATCTCGCCCGTCGTGAGGCCGCATACGAGCCGCAACGTGAGCGCGACCTGCGCCTCCCGGGCCAACGCCGGGTGGCAGCAGGTGAACACCAGCCGGAGCCGGTCGTCGGGAATCACGTCGTCCTCCTGCGGCTCCTCCCCCGTTGGCGGCTCCGGCTGGGAGTCGGGCTCGATCAGCAGCGGCAGCTTGCTGCGCAGCGTCCGGCCGCGCCGATGCGCGTCGATGGCCCGCCGCCGTGCGGCCGTGGTCAGCCAGGCGGCCGGGTTACGCGGGACGCCCTGGCGGGACCAGGCGTCGAGCGCGGCAACGTAGGCATCCTGAACGCATTCTTCGGCTAGGTCGATGTCGCCTGCCACGCGCGCCGTTGCGGCGAGCACGAACGCCCACTCGCGACGGTGCGCGTCCGCGACGGCGGCCGCCGGGTCAGCGGCGGCCGGGTCGTCGCCCGCCGCTGGGTCGTCGCCTGCCGCCGCGTCAGCGGCGGTGCCGGTGCCTGCCACCGCTCACCGGCTGGGCATGTCCATCACGGGACGTACCTCGACGCCACCGAAAGGCGCGGGGCATAGCTTGGCGATGTCGAGCGCGTGGTCCAGGTCCCGGGCCTCAACCAGGTAGAAGCCCCCCAGCGCCTCCTTGGTCTCGGCGAACGGCCCGTCGGTCACCACGTCCGCGCGGACCGACGTCGCGGTGCTGGTCGGCTGGAGCGCCCGTCCCGAGATGATCGTGCCGCCCTTCTCCTCCACCTGCTGCGCGAAGCGGCCGTGCGCTTCCATCCCCGCCTGCCACTCCTCCGGCGACGCGGTCGCGTAAACGCTCTCGTCCTCCCAGATGAGGATCAGATACTCAGCCATGACGTCCCTCCCAAGTCTTCGACGGTGTCCGTCACCTATCCGACGATCGCTTTCCCCCGGATCGACAGAACCAACCTAGATCCAGCACCCCACACCCGGCTTACCCGGCAGCCGACCGAGCGCGGCGGGCGCAGCGGGCAGGTTCCTGCGCGACCGCAAATCGCGAGTCAGCAGCACCGTTCCGGACAGCGCATAGCCGGACAGGAGGACCCACAGCGCGTTCCGGACACCCAACGCTGTACCAAATCCTCCCGCGAGCAGGGCACCAAGCGGGATGGTGCCGAAGACAAGGAACCACATGCTGGCAACGACACGGCCGAGTATCTCCGATGGGCAGTAGACCGGGCGGAAGCTTCCCACAACGATATTCCCGACCACTATCCCGGCCGCCACCACCAGCGCGCCGACTACGTAGTAAACGGCCCGCAGCCCTGTTCCGGTCAACGGTATGACCCTCTCGGCCAGCATCGACCCCCGGGCCAAGCCTCAGTCGCGCTGCGCGCCTTCTGGCCAGATCAGCCGGACGGGAACGCCGTTGTCACGGGCATAGGCAAGAACGTCCGCCGTTCCTCCATACCCACGCGCGGGCTCCCCGTCCCAGACCGCCCACAGTTCGTCGGCCAGCCCGATCATGAACTCGCTCGCGGCCATGTGAGCCTCCGAGGTCGACTCGGTGCAGCGAAGCCGGTGCACGGTCACGGCCCGCGCCAGAAGCACGTCGTATTCCGCATGTGCCTCGGCTGGCAGGCCTTCCCGGTATTTCAGCGCAGGAACGACCGCCTCGATCTCCCCGCCCGCATCCAGCACCGCGCGGGCGAATATCTGATCAGCCCCATCAGCAAGGCACAACAGCCCCACGACGGCCGCCGCCCTGTCACCCAGTGCTACCCGGATCGCCTCACCGATCAGGCTTACCGTGCCGGCGGGCAGGCCACGGTGCCCAGACACAGCTATGCGCGCCGACCGGTCCATCTCAGGAGAACGCGGCCCGGAGTCGCTGATCAAAGTCATGCACCTGGGCGGTGACCGGCCCGGCGTAGCCGCGCCGGAACTGGCGGGACCCCTGGAGGACGCGTTCGGAGTTGTAGCGCATCCCGGCTGCCATTGCCTCCCCCGCCAGCCGGAACGCCTCATCAATCCGCGCCATGTCCCTGTGATCCATGCCCCCTGGCGGCCCGCCTGATCATCGAATGGACAGCCCAACAGCCACACGCAGGCACAACAAATGGGGCACCACAGACACCGCCACGCCCCTCAGCCTGGCGGACTCGACAGCCGACTTCAGGACAGGTCGAACTCGCCGGCCTTGATCCCGGCAGTGAACGCGCGCCATTCGGCGGGGGCGAGGGTGAGGACTGGCCCTTCTCGGTCCTTTGAGTCGCGCAGCAGGCACAAGGACGTGCCGCTGCCGTCGTGCATGGCTACTACTTCGACGCATTGGCCCCCGTTGTTCCCGCTGTAGCTGCTCTTGCGCCACACCGGGCCTCCGGGGCCTGCATCAGGGACGCAGGGACTTTTCATTGGTCATCACCGTTCCTTCGCTACCTGGGCGATGAGGGCCTGGGACGCTGCGGGGGCGAGCGCCTGAGCCCGCAGGTAGTCGAATATCAGGCTATACCGGCGAAGATCTGCCGTCAGCTCCAGATACAGGGCACCGGTCTGCGCTTCCAGGTACACCACGTCCGGGTGTGCTTCTTCGGGGAACTCCATGATCGTGAACGCGCCGTGCATGGCAGGATGAGCGCCGGCCGCCGCCTTCTCACCAGTG
>Ga0070706_100004757_pt1 | contig 13015 bp, 7 predicted proteins | sample KBSK5501metaG_FD_65476 | JGI IMG/M metagenome (GOLD analysis project Ga0070706, IMG submission 65476) | Corn, switchgrass and miscanthus rhizosphere microbial communities from Kellogg Biological Station, Michigan, USA - KBS K5-50-1 metaG | ecosystem: Host-associated > Plants > Roots >...
GGCGCGCTCGGAGCCGGCCGAGCGGGCCGGGCGTTGCGCTCCGCCGCCGCCGTCGCGTCACGGTCGATTTCCGAGACGGGAACCGAGAGGAGAGTTCCGTCGGAGCGCGTCAGGTAGGCGGTGTTTCCACGGCGCACCCATGGCTGTTTGAGCTCGATGACGGTGCCGCCCTTCAACACCACGACGTCCCCCGCCAGCGCGACGGCCGCAGTCGCCGCAAAGAGCGCGCTGGCGGCGAGGCCCCGACGGAATCGCCTCATTGCTGCTCCTTCCAGTTCTGCTCGATCGTTCGCACGCTTCCCGGGGTGGTGTCCTGGCGAACCGCGCCGCCCGAGAAGAGAACCGTGTCGATTATACCTCCCTGAGGTGACGTCGATTGCGACGCGGCCGCGAAGCCCTGGCCCAGCTGCTGCTGGAAGTCCGCGTAGGTGTTGCCGTTGCCGTAGCCGCCCCGTCCGGTCAGGAAGAAGAAGCGATAACGGAACGAGCTGCCGTTGGTCGCGCAGGGGCTCGTGGAGTCCGGCGTGAACGTGATCAAGGACAGGAAACCCTGCGTCGAGAAGACCGTCGAGGTCGTCTTCTCGTTGTTCGTCGCGAAGTCGAGCACGAAGCCGTTGGTCGAATTCGCACAGGTCGTCGGGTTGTACGGCGACGGGCACGGCCCCGTTCCTGTGACCGGGGTGAGATCGTGGAGGCTCGCACGCTGGAACGTGGTCGCCGACTGTCCGTTGTCGATCACGTAGAAGAAGCTGTTGGCCTCCGTGTTCGGCTGCACGAGGTTGGCCCGATTGCCCGTTCCGAACGCGACGCCGAGCGCGGGCGGCGCGCCGGCTCCGCCCAGGAACACGATCCCCGGCTCGTAGAAAATCGGCTGGATGTGCGTGCAGACGCCAGCGGAGGTCTGGCAGCCGTCGAAGAGCTCGAACGGCTGATAACCGTGCAGCTTCCCATCCGCCTGAATCTCTCCCCGCTTGGGCGAGGCCGAGGCGTCCGGCGTCAGATCGATTCGCCACATCTGGCCGTTCACGTCGCCGATATAGGCCACGTCGAGGTAGCCGTCGTCGTTGTAGTCGGCCAGCGCGGCGGCCGACGGCATCGGGGCGAAGTTCACTGGACTGCCGGACGCGTCCTTGCCCTGCTCGGTCTTGTACAGGATCTTGCCGGTCTCGACGTCCACGATGTAGAAGGCGCGTCCCTTCGGCAGCTTTGTGACGACGCTGTCGCCTGGGGCGAAGCTCGAGTCGAAGCCGCCGCCGAAGACGGCGACGAAGCGCGAGTCGAGCCCGCTCGCGTCCGCAGTCGGGCTGGACGGATCGTAGACGTGGATCCGCCCCACGACCGGCCGCGACCAGGACTCGCCCATCGCCGAGGCTGGCAGCGTGCACGAATCCGAGCAGGCCACGCCGGCGTCGGTCAGCTCCCACATCACCTCGGGGTATTTCCGATTCGAGACGGTCCCCGCGGTGCAGCTGGATCCGCCGCCGTTCAAGCATCCGGGCGCGGCGTCCTTGCCCCCCACGATGACGCCGGCGGCGTCGATGTCGTCCGGCTGCGTGACGTCCAGAGCGTAGTAGCTCGACCCGCCCTGTCGGAGGCTGCCAACGAGAACCGTCCGCCACACACGGTCGCTCGGATTCGCCGAGCCGCCGTTGGCGGGATCCACGAAGACGTCCGCCGTGGCCATCGACCCGTCCACGAAGTACTGGGGGACGGGCGGGAAGTTGAGGAGGTTCGGGAACTTGGCGTTCATCACCGACGTCGGGGCGTAGGCGAAGATCTCGCGGCCCGTGCCGAGATCGAACGTGTTCGGGAAGTTGGTCGTGTCCCGGTTCCAGACGCCCGCGTCGAAGGCATGCAGGAAGCCGTCGTTGGAGCCGACGAAGATGACCTTGCGGCGCTTCGCCTGGGTGTTCGCGAAATTCAGGTACGGCTGCGGCGTCGAGCTTCCCGGCGGCGTGAGGTTGCGCGAGAGGAACTGGAAGTACTTCGGCGGGTCGAGCAGCAGCGGCTCGGAGTGGAAGATGTCGCCGAGCTTGTGCGGATAGCCCGCCGGCGGGTTGCCGTCGTCGTCCGTGCGGACCTGTGGCGGGGCGCCCGGAGCCGGCGCGTCGTCCTGATAGAAGAAGGAGTACTTCTGCTCCTGACCGGCTCCCGGCCCGATCACGCCGATGGTCGGCGGACGGATCGTCGGCTCGTTCAAGATCTCGTCGCGCCTGCCGTAGGAGGTCTCGCCGCCGCGAAGGAACTGGACCGTCAACTCGGCGAGCTTCTGGTTGGCCGGATCCGACGTCGGCGTCAGGCCCATGTCGTTCATGAGGTCGTCGAAGCACGCGCCGAGCCCGATGCCGGTACAGGTGCCCGTATTCGGCAGGAAGTCGGCGCGCGCGAGCGGAACGCCCGCGGCCGAGCGCGCGAAAATCATCTTTCGGCCGGGCCAGACAGTGACGGCCGGCGCTCTCGAAGCGGGGTTGGCCGGAACGGGCGCGGCACCCTCGTTGAGATTCGCGACCGGATCGGTGTAACCGAGGACGCGCGCGGCGTTCCAGATCGGTTTCCGATTCACGGCGCTCGGATCGTCCGGGAGCGTCTCGTCGGGGAAGCTGCTGGCGTTCGAGGGCCCGGGCGTGGGCGTGGGGGTCGAGCCCGGGGTCGGGGTCGGTCCGCCCGGCGTCGCGGTCGGATTCACCGCGGTGACGACGGGGATTTGTCCCCGGCTGTCGAGCTTGAAGCTCTTGAGCGAGCCGCTCCACACGGACCAGCTCGACAGGGTGCCGTTCGTGTTCTCGTGGCTGGGTATGACGGCGCCGATCTGGGCCGAGTCGCCGAAGCCGCTGGCGAACGCCGGCACGCTCGGAGCCGCGAAGAAGTTCGCGCTTCGCTTGAAGTTGAGGATCGTCGCGAGCGCGTCCGATAACTGCTGCCGGTCGCTCGCTTGGAAGACCTGGCCGCCGCTGTTCGTCGCGATGCAGTTCAACGCCGCGTTGAACGTGGGGTCGGTGGTCATCGAGACGAGGAAGACGGGGATCCCGTTCGTGCGGACGCTCGGGTCGAGCGCGTGGGCCGCCGCGCGACGTCCACCAGCGCTCTCGGGGAGCGCGACCGCGCCGAGGTCGCCCGACGGGCCGTTGCCTGTGGGGCCGCCGACGCACGCGTTCGAGCCGCATTCGTCATGGCCGTCCGTGATGTACACGATGATGTAGTTGCGGCAGTCGATCGCCGGATCCTGCGGCGGCACGGGCGGGGAGCCCGGCCACGGATAGTTCGATGCCGGTGGAAAGACGCTGTTGATGAAGTAGTTGAAGGCGTCGAGCAGGGTCCCTGCCAGCGGCGTTCCGGGCGCCGTGACGACGACGTTCCGGGCGTCCTCTTCCAGGGTGTAGGCCGAGTTCCCGGCCGCCGCGGAGTCATAGCTGACGATGGAGGAGGCGAACCGCAGCAGCTTCTTCATCACGGGAACGTTTTGAGAGTCGGTTCCGATCCACTCGCGCTTGAAGGGAACGACGGGCCAATCCGGCGCCGACGCCGGCGGCTGGTTTGGGTAGGGGTTGAAGCCGCTGGGGGCCGACGCGGGGAATCCCTTGAAGGAGTTGAAGTGGGCGTAGCCGCCGCAGTCGACCGAATACGCGTCGCATGGATTGGAGAGCGGCGGCAGCGGACACGACGGCTCGCCGAAGGCGTCGTCCGGGACCTGCTGCGGCGGCCTGCCGCGGTCGTTGTCGTAGATCGCCGCGTACATCCCCTGGTTGTGGCGGTTCGGGATCGACGCGCTGTCCGGTGTTCCGTCGGCGTCGTTGTCCGGCACGCCCGGCTGCGAGCCCCAGGGCGGGTTGCCTGTCACCACGTCGTCCGCCTGGTAGACGGGGGGCAGGTTAAAGAGGTCGGCCCGCGTGTACTTGACCTGGACCCTCTGCCTGAGGACGAGCGTCGTGTCGGGGTCCGCCTGCGGGTCGTCGAACCCGCGCTGCCCGGCCGGGAACTGATCCTGGAAGCTCGGGTTCGACGCGCCAGGCTCGCCCGGGTCGATGATCCCGTTGGCGTTGTTGTCGACGAACGCACAGAGGCGCGACGGCTCGAGCGGGCAGGGCGCGCACTGGGGCGGCCCATAGGCGGCCGGAATGCCGGGGCATAGCGCCGCGCCCGACGGCGGCGGAGGGGGCGCCATGGCGAACAGTCCGCGCACGGCGGGAGCCAGCCAGTTGGCGATCGCGGGCAGCAGACTCGCCACCGGGAAGCGCCCGCCGGGCAGCGTCGGGACGAGGGTCGGCGTCGGCGTGTTCGTGCGCGTCGGCGTGAAGGTCGCCGTCGTCGTCGGCGTGAAGGTCCGAGTGTTCGTCGCCGTGTTCGTCGGCGTGCTGGTCGCCGTGAACGTCCGCGTCGGCGTGTTGGTGTTCGACGGCGTGTTCGTCGCCGTAAACGTCTGCGTGTTCGACGGAGTGAAGGTCCGCGTCGCCGTGTTCGTCTGTGTGAACGTCCGCGTCGGCGTGTTCGTGTTCGTCGCCGTGTTCGTCACCGTGAACGTCTGAGTGATCGTCGGCGTGTTGGTGACCGTCGCCGTGTTGGACGGCGTGAAGGTCTGAGTCGGCGTGTTGGTGTTCGACGGGGTAAAGGTCCGCGTCGGGGTGTTCGTGATCGTCGGCGTGTTGGTTACCGTCGGCGTATTGGTCGGCGTGCGGGTGTTCGTCGGCGTGCGTGTGTTCGACGGCGTCCGCGTGTTCGACGGGGTGAACGTGATCGTCGGCGTGCTCGTCACCGTCGCGGTGGCCGTGATGGTCGCCGTGAACGTCCGCGTCGGCGTGTTCGTGACCGTCGCCGTCTGGGAGGGCGTGAACGTCTGAGTCGCCGTCGGCGTCAGCGACGGCGTAAACGTCTGGCTCGGCGTGAAGGTCGCGGTCCGCGTCGCCGTGCTGGTCCGCGTGAAGGTCTGCGTCGGTGTGTTGCTCGGCGTGGACGTGGCGGTCTGCGTCGGCGTGAACGTCTGGGTCGGCGTCGCGGTCGGCGTGAAGGTCGGTGTGTTCGAGGGAGTGAAGGTCGGGGTGGCCGTCGGCGGGACTGGTCCCCACTCCTCGATCTCGACGACCACGTTGGGATCACCGTAGTTGCCCGAGACCATCCGCATCCGCAGCTCGAAGCCGGACTTCTGTACCGGGTTTCGGTAGATCACGACCGGGCATTGCACCGAAGAGTCGAAGGGGCACGGTCCCTCGACCAGCCCATGTGGGCCGAAGGCCCCGTGGAAGAAGCCGGGGAAGGGTTCTCCGCTGGGGACTCCGGCCGGCGCAACGTACGGAGGCCGCACGTCCGCGATCTCGGGTGAAGCGACCGTATAGGGCGGGGAATCGTCCGGCGAGCCCAGCTTTCCGTAGGCCTTCGAGACCTTGTGGCCCATCTGGAGGAAACGACCGTCGGCGATGTCCGGATAGTCGTTGGAGCTGAACGGACAGCCGGTCGGACACGCGATCTGCCCGCCGCCCACCAGCGAGTCGGCGAAGTAGAGCCATTCCATGCCGCCGTTCTCGAGCCGCTGTCCGGCGACCTTCGCGCCGCCGATCGCTTGGCCGGGGCTCGACGCACTCGGATTCGTGTTCGCCGCACCGAACGTCTGGTTCGGGTTGCGGTAGTAGGCGAATGCCCAGTTGACGCCCGTCGTCTTCGTCAGGACCTGCCGGAGCACGCTCTTGGCGACACCCAGCTTCGACCCGACGGTCGAGACCGTCCCCTGCGGATAGATGAAGTCGTCCATGAAGGCGGGCAGCCGATAGTGATCCGAGAACTCGTTGTTCATCGAGTGCGACGAGTCGAGGATCAGGAGCACGTTCGTGTTCGCGCCGGCGTTTGCCTGGAGGAGCTGGCGGTCGTCGGGCCGCGCGGGCGAGGCCATCATGAAGAGCAGGAGGACCGCGGCCGCCATTCGGTGGCGCGCCGCGAATCCGACCAGGCCTCGGGACGTCCGATGGTCTCGCATGTGGTCTCTCCTCAGAAGGGCAGCCGGGCAGGCATCGGCCCGGCCTCGACGTCGGCGACGAGCGCCTTCGAGTACTGCAGGAAGGCGTCGGCCTCGCCGCCCGTCGAGCGCAGCTCGAAGGCGTACATGTATTGGGCCCGCTCCCCCTGCTCGTTGATGATCCCACCGCGATACGGCCGGCGCCCCAGGCGCCCCGGATTCATGACGCGCACCTGAATGTCCGTCCCGAGCGGATCCCCCCCGAAGAGGCCGAGCGTCGGGCTATTGCGATTGCTCGGCATCTGGAAGAGGACCGTCCCGAAGAAGTTGCCGGTGAACTCGGGACGCGTCAGGTACGCCTTCGGGTCGTTCATCTGGACCGTGGACCAGCGAATGCCCGCGTCGGAAGAGTAGAACGCGCGGTTGACCGACCATTCGTTGGCCGCGATCCGCGACTCCGTCGAGGTGATCAGCATCAAGGCGATGCCGATGACCGTCAGCAGAGCCAGCACGAGGATTGCGATCACGAGTGCGGCTCCCCGCTCCCGACGGCGTCGCGCGTGTCGGCTCATCCCTGAAAGGCGTAGTTGCGGACGTTGATCTTGAGCGTCTGGACGCGCCGCCGCAGGTTTCCAGGAACCGGGGTCGCCGTCGAGTTCATGATCTTGTAGCCCGCCGCCGCGGGAGCGCGGTAGCCAGGGTCCTGATCGCGAGCCTTCGCGAGCAAGGAGACCATCACGCCGTGAAGGCGCGGGCAGTGCGTCGCCGGCGGCACGCCTGAGTGTCCGGGGACGAAGGGATTCTGCGACTGGAAGTCGGAGTCCACGAAGGGGGTCTCGCCGGTCACGTTCGGAACCCACTCGTCTCCGCCGGCGACCGTCGAGACGTTCGGATCGGTGTCGTTTCCGGAGACCGGGACGAGCCGGGTGATCGCGTTGTCCCCGTTGGTGTCGACCCCGTACGCCACCTGCATGTCCTCGACGTCGTCGGCGAGGCGCGTCACGTCGAACCGGTCGCCGCGGCGGATCCCCTGTGAGAGGAAGGGGTGGAGACCCTGCGGATCGTTCGCCGTGTCGGTTTCGATGAAGAAGACGATGTCGTCCAGGACGCCGGCGCGACGGACCTTGGCGATCGTCTGCGCCGTCTGCGAACCTCCGGAGGGGAGCTCGGCGTTGAAGCGCGGGCCGATCGTTCCGCCGAAGTCGACGTTGCCGAACGTGTTGAGGGACGCGAGCCGGGTGGCCGCCGTGATGACTCCCACGTTGTACATTGGCTGCGGGTAGCGCGTCGCGCCTCCGGGGCTCGGATCCGAGCAGCCGACGTGGAGGTCGGTGTTTCCGTCGGCGACGATCACGAGCATCGGACTCGCGTTGGCGGCTCCCGCCGTGTAGGCGTCGATTGCCGCGAACTGCGGCCGGTTGCTCGCGTCGTCGTTGACGTGCTGGCCGATCAAGGGATCGCCGACGATCGGGAGCACCGTCAACGCCTGCGTTCCGACGCAGCCGTTGCAGCCGGTCTGCTGGTCGAAGCCGACGAGCGGCGACAGGATGACGCCGCGGATCTCGATCATGTCGGTGCCGGGGCGGACCGTCCGCGGGTTGCCGCCGAGGTCGGTGACCGTCACCCCCGCGACGTTGTCGTAGGAGGCGCCCGACGGGAGGATCCCCGGAAGGAGGGAGTCGTTGTGGTTGAGCACGGCCTGCGTCACGAAGAGGCCGCCCGATCCCGCCATGCGGATGACGCGGGTCATCTGGTAGATGCCGTAGCGCACGGCGCCCTGGGCGTCCGCGACGTCCGTCTCGTTCTTGTTGATGCGGGCGCTCGCGTCGAAGACGGCGAGGAGGCCGACCATCGCGATCGAGAGAAGGAGCGTGACCACGATCATCTCGATGAGCGTGAAGCCCCGGTCCAAACGCGCGGCGGCGGCGTGAGGTCTCATGGTCAGTTCAGGTTGTTGATCGGGTCCGTGTTGCGCAGGTACCCCGTGACGCGCGCCGCGCGGTACCCGATCCCGAGGTTCGTCCCCATCGTCGAGGAGGTCACCGTCACGTCGATCCGCTTGTAGTGGTACTGATTCGGGGGATCCACGCACGTGGAGACGAAGGGGTTCCCGTTCGGCACGGCGCCCGGCAGGCTGATGTCGACCACCGGGAACCGGAAGAGCTGCACGGTGTAGGTGCGCGTCAGCGTGTTCTTCACGTTCGAGGGCGGGATCCCGGTCGTCGGATCCGGCAGCGTCGCCGGAAGGTCGTTCGGATAGGAAACGGGAGCGCTGCAAGGGCTCGCGACGAGCTGCGCATCGGTGATCGGCAGGTTCATCAGCTGTTCGAGCCGATCGCGCGCCAGGTTGTGGATGCTGGTGAACTCCTGGGCCGAGTAGTTCGACTTGACGCTGGCGATGAAGAGCGGCGCGATGCCGAGCAGGATGATGCCCATCAGCGCCACGGCGATGAGCAACTCCACCAGCGTGACGCCGGCCTGGCGGCGGGTACGACGCGTGATCGTCATCTCCAGCCCGCCGGGGGCGGCACGTATTGGATGTGGCCGTTGGGATAGACGATCACGTTCACGTCGTTGGTGACGCTGTTGCCGACGACTCCTCGGACGATGACGGGCAGGCCCGTCGAGGCGGTGACGTTCGTCGCGCGCCCATCGGGCCCGAAGAAGACCTGGAGAAGGGAGCCGGTCGGGAACGTCACGCTCGCCGTCAAGTCCACCTCACCGACCTTGGTCGGGGTCGGGTTGGTCATCTCGAAGGTCTCGATCCTGTTGAAGGACTGCGTGCCCGAGGCGTTGGTGATCAGGACCTGCGAAGCCAGGTTCCTCTTGACCGCGCGCATGCGCGCAGCGGCGAGCGCGATCGAGACCTCGCGCGCCGCGCTCTTGACGGTGTTGTGCTGCGAGATCTTCAGGAACCAGGGAGCCGCGACGAGGGTCAGCATGGCGATGATCGCGAGAACGACCACAACCTCGATCAGCGAGAATCCTCGGCAGCGCCGACGCACTCTTGTCAGACGAAGCATTGGCGCTCCTCTGAGCGATTCCCGTGCCGGGCCCCCGCGTGGGGATCAAACCTCGATTTTTCAGCGACATAGCGAGCATTGGCCGAATGGCCCGTCCGAGGCTATCCCCGATTTTCGTTACCGGAAGTAACACCTCGAGAGGCGGTGGAAGCCCCCCTTTCCGTGCCCGGATTGTCCATTCTCAATTCTCAATTCACAATTCGCGTCCGCCTCCCTACACTGAATCTCACCTTGACCGGACATGTGGCCCAGTAAGCGTCGAGCTCTGGCGGCGGAGTCGAAGGCGCTTCTCGCGAAGCTCCACGCCCGTGGCTGGAAGAACGACGCCGAACGCGACGAGCTCCTGCGCGCGGTCGCGGGAATTCCATCGCTCGAGCCCGATGACGTGGCGTGGATGGCGGTGGAGCCCGAGGTTCCCCTGCGACAAGCCGGGCTCGCGCTGCTCAAGCGCTTTCCCTACGAAGAGACCTCGGCCGCCCTCTTCCCCCATCTCGGCTCCAAGACCGAGGCCGTCCGGCGCCAGGCGATGAGCGCGTTGGAGCAGCTCGCGGGCGGGAACTTTCACGACCGGTTGCAGGGCTTCCTCTCCCATCCGGATCCGGTCGTCGTGCACGCGGCCCTGGATCACCTGCGACGCAATCCGAACGAGCGCGCGCTCCCGTGGATCGCGAAGGCGCTCGCCCCCGGGAATCCCCCCGCCGTGCGCCGCAAGGCGCTCGCCATCGTCGAGGCCACCGCCTCGCCTCGAACCTCCTCGATCGCGCTCCAAGCGCTCAACGACGAGGACGAGGAGATCCGGTATCGGGCCGTGCAGCTGCTCGCGAAACACCCGGAGGAGGCGCAGATCGCCGCGCTCCTGCAGCGCTGCCGCGCCGACTCGCACCGGGTCCAGGACGCGGCGATCGCCGCCCTTGCACCCCTGCTCGCGAAGACCGAATCCTCCCGCTGGAACGAGGAGATCCTGCCGTTGCTCTCGGATTCCAACCCGAAGGTCCGCCAGCTCGCCTCCCGGATTCTCGCGACGCAGGAGCCCGGCCGGATCGCGGACGCCTTCCTGCGCACCTTCAGCACGACCTACGGTCCGGCCAAGGATCGCGCCGTCGACGCCCTGCGCGAGCTCGGCCCGAATTTCGTCCGCGCGTTTCTGGACCGGGACCACTCCTCCGAGCCGGGCCACGCCGCGCTGGCGGTCTCGATCGCGGTCACGATCCGCTCGCCGGAGGCCGTCCCGCACTGCATCCGCTTCCTCGAGTCGGACGATTGGTGGCTGCGCGACCGCGCGGCGCTCGCGCTCGCCGAGATCCGCGACGAGGCCGCCCTGCCGCACCTGCTCAAGATGCTCCGCGACCCCGAATCGAGCCTCTCGGCGGCCGCGGCGCTGGGGATCTGGGGCACTCCCAAGGCGCTCCCCGGCTTGCTCGACGTCTACAAGCAGTCGCAGGATCAGAAGGACCTGCGCCTCGAGATCCTGGACGCCTTCGCGCACATCGTCGATCCTCGGATCACGCCGCTGCTCCAGAAAATCGTCCAGGTGGACCCCGATCCCCTCGTGCGCGAAAAGGCCGCGCGCCTGCTGACGGGGCACGCAGGAGCGGACGAGGCCTCCGGAATCGAGGGACCGCGGGCGTTTTCTCCGTACGACTTCGCCGCGCATCCGGAGCCCACCTTGAACGATCTGCTGCGCCACGCCCGCGCTGTCGGCGCTTCCGACGTCCACCTCTCGACGGCGACGGTGCCGCAGATCCGGGTCCACGGACGGCTCGGCTCTCTCCCGCTGCCTCCCTCGACCGACGAGCAGATGGAGTCGTGGGTCGCCCCGATCCTGGCCGACGGCCGTGCGGCGATCCTCGAGTCGCGCCGGCAGATCGACTTCTGTCATCAGGACCCGGAGCTCGGCCGCTTCCGCACGAACGTGCACTTCCAGCGAAAGGGCGTGGGCGCCGTTCTGCGCCTGGTGCCGTACGACATTCCGAATCTGTCCGACATCGGGCTTCCCGAGAGCCTCTGGGAGATCACGGGTTACTCGCAGGGTCTGGTCCTCGTGACGGGAGCGGCGGGATGCGGCAAGACCACAACGCTCGCCGCGCTCGTCGACCGCATCAACGAGACGGAGCGCGGGCACATCATCACCGTCGAGGATCCGATCGAGTACGTCCACCGCAACAAGGAGTCGCTCGTCAATCAGCGCGAGATCCCTTCCCACTCCCGCTCGTTCGCCAAGGCGCTCCGCCAGTCGCTCCGGGAGGACCCCGACGTGATCCTGGTCGGCGAGATGCGCGACTTGGAGACGATCTCGCTGGCGATCACCGCCTCCGAGACGGGGCACCTCGTGCTCGCGACGCTTCACACGACGACGGCGCCCTCGACCGTCGACCGAATCATCAACGCCTTCCCGCCGGACCAGCAGGGACAGATCCGGATGATGGTCGCCGACTCCCTGAAGGCGGTGATCTCGCAGACGCTGCTGCCCCGCCGGGACGGATCCGGGCGGGTCGCCGCGTTCGAGATCCTTCGCAACACCCCCGCGGTCGCCGGACTAATCCGCGACGCGAAAACCTTCCAGATTCCGACGGCCATCCAGACGGGGGCCGCGAGCGGGATGATGCTGATGGACGGCGCGCTTCTGCAGCTGGTGCAGGACGGGACGATCGAGCCGAGGGTCGCCTACGAGCGCGCGCTCCGCAAGGAGGCCTTCGAGCCGTTTCTCGCCGCGGAGGAGGGGGGCGCCACGTGAGCGCGACCTCGCCCGCCGGCGGCCCGACTCCCTGGAAGGGCAACATTCCCTTCCTCGCCCAGCCGGGCGCCAATCGCATCGACCGCTTCCTCGCGATCCTTCCGAAGCGCGGGGGAAGCGACCTGCACCTCTCCGTCGGCTGTCCGCCCCTCGTGCGGATCGACGGCGAGCTCGAGCGGATGCGCTACCGGGTCCTGACGGAGGGGGACTTCTACAACCTCGTCGGGCCCATCACGAAGGCCCATCACTGGTCCGCCTTCAACGAGACCGGCGACGTCGACTTCGCCTACGACATGGGGGGCGACGCTCGATTCCGCGTCAACCTGTTTCGCCAGGAGCGCGGCTCGGCGGCGGTCTTCCGGCTGATTCCCTCGCGGGTCCCGACCGCCGAGGACTTGAACCTACCTGCGCCGATCGCCGGCCTCTACGCCGCGCAGCGCGGGCTGATCCTGGTGACCGGGCCCACCGGAAGCGGCAAGTCGACGACGCTCGCCGCCGTTCTCGACCGCATGAACAAACGCCTCTCCCAGCATGTCGTGACGATCGAGGACCCGATCGAGTTCGTCCACACGAACGACAAGTCCGTGTTCACGCAGCGCGAGATCGGCCCCGACGTGCCGAGCTTCGCGGAGGGGGTCAAGGCCGCCATCCGAGAGGACCCCGACTGCCTGCTGGTCGGCGAGATGCGGGACTTGGAGACGATGCGCATGGCGCTGACGGCGGCGGAGACCGGCCTGCTCGTCTTCGCGACGGTCCACACGAACTCGGCCGCCAAGGCCGTGGACCGGATCATCGATTCTTTCCCGGCCGCCGAGCAGGAGCAGGTCCGCATCGTGCTCGCGGAGGCGCTCCGCGCCGTCGTCGCTCAGCAGCTCCTGAAGCGAAAGACGGGTGGGCGCGTCGCGGCCTTCGAGATCCTGCTCGGCTCTTCCGCCCTCTCCAACGCGATCCGTGAGGGCAAGACCGCACTGATCAACAACCAGATCCAGACCGGCAAGTCGCGCGGCATGATCGGGATGGACCAGTCGCTGACCGAGCTGGTCAAGCAGGGCACAGTCGAGCCCGAGCAGGCGCTCGAGCGCGCGATCGACAAGGAGAGCTTCAAGGGAATGATCGCGGGACTGAAGAAATGAATTTGTGATTTGAGATTTGCGATTTGTGATTAAGGCGAAACAAAGGATTCCCCACCTTGATCACAAATCACCAATCACAAAATCACCAATCGTCAGGCTAGACGGGCAGTCGCAGCGTGAACACGGCCCCCCCGCCATCCCGGTCCCTGACCTCCACCGTCCCTCCGTGGAGCTCCGCGATGCG
>Ga0070706_100004759_pt1 | contig 13014 bp, 7 predicted proteins | sample KBSK5501metaG_FD_65476 | JGI IMG/M metagenome (GOLD analysis project Ga0070706, IMG submission 65476) | Corn, switchgrass and miscanthus rhizosphere microbial communities from Kellogg Biological Station, Michigan, USA - KBS K5-50-1 metaG | ecosystem: Host-associated > Plants > Roots >...
AGCACAGCCATTACAGAAGGAACGCCGGATTGCGCCCTCTTTAACACGACCCTCTGTAAAGTGGCTGGAAAGTCGGAGGGGACAGAAGGGGGGGCTCGGATGAGCACGCCAAACGCAGGTGAGAAATGAGCGACAAGGACGAGATTCATACAACCGAAGGGCCAACGCCTCAGTACGACACGACGCGCTTCGGAACCTTGCTCCGATCGCTGCGTGAAAGTTACCCGGAACGAGTCGGAAAAAAGCGACCAGGTTCTGCGCTCGCTAAGACAAAGCTGCGCGCGGCAGGGTTAATCCAGTGCCTAGAAGGCCATGGATACTCCGTTAGCTCTGGCGCCTACAGCGAGCTCGAGCGAGGAGTCAGTCTCCCTAAGGATCCCAAGCGGTTCCTTGATGCGGTCACCAAGTGCCTTGAGCTGGACGCTTCGGAGGTTGGTGACCTGACCGATCAACTCGGCTATGACATTGTCCGATCGCGCCTCGGCGAGGATGCGGCCAACCATGTCTTCAAGCGACGGAGTGCGCGAACGAGTTAGCCTACATCTTAGCCAACAACAAGGCGTCGTTTAAAGTAGAGTGAACACAGAGGTGCCCGTGGGTCCTTTCCGTGTGGTATGCCTATGCAACACGGGGAAGGGCTGGGAGCCTGTTGCTACCACGTGTCTCCCCACTTCGGATGCCGATGTGCAAGCTTGTTTGAGATCGTGGATGCGCTCGTGACGGCATCAAACAGTGCATCTGCGGCCATCTGCGTCTAGTACCCTCCTGTCAGCGCGGCTGGGGCAGCCGCTCAGTGGCGCTCAACGCCGGAACAATAGATGTGAGCGAGCTCGAAATGCTCGTCGCGCGGTATCCGCTCGCCGCGGTGTGGATTTGGTAGGCCTTGCATAGCGCTCCTGTGTCGCGGAGCGCGTCTGCGCGCGTGATGCCTTGCGGTCCAAGCGCGGCCGCAAAGTCAGGGACTCTCTGCCGACTTCGTAAAGCACGACCTGCCCCAGGGGATGGGCGAGCCACTTGAGGATACGCATCACCACGTCCAGTAGGTTCCGCAGCAGTCCACGGATGGGACAGCTGGCTTCACAATGCAGGCCGGATACGATGTCCTTGAACTGAAACGCTGGCCACGAAATTCAGACTGCTCGCATCTCGACTTGACTGTCGGCTTGACTGGGGTAGCGGGATAGTGTACTATGCTGCCCAACGAAGCGGACCGCTGCCAGGTCAGAAGGTGGTGCAATGGCCAATTCGCCAGGTGCGCAGGCCGACGATCTAGGCGCCGCGGTTCACAAGTGGCGTATCCGGAGAGGCTACAGCGAGCAGGACCTGGCTCAGTGTCTTCTGAACGACAACTTCCCATCACAGTACGGCAACGTGGACGCGCTCGCTGCCCAAATTCAAGACCTTGAACGCGGCGGATGGCCGCCTCTAACCGTCAGTTTGAAGCAGTTTGTCAATGGTTGTGGTCATTGCCTTGTGCTCAATTGGGCCGAGAGGGAGCAATTGACCATAGTCGCCTCCCTGTCGTTGTTGAACAAAGTCACGCCTGGAGTTTGGTATCCGGGCACGATTTAGCTACACGATCCCAGTGACTGTCGCCGCAGTTGAGGGCGTTCGGGCGTCATTCCCCTACACGGAAAGGGATGGGTGGCTCATGAACCCAGCAAGTCAGCCGGGTAACGTTGCGCAGCCTACCCTTGCAGCCGATGCAAAAGCGGTATCCCAGATACTGGAGTTGCTGGAACTCCTGTCACGCAGCCGCAGGCGGCATTCCTTCTCTTTGCGACATGCAGGAGCCATAGACTCTGAGACTTTAGCCAGGCACGCCAGCAAACTCCTCACCCTCAGCGCCGATGAGCGTACACAGTCGGCCGTCATGGATGAGATACTCGTCTCATTAGGCGTCGCGGAGACAGCAATCGCGGCAGTTTATCCTGATTTAGGCACCTTTCGGCGGCTCACCCCATTGCAGATGGTTCGTAGCGTGCCCGTGCGGCTTTGGCGAAAGGCGACAGGGCACACTCTTTCCTATGAGCTTGCTCAGTCGATGTTAGCCAAGCTCCAGGCGAAGCGTGACGAATTGACTGACGCATGGCTACCTCTGATACGCAGCGCCGAGAGTTCGCCACCGCGACCGATGAGTGACGGCCTGAGTAACACGTACTACTCAGCCGCACTCCCTGATCTTGGGAGTGCGCAAACGTTCGGCATTGGTTCCGGGAGCCCTGCCTCTTCGTCCGAGAGCCCCCAACTGGGTTGACGGCGCTTGATCTTCGCGAGCCGAGCGGACTCCACGCTCGCTCCTGTGCCAGCGCCGGCGCTGGCACAGTCGGCCAATTCCATCACCCCGGCTGCGCCATTCGCCTCCCAGTCGATTATCCCGACTGCTGCACCGGCAGATTCGCCGTGGCCAAGTGCTACCTTGCCCACTGCTCCGGGCCCGGCCATGCCCCCACAAGTGGGCACACTATTCGATACTCACCAACCCACCAATTAGCCAAGGGTTGAAGTGGGAGGCGTTCGAACTGTTCGCGGCCTTGGCGAGGCGGCGCAGATCGCCCCGCCTCGAAGTCAGCGTCTGGCGACAATCGTAGTCCCGCCCCGCTCCTCGATCTCACGCCGACTGATCGATGTCGCCTCAGCTGCCGAAAACTAGCGTTATACGGATTCCGCGTCGGTGGTTGTAGTTTGCCATTCGGCCCACGCCCTTGAATTCAGCGTTTAGGCCGCGCTGATTACAATCGCCGAGGCGAAGTTGATATTACGTATACTCGCGACGAAGGTATGCTGCCATTCTTGCGCCCAGGGCCAGGTTATGCTTGCGCCACGTCTGGATGGGCACTCGACAAACGCCGACCAAGAAAACGCGGCGAGCATCGGAAGACGTTTTGCTTCCACGGCGCGACGGAGTTATGCTTTCAGTGACATGTTGCTTGGCACCCTCCAGCGCTTCAAAATGGCAAATCCGCTCCAATTCTAGCGCCCGCATGCCCGAGGTGGCATGTTCTTTGCGTTCATTCTCTGACGAGACATGCTCGACCAGCATTCTTGAGCATGCGCGGGTAGCACCGCAACATGGTCCGCAGCAGGGAGTGAGGCTATCGTGAGCCGCTTTGACCGCTACAATGGTGACGCGCGAAGATCGCTGGCGCAGGCTCGGGAGATTGCGCTCCGGCTCAATCACAAGACCATCTGCACCGAGCATTTGCTCTACGGGTTGCTCGAGGCGAACGATCAAAATGTAAACCTCATCATCTCCGGGCTGGGCGTTAATTCGATGCGGCTGCGCCAGGCGCTGGATTTCGTGATCGGCAAGAGTAGCCGCCCTCTGTTGGTCGAGCCGACGCTCAGCACTGCCGCCCGCCGTGCCCTGGACCTTGCTGAGGAAGAGGCGCAGGCAGAGCAGTCCGCTGAGGTTGGGTCTGAGCATCTGCTGATGGGTCTGCTGCGCGAGGGTGAGGGCATCGCCGCTGGCGTGCTCGAAAGCTTCGGCGTCTCCCTGGAGCGCGTGCACGGGCAGCTTGGCTCGATCCGCCACCAGGGCCAGGTCTCTTCGGCGTTCAGCGCCGCCCACCACGCGCGCGTCAATCAAACGCCAACGCTCAACATAGTAAGCCGCGACCTGACCTCTGCCGCCCTGGCCGACCAGCTCGACCCAGTAGTTGGCCGCGAGCAGGAGATCGAGCGTGCGATGCAGGTGCTTGCGCGCCGCAGCAAGAATAATCCGGTGCTCATCGGCGAGGCCGGCGTCGGCAAGACTGCTATCGCCGAAGGCCTGGCGTCGCGTATCGTCGCCGGACAGGTGCCCGAAACTCTGCGTGACAAGCGCATCGTGTCGCTGGACGTCGGCTTGCTGACGGTCGGCACCAAATATCGCGGCGACTTCGAAGAGCGGCTCAAGAAGATCATGGACGAGATTGTCGGCTCCACCAACGTGATCTTGTTCGTAGACGAGCTGCAGGCGCTGGTCGGCGCTGGTGTTGCCGAAGGCTCGATCGACGCCGGCAATCTCCTCAAGCCGATGCTGGCGCGCGGCGAATTCCAATGCATCGGCGCGACCACGCTCGACGACTATCGCAAATCTATCGAGCGCGACCCGGCGCTGGAGCGGCGCTTCCAGCCAATCAAAGTCCGTGAGGCGACCGTCGAAGAGACGGTGCAAATACTGCGGGTGCTGCGCCCGCGCTATGAGAGCTTCCACCACGTGCGCATCACCGAGGAGGCGCTGCTTCACGCGGCTCAGCTTTCGCAGCGGTACATTCAGATGCGCCATCTCCCAGACAAGGCCATCGATCTGATCGACGAAGCGGCGGCCCGGCTAAATGTCGGTCGCTCGGTGACGCCCTCCGAGGTCCGCACGCTGCGGACGCAGCTTGGCGAGCTTCAGGACCAGAAGGACGCGGCGATCAGCGTGCGCAGCTTCACGCGGGCATCGGAGCTGCGCGATAAGGAGCTCGAGCTGCGGCAGGAGATTATGAGGCGCGAGGAGGAATGGTCACGCTTGCGCGGCGAAGACACGCTCGTGCTCACCGAGAAAGAAATTGCCGAGATCGTGGTGATGTGGACCGGCATCCCGGCGGTGCGGGTGACACTCGAGGAGTCGCAGCGCCTGCTGACGTTGGAAGACGAGCTGCACCGCCGCGTGATCGGGCAGGACGAAGCGGTGTCCGTCGTTGCCACGGCCGTGCGCCGCTCGCGCGCGGAGCTGCGCGACCATCGCCGGCCAATCGGCTCGTTCATCTTCGCTGGTCCTACCGGCGTCGGCAAGACCGAGCTGGCACGCGCGCTGGCCGCGGCGTTGTTCGGCGCGGAGGACGCGCTGATCAAGATCGACATGTCCGAGTTCATGGAAAGCCACAACGCGGCACGGCTGGTAGGGGCGCCTCCCGGCTATGTCGGCTACGATCAGGCCGGCCAGCTTACCGAGGCCGTCAAGCGCAAGCCATACAGCGTGGTGCTCTTCGACGAGGTCGAGAAGGCGCACCCCAAAGTCTTCGACATGCTGCTGCAAGTGCTCGAGGACGGCCAGATCGCGGACGCCAAGGGCCACGCCGTGGACTTCAAGAACACCATCGTGATCATGACCTCCAACGTCGGCGCCGGCGCGTTGAGCAAGCGCAGCGAGCTGGGTTTCCAGCCGCGGCGGGACGACGAGAGCAGCGAGGCCGCCGACTACGAGCGCATGCGCGAGGTGCTGCTGCCGGCGGTGCGCGAGCTATTCCGCCCAGAGTTCTTGAATCGGGTGGACGATATCGTGTTGTTCCATGCGCTCACGCGGGCACAGGTGCGCGCGATCGTCGACATTATGCTCGCCCAAACCGAGGCGCGGCTCTCGGAGCAGCTCATCGAGCTGAAAATCACGGATGGCGCCAAGGAGTACCTGGCGGAGGCCGGTTACGATCGCGAGTTCGGCGCCCGCCCGCTGCGCCGCGTCGTCCAGTCTTTGGTGGAAGACCGGTTGGCCGAAGGGCTGCTGCGCCAGCTGGTGAAGCCCGGCGACGCGGTGATGGTGGATCGCGGGACCCGCGAGGGACTGCGCTTCCGCACGGCCTCCTCGGTGCTGGCGCTCAGCGACGGCAGTGCCGGGCTCGCGCCGCCGAACGACAGCTAACGCGCCTGCGACGCAGTGCCCCCTTGCGCTTGTGCTGAAGGGGCACTTCTGTGCCCGCACTTCACCTCTACGGCGCGGTGGCTCTGCTCACCAGCGATATGTGGAGATGGCCTGCCATTCATCCTGGGTGGTCGTTTGCCACTCGAAGAATGAGATGCCGATGCAGCCCGCCTGTTGCGCGGTCCGCATGTCGCTCGTCATTTCCTCCGCGGTAGGCGCATCCGCCGCGCCGGTGCCGTCCCCGGTGTACATGTCGTACGTCTGGCCGAGCTCCTCGAGCGGCAGTGTGGCATCGGTGTCGAGTGCACCCATGGCGGCGCGTATGGTCATCAGCGAGCTGCCGACGAAAGTGGCCACGTTCGCACTCGAATAGGCGTGATGGCGCCGGCTGTGCCAGTAGTCCATAGGGGCGAGGACATTCCAGCTGGCGGCAATCGCCGCGTAGGGATAATAGATCTGCGCGTACGGATGGTAGACCGCGGCCACGAGCAGCGTGTCCGGCCCGACCAGGCCGCGCACGAGCTGGCCATAGGTGTAGACACTGGCGCTGTTGTCCACCTCTTCGACATCGGTGGCCAGACCGTCGGCGCGCTGCCCCGAGGGCGTGACGTAGTTGGCCACCGCAAGGGTCATGCGCACGTCGGCGGCAATATCGTTGAGGTTGGGATACACCCAGGCGATCACGCTGATGCCGGCCGCATGCGCGGCGGGCAGCAGCCGGTCCAGCGAATTACGGCCGTAGAAGCCATACTGCGTGATGGCCACCTCCGCGTAGAGATGCGTAATGCCAGCCAGCTTGGCCGCTTGCATCAGCGCCGTCACGTCGGAGTGGTGTGGAAGGTAATTCACGAACCACATGCCTTTGCCGGCGACTGGCGACCAGATGGGCGCGCCGCCCACCGTGTGACGGGCGGGGTTCGGCATATCCAGGCGGACGTTGCCGCTCCAGAGCCAGCCGGTGCGCCCCGCGGCGCTGACCTGGTACCACGGGCCGCCGGACCCGTCGCTGGCCCAGGCGGTAATGGCCAGAGTCGCGCCAACCGGCAGCGCATCCACCGGCAGCGAGCGCCCGTCTGCACGTGCATAGAGGGTTGCCGGCGCGCTCAGTTTGCCCGTCAGCGAGACCGGCCATGGACCGCGACTGGCTGGCAGCAGATCGTCCTGCGGGTCTGGTACGCCGGGAAACTCGCACGAGCCTTCGCTGGCATCTGACGGGAACCCTGTGCCGAGCTGACCAGCAAGGATGTAGCCCTCGAGGCCGCTCCAGATGCGCACGTGCTGCCAGTGGGCGCCGCCGCTGTCGAGCTGTCCGACGCTCGTCACGTCGGCGCCGCCGAGAAGCTGCGTGAGCAAGCGCGACTTCGTGTCTGGCGCGGCGTAGACGGCGGTACACGGCATTTGTGCGTAGAGTCGCGTGGTGAGAGCGGCGGCGGCGCGCGAGGTGCCGCTGGCGCCGAGCGCGAGGCTGGCCGCCAGGGCAATTAGCGCCAGGGCGACAGCCCGCTGCACGTGCCGCCAGGCGACTCCTCGCCATCCGCTCGATTGCAGTGACTTCACGCGCCCACTCCCCACTTCCCATTCTCCACTGCCCACTCCACCACCGACGTATCCAGGCTGCCGTGCTACCGCCCGGTTACCACCTCAGCCAGCCGCATCGAAAGCACGCGCGAGACGCTGTCGCCGCCCATCGAGATGCCGTAGATCGCGTCGGCGTGCGTCATAGTCACCCGATTATGCGTGATCACGATGAACTGCGTCTGCTCGGCAAGCGTCTTCAGAATCTGGCAAAAGCGCATCACATTCGCTTCGTCCAACGCGGCATCTACCTCGTCCAACAGGCAAAAAGGCGGTGGGTTGGTCTCCAGAAGGGCGAAGAGCAGCGCCACCGACACCATCGCGCGCTCGCCACCAGAGAGCAACGAGAGATCCTGCACTTTCTTGCCGGGAATCTGCACGATGACCTCGACGCCGCCCGCGATGGCGGCCTTCGGCGCCGCAGTCACCTCGTCATCGTCGTCATCCTCGTCCTCGTTTTCCTCGCCCCGTGGGCGGCGTGGCGCCACCAGCTCGAGCCGCGCGGCGCCGCCGCCGAAGAGCGTTACGAAATGCCGCGCAAAGCGCTCGTTGACACTATAAAAGGTCTCCTCGAATTGCCGGCGCATGGTGGCGTCGAGCTCCTGGATGACGCCGCGCAGGTTTACCGCCGCCTGCTCCATGTCGCGGATCTGGCTGCTGAGAAAGTCGTAGCGCGTCTTCAACTCATCATACGCCGCCGGCGCGTCCGGGTCATAGCCACCGAGATGCCGGATGCGACCGCGCAACTGATCGATCTGCCGCCGCAGCCTGGCAGTCTCTTCTGCGGTTAGCCCGCCGGCCTGCCGCGAATCCTCGCCAGGGTCCTCATCCGCCGCGCCGTCTCCTGTGATCGCCGCGAGTGGGTCGGCGTCGCTTTCGTCGCCCAGCTCCTCGCGAATCTGCGCGGCCAGCACTTCGCGCGCCTCGTCTGCCCGGTGCGATTCGAGCACGGCGCGTTGGTGCTCGACCTCCAGTCGCGCCAGATCCTGCCGCTGGATATTCTGCCCGCGCTCCAGCTCCTGCACCTGCCGCTCGAGCTCCTGCTGACGCTGCTCGCGGGTACGCAGCTCCTCGGTCAGCACGCGCATCGTCTCGCGCAGCTCCACGAGCGTCGCCTCGTAGCCCGCGATCGTGTCATTCAACTCTTCGCGCTGCAGGCGCAGCGCCTCCAACCGTTGCTCGCGCCGGCTCATCTGAAGCTGCAGCTCGCGCGCCTGTCCGCGCAGCTGCTCGGTACGCTGCCCGATCGCCTTGGCCTCCTGCCTGTGCAGCGCCTGCGCGGTGCGTGCGCGCGACACCTCGTCCTGCTGGGAGCGATTGCGCTCGGTGAATTCGTCTACCGCCTGCTGGACGGCTTCCACCCGTTCGGCGGCGTCGCGCTGCATGGCTTCCTGCTCGACAACGCGCGCCGCGGTCGCGGCGACTTCCTCCTCGATGCCCAGCACCTCGGCCGCCAGCTGCTCGGCAACGGTCTCGCCCAGTGTGACCTCGTTTTGCGCACGCTCTTCTTCGCGCTGCAGCTGCGCCACGAGGCGGGCCAGCTCCTGTGCCCGCGCCTCGGCCTGCCCCAACGCGTGTCGCAACCCCTCTGCCGCGACTTTGCGCTCGTGCTGCACTTCCACCGCGCGCTTGTGCTGTGCCTCCAGCTCGTGCAGTGCGCTGTCTAGCCGATCGATTTCAGCCGGTAGCTGTCGCAGCTCGCGCTCGCGCGCCAGCACGCTGGACTCGCCTCCATCTCGCCGGCCAGCAGCGGCATGCGCGGCGCCCCCTCCGCGTAGCCAGCCGCTGGGGTGCAGGAGGTCGCCGGCCAGCGTAGCAATCGGCGCCGGCAGCGCCGTGCCAGGCCACAGCCGCTGCGCCACGGCAAGCTCCCGCACCACGAACGTATCGCCAAGTGCGCGCGCGAGTAACGGGCGCAGCTCTGGCTGGCACTCGACCAGATCACGGGCGAACCCCAGCACGTCCGCTCCATCGGGCGTCGGCAGAGATTCGTTGCATTGACTGACCGCTGGCTCACCGTCGAGCCACACCAGGACCGCGTGCCCGTCGCCGTTTTCACGCAGCCACTCCGCCGCCCGCAGCGCATCCTCCCGTGTCGCCACGACGACGGACTGCAGCAATGGGCCAAGTGCGGCTTCGAGGGCCGGCTCCATGCCTTTGCGTGTGGTCACCAGCTGCGCCAGAGCGCCAATAATGGGTGGCCGCGACTGCGCCGAAGCCTGCAACAGCGCGCGCGCACCACCGCCGAAGCCTTCGAGGGAGCGCTGCCACTCCGCCAGCAAGGCGAGACGGTCTGCCGCTGCCCGGCGTGCGCGCTGGGCATCCGCGACGTCGCCGCGCAGCCGCTCGATCCCCTCCTGGCCCTCCGCCAGCGCGCGTGCAGCCTCTTCGCGCTGGGCGACAAGCGCCTCGACAGATTCACGCGCGGACTCGAACGACGCGCGCTGCTCGGCAAGGCGCGCCTCGGCCGCCGTGAGCTTGAGCTGCGCCTGCGCCACCGCTTCCCGCCGGCTGGCCAACGCGCGATTGCGCTCGCCGACCTGGCGTTGCAGACGGCCAAGCTCAGTCTGCGCCGCGCCCAGGCGCGCCTGGGCCTGAATCACATCGCGCTGGGCGGCACGCAACGTGGCCTCTTCGCGTTCCTGCTCCTGGCGTGCGGCGTGTATGCCGCGTTCCAGCGTCTCAAGAGCCGCGGCGGACCGCTGTGCCTGCGCTTCCGCCGCGGCTAGCTGATCTTCGAGGACGCTTGCGTGCGCTTCCGCCCCAGCCACGGCGTCTGCCTGCGTCTCCTGCTCGGCGACCAAATCAGCCTCCTGGCGGTCCAGGCTCGCGTGCCGCTCGCGTGCCACCGCCAGTTCTCGCTCAATGGTCTGCAGGCGTCCGCTAGCCTCGCCGCGCTCGCGGCGCACGCCACCTATCTCTTCGAGCACGGCTGTGCGTTGCATGCGCAGGTCTTCCACCAGGGCATCTTCCACCGTCAACGCGTCCTGTACCTTCTGCAGGCGCAGGGCGAGGTCCGTCTCGGCGGCATGCGCGTCTTCTCGCGCCGCCAGCGCCACCTGCCACTGCCGTCGGTACCAGATGCGCAGCAGACGCAACAATTCGTCGCGCGTGCCAGCATAGTCGCGCGCCCGCCGCGCCTGCTCGGCCAGCGGCGCCAGCCGCGGCTCGATCTCGCCGACAATGTCGTGCAGGCGCGCCAGATTGCCCTGCGTCAGCGTCAGTTTCTGTTCGGCGTCATTGCGCTGAGCCTGAAACTGGCGGATGCCGGCGGCGTCTTCGAAGAGTCCACGGCGCTCCTCAGCACGCTGGCTGAGCGCCTGATCTACCAGGCCCTGCCCAATGACGGTGTAGGAATCGTGGCCGATACGCGCCTGCGCCAACAGAAGGAGGACATCCTTGAGGCGCGCCCGCTGGCCGTTGAGGAGATATTCGTTGTCGCCGGAGCGAAAGCTGCGGCGCGCCGCCGTGACCTCGGCATACTCGGAGGGAAGCCAGGCGGCGCTGTTGTCCAGCACCAGCCCGACCTCCGCCATGTGCATCGTCGCGCGCCCCTGGCCGCCGGCGAAGATGACGTCGTCGCTTTTCTTGCCGCGCAGCAGGCGCATGCTCTGTTCGCCGAGCACCCAGCGTATCGCGTCCGCCAGGTTGCTCTTTCCACTGCCATTGGGACCCACAATAGCAGTGATGCCTGGACTGAATTCGAGCACCGAGCGCGGCGCGAAGCTCTTGAAGCCATGTAGCTCGAGCCGTTTGAGGTACACCGTCGCTCGCTCCTTCACCGCGCCAGGCCACTGTGACGTACGCGCCACAGGAAGAATATCATCGGGTTGGAGCGTTCCGGTGGCGTGGCTGCGCAGAATGGCCTGCTTTGGCTATAGGCAGGGTCCCGCGGGCCTCGCTTGCGGCGGGCCGTGTGGTATAGTGTCAACGGCGCACACAGGCCCCGCCAGGGCCTCGTCGCACCACGCGGGAGTAGCTCAGTTGGTAGAGTACCTGCCTTCCAAGCAGGGCGTCGCGGGTTCGAGTCCCGTCTCCCGCTCCAGCCTGATTTCATGCCGCTTTGCGCCCCCCATCGGGCGTATCGCTTCTCAGTGGCGTGGCCGCGCATTCAGCCGGACGGACGCGGCGCGGTGAACCAGCGCGGGCTGGACCACTACCGGCGCGTCGTGGACGGCTTACTCGCGCGCGATATCACGCCGATGCTCACCCTCTACCACTGGGACCTGCCGCAGGCGCTGCAAGAGACCGGTGGCTGGACCAACCGTAAGACGGCGGACCACTCTGCCGAGTACGCCAGCATCGTCTATCGAGCGCTGGGCGACCGTGTGCCGTTCTGGACCACGCTCAACGAGCCGTGGTGCTCGGCCTTCGTGGGACATCTGGAGGGCCGCCACGCGCCAGGCATGCAGGACGAGGCGGCGGCGCTCGCCGCCACACATCACCTGCTACTCGCGCACGGGCGCGCGGTTCAGGCGCTGCGCTCAGCGGGGGCAGGCTCTGGCCTTGGCATCACACTCAACCTGGCGTGGAACGTGCCGGCGTCTGGCCTCCCCACGGATGTAGCAGCGGCCCGGCGCGTGGACGGCAACCAGAATCGCCTCTTCCTCGACCCGCTCTTCCGTGGCAGCTATCCGCCGGACATGCTGGAGCACTATCGCCCGATCAGTGACTTCGGCTTCGTGCAGGACGGCGATCTGGCCGCCATCTCCAGTCCACTCGACTTTCTCGGCATCAACTACTACGAGCGCCACATCGTTCAAACCAACCCGCAGGACGGCGAGCGCGGCGCCATCATCCTGCCGCCCGCAGGCCCGCTGACGGCTGGAGGCATCGGCGTCGACCCCGACGGGCTACGCGAGCTGCTCGTGCGCGTGAGCCGCGAGTATACCGACCTTCCACTCTACGTCACCGAGAATGGCATCGCCCTGCACGATTACCTCAACCCGGAGGGTGAAGTCACCGACGTGGAGCGCGCCGCCTACCTCGAAGCGCACTTTCGCGCCGCGCACGAGGCGATCGAGCAGGGCGTGAACCTGCGCGGCTATGTCGTTTGGTCGTTCCTGGACAACTTCGAGTGGGCCGAGGGCTACAGCATGCGCTTTGGCCTCGTCTACGTTGAGTACGCCTCGCAGCGCCGAGTGCCAAAGCAGAGTGCATACTGGTACCGCGGCGTGATCGCGCGCAACGGACTCGATCACTAAAGGCGGTACATAAAGGGTTGAACACGGAAAGAGATGCCCGTCAGCCGCACAAGATGGCAGGGGCGACCGCCTCGCAACCGGAGCTTGAGCAGTTGCTGATGTGGCTTTCAGACCTGGTCGGGCGCCGGCTCCGCGCGGGAAAGCGGAGGGCCTCCGTAGTGACCATCGGCATGATGCACCATACCGTCCGGACTCCGGCCACTGCTCGACGCAGATAACGCGTGCGGCGTCGATCGCCAACGGCGACAACCCCTCTCAGGCAACATTGAAGCTGCTGGCCGCCCGTCACCCCCGGCGGACCTTCGGGCCTCTCGGCGTTCTGAGGGGCGTCGGGCCTCGTCGCGGGCGACGATCCGCCGCTCAACCGCTTCGCTGAACCGGCCCGCCCTCGGCTGGCCCGACGCGGCGGTCGACTACAACCGCACCCGCTTCAGCGAGGACGCCGTCCAGCGGTCGCGGCTGACTGCTCGGCCGGGCCCATGTCGTGGGTGAGTCGTGGGTGAGTCGTGGGTGAGTCGTGCGTGAGTCGTGCGTGACAGGCTGGCGTGCGGGCACATCGGAGAACACTAGCCCCCCGGACGATACAAGCAGCGGTCGTTAGCCGGCCCGCAACCCGAGCAGGTGCAC
>Ga0070706_100004760_pt1 | contig 13013 bp, 16 predicted proteins | sample KBSK5501metaG_FD_65476 | JGI IMG/M metagenome (GOLD analysis project Ga0070706, IMG submission 65476) | Corn, switchgrass and miscanthus rhizosphere microbial communities from Kellogg Biological Station, Michigan, USA - KBS K5-50-1 metaG | ecosystem: Host-associated > Plants > Roots >...
AAAGCGTTCCGACGGATCCGAACATTCAGTTCTCGCGTTTAAGTTTGGCGGAAGCTCGCTTCTCGGCGCCGAGCGCATGCTCCATGCCGCCGGCATCGTCCGCGAAGCGGCTTCTCGTGCAAGCGTCGTGGTTGTTGTTTCTGCGATGAAGCGGGTCACCGATCGCTTGCTCGCGATCGCGCGCACGCTCGAAGCCGGATGCCGCACCGATGCCCGGCGCGATGCCGAGCATGTTTTTAAGCTCCACATGGAAGTGCTTCGCGACCTCCATCTGGAATGGCAGGAGCACGATCGCGTTGCGCGTGAACTTCAGCTCCTCGGCCAAGATCTGTTGCACGATGCGTCTCCTGAAACGCAGCCGTGCTCCGCTGGTCGCGCCCCGCTGCAAGATCGTCTCGCCTCCTACGGCGAGCGATTCAGCGCCCGCCTTTTCGCTGCGGCTCTTGAAAAGACGGGCGTGCCCGCCGTTCCCGTCAGCTCCTCGGAATTTGTTTTGACTTGCGACACGTTCCGCGATGCTCGCCCGCAAATTGACGAAACGCGCCGTCGCGGACGGGAAATTCTTCTTCCGCTCTTCGATGGCGGCCTCGTTCCCGTGGTAACCGGATTCATCGGCTCGACTCGCGATGGCCGTGTCACCACGCTCGGCCGGAACAGTTCCGATTTTTCCGGCGCGCTGATCGCGAACGTGGTCGATGCCGACGAGCTTGTCATTTGGACCGACGTGGACGGCATCTACACCGCCAATCCTCACGAGTCCACAGAAGCAGAACTTCTTCATGAACTTTCTTACGACGAAGCGCACGCACTTGCCGCAGCCGGCGCGAAAGTTTTACACGCCGAGGTCCTCCCGTTGGCTGCCGAAACTGAAATGGTGGTTTGGGTTCGCAATACCTTCAAGCCGCAGTTGCGCGGCACCCGCATCGGCCCAGTCGTTCACGCAAATTCTTCGTTAAACGGAGCGGGCGCCTGCCATAATTCGATACCCAGAGGTGAAGCGTGAATCCTGCTGCAAATTCGCCGGCGTTCGATCGTCCGAGATTTGATAAAAAATTCCGCGCTGGCGTTCTCGGAGCCACCGGCGCTGTCGGGCAGCGCCTGGTCGCACTTCTCGCCGATCATCCCTGGTTTGAGCTTACGGAAGTCGCCGCCTCTGAACGCTCATCCGGAAAAAAGTATTCCGAAGCGGTGAATTGGCACCTCAACACGTCGATCCCCGTCGCAGCCGCGAATTTAGTCGTGAAAAGTCTGGAACCTGCGCTTGATTGCGATTTCGTTTTTTCCGCGCTCGATTCTTCCGTCGCGGGTCCCGCGGAGGAAGAATTCGCACGCGCCGGTTACCCCGTCGTCAGCAACTCCAAAAACCATCGAATGGCGCCGGACGTTCCCCTTCTGATTCCAGAAGTAAACGCGGCGCATCTGAACGCCATTCCTGTTCAGCAGAAAAATCGCGGTTACGGCTCTGGCTTCATTGTTACCAATCCAAATTGCTCCACAGCAGGACTTGTTCTCGTTCTCAAACCGCTCGCGGATGCCTTCGGCCTGGAAAAAATCTTTGTCGTTACCCTGCAGGCCGTCTCCGGTGCGGGTTATCCGGGAGTCGCGTCGCTCGACATTCTCGGCAATGTCGTCCCGTTCATCGGCGGCGAAGAAGAAAAGATGGAAGAAGAGCCGCAGAAGCTGCTTGGCAGGTGGGATGGGTCGCGTTTCGTTGAAGCTGGCGTCGGCATCAGCGCGCACTGCAATCGCGTTCCGGTCGAAAACGGGCACCTCGAATGTCTTTCGTTGAGCCTGAAAAAAATTGCCACTCTCGCCGAGGTTCGCGAAGCACTGCGCGACTTCACGGTGAGCGAAGAACTCGCCGCTCTTCCTACGGCGGTAAAAAATCCCGTCATCGTGCTGGACGAAGAAAATCGTCCACAACCGCGGCGCGATGTGGATGCCGGAAATGGCATGGCTGCCGTTGTCGGCCGCGTCCGCGAATGTCCCTTGCTCGACGTGAAACTGACTCTGCTCTCGCACAACCTGCTGCGTGGGGCTGCCGGCGCGGCCCTGCTCAACGCCGAACTCCTCGCCTCCCGCGGCTTCTTCCTTCGTTCACGCGTGCAGGCAGATACGCAGGAAGTCCCGGCGCCTGTGTCTTCCTAGCGCTGGAGCACCTGCGACATATTTTCGGAATGTGCAGCCAGAATGAGTAGTTAGAAGTCTGTATCAGCGCAAATGACTTTAACCGCCTTTAGAACCAGCAGTTATGAGAAAGGGGAGGGGCTCTGAAGGCCCGAGGGTCAGCTTACAATCTTACAATCGATCTTGTGCGCCGCGGCGTAAAGCGCCAGCAGTTCTGTCAAGCGTTTGACCGGTGTGTCGAGCGCTGACGGTCCGCCAAACGATACGATGATCGCCAGGACACGTGTTGTAGCATCGCTGACCATCGTCCGTTCGGAATCGCTTGTCGCGCTTCCGTGCGGTCCTCTGGCATCAGCAAATAACGGTAGGCTTTCGAGGTTCAAATCGTACTTTCCAATTCCTTTGTAGGTCTCGCCTGCGCGCCCCGCCCGGAACTCTACCGCGCCCTCAACATTCGCCAGATCGTAGAGTCCGATGGGCAGCCGGCTTTCGACTGACGCGAGATTGATTACGTCAACCACGTTATTAATTCGCGGAAGTCCTTTGGCAGAGATCAGCCGCCGAAGCAGGGCTTCCGCCGAACCGCGGTATCGCGCAGGGTCTTTTCCAAGCGCTTTATATCCGGCCCGTGTTGACACAACCGCCGAACTTTCCAGCACCGAGCGAGGCTCAGGAAGTTTGGCGATGCGCTCTTCACAAGCGCGAAGTTCTCCATCCAGCGCAGCCGGCGCTGCACCCGTCGTCACTTCTGCTTCCACGCAACCGAGAGCTGCTTTCGGGCACTTGGCTTTCAATTCGGCGGCGATTTTTATTTCAGTCATCATGCCACTCAATCGAACGATGCACGATTGCGGGCATGGCCAGTTACTTCAAGCTCCGGATGTACGCGACGAGCCCCTGAATTTCCTCGGGCTTCAGACTCTTTCCATAAGCCGGCATTTTGTTTTTTCCTTTTTCGATCACCGCCCGCAAGTCGGCGTCGGACTTGCCGGCAACCGCTGGATCGCTGAAGCTCACAACGCCCATGCTTTTCCCCGCCGGCGAGTCTCCCTTGCCGCTCGCGCCATGGCATACTGCGCACTTCGCCTTGTACAAGGTGGCACTCTTTTCATCTGCATTCGCTCGCGCACTCAAGCCATGCATTAGGAAAAGCGCCGCAAGCGCGACAATTCCAGTTCGGAATGAAATCATATTCGCTCCTCTTCGCATTGCGAAGTGATCGGTCACACGAATAAACACTAACTACGCACATCATATGCACACCGAACGCCGAAATAATGTTTTGAAAACGAGCCGTACCAGAACTTCTGGTCCAGTACCGTATCATCACAATAACCTTTTCCGGGGACTTCATTTAACTGCCGCGCAATTTTCAAACAGCGTTCGAGCGGCAGCGGATGCTCTGTTTTGAGAACCTGGTTCACGTCCTTGCCTTGAACGCACGCCATGGTAATGAACTTCACGCCGTCGGCTTCGCTCAGGTCGTGAATGCGCAGAATATTTCTGTGGGAAATACGGCTGGCGAGCAGCAGTTCGTGCTTGAACCTCAGAATGACCTGAGCGTCGGTGGTGAGTTCTGAGAGGAGCACTTTGATGGCAATCTCGCGGCCCAGTTCGCGATCGGTTGCCTTGTACACGCGGCCCATGCCGCCCTCACCCAACAACTCGTCGATTAGAAAGCGCGTGCCAAGTTCGTCGCCGGGTTCCAATACCCGTGATCTTGTTCGCGAATCGTTTGAATCTTTGCTCTGGGACGGCGAATGCCCGCTCGGCGTTCGCACCATCGCCGCAGCCTGCGCGGCCGATTCCGCCCAAGAGATTTGCGTTTCGCCATGCTTTGTTGGATCGGCCGGAGTGTCCATTGTCCGGTCGTCGAGCGACGTAGGCAGCGGCACGCGGCAGGGTAGGCAGCGCACGGCGGATTCCGGGTTTTCACGGCCGCAGGAGGGGCATTTCATGATTGAGGGCTTGGCAGTACGTCCAGAAGTCGAATTATCCTTCACGCATCAGATGCCTACAAGCGATTTCTCCGCTCCAGTGTTAAACTATTCGGACTGTAGGCTCGTAGCTCAGTTGGTTAGAGCGCCACCTTGACACGGTGGAGGTCTGGGGTTCGAGTCCCCACGAGCCTACCATTCATTTCGTCAATACTGACGCGGTTTTTCTTCATTTGACGACCACCCACGCGAAAGCTGCTGGAGCACTTACTCCCTATTTACTCCTAGCCACCTCAGAGATTCTGAACGTGTGGGCCTGTGTAGGCCCATGCACCACCAGATAATCCACTACTGGATTCAAGTGCAGTTGCTCGTGGCCAGGAGGCCGGTTACGCTTGATTGATTCGTGGATTCGATTTTGGCCGAGGTTGTGCGGAGAGTTAGGGCCGAATTGCAAAACGTCTCGAAGGCTGGGCTGGTAAGTGCAGAGATTCCGCCGCCTGCGCGGGAAGAAAATCGCAGAGGGATTCGGCCACTTGCGGTGAGCGTCGATGAGGCGGGCTAAGATGCTGGGGATGAGCTCCTGCACCTTGCGACGCCATGCGGCGGACGGCGCGATCCGTACCATTCGCGTGGGACGGCGGGTCCTCGTGCCGATGGACGTTATGGAGACGGTGATGGTGGAGGAGTGGAGAAAGAGCGGAGGTGAGTTTTTTTTGGGGAGGTCGCGAGAAGCTTCCTTTGAGATTTGACAAGGTAGAGGTCTGCGTTCGATCCGCACCGTCCCTACCAAAACCATTCGTTTTTCAAGGGAAGGACAATTGGACGAGCACTGCTCCGCCCTTTCGCAACTCCGCAAAAGTATGGGCCACCCGCTGCTTTGATGGCCTTCTGAGCCGCGAATCAATTCGCCACTAACGACGCATGCGTGAGGTCGTCAATCTCTTTCAGGATCGTTGTGAGAAGGGACTCAACGACGGCTTGACCTTTTTCTCGGGTGGCGAGAGTGGGATCGCCCCAGGCCCCCGTCGGTGAGTAGGTGGCGCTTCCTTTCGGATCGCGCGTTAGGCCGCCGGGTTGATGCGGGTTGAGGTCGCGCGTGGCTTTTTTCATTTGGACCGATTCAGGAGCGATGTAAAGCATCATCGAGGTTTCGATTTCGTCCGCGTGCGTGCCACCAGACTGGCGAAGCTTCTTTTCGACGGGATCATCTTTGGTCAGATCGGTGTAGTGCAAGACGATGTTGTCTTTTGCGAGTTCGGAGGCGGCCTGGGCGAGCGGCCTAAGCGTGGTGATTCCCGTGTTCAGGATGTAGAAGCGCCGCGGTCCATAGTGGGCAAGAGAGCGAACGATGTCGGTAATCATGGTGCGAGCGGTATCTAAGCTGAGTGTGGTAGAGCCGGGATATTCGAGGAAGGCTGGATAGAAGCTGTAATTGATCGTAGGAGCAACAATAACTCCCTTTGGAGCGGCTGTGAGAACCCGCCGCTTGAAATATTCGGCCATGAGGAAGTCGTTGTTGAGTTGCAAATGCCTGCCGTGCTCCTTGGATTCGGCGCCAAGCGGGATAACTACGAGAGCGTCTGGTGTTAAGACGCGTTCGGCTTCGTCCCAGGTGAGAGTTTCGAGAAGAACGGCTCCCTCTCTATAGGACGTCTGTTGTGCAACGGAATTGCTTGGGGATTGTGCCCACCCAAATGCAGCAATGCTGAGTGAGCAGAAGGATAAGGAACTAAACCATGGGTTCGGTCTCCGCATACGCTCCGCTCCTCGCTAACTAAGCCCAGATGGAGCGAATGTTACGCCCACTTGTTCCTTTGCCCAATCAGAAAAAACAGATTGCCCGAAGTGGACGATCACCCTCTTCGTTCCTAAGAACATCTTCGGGCAGCAAGCGTTGCAAGAAAGCATAGGGTCTGCCGTAGTCTTCTTTGGTTCTGAGGAAGGGGCAAGACTTATGCGGGGTAGCTTACAGGTGGGGAAAAGTGATACACCCCTATCTCGGAGATCCGAATTCCACTAGTCCGGTTCGCGTTTTGAGGAGTTGTGAGGATCTTCCGGTTCAGATCTATGTCGCCGATCTTTTTGATGAGGTCCGCGACATCCTTCATGTTCTCGACGACGCCAATTGCCCCGACCTCTTAACGCAAATTAAACATAGGTAGGCGGTCGCCCGCTTTCCCTGTCATAGTCGAATCCCAGAAACTTCTGTTCCCATGGTCGAGCCACCGCACTCTTCTCGCTGTTCACCCGAAGCTTGAGTTTCCTCGTGAGGAGTCGCGTCACGCTGCTCATCACTCGTTCGCCGGCTCGCCGACTGCGGACTTACCAGCCCGTTGTCCATCACTCCCGCTTGCAGGAACGCACGAAGCAGTTTCAGCAATCGTTTATCGCTGACCCTTTCGGCGATCTTCGCTAGCAATCGGTTGTGGTTGACTCGGTAGTCGGACTTTCTGCCTTGCGCTTCGCCAACACCGATTCGGTCCCTCCCACGGAGGCCATCGGGGCTGCACCCTACTCTCCTCCGCAAAGGCCAGACTGTACTGGGTTTTTCTGCTGCTTGTCGGTTGTTGAGTCGCGCCGCGTACTCATCTCTCCCTTTATCTGTTTCGGGGCCGTTCGGGCCTTCACTGCTTTCGCAGCTGTCGGGCGGTTGCCAGTGGAGTGCGCCGTAGCGGTTCAGAATGCCTCTTACAGGAAGGCCCAGCATTCCGATATTCGAACCCGTCGGCGGATATCTGGCTCCTTATCGTATTTCAATATTCAACTTGACGGAAATCGATAAATGCGTTATTGATATTCGATATACAAGGGGGGTGAATCATGTCAACGCCAGCCTCATCATCCGCCGCGCTGCCGATCGCGTACGTCGGGCTCCGAATCCTCATCGTCGTGAACTGGCTGATGGGCGCCGCGATCCTGGCCCTGCTGGTGGTCATGCCGAACGAGCAGTGGATCATGGCCGCTTTCAAACTTTCTCCTTCGCCCGACGCAGAGCGGCTGATCATGGGTCTGCGCGCGGTCGCCGTGCTCGGCCTCGTCGGAATCCCGCTGAACTATGCCGTCCTCAAGAGGCTGCTTGCGATCGTTCTAACGGTTCGCGCGGGCGACCCATTCGTCGCCGCGAACGCGTACCGTTTGCAGGCAATCGCCTGGGCGCTGCTCGCGCTACAGCTTCTTAGCCTTGTCATCGGCGCGATCGCCAAGGCCGTTTCGAGTCCGGCGCATCCGGTCCATCTCGATGCCGGCTTTTCGATCAACGGCTGGGTCGCGGTAATTCTCACATTCCTGCTGGCCCGCGTGTTCGCGGCAGGCACGCTCATGCGCGAAGACCTCGAAGGGACGGTGTGACATGGCGATCGCCGTCAAACTCGACGACCTACTCCACGACCGGCGAATGACACTGACTGAGCTCGCGGAGCGCGTCGGAATGACGCTGGCCAACTTATCGATCCTCAAGACCGGCAAGGCGCGCGCGATCCGCTTCTCCACGCTCGATGCGATCTGCGAGGCGCTCTCGTGCCAGCCTGGCGACATTCTCCAGTTTGAGTCGGAGCAAGCAAAAGGCGACCGGTCGCGGCTAGCAAAAGGGGCGCAAGCCGATGAACGCCCCGCTGAACGCGAATCCAACAAGGAAATCTTCAAATGAAACACAAGGTCACATTAACCAGCACGTCTCTGCTCTCGATCCTCTTCTTCGCATTTCACTGGGCGGACGACATCGTCCGCGGGAGGGCGACGGGAGGCGTCTCAGGCCCGTTGGGGTGCTCATCCTGGTCATCTGGCTGTACGGAACGCTGGTGCTCGGGGAACGGCGATCGGCGTACGTCATCATGCTGCTCGGGTCGATCAGTGGGTTGGGTGTCCTTGTCATCCACATGAGGGGAGCGGGACTTGTCGGCGGCAGGATTGCCAATTCCAGTGGAGTCTTTTTCTGGGTTTGGACGCTGCTCGTCTGAGGAGGGCGCATGCTCTTGTCTATTCACATTGCCGCAGGCGGGCTCGCCATAGTTCTTGGCGCCGTCGCTCTATTAGTGAAGAAGGGGGGGACCATCCATCGCCGCAGCGGGCTGCTGTTCGTCTACTCCATGCTCGTTTTGGGCACCACCGCCGCGCTCCTCGGGTTTCGCAAGAGTCCCACCGACGGAAATGTGTTTGGCGGCTTGATGACGGTTTACTTTGTCGGTACAGCGCTGACAGCCGTCCGCCCAGTTTCGGCATGGACCCGCCGTAGTAATGTTGCAGCGCTGACCGTCGCCGTTGGACTCGCTCTCGTCGACATCACGGGCGGTGTGAAGGCCTTCAACAGTCCCCGCGGTTTGCTCAACGGCGTCCCGTTCGTGATGCACTTCTTCATCGCCGGGGTGATGATCCTGGCGGCGACTGGCGATGTGCGCATCATGAGATTCGGCGTGCCGCCCGGCGGGCCGCGTCTGGCGCGGCATTTGTGGCGAATGTGCTTCGCGCTGTTCATCGCGGCCGGATCATTTTTCTCGATCCGTGAGCGGGTGGCAAGAATTCTTCCCGAGCCATTCACGACAGCGCCGATGCGCGCACTGCCGATCCTCCTGGTGTTTGGTGCGATGTTCTATTGGTTGTGGAGAGTCCGCCGCCGCACGTTGCCGGTGCTCCTGCAACACGATTCGATGCCACTCACCACTCGCGCGAAGTGATTTTCTACGGAACGGCGTGATTGCTGCTGCAGCCTCTCGCTTCACTCCGTACGTGCGAATATCTAGCCAACATCTTTGCGCTGACATGACCGGCGATGGCCATGATGGTTGGTCAGAAACTTGAGACTCTGCAAGCTCCGTTATCGCATGGTGTCGAAGATCGTGGAATCTCAGCCCTGCGAGTGGACTTTTGAGATTCCGGATGTCGGCCTTGCATTCCTGATTGATGCAAGTATCGGCCATTTGTTGTAATTTGCCGCAGGCTGGGCAAGGAACCGCCTTAGTTAAATTGCGCCAAGCTGTTCTAAAACTTTTTTGACTCCGTGTGGGGTCAATATGACCGTGCTCACAAGCCGGGAAGACGTAGTGACTCGGTTCGATCCCGTTGAACCGCTTTGCACGCTCACGCAGCCGCATCACGATTTCGTGGGTCTCGTCATTCATCGGAATCAACCGCTGGCCAGCTTCCGTCTTACTCGTGCGAACCAAAACGGCGCGGTTAAGGAAATCGATGTCCCGCCACTGTAGCCGCTTGATTTCGCATCCACGCATCGTCGTGCACAAGGCAAGGGACATAGCAGCTTCAGCCCGTTGCCACTCTTCATTCTGCCCAGCGGTGCCGAGTAACTTTAGCTTTTCGTCGAAAGTGAGCGCCCTTCCAACAGAGCGAGGCTCCTTAAGCGGGCGTATGTCGGCGCCAAACAGATGCCAACGCTTTGCCCGTTTCAACATGCGTCGAATGACGCCCACTTCGATGTTAATGATCGCTGGGCCTACGCCGCTGCCACTACGCCATTCCCTGAACCGCAGAACATCATCTGCCGTAATTCTAGAAAGACATTTCTGGCGGAAAAATTCGCACGGCTTGACCAAAAGTTGTCGCTCTTTTTTCTGGCTGGACTCACCCAACTCTAGCTTGCGACCGTTGAAATAGCTTTCCACTTCGATGCGTAACGCGCCATCGGCACATAAACTATCCACATCGCACGATTATGGAATACTGCCCAAGGGGGTGGTGGCTAATCGCCAATGACCGCTCTTGGACCTACTATCGTCGCAGGCAGGAAAGGCTCGCTACAGTTCGAGGGTGTACAATTGAAAACGAAAATGGACCCTGCACTGTGCCCCGCAAAAACCCAGGCCTGTCAATTCACGAAGTTGGCCTCGTATTCCTGGTCTTCTTTTGCCTAGCGCCGAGTACCATGCCTTCCGCTCTGCAGCGGCAGCAGCCCGCGTCGCAGTCAGCCGAAAAGTCAAGAAATGTGCTGCGCACCACGACCCGTCTCGTCCAGGTCAACGTCATCGTCAACGACAAGCACGGCGACCCCATCAGCGGCCTGGCACAAAAGGATTTCTCCATCCTCGACAATGGCAAGCCCCAGGAAATCCGCGTTTTCTCCGCTGAAACAGATTTCCCGTCCGCCCCAACCCGAGCTCCCCTTCCGCCCGACACCTACACCAACCGCCCGGAGGAACAAACCAACATCCCCACCAGCATTACCGTTATTCTTCTCGACGCGCTCAACACCGAAGCAGCCGACCAAACGCTCGCACGCAAACACGTCATCCGAGTGCTCCAGGAAATTCAGCCGCAGGAATATGTCGCTCTCTATTGGCTCGGCAACGGCCTGCACATTCTGCACGACTTCACTACCGACGCCTCTGTCCTTCGCCAAGTCTTGGCCGGTTACGAGAGCAAATCCAGCCGCGAGTTCGACAATTCCGAGCTCGCCGACCCCAGCCTGAACACGCCCAATCCGTCCACGCCCGCGGGCGAAGCTTCCGAGCGCCAAGCCTTTCGGCTCGCAGTCGATCAGCGGGTTGCCAATCAATCCACCCGCGATCGCGTTCGCGCCACGGTTGCCGCTCTCATCGCCATCGCCAATCATCTTGGCACTCGGAAAGGCCGCAAGAACCTGGTATGGGTTTCCTCCAGCTTTCCCGTCGTCCGCGACGGTCTGAGCGTCCACATGGGTTCCATCTACGTGCCGTTCGCGCAATATTTTCCCGACTTGTCTAAGTCCGGCCGATCGAAGCAGTAGTGACCCCTTGGCTACTCGGAAGTTGGACCCGAACACCCTTGGTTCGAACGCGGCGCAGTTGCTGGCACGCACCGAAGGCATCATGCCCGCGCTAGAATCTGCACACGCCTTCGCAGGCCTTTTCGAACGCATCCTGCGATTCACGCGAGAAGACCTCGTTATCGTCAACTTCTCCGGCCGCGGCGACAAAGATATGGACATTTACTCGCGCCTACTAAACAAAGGCTCGTAGTCTTTATTGAACGAGAATCGTTTCTCTCGGTGCCTCCGCCCAATGTCAAAGCTCTCTAAGGGCCTGGCTCACGCGGTTCAAACCTTCCTCAACTTCGGGGCTCCCGTTTCCAATTCCAACGCGAATCCTGTCCGGCATCTCAAAAAAACTTCCCGGTGCCGCCGACGTCTCGTACTTCTCGCGCAGAAGTTTGCAAAACCCGTCGCCATCTCCTCCGGGTATACGGGGGAATATGATTGTGCCGCCGCGTGGGCGCGTCAGTTCGAGCTCGGGATGTTTCGCAAGAAATTGGTCAAGAACCTTCCAGTTCCGTTCGAGCAGTGCCTTGGCTCGAGCCGAGATCTTCTCCAAACCGTCCAGCGCGCAAACGCTCAGCTGTTCCGTGATGTGCGCGGGAATATTTCCAAAGAGATCGTTCTGATGCCACATTCGTTCCGCAAGTTCTGGTGCGGCCAGCACCCAGCCACATCGCAGCCCGGAGAGCCCATAAGCTTTGGTAAGGCTGCTCGCCACTAGAAAGTGCGGTCCAAGCTGGAACGCCGAGCGAAACGGTCTATCGAACAGCATCTCCAGGTACACCTCATCAACGAGCACTCGCGCCCCAATGCCTCGGGCAGTCTCGCCAATCTGCCGAAGAGTCTCTTCCTCTAAAAAAGCTCCGCTCGGGTTATGCAAGTTCGTCAGGACAACCAATCGCGTCTTTTTCGAAATGACCTGTTCCAAATCTTCCACACGTATTTGAAAGCCGTTCTCAGGTCGCCGCGGCAACCTCTTGATCACCGCTCCGAGGTACCGCGCAATTTCCAGCAGCGGATCGTACGCTACATCCTCGATGACGACTTCGTCTCCGGCTTCCAGCACCGCCGACATCGCCAGATAATTGGCCATCGACGTTCCGATAGCGGAGACAACGTTCTCCGTTGAAACTCCGTAGCGTCGCGCCAGTCGCTCCTGAAGCGGCGCATAGCCGTAACTCCCCGGCGAGGATAATTCCAAATCCGAAAGTTTTACTGGCAATTCGCTCAGCGGCAGTCCTCGAACTCCACTGGCCGCCAGATTGAATCGTGCCGCGGCGCGGAGTTTCGCCCACTCAATAAATGCGGTGCGCGCTTCCGTGCGGTGATAGGTCATATGCTTCTCGTCACAATTGCTGATCCCGCCGTGCGCGAGGCCTCCAATAGAAGTAAAACGGAATCCCCGCCAGCAGAATTCCCAGCACAAGTAAGGCATTGGAGCGATAACGATAAAATGAATTCGCCACCACCATCCAGTTGACCGCCACAAAGGCTACGGTCGTCCACGGATGGCCGGGTGCCCGAAATGCAAATTCGGGCCGCTCCGTTTTTTGCTGTCGAAATACGAATAGCGTCACTGCCGTCAAGCCTAGAAACAGTCCATCGATCGACTCCACGTAAACAAGAATCGCGTCATAGTGCCCGGCCACCACCACCGCGACCGTAAGCAGACTTGACAGCAGAATCGCCACCACCGGCACCTGCGTCCGTGGATGAACGTGCGAAACTCCGGAAGGAAAAAGTCCGTCAGCAGCCATCGCGAAAAACACACGCGGATACGTCAAGACCGACTGGCTCAGGAATCCGAGCGTGGAGATGCCAATCCCCACCGCCATGAACGCCGCGCCCTTGGCGCCCAGAACGCGCCGCATCACGTCCGACGCTGGCGTGGACGTACCTGCGAGTCCTGCGGGCCCCAACACCGCCAAGCACGCAAACGTCACGCCCACGTATAGCGCGACGACGCCAAGTGTTCCCAGCAGCAAAGCCCGAGGAAGATTTTTTCTTGGATCGCGGATTTCGGACGCCAGAAAAGTCGCCGTTTGCCAGCCGCCGTACGCGAACAGCACCGGGATCATCCCCGCGCCGAATGCCACCGCTAAATCAAACGACAATGGTCTGTCGAGCACCGGTCGCCAAGCCACTGTTGCCGCAGCCGAACTGTGCAGGTACCATCCAACCCCGGCAACGATCAGAATCATCGCCGC
>Ga0070706_100004762_pt1 | contig 13011 bp, 11 predicted proteins | sample KBSK5501metaG_FD_65476 | JGI IMG/M metagenome (GOLD analysis project Ga0070706, IMG submission 65476) | Corn, switchgrass and miscanthus rhizosphere microbial communities from Kellogg Biological Station, Michigan, USA - KBS K5-50-1 metaG | ecosystem: Host-associated > Plants > Roots >...
CCATTCAGGGCAATGAACGTGGCCTGCCGCGGCGGCGAGTTGCGCGGCCTCCTTCTCCCCCTCCAGCTTGGCGCGCACCTCGTCGCTGATGGAGACGTCGAAGGAGAAATAGAGCGTGTCCAGCCCAGCGAGCAGCACGCGCACCGGCAGGGATACGGGCACGAGTAGAGGCTGCGGCATCGGCGTCTCGTGGGTCATCTGGTGGCCTCGCTTCCTGTTGTCATTGGAGAGGGCCGTGTTACCCAGTTCGGCCCTCTGCCCGCCCGCCGGCGTCCTGCCGGCGGGCGGGCCCTATCGATCTTCACAGCTAGCAGTTCATCTGGCTAGCGCTCGTCTCGCCTCATAAGAATTTGGCCGCCTTGCTGCCTCCCTCGGCACCCTGTGCATGTCGCCAGGTGCCACCCATCGATCTGCCCTGCCGCTCGCTGCCGCCCACGCCAGGCTCTCGCGAGCCTAGCACGCCGCGGGACTCCGTCAAAGCCAAGCCCTGGCGGGCGCCGCGCCCTTCACCCCGGTTCCGGGCGCGGCGGCCTTGACGGAGCCTCCCCGCATGCGTGCTCGCCCGGTTCGCGAGCCCGGCGGGGCTGGCCGCACCGACCGGGAGGCCTGGACTCGGCACCCGCACCGTGCCTGAGGACGCGGTGACTGCACCCCTATTTCCAGCGCTTGCTCCGCTTGTCTGGCATGGCACGGGCGGCGCAGCCGGAGCATGTGGCACAAATCCTCACCACAAACTATGCGGCACGCATCCCCGGCAGTTTCACTGTCATTGCGCCCGCTGGGCTTCGCATCCGGCCCATGCGGAACCTCCCCTATCGGCCGTGCGCATCCTCAGTGCCCGATGCACGCCGCGCCTGCCTGAATGGTCGGACATCTAACTCGGTCAGCACACGGTCGCGTGCTGCATAGTCGTTTGCACGCCACTGTCGCCCGCGTGCGTCTGGCGTCCCGGACTGTAACTCGACGACCAGCGGTATTACTTGTGGCTGTTGCCGTTGTTCAGTGCGCTGGCGGAGTTGGCCGCCGACGTGGGGACCGTGGGAACGCGCAGCCACGCCATCGGCAGCGGCGCCGACGAGGTGGACAAAGGGGCTGCCGCCATGGCGTTCACCTCCTGCTCTTCCGCCGTTTCTGGTGTAACTCCTCCATGCCGAGCATCTGATGCATCCTGCCCGCGCGCCGCTTGCACGACGCCGCGCAGGAGATGGACCGCCCCGCGCGCCTGCTGTTCCCGCTGGTCCTGCCTCAGCGCATCCAGTTGCATCTGCTCCTGGATCGCCCGCTTGCGCTCCTCAAGCGAGAGCATCTGCTTGCGTGGCACCCGGTAGCGCAGGTAGCCTGACAGGCAAACGAGGAGGACCGAGACCGCCGACCGCTGCCATAGCCACGCTGTGCTATCCATCCCCAACCGAGCAAGCGCCTGCCCCGGCGCTAGCTGATACGTCTGCTGAGTGGCAAAGACGAGCGCCGCGATGTAGGCGACATAGGCCAGCAGGAGACCGAGTACAACGAAACCAAGCGCGACACCCCAGTGCTTGCGGGCCACGGCGACGCTCACGCGATACCACGCACCTACGAGCTGCCCATCGACTCCCACCGCCTGCGAGATCGCCCAGGCATAGACCAGCCACGGCGCCGTCACCAGGAGCTGTCCATCGGACAGGAGCGCCACCAGGCCGATGCCAAGACCCGCCATCAGCAGCGGCCCGGACAGCAATACGATCAACTCTTCACACCAGCGCAGCAACAGCGCGATACCAGCCAAGAACGGCAGTTCCGGCGCGTCGTCGCTATCCCCCGCTGCACGCCGCTCGCTCAGAGCACCCATGCCTTCCTCCTTTTTCCGGGCGAGAGCACGCGCGACTGCACCTGCTCCCGCCCGCTATATGCTCGCGGCATCCCTACGCGGACTGCTGCTCAGACTGCGCCTTGGCGGTCTGCTTCTCAGCTTGGCGCTGGGTGTGGTGCTGCTTGGCCTGCAACTTCTGCGCTTTGCGCGCCTCCTGCAGCGCCTTGCGCTCGTCGGCAGTGGCCTCACGCACCTCGCTGGCCTGGAAGACGACCAGGGCACCGGTCGACTTCTCGCCAGGCCGAACATTGGTGCGCTCAAAGCTCACGGCGCGCATCGCGACCGCCCAGGTCTTCCCGCTGCCGATGCCGCCAATATACAGGCTGAAGCGCTCGCGGCAGGAGACGAAGTCGGCCTGAACGGCATGCAGCGTCCAGCGGGTGCGCAGCTCGTCCCCGCAGCGCTGTGTCTCGCCTTCTTCACTCCGCGGCGCCGCGGAGTCGCCCACCGGCAGCGCCAGCGACTCCTCCGCTACGCGCCCGCGCAGCTCGTCCTCCCGGCGCATGCGCTCGTCGTTCGATGGATCCATCTCGCCCCACCCCCTGCCCTCGCCACTCTACGTCGTCAACCTGTCGCCAACATGAAAACGCCGCCCCCTCCATCCGGAGAGAGCGGCGCCGTTTTCGAGCTCACCGCGTCGGCTGTGGCAGGGTATGGACCCACTGCCGCGACCGCCGACGATCACAGTATCGAACATCGCGTCGTATCGTGCAAGGGCACGGCGCTCCGCGCCATTCCTGCATATCTTCCGCTGTTGAGATTGCGCATCCGCTGAAGCGGGAGCCTGCTCTGGCCGCGGAGTTTCACGGTTGCGTGTACATCTAACTCACTCTGATGTACAGTGGACATATCCCGCCACAGCACTCTGCCCAGTAGTGGTATGGAGGAAGTTGCCAGCGTGTTGCCCGACCACGCCAGGCCATCGCGGCGCTCCCAGGCACACGAACAGGGAGGCGAAGCGCCATCCATCCCCGCGCGCGTCGCCGCCCACGCCGATGCTCCGCTGGCAGACGTGCCAGCGACGGCAAGGGCGGAGGAGCATGGCCGGTGGCGCGAGCGCCACCCGGCGCCCGGATCAGGCCGCGCCATGACGCAGATCGTCGTCACGCTGGCGGCAGATGGCGCAGCTGAGGATCTGCCGGAGTGGCGCGCGTTCACCGGGCAAACGCGCGAAGCGGCGCACGGCCGCGGCTGGCTGGATGCGCTGCACCCCGCGGACCGTGCGCACGCCATGCGCCTGTGGGAAGCACAGGCGCCAGCCGACGCTCCGCGGGAGGCGGAGGTACGCATCCGCAAGGAAGATGGCGCGTACCGCGCGTTCGTGGCGCGCCTGGCGCCCTTGCCCGCGGCAGGCGGAGCGGAGCGCGCCTGGGTAGGCATCTTCACCGATGTCACCAGCGCGAAGCGTATGGAGCAGGCGCTGACCGCCGCACGTGACGAGCTGGTGGCGTACGTTGCCGACACGGCACGCCTGCAAGAGCTGCTGACGCGCCTGAGCGCGGCGCCCGACGTTCCCGCGATGCTCCGCGAAGTGCTGCTGGCGGCGCTCGAGCTGCAGGGCAGCGACAGGGGCGTGGTGCTGCTCTTCGATCCACTGAACCAGGATCTCTCACCCTCCGCCAGCGTCGGGCTGCCGGACGGCGTGCTGCGGCTCATCGAGCACCTGCCGATCGGCGCGCCGCTGATCGATCAACGGCAGGTCATGGTCATCGTGCCGGATGTCGAGTCTGAGCCGCTCCTTGCGCCCTATCACGAGCTGGCGCGTCTCTCTGGCGTCCGCGCGCTCTACAGCGTTCCACTGGTCACCCTGCGTGGTGAGGTGGTGGGTGCGCTCGTCACGGGTTTCGGCGAGCAGCATGCCCCGGCGCCACGCGAACGTCTGCTGGTGGAGCTTTTCGCGCGGCAGGCAGCGGATGTGCTGGACCGTGCGCGCCTGCTCGCTGCCGAGCAGCAGGCCCACGCGGCAGCGGAGGCACGTGCCGCCGAGCTGGCGGCGGTGATCGAGGCCATCACCGACGGCGTCTATCTCCACGCCGCGGACGGTAGCTTGCTACTCACCAATGCCGCGGGGCGTCGTGTCAATCCCCGCGTGATCCAGGAAGAGTACCTCACGCACCCCTTCGGGGAACGCATTAGCCAGTTCGACGTGCGCGACGCCGAGGGCCAGCCACTGGCGCCGGAGGATACGCCGGTCGCGCACGTGCTGCGCGGCGAGGTGCTCACCGGCGAGCGGACCGTCGACACGCGCATGCGCACGGACGATGGCCGCGAAATCCTGTTGAACGTCAGTGGCGCGCCCTTGCGCGGCGAGGGCGGCGAGATCCGCGGCGGCGTCATCGTCACACGGGATGTGACCGAGCGCCGCGCGCTCGAACAGCGTATGGGCGACGCCTTAGGCGCTCTGCTCGACATGGCCGAGACGCTGGTCTCCGGCGTGGCCGACCTGGACGAGGCGGCGCGGCGTGGCGCGACACGCGCCGTGGCCCGCCGGCTGGCCGACTTGACGTGCCGCGTGCTGGGCTGCCGCCGTGTGAGCATTCTTGCGATCGAGCCAGAGACCGAAACCATGCGTCCCATCGCCGTAGCTGGGCTGGCACCCGCGCAAGAACAGCGCTGGTGGGAAGTCGAGGGTCGCGAGCACCAGCTGGGTGAGGCACCGAGCGACCTGGCTGTGCTCGCGCGGCTGCGCGCGGGTGAGACGGTGGTCCTCGATATGAGCCAGCCGCCGTTTCGCGATCAGCCCAATCCGCTGAGCGCGATTAGCCCCCTGGTGGCGCCGATGCGGCTGGGCGAGCGCATGGTTGGCCTGCTCGCGCTGGACCACGGACCGGTCGCACATGTGTATGCTCCGGACGAGATCGCGCTGGCGGGCGCGGTGGCCAAGCTCTGCGCGCTGGTGATCGAGCGCGAGCGGCTGCAGGCAGCGCGTGAACAGGCACAGACGCGCGAGCTGGCGCTACGAGAGTCCAACTTCCGCATGGACGAGTTCCTGTCCATCGCCAGCCACGAGCTGCGCACGCCGCTCACCACCATTCGCGCCAACGTGCAGCTCATCGAGCGCCGGCTGCGCTCGCTACTGCTCGCCGCGGAGACCGAGTCCGCGGACGACCAGGGCGCGCGTGTCGCCGCCGGGACGCTGGAAGCCGCGCTCACTCAGCGGCTGGAGTCTTTGCAGTTGCTGCTGAATCGCACCGACAGGCAAACGCTGCGGCTGGATCGCCTGGTGGGCGATTTGCTGGATGTCTCGCGCATCCAGGCGGGCAACCTCGATCTGCGGCTGGAGCCATGCGACCTGGCGCGTGTCGTGCGCGAGGCGGTCGAGGAGCAGCGCGCCTCCTGGCCGGAGCGGAGGCTGACGCTCGCTCTGCCGGCGGGGCCGCTTGCCGTGGTGGCCGATGCCGATCGCATCGGGCAGGTAGTGACGAATTATCTGACGAACGCGCTCAAGTACTCACCGGCGAGAGAGCCGGTCGCCGTCGCGGTGCGAGTGGAGCACGCGCGGGCGAAACGCGGGCAGCCGCGCGTGCGCGTGCGGGTGCGCGACCACGGACCGGGGCTGCTGGCCGACGAGCAGGCGCGCATTTGGGAGCGCTTCCACCGCGTACCGGGCATCACCCTGCAGAGCGGGTCCGGCGTTGGGCTTGGGCTGGGCCTCTACATCGCGAAGACGATAGTGGAGAGGCACGGCGGGACGGTCGGCGTGGAGAGCGCGCCGGCTGCCGGATCGACCTTCTGGTTCACGCTGCCGCTGGCGATATGATCGCGCAACCGTAGCCCCCATGGCACAGATGCTGCGGCGGAATCCGAGCGTCCGCGTGTTCGCGCGGCATGAACGGATGTCTCAGGATGGACTGAGATGTCCCAGCATGGAAAGAAAGATGCCGTCAATGATGATGCAGATGCAGACACCCCAGGACCTGTTTCTCCACGAGCTAGGCGACATATACGACGCAGAGCAGCGCATCGTGCAGATGCTGCCGGCGATGGCGAAGGAATGCATGGATCAGCAAACGCAAAGCGCATTCCAACAGCACGAACAGGAGACACGCCAGCAGATCCAGAACCTGGAGCAGTGTTTCCAGGCGCTCGGGATACAGCCGCCACAGGTCACCTGCGCGGCGATCCAGGGGTTGAAGCAGGAGCATGACAGCTTCCTGAAGGATCAGCCAAGCGACGTGGTGCTCACGCTGTTCGATCTGGACAGCGCCACCAAAACCGAGTATTACGAGATCGCCTCGTACGCCGGGCTGATCGAGAAGGCGCAGATGATGGGCCAGCGACAGTGCGCCTCGCTGCTGCAGCAGAACCTGCAACAGGAGCAGGCGATGGCGCAGCAGGTGCAGCAGCTAGAGCAGCGGCTGGGGCAGCAGGCCATGCGTGTCGGCTCGATGGGCCAGCAATCGATGCCTGGCCAGCAGCCGATGCCTGGCCAGCAGCCGATGCCTGGCCAGCAGCCGATGACACGCCCGTAGGCGGCTGGCGCCTCTCAATCCGGCCCCCGTCCCTCACCGCAAGGGAAGGGGGCTTTTTATGTGCGGACTTCCCGGCGCGTACGCACGCGACGGGCCGCGCCGCGGGTTAGCGCGCCGCGGTTGCCGCGCGCGCAGCGGCCCCGCGGATGGTAGCAAACACGGCGACCACCGCGGCCGCTGCCATGACAGCTACGTCGAACAGCCAGGACGCGGCCGTGACATGGCCGAGCGTGATGGCGCTGTGGTCGAAGAGCTGCGGGTAGTCCTGGTGGGCGGCGATACCCCACGCGATGGTGGCGCCCAGCATCAGCAGCAAGGCGAGCGTCACCAGCAGCGCCGGCGCGAATGTGTAGCGCAGCAGCTTGCCGTTGGGCTCACCACCGGCGATGACGCGGCTGAGCGCCAATGCGCTTACGGCAGCCAGACCCACGAACCAGACGAAGTAGGCGTCGGTGACCGGCGTCGTAAACGTCAGGTTGATGGTCGCGACTGGCCCGCGCAGTACGAAGGCGATGGGCACCGGCAGCACGGCGCCGATGAGGGCCGCGAGCGGGACGAGGAAGTACCAGCGCCGCGCCGGTGTGCGCCGCCACGCGGCCACTACCAGCGGGACGCCGCCAGCGAGCATAGCCAGAAAGGCGAGGTCCACCGCCGCCGATTGCACGGCCAGCGCCGCGCTGACGCCGTTGGCGGGGCTGACGCCAAAGAAGGGCCACACGCCGGCGGAGTCCGTCAGCGGCATGTAGGGGCCGCCATCCACCAGGCCACCGAACTGCAGCCAGGCAATCACCGCCGCGACGAAGGCCCCGAAGATGGCAATCTCGCTCGAGCGCAGAGCACGCATGAGTGTTGCCAGCCTTTCTGCCAGAGTTTCCGCGCCGGTCAGCGTGAGGTCGGGATGCAGATGCATATAGAGCAGGTGGAGCGCGAGATTGCCGACATCGCTCCAGGTGGGCACGCGCGCCTGGAGCAGATCCAACACCTCCGCTGCATAGTGCGTGCGCCAGTTACGCGGATAGAGTTGGACGAGGCGGCGCGCCAGACGAGCGGGCAGCATCTCGCTCATGAGACGATGCCTCCCTCCGCCGCACCCGCCTGTCCCAACCGTTGCAGCCCGGAGGCCGTGAAGCGTTCGAGCTTGCCAAGCTGCGCGCGCAGCACCGCCGTGCCCGCCCCAGTCAGCCGGTAGGGGCGCCGCGTGTCCTCCGCCGGCAGCGCCTCGATCCAGCCCCGCTGTTGCAGCCGCGCGAGCGTCGTGTACAGCGTGCCCGGTCCCATACGCACCCCCGCCATCTCCTCGATGTCTTCGAGCATGGCGTAGCCGTGCTTCGGCCCCGCGGCGAGGCTGGCCAGGATCAGCAAGCCCGCATCGGCGAACGGACCCAACTCGGTAAGGGCCATCGGCTGCCCCCTTGCACAGAATATCAATTAATGATATATCACTAACGGATAGTGTAGCGACCGCTTCCCAAGCTGTCAAGGGTGGCGTCGCACAAGTGGCAGTGAGCGGGTGGAAGGGGAGGGATTTCTATGGCAACGAGCGCTGGCGCCGACGTGGCGCGCGCATCAGACCGGACGGCGCGTGCGCTGCGACGCTGGCTGCTGGTGGTGGTCGGCGGCGATCTGGGCTTGCTCGCCGTGCGCGCTGCCACCTATCCGGCGTTCTTTTCGATGCCCGGCGCAGCGAGCTACCTCATCGCGCCAGTGGTCGCGCTCGCCGTCTACGCAGCCACCGTCGGCGCGCTGCCGCTGCTGGCCGCCCGCGTGCCCGGCGCATCAAGGGTGCTGCGCGTAGGCACTCTCGTCGGTCTGGGCGGCGGGGGGACAGAAATACGAAGCTAACGTGATCGAGCGCGTGTACGCGTGAGCAAGCAGATCGATCTGAGAGGGTGTATTGTAATCTTGCCGCCTTTGGCGAACGGACGGAAAGGACGGGTCCCATGAAGACCGGGAGGTGGGTTGTTCTGGTCGTGGCAGTAGGGCTCCTGCTGCTCGGGCTGCGCGTCTGGCTGTCTCCCGCTGTGCTCAGCGCCCCCCACGGGGGTGGCACCGCGCTCAGCAGTGTCGCCGGCCTGGCGCTCCTCCTGCTCGCCTATACGCTTGTCGCCCGCGGCCTCCTGCGTGCCCGCCGCGGGGAGAGCGGCCCAGAGCGCAGCCTCGCGCTCGGTCGGGCGACGCTCTTGGGCGCGATCCTGGGCGGCGGCGCGCTTATCGCTATCGCCGTCGGCACGCTGGGGGACCCCGAGTCCCCCGTCAGTCTGGCGGTGTGGGGACTTGTGATCTTGGCAGCGCCCATCGGCTGGGGGCTGGCCGGCCTGCTGGCCACGCGCGCCGGAGGCTCGTGGCGGCTGGGCCTGGTGGCCGCGCTGTGGAGCGGCATGGTGAGCGCGCTGGTCGGGGCGGTCGGGGAGGTGGCGAGCACCTTGCTCGCCCTGCCGCGCCTGGTCCAGCACCAGTTGCGCAACCCAGATTACCTCTACTGGCACCAGCCCGATGTCCAGAGTTATGCCATCGCGTCGGCCCTGGCGGTGGGCATGATCGGCCTCCTCCTGGTCCCGGTCGTGGCCGCCATCGCGGGAGGCATCGGGAGCGGGATCAGCAAGGCGGGCGCCCCGGTGGCCCAAGTGGCGACGGCCAACCAGTCCGTCTCGGACGAGCCACTCTAGGCGGAGAGGCGACAGGAAAACGCGGCAACACTGTATCGCACCTACGCGGGCTAGCGCCTAGTCCGGCCTAGGCGGTCGCTGGCGACTGCGGTAGAATGAAGTGACGGCGCACGGGCAGCCATTGGACCGTGCGCCAGCGCCCCCGGTCCGGTTGTGGGAGTTGCTTCCCGCGTGGCTGCCGATACCAGCCGCCGTGGGGCGCCCCTCTTGCCTGTATCGGAGGCCATCCCATGTCGCAATCCTCGTCTGATGAACCCCCTGAAACCCCCGATATCCCGCCTGCCTACGCGGATGATGACGCCGCCGCCTTGCGCGCCTGGGTGACGCAACAGGCCGGCGCGTTTCGTGTGGGCCTAGGCGCCGCCGCCGCCCGCCGTGGCGAACTACCGCCCACCATCAAGCCGCGTGACCTCTTGCCGCGCGAGTTGATGCCCCGCCAGCCACGCGGCCCACGCGGCGGCAGCCTGACGCGCGCGGCGTTTCTGGCACAATCCGATGCGGCCTACATTGCCGCCCGTCGCGAGTTTCATGGCCGCGAACCAACACAGGCTGACATCGCCGCGCGTATCCCCTTCGGTCTGCGGCAGTGGCAACGCCTGAAGAAGGAATACGGCTACCACGCGCCGCCCGCCTAAGCCCGGAAACCGCGAAATGATGTCGTATTCGTGACGTACTGTCTCACTGTCGCATCGCCTATCCTAAACACGCGAGGCCCGATATTTCCACCGGTCACCGCGAAGGAAGGGGTAGGCGATGCGTTTTTTTGTGTTGCTCACGGACAGCGATTTTGAACTACTGCTCGCCCGTGCGCGTGCCGAGCGGCGCGACGTGCGCGAGCAGGCCGCGTACATGTTGTCGTGCCTCTTGCGCAGCGGGCATGAGCAGGACGGCCCGCCGGTGCCGCCAGTATCAGCAGAGTCGGCGGCGCCGGTGACCGTGGGAACGGTGGGGGCTGGCCATGCCCGCTGACTACATCCTCATTCGCGAGTATCAGTACGACGCCGCGCGCTGCGTTCGCGCCTTGCGCGCCCTACTCGACCGGTCGAATCTGCCAAACACGCCTGTAAAAGATGGTGACTCACCCCCTGCGACAGAGCTAAGTCACCATTTTCCGCCTAGACCAGAAAAGTCACCGGCGCCCCGTAGAGTACCATCGCGGCACCGGCCCGTAAAGGCAGCGCACGATGGCACCTAGAGACGCCGACGCCCGCCGGCCTGGCACCAATTCCCAGGCAGCGGGCGGGACGTACACACAGCAAAACAGACCACCATCACGACCATCAGCTTCGCGCATCATACCACGCTGCGCGCGCGTCCTGGACACCCTGGCGGCGCTGGCGCGGCATTCCAAACGCGCACCGGATGCGCGCGCCGCCACACATCTCGACCGCGCCGCGCAGCAGTGCTGGTGCGCCTGTGAAGCGCTGGCGGCACGCCGGGAAGAGGCGCCGTCATGACGACCTATCGACAGGCGACGCGTCCCACGGTGCGCGCGCTCGCCCCTGAGGCGATTCCGCAAGAAATGCGCGACGCGCCGCGCTGGGCTGTTTGGCGTTTTGAACCGCATCAAGATGTGAAGACGGGCGAACTGGTGTGGGATAAGGTCCCCTATCAGGCCGGCAAGATTGCCCGACATGCCGACTGCACCCAGCCGGCGACGTGGGCGAGCTTCACAGCGGCAGTGAAAGCGTATACACGCGCCAGTTTTGATGGTCTCGTATTCGCGCTCGGTGATGGCTGGGCCGCCGGGGACTTTGATGATATCGTAGACGCCGGCACCGGCGCGATTGACAGCGACTGGGACGGGGCGGTGCGCGCGTTTTGTTCCTATGCCGAGTACAGCCCGTCCGGCAAAGGCGTGCGGGTGGTACTGTATGCCGCCGAATCAAAAGGCTTGACCTACAAGCGCGGCACTATTGAGGCGTACGACCATAGCCGCTTTGTCACCATCAGCGGCCACCATCTCGGCGGCATGCCGACGACCGTGGAACCGCGCCAGACCGAGCTTGACGCGTTCCGCGCACGCTACTTGCCGGTGCGTGCGCTGGCGGCTCTGAATGGACACCAGAACGGCGCGACGGCGCCACTGCTGGGTGTCACCCTGGAAGATGAGGCGCTGCTAGCAAAAGCGCGCAGCGCGGAAAACGGCGCCAAGATTGCGGCGCTCCTGGACGGCGACCAGTTAGGCTATCCCAGCGCCAGCGAGGCACGCGGGGCACTGCTGTTTCACCTGACGTTCTACACGCGCGACCCGGCGCAACTTGATCGGCTGATGCGCCAGTCGCCGCTCGTGGACCTAGACAAATGGGAACGGCTGGCGCCGCGCGAGATTGAGCAGGCGCTCGCGACGGTGACCACGGTGTACACCGGTGGCGCACGGCCTGACAGTGCGGAATCGCACGCAAAAAACGCAGTAAATGCCCTCGGCGACGTGCGACGGGCTGAAAATGGAATTACTGCGTTTAATGAGTGCGATTTCAGTGTGTTTCCAGAGGCTGACCCGGCCATGTTCTACGGCGTGGCCGGTGACATCGTGAACGCGATAGAGCCGCACACCGAGTCCTCGCCCGTCGCGCTCTTAGTGCAGTTGCTAGTGTGCACCGGTAACGCAGCGGGACGGCATGACTACTACATCCACGAGGCCGACCGGCATTACACCAACCTGTTCGCTGTGCTGGTTGGCGACACCGCAAAGGCGCGCAAGGGCACAAGCTGGGGACATGTCGCGCGGGTGATGCGCGAGGCTGATGCGGTGTGGGAAACACAGCACATCATCGGCGGCCTGTCCAGTGGCGAGGGCATCATACACGCGCTGCGCAATGTGGCGGCGAGCGATATTCCGGCAGGCGATGAGGGCGAGTTACTACGGGATAAGCGATTGCTGGCGCGCGAGGGCGAATTCGCTAGTGTGCTGGCGCAGAAAGCGCGCGAGGGCAACATCCTAAGCATGGTGCTCCGCGACGGCTGGGACGGCGGCACGCTGGGAGCGTTCACCAAGAACAGCCCGGAACGCGCGAGCGATGCGCATCTGTCCGTCATCGGGCACATCACCCAGGCCGAACTGGTGAAGTGCCTGAGCAATGTGGATGCGCACAACGGCTATGCGAACCGGTTTCTGTTCGTGGCGACCCGGCGTGCACGTCTCTTGCCACACGGCGGCGACCTAGACGCCATCGCAGCGGCCACCGCGCCACACGTCAAGCGGTTGCGGGATGCGCTGGCATGGGCGCGCACCCCGCGCAAGCTGGCCCATGATGCCGGCGCCTTCACCTTGTGGGAGCAGGAATACGAGCAGCTCTCGACCGGGCATCCCGGCTTGTTTGGCGCGCTGACCGCGCGGGCTGAGCCATACATCACGCGCCTTGCCCTGCTGTACGCCATACTCGACCGGTCGATGTGTGTCACCGCCGACCATCTGCGCGCCGCGCTGGCGGTGTGGCGCTTCTGCGCGGCCAGCGTGCGCTACATCTTTGGTGACCGGCTGGGGGATACAGTGGCCGATGGCATCCTAGACGCACTCAGAGCCGCCGGCGCGGACGGTCTCACGCGCACCGCCATCTATGAGCAGTTCGGGCATAACGTGCCGTCGGCGAAGATTGGCGACGCGCTTACCTTACTGCTCACGCTGGGATACGCACGCATGGTGAAAGAGACCACCGGCGACAAGGGACGCCCTGCCGAGCGCTGGTACGCAGTCGCACAACGTACGCAAGAAACGCACTAAAGCGTACAGGAGGATGGCTCGCCGGTGGCCGGCGTCATGCCGTGCCATGTGGCGAGCAGACTAGCGAGTAGTCGTCTGGCTGGTGGTATACTGTCAGTGTTGGCAGAAAAGTGAGCTTTTCTGGACCCGTTTGGCCGGGTTTCCGGCCAGTTGCACGCGCAAGAACGCGGGAATGCTGAGGGTTAAGCCATGGCGAATGCCGCGATTGTAGCAAGTAGGCGGGATGAGATTGCCGCGCGCTGGCTGAAAGGGCAGAGCGCCGCCAGCATTGCCCACGAACTGCACATGCCGCTTGGGACC
>Ga0070706_100004764_pt1 | contig 13011 bp, 16 predicted proteins | sample KBSK5501metaG_FD_65476 | JGI IMG/M metagenome (GOLD analysis project Ga0070706, IMG submission 65476) | Corn, switchgrass and miscanthus rhizosphere microbial communities from Kellogg Biological Station, Michigan, USA - KBS K5-50-1 metaG | ecosystem: Host-associated > Plants > Roots >...
ACGACTGCGGGATTGGGGCGCGACAGAAACTCGTCGAGTTCGTCGGGAACGGGAACGGGTGGCATTCGGAAAGCCTACGAGGCCGCGACCCAGGAGCGCCATCGCGCCCATCCAACGGCGAGCACCGCGGCGGCGCCGATGGCGAGGGCCGGCGCCGCCAGCGCTCCGATCGCCTCACCCGGAGGACCGAGCTCAAGACGCACGGCGCTGCTCCCAGTAGCGTTTCAGTCCAGCGTAGGACTGCCAGAACGGCATTGCACGCTCGTAGATCTCGACGCCGGAGCCATCTGAGGTCACGTCGATACGGACCGACTCGCTGAACTCCTCTTCCGTTACACCCGACCCGACTCGACGCGTCCAGTCTGCAAGTCGTTGCCTGAGCTCGGCGAGGTGCGGCTCGGGGTCGTCGGCGACGCCGAAGTGCACGAGCGCCAGCTTGCTCGGTCGTCGCCTTTCGATCTCGTCGATCGTCTTGTACCACTCGTCGAGGTCGAAGTCCGGCGGCGGTGTCGGCGGCAGGACGGTTCGGTCGGGCTGCAGCCGGACGCCGGCCGCGTCGCCGGCGTACAGGCTTCCGTCACCGGCGAGATAACAGACGTGGTGGCTTGCGTGTCCCGGCGAGGGGAAGCACTCCAGTCCGAGCACGTTCGGTCCGACGACTCTGATGTTTTCCAGCGGGACGGGTGCGAGCTCTCCCCAAAGCGTGTCGAAGGCGTCGCCGTAGAGGCGCCGAGCGCTCGCTTCGAGCCGGCTCGGATCGGCGAGATGAGGCGCGCCCAGCTCCGAGACGTGCACCAGCAGCGCAGGATGCTCGCGCACGAGCACCCCGGCTGCGCCGGCGTGATCGAGGTGGATGTGCGATAGGAGGAGGTGGCGCAGGTCCTGAAGCTCGAGGCCGCGCTGGCGCAGCGCCGAGTACAGGCGCTGGACGCACGACGAAGGGCCACAGTCGTAGAGCGCCGGACCGTCCTCGGTCTCGATGACGTATGACGCGATGACGCGCTCGGCGCCCTGATGGTGGAGGTCGAGGGGATCCGGGCTCACGGCGCCCGGATCCTCCCATGCGTCAGGCCGGAATGGGGCGGCGCCTTCGTCGCTCCTCGGTCGTTTGAGGTGCTACACCGTCGGAGCGGAACGGGCTCCGCCCGCGACTTTGGCGAACGCCGCGTCGAGATCCATGATCAGGTCCTCCGCGGACTCGAGACCGACGGAGAGCCGGATGAGGTTCCGCGGCGCAGCGAATGGCGCCTCCGCGGTCGACGCATGCGTCATCCGCGCCGGGAGCTCGATGAGGCTCTCGACGCCGCCGAGCGACTCGGCGAGCTTGAAGATCTCCGTGCTCGCGACCAACGCGGCAGCTTCATCGTCCGACTCGGCCAGGAAGGAGATCATGCCGCCGAAGTCGCGCATCTGCCGCGCGGCGACGCTGTGGCCCGGATGTCGCGGGAGCCCGGGGTAGAGGACCTGTTCGACGCGCGGATGGCGCTCGAGGAAGCCGGAGATCGCGTGAGCGTTCTGACAGTGCTGGCGCATGCGCACGGCGAGGGTCTTGATCCCGCGCAGCACGAGCCAGCAGTCGAGTGGCCCCGGCACCGCTCCGAGCGACTTCTGGAGAAAGAGCAGCCGCTCGGCGATCGTCGGATCGTTCGTCGCCGCGAAGCCGCCGACGACATCCGAGTGTCCACCGAGGTACTTGGTCGTCGAGTGCACGACGATATCGGCGCCCAGCTCGAGCGGCCGCTGCAGGTACGGAGTGGCAAAGGTGTTGTCCACCACGAGGATCGCGCCGGCTGCGTGCGCCGCATCGGCCGCCTTCTTGATGTCGACGATGCTCAGCAGCGGGTTCGACGGCGTCTCGATCCAGACGATTCGGGTGCGCTCGTCGAGATGGGAGCCGAGGTCGTCGAACTCGGCTGCCGGCAGGTAGTCGAAGACGTAACCCTTGGGCTCGTACACCTGTGAGGTCATGCGGTAGACGCCGCCGTACACATCCGCGATCAACACGGTCCGGTCGCCCGGGTTCAGCAGGTGCATGATCGTCGACACGGCTCCCAGTCCGGATGCGTAGGCGATTCCGTGGGAAGCCGACTCGAGGGAGGCCAGCGCGCGCTGCAGCGCGGTGCGGGTCGGATTGGCGACCCGGGAGTAGTCGTAGCCCTTGTGCTCGCCGACCGCCTCCTGCACGTATGTCGACGTGAGGTAGATCGGCGTCGTGATCGCGCCGGTCGCGGTGTCCGGCTCCTGGCCCTCGTGGATGGCTCGAGTCTCGAAGTCCACCGGCCTCCGATTCTACGGGTGCGCCTCGGTCTAGGCCGCGACGGACAGTGCGCGTTTCGCGGCTCGCTCTTCCTGCCGCGCGGTGATCCGGAGAATCACGGCGATTGCGAGCAAGGCGGCCGCAATGTCGATCGTGTCGCCGACGAGGTAGGCGGCCGTCGAATGGCGCAGACCATCGGCGGTGTCGCTGGAGAACGCCGCGCGGGCTCCGATCTGGCTGACGAAGTTGGACGCGAGCCAGCAGGCCCACCACACCGCCAGCACACCCCACAGTGGAGCCTTCTTCGACGGGTGTTCGTACGGACGATCGGGATCGCTTGCCCGCCAGATCTCGTTTGCGATCTGCTTGGGTCGCCAGAGGCTGAGGATCGGCACGAACCACGACCAGCCCGCCCACTTCTCCGTGAAGTCGCGCGTGCCACCGAGCGCATCCACGTTGCGGTAGGCGTCGAGGAACCAGCGGATGAAGAAGAGCGCCCCGAAGATGAGTGCGAGGATCTGCAACAGGGCGACGGCAGACTGGCGGCTGTCTGACCTGGTTGCTTCGGCAAGCGTGTAGCCGCCGCCGTTGACGACCCGGCCCAGAAGGTCGTAACGCTCCCAGTCGGCCCAGACCGCGAAGACGTCGAGGATTGCCACCGCGACGAGGGCGGTGATCGCCCACTTCGCCCTCTGGCCCAGCGACCGGAACTCCATTCTCGTTCTTATACCGTCGACTTCGGCTATTCGATTCCCGTCGCGCCGACGAACGCGGCGAGATCCTTCAGCGGCTTCTGCAGCGAAACCGGCTTGACGCCGGGCTCCCACCAACGTCCCTTGATCTGCAACACGCCCGTCTTGCGGTCGAGCACCGGCTCGACTCGTCCGATCAGACGGTCGCCGCGAAGAACGGGAAGGACGTAGTAGCCGTACTCGCGCTTGGCTTTGGGGACATACATTTCCAGCCGGTAGCGAAAGTTCCACAGCGCTTCTGCACGATCGCGGTCGTGGATCAGCCTGTCGAACGGTGACAGGAACGTGATGCGACTCGGCACGGGTCCGTCTTCGGCGTCCGCGTGCGCACGCCACGCGCCGTTCTCGAACCTGACGCCGAGGGCACGGAAGTGCTTCTCCGCGAGCAGCCGCTCGGCTTCGGGCCACGGAATGCTCTCGGCCTCCGGATACCAACGCTCGGCGAGGTCCCACACACGCTGCTTGCCTCGGCGTCCCACGATCGCAACGACACCCCGACCCTGGAGCAGCTCCAGCATGAGCGTCACCTTCCGGCTCCCCCACCAGTTGTGCGGGTCTTTCGACACCATCAGATCGGCCTCGATCTCGCGCGAGAGCAACGGTCCGCGCTCTTCGAGCTCGCGCAGCAGGTGCCGCTTGAAGCGCGCGTTCGTCCGCAGGAACTCGGCTCCTCGCTGCTCGTACGTGTACTTGCCTCTCCGGCGGCGCATGCGCGCGCGGATGAGCGGGAAATCCTCGCTCGGCCAGATGAACGCACCCCACTCGAAGAGCTTGCGCTCTTGCCAGAGCAACCGGTCGAGCTCCGCCGGGTCGTAGCGTCCGAGGCGGCTCCACAGGACGAGTCGCTGCGGAGGCGCGACCGTGGAGATCGGGTCGATCTGGAGGAAGCCGAGCCGGCGGACCGTCTCGAGCACGCCGTCGGCGCTGCCGTCGAGTGCCTGCGCCCGAACCGCGATGCGGCGCGCCTGTGCGAGGCTGACGGGCTTGGGCTTCACCGAGTTCGCACTCTCTCAGCTACCTGAGCCGCCGCAGCGTGTGCTCGAGGTCGGCTGTGGTCGCGAGGGCGGGGTCGCTCCGGCGCTCGCAGCGGCGGGTTACGACGTGCTCGCGATCGATCCCCACGCCCCGGAGGGGCCGCTCTACCGGCAGACCACCCTGGAGGAGTTGAACGATCCGGGCCCGTTTGCCGCTGTCGTGGGCGGCCTCGTCCTGCATCACGTCGACCCGTTGCCTGGCGCGCTCGACAAGCTCGCCACGCTTGCGCCGCAGCTCATCCTCGACGAGTTCGCCTGGAATCACATGGACGAGCCCACCATCGACTGGTACGAGTCTCAACACCGGGTGCTAGTCGCCGCCGGACGCGAGCCCAAGGGACCGCCCGATCTGTCGGAGTGGCGCAGACGCCACTCCGACCTCCATCCATACGAGACGCTGCGCACAGAGATCGACGCCCGCTACGAAGAGCGACTTTTCCAGTGGGGTCCTTACTTCTATCGTTGGCTTGAGGGCCCGGCGACGGAGTCGCTCGAAGCCGGTCTCATCGCTGCCGGTGCGATCCGCCCGATCGGGTTCCGCTACGCCGGCGTGAGAAGAGAGACGGAGCGCTCACCGGCCGAGGCGCGGTAGTCGGGGCCGAGCTTCTCCTCGAGAACGCGGGCCAGCTCTCCACTCGCTGCCAGCTCCTCGGTGATATCGGCGCCGCCGATCAGCTCGCCGTTGACGAAGACTTGCGGAATCGTCGGCCAGCCCGAGATCTCGGACAGCTCCTGCCGGATTGCCGGGTCCGCGAGGACGTCGATGCCGGTGACCGGAGCGCCGGCTTCGCGCAGTGCTCGCAACGCCCGATCGGAGTTGCCACACATCACGAACTGTGGAGTCCCCTTCATGAACACGGCGACGGGCTCGTTCTCGATCACGTCCTGGATTCGCTGGCGTAGCTCGCTCATTCGCTCCTCCCTTTCGTCTTGATTCGTAGTTCGTGAATGGTGCCGTCTCGAAGCGGCCCGGCGAGCGCCTCGTTGACGAGGCGATGCTGGTCGAGCAGAGAAAGGCCCGCGAAACGCGGGCTCGAGACCGTCACCTGAAAGTGGTCGCCGCCGCCGGTCCGGTCCTCGACGCGCAACTCCGTCGCGTCCGGGAACGCATCCTCGAGCAGGCTCTGCAGCGGCTCAGTCGACACATTCCCCATGCTAGCCACGCTGGTGTGCCAGGTAGTCGAGAAGGTCCGAGCGGGTCAGAACGCCGATCGGCTTCCCTTTGCTGGCGATGACGAGGGCGTTCGTACGTCCCGTCAGCGTCGCGAACACCTCGTCGAGTGTGACGTCACTCTCGACGGCCGCGAGCGGGGGCTGCATCGCGGTCGCCACGTCCTCGTGGAGCGCGTCGGGATTCTTGAACACGCGGTCGAGCAGGTCGCGATCCTGGAGCGAGCCGATCACGTCGGCGAGGGACTGCACCTCTCCGTCCCGCACGACCGGAAGCTGCGAGATCGAGTAACGCTGCATCACATCGATGGCCTCGCCGACCTTCTGGTGCGCGGCGATCGTGATCAGCGCCGGCACGTCGATCTCCTCGAGGCGCTTCGAGCGCAGGAGCTCGGAAACCGTCGGAGCGGGAGCGCGCCGCTCGACGAAGCCGTGCTCGAGCATCCAGTTGTCGTCGTAGAACTTCGACAGGTAGGAGCGGCCGGAGTCGGGGATCATCGTCAGGATCGTCGCGCCGGGGCCGAAGCGCTTGGCGATCTCGAGCGCCGCCCAGACGGTCGTCCCGCCGGAGCCCCCGACGAGCAGTCCCTCTTCGCGGGCCAGCCGGCGTGCTGTCAGGAACGAGTCGCGGTCGGACACACGCACCCACTCGTCGACGACGGCAGGGTCCATCGTCTTGGGCCAGGTGTCCTTGCCGATCCCCTCGACGAAGTACGGATGGACGTCGCGGTCTTCCTGCGCCGTGTACACGGATCCTTCGGGGTCGGCGCCGACGATCAGGACTTCCGGCTTGTGCTCCTTGAAGTAGCGGCCGACGCCGGAGATCGTTCCGCCGGTGCCGACCGAGATGACGATCGCCGCGATCTCGCCGCCGGTCTGTGCGAGGATCTCCGGGCCTGTCTGCACGTAGTGGGCCTCCGGGTTCGACATGTTCGAGTACTGGTCAGGCTTGAAGCCGCCCGGGATCTCTTCGGCGAGCCGATCGGAGACGGAGTAGTACGACTCGGGCGAGTCGTGCTCGACTGCGGTCGGGCAGATCACGACCTCGGCTCCGTAGGCCCGCAGCATCGAGATCTTCTCCTGGCTCATCTTGTCCGGCATGACGAAGATGCAGCGGTAGCCCTTCTTGGCCGCAGCGATCGCGAGACCGACGCCGGTGTTGCCGGAGGTCGGCTCGACGATGGTGCCGCCGGCTTTGAGCTTCCCTTCGGCCTCGGCCTTCTCGATCATGGCGAGCCCGATCCGGTCCTTCACCGATCCCCCGGGATTGAGGTATTCCAGCTTGGCGAGGATCTGCGGCTCGACGTCACGCCCGACCGAGTCGAGCCTGACGATCGGCGTGTTCCCGACGAGCTCGAGGAGGGTGGAGTAGTCGCGAGCCATCGGCGGGAAGCGTACTTCTAGGACGCTCGTACGGCGCACATCCGGCACAGTCTTGTCTTGCCCGCGTCACATCTTCGGGTCTGACCCCAATACGTGCCCGTTTCGGACGGGGAATCGGTGCCGAATGTGTGACTAAGCAGCAACGCGGATCAGGCAGGTCACGGTTCCGGCTCGGTCTTGTCCCACCGACCTTACGTTCTCGGGTCTGACCCCAACCGGTGCCCGTTTCGGACGGGGAATCCGTGCCGGATGTGGAACTAAAGACCGCCCCGGCGGAGTCACGGCGCTAGTGCCTGAAATGGCGGCGGCCGGTCAACACCATTGTTGCGCCCGCCGCCCGCACTGCCTCGGCCACCTCGTCGTCTCGCTTCGACCCGCCCGGCTGGATGATTCCCGTGACGCCGGCTTCCAGGGCAGCCTGCGGGCCGTCGGCGAACGGGAAGAACGCGTCGGAAGCAAGCACCGCGCCGCGCACGTCGTGGCCGTGTTCCCGCGCCTTGTCGAGCGCGATCTTCACCGAGTCGACGCGGCTCGTCTGGCCGCCGCCGATGCCGATCGTCGCGAGATCCTTTACGAGCACGATCGCATTCGAGCTCACGTGCTTGCAGACGCGCCAGGCGAACACGAGGTCCCCCCAGGAAGCCTCGTCCGGTACTCCGCAGGCGACCTCCATTGTCTCGCGGTCGTCGATGTCCCAGTCGCGATCCTGTACGAGCAGGCCGCCGAGTACCCGCTTGAAGTCGCGCTCGCCGCGCGCGAAGCCACGCCGTTCGCGATCGCGCAGAATCCGGATCGCCTCCTTCCGCTGCAGCGCCTGGAGAGCGCGCTCGTCGTAGTCGGGCGCGATCAGCACGTCGATGAAGCGTTCCGCGAGGGCCTCGCCGAGCTCGGCCGAGATGGGCCTGTTGACCGCGCAGACCATCCCGAACGCGGAGACCGGGTCCGACGCAAGTGCGCGTCGGTAGGCCTCCTCGATCGTGCCCGCGACGGCGACGCCGCAGGGATTCGCATGCTTGACGATCGCACACGCCGGCAGCGCGAACTCACGCAGCAGCAGACGCGCTGCGGAAAGGTCGAGCAGGTTGATCAGCGACAGCTCCTTGCCGTGCAGATGCTCGACGCGTGACAGGAGGTGCACGCGCGCGCCCTGCTCTGCGTAGTAGGCGCCGCGCTGATGTGGGTTTTCGCCGTAGCGGAGGTTCGTCATCTTCGTGAACGCGGTCACGAGCGTTTCCGGAAACGCCTCGACGTCGCCGAACCAACGTGCGATCGCCGTTTCGTACGCCGCGGTCGTGGCGAAGGCCTCGGCGGCCAGGGCTCGTCGTGTTTCGAGCGAGAGGTCGCCTTTCTCCTGCAATTCGGCCAGGACGGACGCGTACCGCTCCGGCCGGCACACCGGAGCGACGTGCGCGAAGTTCTTCGCTGCGCCCCGCAGCATCGACGGCCCACCCACGTCGATCATCTCGACGGCTTCCTCCTCACGCACGCCGTAGCGGCCGGCCACTTCGCTGAAGGGGTAGAGATTGACGCAGACGAGATCGAACGGCCGGATGTCGTGTTCGTCGAGCGTCGTGACGTCGTCGGCGTGATCGCGGCGGGCGAGGATCGCTGCGTGGATGTTGGGGTGGAGCGTCTTCACCCGTCCGCCGAGCATCTCGGCGACACCCGTCAGCTCCTCGACTCGCTCCACATCGAGCCCGACGTCGTTCTCGAGGAAGTCCGCGGTGCCCCCGCTGGCGACCAGCTCGAAGCCGACGTCCACCAGCCCACGCGCGAACTCCTGCAGGCCGGTCTTGTCGTAGACGGAGATCAGCGCGCGCAAAGGTCTCTCACCACCTCCGGGAGGATCCGGTGTTCGACTTCGTGGATCCGTTCTACCAGGGTCGCGCGCGGCTCGACGGCCACCGGTTCCTGGCGGATGACCGTGCCGGTGTCGAGGCCTTTGTCCACGTAGTGGACGGTGACGCCCGTCGTGTCGACCCCGGCGGCCAGCGCCTCCGCGATCGCCTGCGCACCCGGGAACTGCGGCAGCAGCGACGGATGGACGTTGACGATCCGACCTGGGAACCGCTCCAGAAACGTTGTCGTGAGCAGATGCATGTAACCGGCCAGCACGACGAAGTCGACCCCGCGGAGCTGGAGCCAGTCGGCGAGCTCGCGATCGCGCGCGGCGCGATCCGAGTAGCCGCCCCCAGCGAAGACGCGGTTCGGGATTCCGGCGGCGTCGGCGCGTGCGAGCGCGCCGGCGTCGGGGCGATTCGACGCGACGGCTGCGATCGGCAGTCCGGCGTCGATCAGGGCCTGCAGATTCGTTCCTTCGCCGGAGACGAGCACGCCGATCATGCGAGCTCGCCGATGACCATCGCGTCCGGCGGCGCCTCCGGTACGACGGCGCACATGCCGATGCCGAGGTTGAAGACGCGGCGAAGCTCGTCCTCTTCGATTCCCTGCTCGGTAAGCCACGTGAAGACGCGGGGCCGCTCCCACGCGTCCCAGTCGATTCGAGCCTCGAGCCTCTCGGGCAACACGCGAGACAGGTTCCCGAGGAGGCCGCCGCCGGTCACGTGGGCGAGAGCACGCACGTCGGCATGCCGCCGCAGTTGGCGGATCTCTTGAAGGTACAGCGTGTGCGGCGCGAGCAGCAGATCCGCATCGAAGTCGCCGTCGCCGACGAGCGAGCGCACGAGCGAGAAGCCGTTCGTGTGCAGCCCACTCGAGGGAAAGCCGATGACCACGTCGCCCGCCTCGCAGCGGGAACCGTCGATGACGCGGTCCCGCGCGACGAGTCCGACGCAGGTTCCGGCGAAGTCGAGCTCCGACTCCTGGTAGATGCCGGGTAGCTCGGCGGTCTCGCCGCCGATGAGCGCGCAGCCGGCGGCTCTGCAGACCTCGGCGGCCCCCTCGACGAGCTCGACGACCTGCGCCTCGTCGATGTGGTTCGCAGCGACGTAGTCGAGCAGGAACAGGGGATCGGCTCCGGTGCAGAGCACGTCGTTGATGCAGTGCGCCGCCAGATCCATTCCGGCCCAGCGCAGGCGGCCGGCGCGCCGGGCGAGGATCAGCTTGGAGCCGACGCTGTCCATCGAGGCTGCGAGCAGCCGCTGGTCGTCGAGTGGATAGAGCCCTGCAAAGCCGCCGAATGCCCGGGCGCCTGTGGACTCGGCGGCCGTCCTCAGGCGCTCGACGATCGACTCGGCGGTGGCGAGCGAGACACCGGCCCCCTGATACGTCTTCGGCGTCGTCAGGGGGCCAAGTCTAGAGCCGCAACCGGCGTCAGCCTCCGATATCGACGTGCTGGCTCGCGGTCGGAGATCCCACCGTGAGGTCTCCGCCCTGCACGTGGTTCAACACGAAGGCGTTGTTCTGGACAGGTGCCCGTCTGCCGTTGGCCTCTGCATACGTGTGGCCGTCGCCAACGAGGCCGACCACCAGCCGGGACCCGTCTTCCTGCAGGTCGGCCATGTAGATGCTGCCGGTGCGGAGGACGCTGCGATCGGCGCAGGCTCCGCCCGCAGTCTCTGCGACGGCGTCGACCTCGACGAGGCACAGCAGCGCGCCTTTGCCGGGCACGGCATAGAGCCTCAGGCTGTCTTGGACCTTGAGCAGCCGCGAGCCGCCGCCGTTGGGAGACGCGAAGTTCCGCTCGGCGAAGGGATAGTCGAGGACGCTCTGCGGCAACGTGTCGGCCGTGCGAGCCGCGTGCGCCAGCGCGGACACCGAGCCGTTGCCGATCTGAACCTTGCTGCTCCCGCCGAGACCGAGTTGCGTCAGCAGGCCGGCGGTTGCCGCTGCGACCAGTACGGCCGCTCCGAGTTGAAGGCGTCGGCTCCCCACGGCTACCACTGGTCCCGGCACTGGTAGACGAAGTGCGTGCTGCCGTCGCGGTTCGCGCAGTAGGAGTACGTGTAGTAATAGCCCGGGTGGGCGTTGAAGCAGTTGCCGGCGCACCACTTGTCGAAGTGGCGGTAGCCGGCCGGCGTGACTTCCCACACCTCGCTCCTCCAACCGGCGTTCGGCCCGAAGTAGAGCTCGTTGTAGATGTGGTTGCGAGCGGTCAGGCTGTCGGTGCCCCGGTCGCTCGGTGTCATGTTGCGCTGCCACCAGTAGATGTACGACTCGGCACCTGCTGCCGATGCGAGCGTCAGTGCGAGCGCCGCGATCACCGCCACCGCGACGACCCACCGTCGTTGGAATTTCAATCGCACTTGCACCGTCCTTGTCGAGGATTTGCGAGCTCGAGCCAGCATCAGGCCAACGAAGCACCGCGTCAATTCGCAGTTTTGGACAGTGTCAGCGGCAGTGAAGGCTCAAACGAACAGCTCTGCGTGGAGCTGCGGACGCCCTTGCGGCCCATCGGGAAGGAAGCGAACGAGCGTGTCTCCGATCGTCACCGTGTCCTTCGTGTACGGCGCTTCGAGGAGCTCACCCAGCGAAGCCGCCTTCAACTCGGGATCGTCTGCGCGCAGCTGTAACTCGGCGAGCTTGAGATCGGATCCGCCGGCGAGAAAATCGTCGAGCCACTCGCGCGGTGGATGCAGTTCGAGGCGATAGCCCGCGTTCGTCGTGACGAACGTACGGCGGGCGCCGTGTTCCTGTATGCGTAGGTCCCGTAGCTCGGCGCGCGCAAGCGTTGCGACGAAATCGTCGTCGTCGAGCGCGAAACCGAGGTGGTCGAGTCGCGGCAGCTCCCACTGGCCGGGCTGGACGACGACGTTGACGGCGCCCCGCTCCAGCTCCGACAGCCGCAGCTTGAAGCCGATCCGGTCGAGCTCCTCCCAGCCGTGGCCTGCCTCGAACGACGTGGTCTCATCCTCGATCCGGCCGTGTCTGGCGACCAGGCTGAACCCGAGCTTGCCCAGGTAGCGCGCCTCGACCTCCCGCACCTTGCTGGTCACCAGGTGGTAATGGAAGAGCTGCACGAAGGCAGACTAGAGCCGTGCTCGCTCATCTGCCCGTCGACACCAGTTGGACTTTCGACCCGCTGCAGGTGGTGCCGACCGTCCTGCTGGCGGTCCTGTACGCGCGCCGGGTGCGGACGCTCCGAGCCCGTGGGACGACCGTACCGGGCTGGCGGATCGCTCTCTTCGCGACCGGGATCGTGTTGCTTCTCGCCGCGCTCGTAAGCCCGCTGCATGCCCTCGGCGAGCAGCTCTTCAGCTTCCACATGCTGCAGCACGTCCTGCTCGGCGACCTCGCGCCCCTGGCGCTCCTCGCGGGTCTCACCGGGCCGATCCTCCGGCCGGTGCTCACGTTCCTGCATCGGCTCCGCTTCCTCGCGAACCCCCTGGTCGCATTGCCGCTGTGGGCGTTCAATCTGTATGCGTGGCACCTGCCGTTTCTCTACGACGCCGCGGTTCGTCACGATTCCGTCCACGCGCTCGAGCACCTGTGTTTCTTCACGGGCGGTCTGATCATGTGGCTCCCCGTGTTGGAGACGCTGCCCGCGCCGGAGTGGTTCGGGACCGGTGCGAAGCTCGGCTACATCGCCGTCGTGCGCGCGGTCGAGACAGTGCTCGGAAACGTCTTCTTCTGGGCGGGCGCGACGTTCTACCCCGTCTACGAGCACCGTCAGAGGCTGTGGGGACTTTCGCCCCTCGAGGATCAAGGTCTTGCCGGCGCCGTGATGATGATCGAAGGCTCGATCGTCACCATCGTCGCGCTTGCCTGGCTCTTCCTGCGGATGGCGGGAGAGGGAGAGCTCCGCCAGCGGCTGCTGGAACGCGGCCTGGACCCGCGGACCGTGCGCCGCGCGGTCCGTTACGGACGCGCGGAGGAACTGGGCCCGCCACGCTGACGGCATTCTTTTACGATCTCGACCGTCTGAAGCTCGAGAACGTCAACGTCCCCAGGCCCGGGTGCGGCCTGAGCGAAAGGAGCTAGATGTCGACGACTCCTCCAGAGCAGCCCACGACTCCCCAGCAGCCGGGAGGCGGCTATGGGAGCCAGGCGCCCAACATCAACCTGAACCTGGGGGCGCTCATGCCCACGCCTGGGAATGCAGAGCTCGCGGTCTATGTGATCGCCACGCTCGTCGTCACGATCGTTGCGCTGGTGGACGACATGGTGAACGCGCCCGGCTGGGTCGACTTCTTCAAGTGGGCGACCGCTGCCTACCTGATCTCGCGTGGCATCGCGAAGGCGAGCCGCGTGCTCGAGCGCTAGGCGTGCTCGTGCGTTAGACCTCAAACAGGTTCGAACTGCAACTTTGCCGCCTCGCGCGGGATTGCCGTCGGGTAGTCCCGTGTGAGGCAGGCGCGGCAGAACTGTGACTCGGGGCGCCGCGTCGACGCTTGCAGCCCTTCGAGTGAGATGTACGCCAACGAGGTCGCGCCGATGTGCTCGCGCACTTCGTCGACTGTCTTCCCTGCGGCGATCAACTCGTCCGGGTCGGCGAGGTCGATTCCGTAGTAGCACT
>Ga0070706_100004768_pt1 | contig 13003 bp, 9 predicted proteins | sample KBSK5501metaG_FD_65476 | JGI IMG/M metagenome (GOLD analysis project Ga0070706, IMG submission 65476) | Corn, switchgrass and miscanthus rhizosphere microbial communities from Kellogg Biological Station, Michigan, USA - KBS K5-50-1 metaG | ecosystem: Host-associated > Plants > Roots >...
CGGCGCCCTGCGCCTCGAGCGTGCCGTCGGTCAGGAAGCCGGGACCGTACAGCGGGATGGTCTTGTTCAGGCCCGCGGCCGCGTAGTCCTTGACGAACTTGACCGCGCCGCCGCCGGCGAAGAACGCGTAGACCGCATCCGGCTTCTGCGCCGCGATCTCGGTCAGCAGGGCCTGGAACTCGACGCCCGGGAACGGCAGGTTCAGGTCCTTCACGACCGTGCCGCCGCCCTTTTCGAACGCCTCCTTGAAGCCCTTCACCGATTCGGCGCCGGCCGCGTAGTTCCAGGTGATCGTGATGGCCTTCTTCGCACCCTTCTCGGCGGCGACCTTGCCCATCGCATAGGCCGGCTGCCAGTTCGAGAACGAGCTGCGCACGATGTTCGCACCGCACATCGGCCCGGTGATCGCATCGGCGCCGGCGTTCGGGATGATCAACAGCGTGTTGTTGTCCTTCGCCGCCTTCGCCATGGCCAGGGCGACGCCCGAGTGCACGGTGCCGACCAGCACGTCGACGCTGTCGCGCTTGATCAGCTTGTTGACGTTGTCGGTCGCCTTCGACGGCTCGGATTCGTCGTCGACCTTGAAGTACTGGATCTCGCGGCCGGCGAGTTTGCCGCCCTGCTCCTGCACATAGAGCTTGAAGCCGCTCTCGATCATGTTGCCCAGGCTCGCGTAGGTGCCGGTATACGGCAGCATGAAGCCGACCTTGATCGGCGCGGCGGATTGCGCGTGGGCACCCAGTGAAAACGCCGCGGCCGCGATGGCGGCGAGCGCGGACTTCGGCAGGCTCAGCCCGAACGGGGCTTGCGCAGGGATGCTCATTCGGAGGCTCCGGTGTTGACGACGAATTGGCGGGTGGCTTCGATCAGCGCGTCGGGCTGATCGCGGTGCGCAGAGTGTCCGCATTTGGGGATCGCGAGCAAGCGGGTTTTCGGTAGTGTCCGCGCGATCGAGTGGATCTGTTCGAGCGTGCCGTACTCGTCGTCTTCTCCCTGCACGGCGAGCACCGGGCAGGTGATGGTCGCGATGTCGCGTTCGATGTTCCAGCCGCGAAATGCGCTCGACAGCCACACGTCGTTCCAGCCGCGGAAGGCCGAGTCGGGGTCGTCGTGATAGCGCGCGAGGCGCTCGCGCAGGTCGGTCGTCGCGTAGGCCTCGCGCGCCTTCTCGATGCTCGCGATCGAGACGTCCTCGACGAACAGGTGGGGCGCGACCGCGATCACGCCGGCCACGTCGAAACGCGCTGCGTGCAGCAACGCGATCGAGGCGCCGTCGCTGTGGCCGAAGAGGAGCGGGCGCTCGATGCCGAGCGCGGCGAGCAGCGCGGGCAGCACCTCGTCGGCCTGGCGGTGCATGAAGTCGGGCTGCCAGTGTTCGCCGGGCGGCTTGAGGCCAGAGCGGCCGTAGCCGTAGCGCGAGAACACGAGGCCGCGCCGTTGCAGCGTCTCGCACAGGCGGGCGGGGAAGTCCTTCCACATCGCCACCGAGCCCAGCCCTTCGTGCAGGAACACGATCGTCGGCTGCGATGACGCGCTCGCACCGACCCAGGCGACCTCGAGCTTCAGCGGCCTGCCGCGCCAGGCGATCTCGACGAACGCGGGCTTCACCCGCCGACCCTGGAAGCCGAGGCTTCGCGCTCGCGCAGCCGGAACCGCTGGATCTTGCCGGTCGCGGTCTTCGGCAGCTCGTCGATGAACTCGATGAAGCGCGGGTACTTGTACGCCGCGAGCCGCTCCTTCACGAAGGCCTTGAGCTCGTCTTCGCCGACCGACTGTCCGGCCTTGCAGACGACGTAGGCCTTGGTCTTCACGAGGCCGTCGGCGTCCTCCTTGCCGATCACCGCGCATTCGAGCACCGCGGGGTGCCGCATCAGCGTCGCCTCGACCTCGAACGGCGAGACGTAGATGCCGCTGACCTTCAGCATGTCGTCGCTGCGGCCCGCGTAGACATACGCGCCGCGCTCGTCGATGAAGTACTTGTCGCCGGTCTTGGTCCAGGCGCCCTGGAAGGTCGCGCGCGACTTCTCGCGGTTGCCCCAGTACAGCAGCGCCGAGGTCGGCCCGCTGACGTACAGGTCGCCGATTTCGCCGGGCGCGGCGTCGGCGCCGTTCTCGTCGACGAGGCGCAGGCGGTAGCCCGGCACGACCTCGCCGGTGCTGCCGTAGCGCACCGCGCCGGGCCGGTTCGACAGGAAGATGTGCAGCATCTCGGTCGAGCCCAGCCCGTCGACGATCTCGCAGCCGAAGTGCTCGGTGAAGCGCTCGCCGATCTCGCGCGGCAGCGCCTCGCCGGCCGACGAGCACAGCCGCAGCTTGACGCGCGAGCGTGCCGGCAGCTCGGGCGATGCGAGCATGCCGGCATAGCCGGTCGGTGCGCCGTAGAACACGGTCACGCCGTGCTCGGTCCAGCGCTTGAAGACGGCCGAGGGCGTCGGCCGCTCGGCCATCAGCACGGTGGTCGCGCCGACCGAGAGCGGGAACGTCAGCGCGTTGCCGAGGCCGTAGGCGAAGAACAGCTTCGCGGCGGAAAAGCCGACATCGCCCTCCCGCAGCCCGAGTACCGGCGTGCCATACAGCGCGGCGGTCCAGTACAGGTTGGCGTGGGTGTGCACCGCGCCTTTCGGCCGGCCGGTCGAACCGGACGAGTAGAGCCAGAAGGCGATGTCGTCGGCGCCGGTGTCGGCGGCCGATGCGAGCGGGGCGCCGGCCAGCAGCGAGGCGAAGGGGCGCGTTGCGGCGGGGGCGGGTTCGTCGTTCGTGCCGCCGCCGCTGACGATCACCGGCACGTCGCGGCCCGCCGTGGCGAGCGCGGCCTGCACGGTCGGCCACAACGCGCGCGACACGAGCACGCCTTGCGCCCGTGCATGCGAGAACATGAAGGCGTAGTCGTCGGCGGTCAGCAGCGTGTTCACCGGCACCGGCACGATGCCTGCGTACAGCGCGCCGAGGAACGCGATGGGGAAGTCGACGCTGTCGTGCATCACCATCAGCACGCGCTCCTCGCGCCGCAGGCCGAGCGCCAGCAGCCCGGCGGCGCAGCGCCGCACGTGGTCGGCGAGCTCGGCGTAGCTCAGCCGGCGGGTATCGTCGAGGTACGCCGTGACCTCGCCGCGCCGCTCGTTCAGCGCGAGCAGGTGCGCGGCGGCGTTGAACCGCTCGGGCGGCGGCTCCGGGGGCGCGCTGGACTCAGGGGTTTCCGACATGGCCGATCTCCGCAAGCCGATTTCCGCGAACGATGGATGTAATATGTTGCATGTCGTGGCACTATAGCGCCGAACCCTGATGGCTCTGCACCGCGCAAACCCGAAGGTGACCGACTTGGATCTCTCTTCGCGCCCTGAACCAGCCGAGCCGGCTGCGGGCGTTGCCGCCGATTCGAAAGACCCGTTCCTCGCCGCGCTCGGCGAGCGCACCCGTGCGCTGCGGGCGCGCCGCGGCATGACGCGCAAGAGCCTCGCGCAGGCCGCCGGCGTCTCGGAGCGGCACGTCGCGAACGTCGAGATGGGCGTGGGCAACGCGTCGGTGCAGTTCCTGCGCCAGCTTGCGAATGCGCTCGACTGTTCGCTCGCCGAGCTGGTGGGCGACGAGTCGGCGAGCTCGCCCGAGTGGCTGATGATCCGCGAGATCCTGCGCGGCCGCGGCGAGGCCGAGCTGGCCGAGGCACGCGCCGCGCTGACCGCGATGTTCGGCGCCCCGGCCAGCGCGGCGGCGCGGCGCGAGCGGATCGCGCTGATCGGGCTGCGCGGCGCCGGCAAGAGCTCGCTCGGGCGCGCGCTCGCGGAGCGCCTGCGCGTGCCGTTCATCGAGCTGAACCGGCGCATCGAGGCGCTGGCCGGCTGCACGCTGTCGGAGATCCACTCGCTCTACGGCCCGGCCGCGTACCGCCGCTACGAGCGGCGCGCGCTCGAGGAGGCGATCCAGGGCCACGCCCGCGCCGTGATCGCGACGCCGGGCGGCATCGTCTCCGACCCCGGCGCGTTCAACCTGCTGCTCGCGCACTGCCGCACCGTGTGGCTGCAGGCGACGCCCGAGGAGCACATGGGCCGCGTGCTCGCGCAGGGCGACACCCGGCCGATGGCCGGCAACCGCGGCAACGCCGAGGCGATGAACGACCTGCGGCGCATCCTCGAGAGCCGCGCGGCCTTCTACTCGAAGGCCGACGCGGTGTTCGACACCAGCGGCAAGAGCTTCGAGCAGGCGCTGGACGGCCTCGCGCGGCTGCTCGGTGACGGGCACCCGGGTTGACCCGACTTGTACGGTCGCGAGACGTGCAGTATATTGCATCAATCTAGATGCATCATAGTTCCGCTGGCGATCCGACCCGTCCGTTTGTCCCTCGTCCATTCGCCCGCCCCACCTGCGAGGCCGCCCATGACCCCAGTCGCTTCCGTCGCCCCTGCCACTCCCGTCGCTGCCAACCCCGTCGATTACCGAACCGACCCGTCGCGCTACAAACACTGGAAGCTGCAGTTCGAAGGCCCGGTCGCGACGCTCGTGATGGCGATCGACGAGGACGGCGGCCTGCGCGACGGCTACAAGCTCAAGCTCAACAGCTACGACCTCGGCGTCGACATCGAGCTGCACGACGCCGTCCAGCGCATCCGCTTCGAGCACCCCGAGGTACGCACCGTCGTGCTCACGAGCGGCCGCGACCGCGTGTTCTGCTCGGGCGCGAACATCTTCATGCTCGGCAAGAGCAGCCATGCGTGGAAGGTCAACTTCTGCAAGTTCACGAATGAAACGCGAAACGGCCTGGAGGACTCCAGCCGGCACTCGGGTCTGAAGTTCCTGGCCGCGGTCAACGGCGCGTGCGCCGGCGGCGGCTACGAGCTGGCCGCGGCGTGCGACGAGATCATCCTGGTCGACGACCGCTCGTCGGCGGTCAGCCTGCCCGAGGTGCCGCTGCTGGGCGTGCTGCCGGGCACGGGCGGGCTCACCCGGCTGACCGACAAGCGCAAGGTGCGCCACGACCATGCCGACATCTTCTGCACCACCAGCGAAGGCATCCGCGGCAAGAAGGCGAAAGAGTGGAAGCTGGTCGACGAGGTCGTCAAGACGCAGGGCTTCGCGCAGCGTGTGCAGGAGCGCGCACGCGAGCTGGCCGCGGCGAGCGACCGGCCCGGTGATGCGAAGGGCGTCGCGCTGACGCCGCTCGCGCGCACGCTCGAAGCCGACGCGCTGCGCTACGCCCACGTCGCGGTCGCGATCGACCGCACCTTGCGCACCGCGACGCTGACCGTCCAGGCGCCGAGCGGCGCGCAGCCCGCCGACATCGCCGCGATCGAAGCGGCCGGCGCGGCCTGGTACCCGCTGCAGATGGCGCGCGAGCTCGAAGACGCGATCCTGCACCTGCGCACCAACGAAACCGAGATCGGCACCTGGCTGCTGAAGACCGAAGGCCGCGTCGCCGACGTGCTCGCGATGGATGCCGTGCTCGACGCGCACCGGAGCCACTGGCTGGTGCGCGAGACCATCGGCCTGCTGCGCCGCACGCTCGCGCGGCTGGACGTCAGCTCGCGCACGCTGTTCGCGCTGATCGAGCGCGGCTCGTGCTTCGCCGGCACGCTGCTCGAGCTCGCGCTCGCCGCCGACCGCAGCTACATGCTGGCGCTGCCGGACGAGCCCGATGCTGCGCCGAAGGTCGCGGTCTCGGCGCTGAACTTCGGCGCCTACCCGATGGTGAGCCACGAGACGCGGCTGCAGCGCCGCTTCTACGGCGATGCCGCCGAGCTCGACGCGGTGCGCGCGACGAACGGCGAACCGCTGGACGCCGACGCGGCGCTGGCGCTCGGCCTCGTCACCGCCGCGCCCGACGACATCGACTGGGCCGACGAGATCCGCATCGCGATCGAGGAGCGTGCGAGCCTCTCGCCCGACGCGCTGACCGGCATGGAAGCGAACCTGCGCTTCGCCGGCGCCGAGACGATGGAGACACGCATCTTCGGCCGCCTCACGGCGTGGCAGAACTGGATCTTCATCCGCCCGAACGCGGTCGGCGAAGGCGGCGCGCTGAAGGTCTACGGCACCGGCACGAAGCCGCAGTTCGATCGGAATCGAGTTTGAATCAATTCAATATCAGATCGCAAAGGCGCCGAGGTACGCAAAGACGCCAAGGAAGCGGGGTCATGTCCAACTTGCGTTCTTTGCGACCTTTGCGTACCTCGGCGCCTTTGCGGTCATGTATTCATCTCATCCTCCAACGCAGCACGCCATGAGCATCGACTACACCAGCAAGATCCCGAACAACGTCAACCTCGGCGAGGACCGCACGCTGCAGCGCGCGCTCGAGCACTGGCTGCCGAACTACCTCGACTGGTGGGGCGACATGGGCCCGACGGGCTCGCAGAACTTCGACGTCTACCTGCGCACCGCGACCAGCACCACGCCCGACGGCTGGGCCCACTTCGGCCACGTGAAGATGCCCGACTACCGCTGGGGCATCTTCCTCGCAGCGCCCGAGGCGGACCGCAAGATCAACTTCGGCGAGCACAAGGGCGAGGCCGCGTGGCAGGAGGTGCCCGGCGAGCACCGCGCGAACCTGCGGCGCATCATCGTCACGCAGGGCGACACCGAGCCGGCGTCGGTCGAGCAGCAGCGCCACCTCGGCAAGACCGCGCCCAGCCAGTACGACCTGCGCAACCTGTTCCAGGTCAACGTCGAGGAAGGCCGGCACCTGTGGGCGATGGTCTACCTGCTGCACAAGCACTTCGGCCGCGACGGCCGCGAAGAGGCCGAGGCGCTGCTCGAGCGCCGCTCGGGCGATGCCGACAACCCGCGCATCCTCGGGGCCTTCAACGAAGAAACGCCGGACTGGCTCGCGTTCTTCATGTTCACCTACTTCACCGACCGAGACGGCAAGTTCCAGCTCAACGCGCTGGCCGAATCCGGCTTCGACCCGCTCGCGCGCACGACCAAATTCATGCTGACCGAAGAGGCGCACCACATGTTCGTCGGCGAGAGCGGCGTCTCGCGCGTGATCCAGCGCACCTGCGAGGTGATGAAGGCCACCGGCCTCGAAGACCCCGCCGAGCTGCGCAAGCACGGCGTCATCGACCTGCCGACGCTGCAGCGCTACCTCAACTTCCATTACAGCGTGACGATCGACCTGTTCGGCGCCGACCAGTCGAGCAACGCGGCGATCTTCTACAGCTCGGGCCTGAAGGGCCGCTACGAGGAGACCAAGCGCGACGACGACCACCTGCTCAAAGGCGGCAGCTACCGCATCCTCGACGTGAAGGACGGTACGCTCGTCGAGCGCGAAGTGCCGATGCTCAACGCGCTGAACGAGGTGCTGCGCGACGACTTCATCAAGGACTCGGCCGGCGGCGTCGCGCGCTGGAACAAGGTGATCGAGAAGGCCGGGCTCGCGTTTCGGCTGACCTTGCCGCACAAGGCGTTCAACCGGCACATCGGCACGTTCGCGGGCCTGCGCGTCAGCCCCGACGGTCGCGTGCTGAGCGAAGCCGAGTGGGCGGCGAACGTCGACCAGTGGCTCGCGACCGAATCCGACCGTGCGTATGTCGCCTCGTTGATGGGCCGCGTCGTCGACACCGGCCGGTACGCGAACTGGATCGCGCCGCCGGCGATCGGCATCAACAAGCAGCCGGTGGACTTCGAGTACGTGCGCTTCAACTGAAGAAGAACGAGCGCATCATGAGTCCTATGTCAGGGTGCACATGAGCAGCGAAGCGGTCGTCATCATCGTCAAGCAGCACTTGATCGACCCCGAGGTCTGCATCCGCTGCAACACCTGCGAGGAGACCTGCCCGGTCGACGCGATCACGCACGACGGGCGCAACTACGTCGTCGACGCGGCGAAGTGCAACGCCTGTTATGCGTGCATCTCGCCGTGCCCGACCGGCAGCATCGACCACTGGCTGCCGGTGGCGAAGACGCGGCCGTTCACGCTCGAGGAGCAGTTCGGCTGGGACGAGCTGCCCAGCGAAGACGAAGCGCGCCGTCGCAGCGCCGCCGCGGCGAACGAACCCGGCGGCGCCGGGCGTGACGACGCGACCGGCGCTTCGGCGGCTGGCGCAACCGCCGCGCTCGCGGTCGCGACCGATGCCACCGTGGGCGATGACGACGATGCCGAACCGCCGCAGCACAACGCTGCGGTCTCGCCGAGCTCGACCCGTCCACCGTGGTCGGCCGCGCACCCGTACCTGCACCTGCACACGCTGAAGAAGCCGGTCGTCGCGACGGTCGCCGGCAATTTCCGGCTGACCGCGCCCGAGGCCGAAAGCGACGTGCGCCACATCGTGCTCGACCTCGGCACGCATTTCCTGCCGCTGCTCGAGGGCCAGTCGGTCGGCGTGATCCCGCCCGGCGTCGATGCGAACGGCAAGCCGCACTACCTGCGCATGTACTCGGTCGCGAGCCCGCGCAGCGGCGAGCGCGAGGGCTACAACAACCTGTCGCTGACCGTCAAGCGCGTGGTGGCCGACTACGACGGCAAGCCGGTGCGCGGCGTCGCGTCGAACTACCTGTGCGACCTGCAGCGCGGCGACACGGTCCAGCTCACTGGCCCGTTCGGCGACCGCTTCCTGATGCCGAACCACGCCGGCTCGAACATCCTGATGGTCTGCACCGGCACCGGCTCGGCGCCGATGCGCGCGATGACCGAATACCGGCGCCGCTTCATGGTCGCGGGCAAGCCGGTCGGCGGCAAGCTGATGCTGTTCTTCGGTGCGCGCAACGCGCAGGAGCTGCCGTACTTCGGCCCGCTGACCAAGCTGCCGCCCGAACTGATGGACACGACCTTCGCGTTCTCGCGCACCCCCGGCCAGCCGCGCGCCTACGTGCAGGACCGCATGCGCGAGCGCTCGCGCGACCTCGTCGAGCTGCTGCGCGGCGACACCTGCGTCTACATCTGCGGCCTCAAGGGCATGGAAACCGGCGTGCTGGACGCACTGCGCGACGCCTGCATCACCGCCGGCGTCGACTGGCCCGCGCTGCACCGGCGGCTGATCGACGAAGGACGGTTTCACGTCGAGACGTATTGAGCTGAGCCGGCGAGCGAGGTGCTCGCAGCCGCCCCGGCTGCAGGCGGACGCCGTCCGACCGTTAGAACCAATTTGGTCCGAAGATTGAACTTGTGCGGCTGAAGTCGGCCTCCTAACATTCCGCGGCGCGCCGATACGAGCGCGACCCGCCTCGGCTCGTCGTGGCGGCGAACGGACGGAGACGATCTGCCGCGATGAACCGCGCACCGCTGTCGGCAAGAGAGCTGAGCGTGCTCGAAGGCGTGTTCTGGTCGCACGGGCCGTCGCGCGACACGCTGTCGTCGCGGCTGAACTTTTCGAAGACGCGCGCGAATGCGGTCGTCGCCGGGCTGATCGAGCAGGGCTGGCTGGCCGAGGTCGGGTTGCGCGAGTCGTCCGGCGGGCGCCGCGCCGAGACCTTGCAGCTGCACCGGGGTCTGGGCGCGCTGCTGTGCGCGGACCTCGGCGCGACCAGCCTCGAGGTCGCCGTGCTGACGCCGGACCTGCAGGTGCTCGCGCGCCGCGGCGAGGCCGTCGACGTGCGCGACGGCCCGGGCCGCGTGCTGTCGCGCATGCGCACGCTGATGCGCGAGGTGATCGCCAGCGCCGGCGTGAAGCCGCGCCAGGTGATGGCGATCGGCGTCGGCGTGCCCGGGCCGGTCGACTTCGCGAGCGGCCAGCTGGTCGAGCCGCCGCTGATGCCGCAATGGGGCGGCTACTCGATCCGCGACGACCTGCATGCCGACTACGACGCGCCGGTCTGGGTCGACAACGACGTGAACCTGATGGCGCTGGGCGAGCTGTGGCGGCTCAAACGCGAGCTGGCGAACTTCCTCGTGATCAAGGTCGGCACCGGCATCGGCTGCGGCGTCGTCTGCCACGGCGAGGTGTACCGCGGCGCGAACGGCTCGGCCGGCGATGTGGGCCACATCTGCGTCGACCCTGACGGCCCGCGCTGCCACTGCGGCAACCTCGGCTGCGTCGAGACGATGGCCGCGGGCCCGGCGATCGCGCGCGAGGCGACCGAGGCGGCGCAGACGGGGCGCAGCGCGATGCTGGCCGAGCAGCTGGCCGAATGCGGCGAGTTGACGCCGGAGGATGTAGGCCGCGCGAGCCGCGCCGGCGACGCCGCGGCGAACGCGATCGTGCAGGGCTCGGGCACGCTCATCGGGCAGATGCTCGCGTCGGTCGTCAATTTTTTCAACCCGTCGCACGTGTTCGTCGGCGGCGGCGTCACGCGGATCGGGCCGCTGTTTCTCGCGGCGCTGCGGCAGAGCGTGTATCACCGCTCGCTCGCGTTGTCGACGCGGCATCTGGAGATCCAGTACACGCCGCTGGGCGATCGCGGCGGGCTGATCGGGGCGGGCGTGCTCGCGTTGCAGGAAACGCTGCGCTCGCGCGGGAGGGTCTGCCCATGACCGCCGTCGCGTTCGACAACGTGCTCAAGTCCTTCGGCCCGGTGCAGGTGCTGCACGGCGTCAGCTTCGAGCTCGCGCCCGGCCGCGTCGTCGGCCTGCTCGGCGAGAACGGCGCGGGCAAGAGCACGCTGATGAAGATCCTCGCCGGCTACGAGAACCTTTCCGGTGGCGAGGTCCGCGTCGACGGCGCGGGCGTGCGCTTCGACGGCCCGCGGGCCGCCGAGGCGCGCGGCATCGTGATGATTCACCAGGAGTTCGCGCTCGCCGACGACCTGACGATCGCGCAGAACATCTTCCTCGGCCACGAGAAGACCCGCGGGCTGTTCCTCGATGACGCGGCGATGCGCGCCGAGACCGTGCGTGTGCTGAAGCAGGTCGGCCTGAACAACCGGCATCCGGACACGCCGGTGCGCCAGTTGATCGTCGCCGAGAAGCAGCTGGTCGAGATCGCCAAGGCGCTGCAGCGCCGCGCGCGGTTGCTGATCATGGACGAGCCGACCGCGACCCTGACATCCGGCGAGACCGAGCGCCTGTTCGCGCTGATCGCGCAGCTGAAGGCCGACGGCGTCACGCTGGTCTACATCTCGCACAAGCTCGACGAGGTCGAGCGCGTGACCGACGAGATCGTCGTGATGCGCGACGGCCGCTTCGTCACCCGCACCGAGACGAAGAACGTCACGCGCCAGCAGATGGCGAACCTGATGGTCGGCCGCGACCTGAGCGACCTCTACCCGCCCAAGTCGCCGCGGCCGAACGCGCCGCCGCTGCTGAAGGTGCAGGGCCTGAGCGTGCCGGGGTGGGCACGCGATGTCAGCTTCGAGGTCGCGCCCGGCGAGATCCTCGGCTTCGCGGGGCTGGTCGGCGCGGGCCGCACCGAGCTGTTCGAGGGGCTGCTCGGGCTGCGGCCGGCGAACGTCGAGCGCGTCGAGCTGGCGGGCCGGATGCTGCGCATCCGCAGCCCGCGCGAAGCGGCCGATCAGGGGCTGACCTATCTCAGCGAAGACCGCAAGGGCAAGGGCCTGCACGTGAACTTCGGGCTGCGCGAGAACCTCACGCTGATGGCGCTGGCCCGCTACGCCGCGCCGTGGCTGAAGCCTGAGGCCGAGCGCGCGGCGCTGAAGCGTGCGGTCGCCGACTTCGGCATCCGCACCGGGTCGCTGGAGATCCCGGCGTCGTCGCTGTCGGGCGGCAATCAGCAGAAGCTCGCGCTCGCGAAGGTGCTGCACCCGCAGCCGCAGGTGGTCGTGCTCGACGAGCCGACCCGCGGCGTCGACGTCGGCGCCAAGCGCGACATCTATTTCCTGATTCAGCGGCTCGCGCAGCAGGGGCGCGCCGTGATCGTCGTCTCGAGCGAACTGATGGAGTTGATCGGCGTGTGCCACCGCATCGTCGTGATGCGTGCCGGCGTGGTCGAAGCGACGCTGTCCGCCGAGCAACTCACCGAAGAGGTCCTGATCGCCCATGCCACCGGAACACACTGAGACCGCAGTCGCGGCGGCGCAGGCCGAAGCGCGTGCCGCGCGCCCATTCGGCGCGCGCCTGCACGGCATGGGGCCGGTCGTCGGCCTGCTGCTGCTGTGCATCGCCGGCACGCTGCTGAACCGCGACTTCGCGACGCTGGACAACGCGATGAACGTGCTGACCCGCACCGCGTTCATCGGGATCATCGCGGTCGGCATGTGCTTCGTGATCATCAGCGGCGGCATCGACCTGTCGGTCGGCTCGATGGCGGCGCTGATCGCCGGCAGCGTGATCCTGATGATGAATGCGCTCGGCGAGAAAGTGCCGCCGGTCGCGGTCGTCGTGCTCGGCGCCGGCTTCGCGGTGCTGCTGGGCGCGGTGTTCGGGCTCGCGCACGGCCTGCTGATCACGCACGGGCGCATCGAGCCGTTCATCGTCACGCTGGGCACGCTGGGCATCTTCCGCGCCGTTCTGACCTATCTGTCCAACGGCGGCGCGATCACGCTGGACAACACGCTGGGCGACGCCTATGCGCCGGTCTACTACGGCGCGCTGCTGGGCGTGCCGGTGCCGGTCTGGGTGTTCCTGATCGTCGCGCTGATCGGTGCGCTGATCCTGAACCGCACCGCGTTCGGGCGCTACGTGCAGGCGATCGGCTCGAACGAGCAGGTTGCACGTTATGCCGCCGTCGATGTCGACCGCATCAAGCTGCTGACCTACGTATTGCTCGGCGTGTGCGTCGGTGTCGCGACGCTGCTGTACGTGCCGCGCCTGGGCTCGGCATCGCCGACGACCGGGCTGCTGTGGGAGCTGGAGGCGATCGCCGCGGTGATCGTCGGCGGCACCGCGCTGAAGGGCGGCGCCGGCAGCATCACCGGCACGGTGGTCGGCGCGGTGCTGCTCTCGGTCATCAGCAACATCCTGAATCTCACCAGCATCATCAGCGTGTACCTGAACGCGGCGGTGCAGGGTGTCGTGATCATCGTCGTCGCGTTCATGCAGCGGCGGCGACGCTAGGGCCTATTAACGCTATGGGAGGGCTCGCGTGACTCAGCAAAGCGGCGCCTGCAAGGCGCAAAGCGCAGCCGTAGCAGCGGCTACGGCGAGCATTTGCAACGCGGCAGGCGCCGCTTTGCTGAGATC
>Ga0070706_100004770_pt1 | contig 13002 bp, 10 predicted proteins | sample KBSK5501metaG_FD_65476 | JGI IMG/M metagenome (GOLD analysis project Ga0070706, IMG submission 65476) | Corn, switchgrass and miscanthus rhizosphere microbial communities from Kellogg Biological Station, Michigan, USA - KBS K5-50-1 metaG | ecosystem: Host-associated > Plants > Roots >...
CTGGTCTCGGAGCGGCCCATCCGCACGACCGACGTGGCCCCGACGCTGGCCCGCGTCCTGGGCTTCAACATGCCGGCGGGCGAGGGCCGCCCCCTGACGGAGTTGGCGTTTTGAGCGCGGCATGAGGATCGGGACCGCGGCCGACGCGGCGTCCCTGCTCCGACGGCATCACGACCTCCTCGTGCGCCTGCCCGTGACCTTCCAGGCGTTCATCGGCGTGGAAGCGGCCAAATGGCCGACGCTCTTCGCGCCCGAGCGGGCATACCTGGGCGCGCTGCTGGAGAGTGTCGCGTCCTGGACCGGACCAGAGCTGATCGAGGCGTTCGCCGGCATGACGCGCCTCGAGAGCGAGGCCGGTTGTCGCGACGTGCGGGCGAGCGATCCCCGCCTGGTGCAGGACGAGACCCAGGCGCTGCTCCGCCGGAAGGGCCTCCTGCCCCGGTGGAGGCAGGAGGTCGACCAGGTCTTCCGGCGGCTGCAGCCCCAGATCGACGCGAGGCTCTATCGTGCAGACGCGCCGCGCCGGCTGGTCGTGATGCTCTACGGCCAAGGGATCGCCATCCAGCGCGACAAGCTCTGGAGACGGCTGCGCAGTGTGGGGACCCGGGTCCCCCTACGGCTCGAGGGGGCCCAGACCTCCGAATCGTTCCTGCGCGCGCTTTTCGGAACGAGCGCGAAAGCCACCCTCTTCTCGGCGCTTCGCGACTCGGCCGGGCATGGTCCCCACGACACCTGGATCGTGGAAGCAGGCGAATCGTTGCACACCCTCTGTGAGCCAATCGCCACGGCGAGCGCTTGCGCTACCGGGGTCAGCTACGCCCGCCTTCGTTCCTACCGGGAGATGCTGGCCCGCTCCCTGTATAAGAAGGTAGTGGATGGCGTATCGGGCCCGCAGGAGCTGGCCGCCTACGCGCGAGCGCTGGACCTCTCCCCACCGGAGGGGACCCTCCTCCACTCCGACGAGGTGGTGCGCGCCTTCATCCGCGACGTGCTCCTGGCCGGTAACGGGACGTTGCTCCTCAACAACACGTTCGTGGAGTGGGCCTCGGTCCAGGCGTTGAGGCGCGCGGAGCCCCGCGTGCTCGTGGCCCGCTTCGGCGTCCGCGACAAGATGAAGCCCTTCAGCAGCCTGCTGCTCTTCTCGAGCCCCCGCTCCACGGACCAGGTCCCCATCCTGGAAGACCCCCTCGGCTCCTTCGTCGACGTCGAGCAGCTCTCGTACTACATCTGGCTCAACGCGGAGAAAAGCGCCGCCTACCGGCGGAAGACGCTGTATCTGTTGCTGGCGGAGGGCGTCGACGAGATGCTCGCCATCCGGTCCGACGCGCCGAGGGCCGAGAGCGGCGAGCTGCCCGAGGCGGCCCTGGCCGAGGTGGCCGCCACCATGGCCGCGTGGCTGGGCGTCCCGCTCGGCGCCTCCTTCGCGAAACCCCTGACGACGCTCGCGGGCTGATCGTATCGTGCAGACCGCGATCCGCCGCGGACCGGACTCAGTGGCCCGAGGTCACCGTCCCGTTGAGGCAGCCCTCGACGCCCTTGACCGTCGCGCATAGGCTGAACTCGCCCTGCTTCACTCCCAGCAGGTCCTTGTTGAAGTCGTTGGGGAAGGTGGGCGGAAGCACCTGCACGATGCCCTCACCCGCCCGCAGCCGCCAGCTGATGACGGACCCGTGCTCCTTCGGTGGCACGTCGGAGTTGTCCTTCTTTTTCGGCGTGGCGGTGAGATACCCGGTGCAGCCTTTTGGCAGCTGTCCCCACCCGTTGTGGGGAACGATCTGGCCGTTGTCGCACTTGAAGCCGAAAAAGCCGACGCGGATCGAGTCGATGCTTCCCGCGTTAGGCGCGGGCGTCGCGGCCGGAGTCGGTGTTGGCGCGGGCGTGGTGGGCGGCGGAGTCGGGGTGGGGCTCGCCGCGGGCGTCGGAGTCGCCGCGGGAGCGGGCGGGGGGACGGGGACCGGGATCTTGACCACGGGAATGGGCGCCGCCGCGGGAGACTTGACGGGCGTCGGCCGCGACGGCAGCTCCTCCGTAATGGTCTGACAACCGCCCCCCGCCACCAGCAACACCAGCACCGTGCGCCGGCAAAGCCTCATGGGACACCCCCGAGCACCCTAGAAAACACGTGAGACTCTGCCACTGAAGATGGCTTCAGTCAAGCCTTTTTGGTCAGAAAGATGGTTCGGTGAGCCTAGTGCCGTTCCAACTTGATGGACCTACGATGATCTCGAAGATTGGAGTTGGGATGCCGCATCGACACTGGCGCCAAGCTCGGCGCGAAAAGTTGGAACGGCACTAGGCGAACCACGATCCGACCGCGCTCTGGGGACGCACGATCGTGTCTTCGCGCTCGGGTCCAGTGGAGACGATGCCGATCTCACCGCCCACGAGCTCGGAGAGCCGATCGACGTAGCGCTGCGCCGCGGTTGGAAGACGGCCGAAATCGCGAACGCCGGCGGTGCCGTCGGTCCAGCCGGGCAGCGTCTCGTAGACCGGCTCGCTAGCCTCGAGGACGGCGAGATCGGCCGGCATCTCGCGGATCGTCTCGCCCTGGTAGCGGTAGGCGACGCACACCTTGATCTCCGCGAGGTGATCCAGCACGTCCAGCTTGGTGAGCGCGACGGAATCGAACCCGTTCACCCGCATCGAGTAGCGCACGACCACCGCGTCGAACCAGCCGCAGCGGCGCGGCCGCCCGGTGGAGGCCCCGTACTCGTGGCCGCGGTCGCGGAGCTCCTGCTCGAGCGCGCCGCCGATCTCCGACGGCAGCGGCCCCGCGCCCACGCGCGTCGTGTAGGCCTTCGCGATGCCGATCACGCCGTCGATGCCTGAGGGCGGCACGCCGAGGCCGGAGAGCACCCCGCCCGCCCCCGCGGACGAAGACGTCACGTAGGGATACGTGCCGTGGTCCACGTCCAGGAGCGTCGCCTGCGCGCCCTCGAAGAGGACGGAGTATCCCCGGGCCATCTCCCGGTGGAGGACGATCGACGTGTCCGTGATGCGCGGCCCCAGCCGCTCGCCGAAACCGGCCAGGTCGGTGGCGAGGCGGTCCCAGTCCACCTCCGCCGGGCGCCCGGCGCCGCGGCAGACCTGCTCGTAGTGCCGGCGCGGCTCGGCCAGCTTCCCCGGAAGGTCGCCCGGCCGCAGCAGGTCGCCCATGCGCACGCCGCGCCGACCGGCCTTGTCCTCGTAGGCGGGGCCGATGCCGCGCAGCGTGGTGCCGATCTTCTTCTCGCCCCGCATCTCCTCGGTCATCGCCTCGAGGGCGCGATGGTGAGGCAGGATCAGGTGGGCGCGGTCGGAGACGACGAGGTTGTCGTCGATCGTCACGTCGCGCGACCGCAGCTCGCCCATCTCCTTCTCGAGCGCCCACGGGTCGATCACCATCCCGTTGCCCATGACGTTGAGGATGCCGGGATGGAGGATGCCGGAGGGGATCAGGTGGAGGATGAAGCGCTCCTGCCCGACGAGGATGGTGTGGCCGGCGTTGTGGCCGCCGTTGTACCGCGCCACGACCTGCACCTTGTCCGTGAGCAGGTCGACGACTTTCCCCTTCCCCTCGTCGCCCCATTGGGCGCCGGCAATGACGATGTTGGGCATGAGCGGATCTTCGTCGTTAACAGGACCGGCCATTCTACCCGCGCCCTCCCACGGCCACAAGCCCGCGCGGTGCTATAGTCGCTGACGTCCCCGCCTCCCATGGCCAGCGCGTCCCAGCCCGAAATTCTCGTCATCGACGGCAACCGACTGACGCTCGCCGACCTCGAGTCGGTGGCGCGCGGTCCCCGGACGGTCGCTCTCGACCCGGTGGCGCACGACCGCGTCGTGCGCGCGCGACAGGTCGTGGACGATGCGGTGGACAAAGGCGCCGTCGTCTACGGCGTCACCACCGGCTTCGGCAACTTCGCCGACGTCGTGATCCCCCGCGAGCGCCTGGCCGAGCTGCAGGCGAACCTCGTGCGCAGCCACTCCGCCGGCGTGGGCGACGTCCTCGACGAGGCGGAGACCCGCGGCCTCATGCTCCTGCGGGCCAACGTGCTCGCCAAGGGATACAGCGGAGTGCGCGTCGCGACGCTGGAGCTGCTGCTGGCGATGCTCAACGCCCGCGTGCATCCCGTCGTGCCGTCGCAGGGCTCGGTGGGGGCGAGCGGCGACCTGGCCCCCCTCGCCCATCTCGCGCTCGCCATGATCGGCGAGGGCCCGTGCGTCAAGGACGGACGGGTCGCCTCCGCCGGCGAGGCGCTCGCGCGCGTCGGCCTGAAGCCCGCGCGGCTCGAGGCCAAGGAAGGGCTCGCCCTCATCAACGGCACCCAGCTCATGACCGCGGTGGCCGGCCTCGCCCTCGCCGAGGCCGGGCGGCTCGCGGTGAGCGCCGACGTCGCGGGCGCCCTCACCCTCGACACCCTCAAGGGCACCGACGTCGCCTTCGACGAGCGGATCCACGCCGCCCGCCCCCATCCGGGACAGGCCGCCTCCGCCCGCAACCTGCGCCGGCTGATGGCGGGCAGCCCCCTGCGCGAGTCCCACCGCGGCTGCGGCAAGGTGCAGGACGCGTACTCGCTGCGCTGCATCCCGCAGGTCCACGGCGCCGTGCGGGACGCACTGGGCTACGTGACCTCCACGCTCACCGTCGAGCTGAACGGCGCCACCGACAACCCGATGGTGTTCGCGGAGACGAAGGAGCTTCTCTCGGGGGGCAACTTCCACGGCGAGCCGGTGGCGATCGCCGCCGACGTCCTCGCCATCGCGGCGGCCGAGATCGGCGCCATCAGCGAGCGCCGCATCGAGCGCCTCGTCAACCCCGCCCTCTCCGGCCTTCCCGCCTTTCTCACCCGCGAGGGCGGCTTGCGGTCGGGCCTGATGATGGCCCAGGTGACGGCGGCGGCGCTGGCCTCCGAGAACAAGATCCTCGCCCATCCCGCCAGCGTCGACTCCATCCCCACCTCCGCCAATAAAGAAGACCACGTGTCGATGGGGGTGACGGCGGCCCGGAAGGCGGCGCGGGCGGTCGCCAACACCCGGCGCATCCTGGCCATCGAGCTGCTGGCGGCCAGCCAGGCCCTGGAGTTCCACCGTCCGCTGGAGACGTCCTCGCCGCTGGAGGCGGTGCACCGGCGCGTGCGCGCGGGCGTGCCGGTCTATGATGATGACCGGCCGCTCGGCCCCGACATCGAGTCGGTGGCGGAGCTCGTGCGCTCCGGATCTTTCGTGGCCGACGCGGCCTCCATCTGCGGTACCCTGGAGTAGGGAGGTGAGGGGGATGACGCGGTTCCCGGACCTCAACCGTCCATCCTGGATGGGCGGCACCGCCACGCTCGCCGCGGCGGCGGCGCTGGCCGCGGTCGTGGGCCTGTTGCTCGGTGTCCGTGCGTGGTCGGTGTACCTCGGCCTCGGCCTCATCTTCCTGCTCCTGATGGGATGGATCGAGCGGTACTGGCGGACGCGGCGGCGCACGCCTCCGCCTCCGCGCGCCCGCGGACGGCTGAAGGTGATCCGCGGGGGCAAGTCCGACTACGACCTCGAGAAGGACGACTCGACCGACACGCAGCGATGGCTGATGTGAAGGCCCCCGCCGCCTCGCCCGCGCGCGTGGTGCGCGCGCCGCGGGGTGCGCAGATCTCCTGCAAGTCCTGGCAGCAGGAGGCCGCCCTCCGCATGCTCATGAACAACCTGGACCCCGAGGTGGCGGAGCGGCCGGACGAGCTCGTCGTCTACGGCGGCATCGGCAAGGCCGCGCGCAACTGGGAGTGCTTCGACGCGATCGTGCACTGCCTGCGCGAGCTGGAGAACGACCAGACCCTGCTCGTCCAGTCCGGCAAGCCGGTGGGCGTCTTCCGCACCCATCCCGACGCGCCGCGCGTGCTCATCTCCAACTCGATGCTCGTCCCCGCGTGGGCGACGTGGGAGGTCTTCTACGAGCTCGACCGGAAGGGCCTGATGATGTACGGCCAGATGACCGCCGGCTCCTGGATCTACATCGGCACCCAGGGGATCCTACAAGGCACGTACGAGACGCTCGCCGCCGCCGCCCGCCAGCACTTCGCGGGGACGCTCGAGGGCCGGCTCGTCGTCACCGCCGGCCTCGGGGGCATGGGCGGCGCCCAGCCGCTGGCGGCCACGATGAACGAGGGCGTGATCATCGTGGTGGAGGTGGACCGCCACCGGATCGAGCGTCGCCTGGTGACGCGCTACCTCGACGAGGCGAGCGAGAGCCTCGACGACGCGCTCGCGCGCGCCCGCGCGGCGCAGGCGGCACGCCGGCCGCTGTCCATCGGCCTGCTCGGCAACGCGGCCGACGTGCTTCCCGAGCTCGTCCGGCGCGGCATCGTGCCGGACCTGCTCACCGACCAGACGAGCGCCCACGACCCCCTGAACGGATACGTGCCGAACGGCATGCCCTACGAGAAGGCGCTGCGCCTGCGGGATAAGGATCCCCAGCGCTACATGGCCGAGGCGCGCCGCAGCATGGCCGAGCACGTGCGGGCGATGCTCGCGCTCATGCGCAAGGGCGCCGTGACCTTCGACTACGGCAACAACATCCGCGCGCAGGCGAAGGAGGCCGGGGTCGAGGACGCCTTCGACTTCCCCGGCTTCGTGCCCGCCTACATCCGGCCGCTGTTCTGCGAAGGGAAAGGGCCCTTCCGGTGGGCCGTGCTCTCGGGCGATCCCGACGACCTGCGTGTCACCGACGACGCCGTGCTGCGGACGTTCCCCGAGGACGCGGCGCTGGCCCGCTGGATCAAGCTCGCCCGGGAGAAGGTGAAGCCGCAGGGGCTGCCCGCCCGGATCTGCTGGCTCGGCTACGGCGAGCGCGCGAAGATGGGCCTCGTCTTCAATCGCCTCGTGCGCCAGGGCGTGGTGAAGGCGCCGATCGTGATCGGGCGCGACCACCTGGACGCCGGCTCCGTCGCCTCCCCCAACCGCGAGACCGAGGCGATGAGGGACGGCTCCGACGCGGTGGCCGACTGGCCGATCCTGAACGCCCTCGTCAACACCGCGTCGGGGGCGACCTGGGTCTCGGTCCATCACGGGGGCGGCGTCGGCATCGGCTACTCGATCCACGCGGGGATGGTGGTGGTGGCGGACGGGACCGAAGCCGCGGATGCGCGGCTGCAGCGCGTGCTCACGAGCGACCCCGGGACCGGGGTCATGCGTCACGCCGACGCCGGCTACGCGCTGGCCGTGCAGGTCGCCCGCGAGCGTGGGGTCCATGTACCGATGCTGGAACGGTAGCGGCAGCGCTCAACACGCCGGGCTGAAACAAACCTTGCCGCCTCCGGCAATCTGGAGATGCGGGCCTACTGGAAAGAAAAAGGTCGCGAGCCCGCTCGTGCCGGTGAGTACTTGACGCGGCGCGTTTTGATCCCTTCTGGTCGCCGCGAAGCGGCGGTGGGTCACTCTTCCCGGGAAGAGTAGGCTATTACCGTACTGCGTCCCTTTCGGTATGCACATTTTTAATAGAAAGCTGTAGCACGATCTCTTCCATTCTCGAATCGGACCCGTCTGTGCAGCATCTCATGCTATTGAGTAGTCATGAAGATCGATATTCCATCGCACCTCTCCGACGACGACCTGGTGGCGCAGGTGAAATCCCTCGCGCAATGTGAGCGGGAAGCCACCGCCTCCTTCGTCGCCTACCTGGCTGAGCTCGACGCGCGCCGACTCTATCCCGCCGCCGGCTTCTCCTCCCTCTTTGGTTATTCCTGAGAGGTCCTGCACCTCTCCGAGCCGGCGGCATACAACCGCATCGAAGTGGCGAAGGCGGCGCAGAGGTTCCCGGTCATTCTGCCGATGGATCACCTCGATCCGCACGGAGTCGGCGGCGAAGCGACGGTCGGGAACATCCAGCTCCTCTGCCGTGCGCACAACGCGTACGAGAGCGAATTGTTCTACAGGCACGGGCGGCGCTCGGAGCGCCGAACTCTTCCCGGGAAGAGCCCGCCACGGCCGACGACGGCGGTCACCAGCCGGGGGGAAGCGACGACAACTTGAGTCTCGGCCGCTTCACTCCGCCCGGTAGCCCACGAAGATGAACTTGCCCTGGGTCTGCTGGACCCGGACCTGGGCGGTGGCCGCGGTCTGGCTGCTCGTGCCGTCGCGCAGGACCAGGTTGTAGGTCGGCCCTTCGGTCGTCGACCAGTCGACGATGTACAGGGCCCCGTTCTGGTCGATGGGGAGATCGACTCCCTCCTCCCCCAGCTCCCTCTCCCCGATGAGCTGGACGCCGCTCGCGTCCACCCGGCGCACCTTGAGGATCACGAGGTCCCGGCGCTTGAGCGTGTCCGCCTCGATCCGCGGAGCGAACACGACCGTCTTCGCCACCCCCACCGCATCCGAGGACGGCGGCGGCGCGGCCATGAAGGGCCCGGACGGCGGCGTGACCGGCCGCGAACGCAGCTCGGCGACACCTGCTTCGACGACCTTCAGGCCGCCCTTGACGTCGTCGAGGGCTTCGTCCCTCTGACGCATCTTGGTCTCGAGCGCGGACACCTTGCTCTGCATGCGCTCGAGCTCGGCTCGAAGCGCCGATTCGTCGGACGTAGGCGCCTGCGGCGCCAGCAGCGCGGCCAGGACCACAGGGATTGCAAGCATGGTCTCTCCTTTGCCGAGGTCGGCGGCTTCTCGCTATCTTAGACGGCGGCGGGGGGCTAGCGGCTCTGCTCGGACGCCGTCCGGCCCTTCTCGCGGGTCCCGCCCGGGCTGAGGGCGGGCAGCTTGACCGTGAATGTCGAGCCCTTCCCCACCTCGCTCCTCGCCTCGATCGTCCCCCCGTGGCTCTGCACGATGCCGAGGCTCACCGAGAGCCCGAGGCCCGTGCCGCTCACGTCGGGTTTGGTGGTGAAGAACGGGTCGAAGATCCGGTGCAGGTGCTCGGGGGCGATGCCGGAGCCGGTGTCGCCGAACTCCACCAGGACCTGGCCGTCGGCGACGGCGGTGCGCACGGTGAGGACGCCCACGTCCGACATGGCGTAGAGCGCGTTGTTCACGATGTTGATGAACACCTGCTTGAGCCGGGACTGGTCCACCTCCGCCAGCGGGAGCGCGGGCGCGTAGTGCTCGGCGAAGGTGATGTTGTCGACGGCGCGCTGGCGACGCACCATGGCCAGCGTCTGGCGCACGACTGCGTTGAGGTCGGTGGCCTCGGCCGAGAACTCGTGCTGGCGCGAGAAGTCCAGCAGGTCGCGCACGATGTCGCGGGCGCGGCTGGCTTCTTCCTGGATGAGGTCCAGCTCCTCCCGCATCGGCTGGCCCGGCTCCACCTGCTCGGAGAGGTAGGACGCGAAGCCGAGGACCGCGGTCAGCGGGTTGTTGATCTCGTGGGCGACGTTCGCGGCCAGCTCGCCGATGGCGGCGAGCTTGGCGGACTGGATGAGCTGGGCCTGGGTCTGCTGCAGCTCGTGGAGGTGGCGCCGGACGCCCTCGTAGAGCCGGGCGTTCTCGATGCCGAGCGCGGCCTGGCGCGAGATGCCCTCCACCAGCCGGACCTCCTCGGGAGAGAACCGCCGCTGGCGAATGAACCAGAGCAGGAACAGGCCCCCGATCGGCTCGCCCTTGACGATCATGGGCACGAACAGCATCGAGCGGTGGGGGAAGCGGCCCACCGTCTCCCGGTTCACGCGGGGGTCGTTCTCGACGTCGGTCGAGTAACGCGCCTCGCCCGTGAGCCAGGCCTCCTGCAGGAGGTGGTGGCCCTCGAGGGGAATGGGAGCGCTCAGGAAGCTGTCCCTCTTCTCCTTGGGCACGTGGTAGCCGGCGACGGGCCGCAGGTGGGTGCGGTCGGCGTCGGCCAGGTAGGCTCCGACCGTGTCCGCCCCCAGCGCCCGCCCCGCCTCTCGCGCCACGCGCCGCAGGGTCTCGGTGGGGTCGAGCGTGGAGCCGACCGCCTGGCTCACCGCGAGGAGCGTCTCCGTCGAGCGCAGCCGCTGCTGCGCCTCCTCGTAAAGGCGCGCGTTCTCCACTGCGATCGCGATCTGGTTGGAGACGAGCTTGAGGAGCTGCTCCTCGTCGGCCCGGGCCCCGGGCGGCAAGACGTGGCGGGCGGCGAGGACCCCCAGCTCGTGGTCGCGCACCGTGAGGGGCAGACGCCACTCCACCTCGTTCCAATCGTCGGCGGCGAGGCCCGACTGCGCCAGGAGGCTGCGCGAGTGGTCGCCCCGGTCGCTGCTCGCGCTCACGCGCGCTCCCGAGCCGGCGAGGTCCACGGTGAGACCCGCGCTCCCGAGCGCCCGCGCCACGCCGGGGAGCAGCTTCTCGAGCAGCGCGGTCACGCCCAGCTCGGAGGTCACGCTCTGCACCGCCCGGTGCAGGTCCTCGAGCTGGCCCGCCCGCCGCATGAAGTGCCCGTTGAGGCGTTTCAGCTCCTCGACCTGGTTGAGGAGCCGGTACACGAGGCGCTGGTTCAGCTCGCGGAGGTAGACGCCCTCCTCCTGCGCCCCCACCCGCTCGCGCTTGCCGCGCAGGAACTCCGCCACCTGGGTCGGGAACGCGTCGACGTCGATGGGCTTCTGGATGTAGCCGTCGCAGCCGGCGACGAGCGTGCGCTGGCGGTCGCCCTCCATGGCGTAGGCGGTGACCGCGATGACGGGGGTGTTGGCCAGGTTGGGGAACGACTTGAGGATGGCGACCGCCTCGTAGCCGTCCACGCCGGGCAGGTTCACGTCGAGGAGGATGAGCGCGGGCCGCTCGCGGATGGCGGCCTCGATGCCCGACAGGCCGTCCTCGGCGACGCTGACGGTGTACCCGTCGGCCTCCAGGACCGCGCGGGCGAGGACGCGGTTCTCGGGGTTGTCCTCGATGTACAGGATCTTCGTCGACCGGTTGTTGCGGCGAGTCTTGGCGTCCGCCATGGTCGGCCTATTCTAACTGGGCCGCGCGACGGGCAGCGTGAAGTGGAACGTGGAACCGTGGTTCTCCCGGCTCTCCGCCCACAGCCGGCCGCCCTGCAGCTCCACGAACTTCTTGCTGATGGCGAGCCCGAGGCCGGTCCCGCCCACCTGGCGCGAGAGCGGCGTGTCGAGCCGGTGGAACGGCTCGAACAGCCGGCCGAGGTCCGCCTCGCGGATGCCGATGCCGGTGTCCACCACGCTCACGTGGACGAGGCCGTCCTCGGTCCGCACCCTCACGCACGCCCGGCCGGCGGCGGTGAACTTGATCGCGTTGGAGAGCAGGTTGAGCAGGATCTGCTTGACCTTGGTGCGGTCGGCCACGAGGCGCGGGAGCGCGTCCGGCACCTCCTTGTCGATGCGGAGGGGCTTGCCGCGGACGAGCGGCAGCGACGACTCGATGCACTCGGCCACCAGCTCGTGGAGGTCGATCTCCTCCGGGTGCACCTCGACCCGGCCCGCCTCGATGCGGGAGAAGTCCAGGATGTCGTTGATGAGCTGGAGGAGGTGGGTCCCGCTCTTGTGCACCGAGCGGAGGTAGGTCTCCTGGCGCTCGGTGAGGTCCCCGTCGAGCCGGTTCAGCAGCACCTTCGAGAACCCGATGATCGAGTTGAGCGGCGTGCGCAGCTCGTGCGACATCGCGGCCAGGAACTGCGACTTGAGCTGGTTGGCCTGCACGAGGCGCGCGTTCGTCGCGCCGAGCTCCTCGTAGAGCCGCGCGTTGCCGAGCGAGATCGCCGCCTGGTTGGCGAGCACCGACAGCACCTCCAGCTCCTGGGCGTCGAAGATCTCCCCGGACAGCTTCTCCCCCAGCAGCAGGATCCCGATGAGGTTCATCTCGATCTTGAGGGGGACGATCAGGGAGGCCTGGATCTCCTCCAGCTCGCCCTCCGCGGTCTCGAAGTAGGCGGCCATGCGGGGGTTGAGCTTCACCTCCTCCTTGACGAGCACCTCCCCCGAGAGCTGGAGCCACTGCACGATGGGGCTGTCCGCGCGGATGGTGGTGATCTCCGGCTTGCCCTCGCCGTGGGTCTCCTCGCGCTGGACCATGTAGGCGTTGGCCGCGCGGTCGTAGACGAGCAGCACGCAGTGCGTCAGGGGGATCCCCCGCACCAGCCCCTGGACGAGCGTGTCGACGAGCTTGCGGAACTCGAGGATCGCGCTCATCCGCTTGCTCAGCTCCAGCAGCGTCTCGTAGCAGCCCCGCCGCTTGGTGAACATCAGGCGCTCGACCTGCTCCTCCAGCCGCTGGCCGAGCGGCCCCAGCAGCAGCGTCATCACGAACCCCATCGGCACCACGATCCACAGCACGCTCGCCTGCTCGAGGTCGAAGTAGCGCTCGACGCCCTTGGTGCCGAGGACGAGGGAGGACGTGATGATCGCGCAGACCGCCGCGTAGACGACCGACTTCTTCACCGCCGTCGTCACGTCGAACAGGCGGTAGCGGACGATGGAGGTGGCCAGCATCAGGGCGAGCACCATGTTGGCGGGGATGCCGAGCGGGTAGAGGTTGTCGACCCCGGGGAGGAGGCGCATCCCGATGAACCGGATGAAGTCGACGAAGGCCCCCGACAGCGTGACCACCGTCCCGAACTGGATGAGCCGCGCGCGGTTCCGGCGGAAGCTCGAGTCGCTGTCCTCCGACGCGTGGGTCAGGAAGTAGAGGCCCCAGATGAAGAACGCGTTCAGGTAGAGGAAGAACGGCGTGTAGAGCGGGCCCGTTTGCGGGACCCAGCCCCAGAAGTCGTGGGTCACGCCGGTCATGAGCGAGCCCGTCAGGTCCGCGAACAGGAACAGCCCGGCCAGCGTGTAGGCGAGGGTCAGGGCCGGCCGGTGCTGGGTGGTGCTCTCGAGGAAGATGAGGACGAAGTGGAAGTAGAAGACCGGCACCACTACGATGCCGATGTGGATGATCACCTCCCACGTGTAGGCGGTGCCGGCGTCGGGGGCCCGGCGCAGCATGTACGTGCCGAAGTTCCACAGGGCCATGGCGGACACGAAGTAGGCGAACACCCGGTTCAGCCGGCTCCCGGGGTTTCGCAGGAGGGAGATGCCCGCCAGCGAGACGTTCAGAAGGAACGCGATGAGGGGAAGGAGCTTATGGAGACTCAATCACGTCCCC
>Ga0070706_100004771_pt1 | contig 12993 bp, 12 predicted proteins | sample KBSK5501metaG_FD_65476 | JGI IMG/M metagenome (GOLD analysis project Ga0070706, IMG submission 65476) | Corn, switchgrass and miscanthus rhizosphere microbial communities from Kellogg Biological Station, Michigan, USA - KBS K5-50-1 metaG | ecosystem: Host-associated > Plants > Roots >...
GCCGATTCGAGCGCGATCGCCGCCGAGGTGCTGAATGCGATTCCCGTCGTGCAGAGCTACACGCAGGAGGAACGCGAAGCGGCGCGCTTCGACCGCTCGACCGAGAACGCCTTCGGCACCGCGGTCAAACGCACGCGGATGCGCGCGCTGCTCGTCGCATTCATCATCACCGCGACCTTCGGCGCACTGCTGTGGGGCCTGTACCAGGGCACCCAGGCGGTTGCGCACGGCGACATCACGGCCGGGCACCTGGGCGAGACCGTCGTCTACGTGATCATCCTGGTCGGCAGCGTCGCGGCGCTGTCCGAGGTCTACGGCGATCTGCTGCGCGCGGCCGGCGCGACCGAGCGGCTGATGGAGCTGCTCGAGCTGCGCTCCCCGATCGCCTCGCCGCCGCACCCGATCGCACTGCCGGCGACCGCGGCCGGCTCGTCGGTCGCGTTGCGCAACGTGAGCTTCCGCTACCCGTCGCGGCCCAACCACGCGACGCTGTCGAACTTCGACCTCGCGGTCGCGGCCGGCGAAACCGTCGCGCTGGTGGGGCCCAGCGGCGCCGGCAAGAGCACGGTGTTCCAGCTGCTGCTGCGCTTCTACGACGTGGCCGAGGGCGAGGTCCTGATCGACGGCGTCTCGGTGCGCGACAGCGCACTACCCGAGCTGCGCCGGCGCATCGGAATCGTGCCGCAGGACAGCGTGATCTTCTCGGCCGACGCGCTCGAGAACATCCGCTACGGCCGCCCCGATGCGAGCGACGACGAGGTGATCGCCGCGGCGAAGGCCGCGTTCGCGCACGAGTTCATCACGGCGCTGCCCGACGGCTACCGCACGTTCCTCGGCGAACGTGGCGTGCGGCTTTCAGGCGGGCAGCGCCAGCGCATCGCGATCGCCCGCGCGATGCTGAAAAATCCGCCGCTGCTGCTGCTCGACGAGGCGACCAGCGCGCTCGACGCCGAGAGTGAACGCATGGTGCAGGCGGCGCTCGAATCGGCGATGAAGGACCGCACGACGCTGGTGATCGCGCACCGCCTGGCCACCGTGCAGCGCGCCGACCGCATCGTCGTGATGGAAGCCGGGCAGATCGTCGAGAGCGGCACGCATGCGCAGCTGATCGCCTCGGGCGGGTTGTATGCGCGGCTCGCGGCGTTGCAGTTCGATCGATGAACCGAAAGGCGGTTCTTGAAGCCCGTCGCACAGGTTGCGACTGACACGATCGGTTGCGAAGGCGTATCGAAGCGCAACACGACGGCCGCCACAATCCCGCTCGCTCGGAACCCATCGGCAATTTCACTTCCCAAGCATTCGAGACTACGCAGAGGACATTGATGAAGATGAACACTCACGACCACGTCACGACCCGATTCGGCATCGGCGCGCTCGCCGCCGCCACGCTGCTCGCCGCTGTCGGCTGCGCCGACATGAGCGAGCGCCAGAAGGGCACCGCGATCGGCGCCGGCGCCGGCGCCGCGGCCGGCGCGGTGATCAGCTCGGCCACCGGCGGCAGGGCCGGCACCGGCGCCGCCATCGGAGGCGTGCTCGGCGCGGTCGCCGGCAACCTGTGGTCCAAGCGCATGGAAGACCGGCGCGCCGCGATGGAGCAGGCCACGCGCGGCACGAACGTCGAGGTCACGCGCACGCAGGACAACCAGCTCAAGATCAACATCCCGAACGACATCTCGTTCGATGTCGGCAGCGCGGCGATCCGGCCCGACCTGCGCAAGGTGCTGGACCCGTTCGCGACCAGCCTGCAGGGCGACCCGACGGCGCAGGTGACGATCGTCGGCCACACCGACAGCACCGGTTCGGACGCGCTGAACAACCGGCTCTCGATCGAACGCGCCGACAGCGTGCGCGACTACATCGTGACCCGCGGCGTCGCCGCGAACCGCGTCGCGACCGCCGGCCGCGGCGACCGCGAGCCGATCGCCGACAACGCAAGCGAAGCCGGGCGCGCGAAGAACCGTCGCGTCGAGATCTTCCTGCGCGAGCCGGCACCGACCTGATCGCCGCGCAGCTCCCCTCTTGGAGGCTATTGACGTGACCACTATCCATTCGCCGATCCGCTCGCAATACGAAGACTTCATGCGTCACGTGCAGACGCACGGCGTCTTCAAGCCCGACCGCACCGGCACCGGCACGACCAGCGTGTTCGGCCACCAGATGCGCTTCGACCTGCGTGAAGGCTTCCCGCTGGTCACGACCAAGAAGGTCCACCTCAAGTCCGTCATCCTCGAGCTCCTGTGGTTCCTGCGCGGCGACAGCAATGCGCGCTGGCTGCAGGAACGCGGCGTGACGATCTGGAACGAGTGGGCCGGGCCGGACGGCGACCTGGGCCCGGTCTACGGCGTGCAGTGGCGGTCCTGGCCGACGCCCGACGGCGGCCACATCGACCAGATCGCCGAGGTCGTCAAGCAGCTCAGGACCAGCCCCGATTCGCGCCGCATCATCGTCAGCGCCTGGAACGTCGCAGAGCTGTCGAAGATGGCGCTGATGCCCTGCCATGCGTTCTTCCAGTTCTACGTCGCTCCGGCGCAGCCCGGGGAGGCCCGTGGCCGGCTCAGCTGCCAGCTCTACCAGCGCAGTGCCGACATCTTCCTCGGCGTGCCGTTCAACATCGCCAGCTATGCGCTGCTGACCCACATGCTCGCGCAGCAGTGCGATCTGGACGTCGGCGACTTCATCTGGACGGGCGGCGACTGCCACATCTACACGAACCACGCCGAGCAGGTCGCGACCCAGCTCGCGCGTGCGCCGTACCGCTATCCGACGCTGGTCATCAAGCGCAAGCCGGCATCGATCTTCGACTACGAGTACGACGACTTCGAGGTCGTCGGCTACGAGCACCACCCGGCGATCAAGGCGCCGGTCGCCGTCTGATCGACCGATATCGCGCCCCGGTTGTCAGCGAGGACGCAGAGTTGCGCAGAGGGCCCCGTTGTCGTTGGCCCTCACCCTAACCCTCTCCCGGAGGGAGAGGGAACCAGACCGCGCGCCCGATCTCCTCGTACGCGGCACGCGCAACGCGCAGATCGTCCTGATGCCGCACCGACCACTCGACCAGCCCCATGAACGGCACGAGAAACGAAATGCCCAGCGTGGTGAGCGCGTAGTCCACGCGCGGTGGCGCAACACCGGCATGCACCGTGCGCGAGACCAGGCCGTCGCGCTCGAGCAGGCGCAGCGTCCGGGCGAGCATGCGCTGCGACACGTCGAGCATCTGCGCCTTGAGCGCCGAGAAGCGCAGCGTGCCGGCCTCGCGCAACGTGAGCAGCACCAGCATGCTCCAGCGGTCTCCCATGCGATCGAGCAGAGCGCGCACCGGGCAGGTGCCGCCTTCGACCGCGCCGCTTGCCTTGAAATCCATCGACAGAATCCTCGGTTTTCATCTTTTCGTTTTTTGGATATTCGTACGACCACGGCATGCCCGGTGCCGGATCGTCCGAAGTCGACGGCGATTGCATGAGCTGAGCCCGCAAGCTGTCGCTGCGCAGGCAGCACGGTTCCCTCCAGGTAACTGGCGCAATGTGTCGCGGTGACCGCGCGGGTCGTGCGCCGGGCCGCTCGCGGTGGACGCAAATGGTCAGCTCGCGCCGACCCGAGCACGCTGCCCGCTCGCGCTCGTCGGCGCGCTCGTCGTGGCATGTCGCTTGCACCCGTGGCGGGCTGTTTCCACTTGCGACAGGGCGCCGCCGCACTCGTGCCGTGGCCAGCCACCGCCGCCCACCGATGACAACAACGACGACCCGACACCTGCCTTGCCTGTTCCTGTTCGCCGCGCTGTCCAGCGTGCTCGCCGCGTGCGGCGGCGGCTCCGGCAGCAGCACGACCGATGTCGCCGCGAGCAGCGACGCTCCATCGCCTTCCGTTTCCCCTGCGCCCTCTCCCGCACCTGCGCCTTCCGCTTCCCCGACAGCTTCTCCTGCACCGGCGCCCTCTCCTGCACCTTCATCCTCACCTGCACCTTCTCCTGCTCCCGCCGCTGCACCGGCTGTGACCACCACCAGCACCAGCTCCGTCGCCGACGACGGCCTCATCGGCTGGGCCACGGCGCATTCGGCCGGCGCGCCGACCGGCGGCTTCGCGGCGGTGAGCGGCAACCAGCCGGTCACCTGCGTCGCCACCTCCATGCGCGTGCTGCGCGACTGTCTCTACCGTTCGAAGAAGACCGGCTCGAGCAACGACGACACGCGTGCCGGCGCTCCGAACTGGTCCGCCTGGGAGGTGCACAACGGCGTCACCGGCGGTTGGAAGAACTACCCGGTCGTCATCTTCGTCAAGGGCCGCATCGACGCCAATGTCAACGACAGCGGCGTGACGCTGACCCAGGCCGACTACGAAGCCGGCACCGAGCCGCTGTGCGCAGGCAAGACCGACCAGCCCTGCCAGCAGGCGGTGACCCAGGCGAAGGTGGAGCGCGGCAACGTCTCGGTCGTCGGCATCCCGGCCGACGACGGCACGCTGCCGGAGTTCTACCAAGGCTGGCTGATGGTCAGCGGCCAGAGCAACGTCATCGTGCGCAACCTGCGCTTCGTGCCGGCGACCGACTTCTGGCCCTCGTTCGAAGCCTGCGACTCCGGCATCACCGACAAGGACTACTGCGCCTGGAACGCGGAGCCCGACGGCATGACGCTCGTCAACAGCACCCGCGTCTGGGTCGACCACTGCGAGTTCACCGACGGCCCCGACCTGCAAGGCGCGCAGACCGACAAGACGCGCTACAAGTACTACGACGGGCTGCTCGACATCAAGACCGGCTCCGACTACGTGACCGTCTCGTACACGCGCTTCTACAACCACCACAAGGCGATGCTGATCGGCTCGACCGACAGCAACGACGGCAGCTACCGCATCACCTTCCACCACAACGACATCAAGTGGGTGAACCAGCGCATGCCGCGCGTTCGCAACGGCATGGTGCACATCTTCAACAACGTCTACGAAGGCCCCAAGCAGACCAGCTACACGCAGCAGTACTACTTCGGCTACGGCATCGGCCTGGGCTACAACTCGAAGGTCTACTCAGAGCGCAACGCGTTCGACGTCACCGGCGCGGTGGCGACCGATCTGCTGAGCGCCAACTTCGACAACTGGGCCCAGTACTTCACCGACGTCGGCTCGTGGCTCAACGGCAGCAACGTGGACCTGAACGCCGTCGCCAAGGCCTTGATCGATGCACGGAACGGCAGCGGCTCCAGCCCGTTCCTTGGACCAGTCACCTGGACGCCCGCGAACGAGTACAGCTACACGGCCGACACCAGCGTGCAAACCCTGCGCAGCAAGGTGGCCGCCAGTGCCGGCATCGGCAAGGTTAGCGCCGTGCCCTCGGGCTACAGCGTGGCGCCCTGAGGCGATGAGGGGTCGTTGTCGCCATCAGTCGAGGTGGCGCAGCGCGGGATCTGGAATCGGGCCTGGGCATTGCCCTGCTCGAAGCGCTCGAGCTTGACCTTCCAATGAGGGCAAGGTCGAGAATTCACGCCACACCATCGTGCCACCCTCCGGCGTCGTGAAAACCCTTCGTATCTGGCTGCTTCTGTTGCTCGCTGTGCTGCTGCCGCTGCGCGGCGCAGTTGCCGCGGGCATGCTGTGCCCGATGGGCAGCCAGGGCGATAGCCGAACAGAAGCGGTGGTCGTCGTCTCGCTCGATCGGCATGCCGACCCTGTGGCCGCTGGCCACCACCATCAACACGCGGATCACGATCGTGGCGAATCCGCGCACCACGACCAGGGGCACGACGGCGCAGCCGACAAGTGCAACCTGTGCGTTGCGTTCTGCTCGGTGACGCCGATGCTCAGCGAGCTGCCCACGGTTGCCCCGCCGCTGCAAACGAGCACGCTGCGTTTTCCTTCGTATGCCGCAACGCCGCCGAGCTTCTTCTCGGACGGTGAAGAGCGGCCTCCACGAAGCATCTGACCCGCTGAGGCCTCCGAGCGAGGCCTGAGAGGGCTCGTGCGTCCACGCACGAGCCATGGGACGAACAGCCGATCCGGTACCCGGTTTTGCCCGGCCTGTCGGCGTCCAGATGCTTCGAACAATGAACAAACACTCCCCATGGCGCTCGGGCGCCGCCGCGGCAGCCATGCTGCTCCTGGCCGGCTGCGCCTCGTTTTCAGAGGACGGCGGGTTCGGCACCGTCCATCAACTCACCAAGGAGCGCACCGGCCAGTCGGCCGTGTGGGCGCGCTCATCCGCGGATACCGACGCGGCGCAGGCACGCGTCGCCGCGCTGCTCAAGGAACCGTTGACGGCCGACGGCGCAGTCGAGCTCGCGCTGCTCAACAATGCCGGCCTGCAGGCGAGCTTCGCCGAACTCGGCATCGCCGAATCGGACCGGGTCCGCGCCGGGCGGCTCGCCAATCCTTCGTTCAGCTTCGGCCGCCTGCACGGCGGCAGCGAAGTCGAGATCGACCGCGCGGTGATGTTCGACGTGCTGGGGCTGCTGACGATGCCGCTGGCCACGCAGGTCGAACAGCAACGCTTCGAGCAGGCGCAGTACCGGGCTGCATACGACGCCGTCGGCATCGCGACCGAGACGCGCCGCGCCTACTTCGACGCGGTGACCGCGCAGCAGCTGCTCACGTACTACGCGCAGGTGAAGGACGCGGCCGACGCGTCGAACGAGCTCGCGCGGCGCATGCAGCAGGCCGGCAACTTCAACAAGCTGACGCAGATGCGCGAGCAGGCGTTCTACGCCGACGCCACCTCGCAGCTGGCCCGCGCGCAGCACCAGGCGCTCGCCGAGCGCGAGCGCCTGATCCGCCTGCTCGGGCTCTCGGGCGATCAACCGGCGCTCGTCAAGTTGCCGGAGCGCCTGCCCGACCTGCCGAAGCAGCCGGCCGAACCGAAAGACGCCGAGCAGACCGCGATGGACAAGCGCCTCGATGTCTTGATGGCGAAGCGCTCGACCGAGGCGATGGCGAAGTCGCTCGGGCTGACCCGGGCCACGCGCATGGTCAACGTCCTGCACGCCGGCTACGCCAACAAGAGCCAGAGCGGCGAGCCGCGCCAGAATGGCTACGAGATCGAGCTCGAGCTGCCGTTGTTCGACTTCGGGGCCACGCGCGCGGCGCGCGCGCAGGCGAGCTACATGCAGGCCGTGAGCCGCACGGCCGAGGTCGCGACGAACGCCCGCTCGGAAGTGCGCGAGTCGTATTCGGCGTATCGCACCGCCTACGAGCTGGCCCGGCACTACCGCGACGAGGTCGTGCCGCTGCGCAAGCGCATCGCCGACGAGAACCTGCTTCGCTACAACGGGATGCTGATCGGCGTCTTCGAGCTGCTCGCCGATTCGCGCGAACAGGTCGCCAGCGTCACCGGCTATGTGCAGGCGTTGCGCGACTACTGGGTCGCCGAGACCAACCTGCAGACGGCGTTGAGCGGCCGCTCACCGGGCTCGGGCGGCACAGCGCTGTCTCCGTCCGATTCCGGCGCCGCGGCGCAGAGCGGTGCATCGCATTGAGCGCGTACGCATTGAACGCATTGAACGCATTGGAAGCACACCTATGAACAACCGCAGAACCTTCCTACGCGCGGCCGGCGCCACCGCGCTCGGCGCCGCCGCGGTCAGCCGTGCCGGCGCGGCATCGCTGCCCGAGGCCGCGACCCGGTCGTCTGCCACGATGCAGCCGCCGCCTCCGCCACCCAACGGCCGCCCCTACAACCCGATCGTCACGCTCAACGGCTGGTCGCTGCCGTGGCGCATGAAGGACGGCGTCAAGGAGTTTCACCTCGTCGCCGAACCGGTCGTGCGCGAGATCGCGCCCGGCATGAAGGCGAACCTCTGGGGCTACAACGGCTCGAGCTCGGGCCCGACCCTCGAGGCCGTCGAGGGCGACCGCGTGCGCATCTTCGTGACCAACAAGCTGCCCGAGGTCACGAGCGTGCACTGGCACGGCATGCTGCTGCCGTCGGGGATGGACGGCGTCACCGGCCTCACGCAGCACGGCATCGGCGTGGGCAAGACCTACGTCTACGAGTTCGTGCTGCGTCACGCGGGCACCTTCATGTACCACCCGCACGCCGACGAGACGCTGCAGATGGCGATGGGGATGATGGGCCTGTTCATCGTCCACCCCAAGGACCCGCGGCAGCTCAAGGTCGACCGTGACTTCGCGTTCATCCTGAACGCCTACGACATCGACCCGGGCAGCGCGACGCCCAAGGTCAACACGATGCTCGACTTCAACCTGTGGACCTGGAACAGCCGTGCCTTTCCGGGTATCGACCCGCTGGCGGCCCGGACCGGCGACCGTGTGCGCATCCGCATCGGCAACCTGACGATGACCAACCATCCGATCCACCTGCACGGCCACTCGTTCGAGGTGACCGGCACCGACGGCGGCTGGGTGCCGAAGTCGGCGCGCTGGCCGGAGGTCTCGACCGACGTGGCCGTCGGCCAGATGCGCGCGATCGAGTTCACGGCGGCGGCCGGCGACTGGGCGCTGCACTGCCACAAGTCGCACCACACGATGAACGCGATGGGGCACGACGTGCCCACGATGCTCGGCGTCGACTCTCGCGGCGTCGCCGAGCGCATCGCCAAGCTGGTGCCCGACTACATGCACATGGGCGACAAGGGCATGCACGAGATGACCGAGATGGAGATGCCGCTGCCCGAGAACACGCTGCCGATGATGACCGGCACCGGCCCGTTCGGCGCCATCGGCATGGGCGGCATGTTCAGCGTCGTGAAGGTTCGCGACACGGTGAAGCCCGGCGACTACCGGGACCCGGGCTGGTACTCGCATCCCGCCGGCACGCTCGCTTGGGAATACGCCGGCGACGCTGAACGACCGGTCCGCGCGAGCGCTCCGAAGGCCGACTCGAACACGCTCGATGTGCGCAAGCCGTCCGGCCACACCGGGCACTGATTTCACGATTCACGACCCCGAACCACAACCCCGAACCACATCACGCGAAGGAATCCACATGAACGTCAAATTCGCCCTCTGCGCCGTTGCGGCTGCGCTGGCCCTCTCGTCGACCGCAGTCTTCGCGCACGGCGACGAAGAGCATGCCAAGAAGACCCGCGGCGCAGCGGAGCACGAGGGCCATGCCGCGGCGCTGGGCAAGCCGGGCGATCCGCAGAAGGTCGACCGCACCGTCGCGGTCGCGATGAGCGACAGCATGCGCTTCACGCCTGCGAACGTGAGCGTGAAGAAGGGCGAAACGATCCGCTTCGTGCTGACCAACGAGGGCAAGCTGAAGCACGAGATGGTGCTGGGCACGATCAAGGAGCTGAAGGAGCACGCCGCGCTGATGCAGAAGTTCCCCGAGATGGAACACGCCGATCCCAACCAGGCCAGCGTCGAGCCCGGCAAGGCCGGCGAGCTCGTCTGGCAGTTCACGAAGGCCGGCACCTTCGACTTCGCGTGCCTGCAGGCCGGGCACTACGAGGCCGGCATGAAAGGCAAGGTCGTCGTCGCCGGCGCGAAAGGCGGCGCCGCGAAGCCCGACGGCCACGCGCAGCACAAGCACTGATCCACACCCACCTCGACGAAAGGAAACACCATGAAATCACGCCACGCATGGGTCGCAGCCGCGGCCTGGATCGTCACCGCGAGTCTCTCGTCCGGCGCCTGGTCTCAAGCCGCTTCGCAGCCCGGCATGCAGATGAGCAAGCCGCCCGCGGGTGGCGAGATGACCGACGGCGAGATCCGCAAGGTCGACCAGGACACGAAGAAGCTCACGATCAAGCACGGCCCGATCAAGAACCTCGACATGCCCGGCATGACGATGCTGTTCCAGGTCAGGGACCCTTCGATGCTCGACTCCGTGAAGCCCGGCGACAAGGTCCGGTTCCACGCCGAGAAGGCCGGCGGCGCCATCGTCATCACGGCCATCGAAGCGTCCCAGTAGGTGGGTCGTGGCATGACAGCGTGCGCGGCAGGGTTGTTAATGCGAACCATTCGCATTAGAGTCGCGGCATGCAACCGGCTCCCCTCACCGCGCCCTTCGCGCCCTTCGAATCGCCCGCGCAAGGCTCGCGCCGCCGCCGTCTCTGGGAGCTCGAGGGCCACACGCACTGCCCGGTGATCGGCGTGTGCCTGCCGATCGCGGCGCTGCGCGCCGTCGTCGACAAGGTGCTCGCCGGCCACGCGCTCGCATCGGACTACGAGCTGCACTGCGGCGCGATCGCCGAATGCAAGCGGCGCACCCCGATCGCCGAGGCGATCCAGCGCGAGCTCGACCGGCGCTGCGCGCTGGCGCTGCGGCTGGCCTCGAAGGCCAAGACCGACGAGGCGCTCGCCGCGTGGTGGGACGAAGCCGCATCGGCCGGCCGCGATCTCGCCGGCGCGCTGTGGGCCACGCTGACCCATCCGCGCTGCACGCCGACGCTCGAGGCGCGGGTGCTCGGCGATGTGCACATGCTGCAGCACCAGATCGGCGTCGCGCAGCGGGTCGACGTGCGCAAGTTCGACGCGCTGGCCGCCGCCAACCACGCCTTGACGCGCGAGCTGGCCGACGCGCAGCGGCGTGGCGTGCGCGCCGCTGCCGAGCACGCGTGCCGCAGCGAAGCCCAGCAGGCCGAGATCGTCACGCTGCGCGCGCAGCTCATCGCGCGCGACACGGTGCTCGCGCAGCTGCGCGAGGAACTGCAGGAGGCGTCGGCGCAGAACGCGCCGGGCTCGGTCCGGTGGGCTCGCGACGGCCGGCGAGATGCGAGACGCATCGAGTCGCTCGAATGCGCGCTGCAGAAGGCGAGGCACGAGGCCCAGTGCGAACGCACGCGAGCCGATGACCTGAGCACAGCGCTCGCTGCGGCTCGCGCCGAACGCGCTGCGCACGACGGCGACGCCACACAGGACGCCACACACGATCGCACACCCGCCGAACCCGAAACCCGGCCGGCGGCTGCCGCCGTGCTGCATCTCGTCGAACACAGCGTCCTGTGCGTCGGCGGCCGCCCCGCGAGCGTGCCGATCTACCGCGACCTGATCGAGCGCACCGGCGGCCGTTTCCTGCACCACGACGGCGGCGACGAAGACAGCACTGCGAAGCTCGATGCCACGCTCGCCGCCGCGGACCTCGTGATCTGCCAGGCCGGCTGCATCAGCCACGGCGCGTACTGGCGCGTCAAGGACCATTGCAAGCGCACCGGCAAACGCTGCGTCTTCGTCGAAAGCCCGAGCGCGACCGGCCTCAAGCGCGCACTCGCCGCGCTGCAGCCCGTCGCCGCGATCGCGCGGGAGGACGGCGCATGAACCACAAGCTGCGCGTCGTGCTGGAGTGGCTGGCGTTCATCGCGGTCGTCGCGCTCGTCTGGATCGTCGTGCCCTACGCGCCTTATCCGCCCTATCCGGCCTCTCCGTGAGCCGGCCTCGTCAGGCCCAAATTCTTCTTCATCGACGTCGTCCTCATCTCAACGTGCAGCCAGCCATCGCCAGCCGGACACATCCCATGGATCCCTCCGCTTGTGCTCGTTCTCGAGCCCGCACCACTACGCGATCTTCATGCGCGGCGACACGCCGCTGACCGCGCGCCTGCTCAAGCCCGTGCTGGCCGACGCGCAGACCGGCGCGATCACCGCGAGCGTCGCGCTGCCGTGGTACCTGACCGCTCTGCTGGTCTCGCAGCCGCTGCACTTCGGCGACTACGGCGGCATGCCGATGCAGGTCATCTGGGCCGTGCTCGACGTCGTGACCATCGTCGTGCTGGCGAGCGGCCTGTACCTGTGGTGGGCCCGGCGCGGTCCGCGCCGTCGCGACGGCCAGCGCGCCGCGGCGCCGCGCGACGATGCGGGCGTGCGCCGTGGCGTCTGGGCCTATCCGATCGTGCTGACGCTGCTCAGCCTCGTCGGCCTGCTCTCGGCACTGATCGGCGACGGCGTGTGGGACTGGGTCTCGTGGATAAGCCTCGGCGTGCCGGCGCTGCTGTGCTGCCTCATGCCGGGGCTGCCGGGCAAGCCGCGCACGGGCACCCGACAACACACTCGAAAACGCACTCAGCGAGCCGTCGCGCCGCGCGGGTCACGAAGCCTGTAAGGCGGCCGCGCCGCCGGATCGGCACGCACGATCGCGATCGCCTGCTGCACGTGCGGCAGCGAGCGCGCATACGCCTCGAGCTCGGCTTCCTGCGAGGGGCGCGCGACGCACCCCTCGATGTAGACGATGCGCCCCTGCACCGTGACCCACAGGCTGCTGCTGTCGGCGAACGCGTTGCGCTCGCGCAGGCCGGCCTGGAACGCGCTGGCGATGTCGCGGTCGTAGCCGAACGCGTTCGAGCGTTCACAGTCGGGCTCCTGCGCGAGCCAGCAGGTCGTGCCCTTCTCAGCGCGGCGATGCGCCTGGATGCGCCGACCCGCCTCCGTGACGAACGGGCCAGCCGGCACCGGGCAATCGGCAATCGCCGACGAGATCGCGAAGAACGGGTCGTCGAACCAGTTGCGCAGCTCGTCGGGAGCCGCCGGTGCCATCGAGGCCGCGGGTGCCGGCCCCTGCGCCGACACGACAACGCCGACCGACCAGAGCGCGGCGCCCGCGAGCCACCGCCGAACCCCAAGGCGGACCTGCCGCCCAGCCACGAACCCGACCATGTGCCGACCTCCGTCGCATTGCGGTCCCGCGGGTGTGCGGGATCGCGTGGGAGCGCATTCTCGCTCCACGTTCGTGCCGGCGCGACGTTCACTCGGCGTCCCGTGCGCGCGCATCGCGCGCCGCGACGCGATCGATCTGGCGGATCACCTGCTCCAGCCGCGTCGCCTGCTCGAGCAGCTTGACGCTCGGGTCCTCCTCGTCGCCGACACCGACCTTGGAGGCGATGCGGTCGAGCAGCTTGAGCATCTTGGTGTTCTCCTGCTCGGTCAGCAGATTGATCTGCAGATCGAGCTGGGCGCGCCGCTCGCTCATGCGCGCACCGACGTTCTGGCTCATCAGGATGAAGCCGCCGAGAAAGATCGCCTCCAGCGAGACGATCAGCGTCAGGAAGGTGAACGGGTACGGATCGAAGTGCGGCGTCGGCAGCACGGTGTTCAGCACGATCCACGCCGCGAACCATCC
>Ga0070706_100004772_pt1 | contig 12993 bp, 10 predicted proteins | sample KBSK5501metaG_FD_65476 | JGI IMG/M metagenome (GOLD analysis project Ga0070706, IMG submission 65476) | Corn, switchgrass and miscanthus rhizosphere microbial communities from Kellogg Biological Station, Michigan, USA - KBS K5-50-1 metaG | ecosystem: Host-associated > Plants > Roots >...
GCCGGGGCGCAGGGGGCGGGCGGGCGCTTCAGAGCAGGGCGGGGCGCTGCCAGGGGGCGCCCAGGACGTGCTGGGCGAGGAAGGCGAAGACGGTCTCGTACCAGATCCGGGCGTTGCCGGGGCTGAGGATCCAGTGGTTCTCGTCGGGGAAGTAGAGGAACTTGGCCTCGGCCCCGTGCCGGGACAGGTCCCACCACAGCCGCAGCGCCTCGCCGACCGGCACGCGGTAGTCCTTGTTCCCGTGGATGACCAGCATCGGGGTTCGGATCTGGCCGATGTGCCTGTGCGGCGAGTTCGCCTCGTACATCTCCGGGCTGGTCAGCGGGTCGCCGAAGTGCGGCCGCCAGAACATCGGGTGGTCGGTGGTGCCGAACATCTGGTCCAGCGTCCACAGCCCGGCGTGGCTGACGATCGCCCGGAAGCGGTCGGTGTGGCCGGCCATCCAGTTGGCCATGTAGCCGCCGTAGGAGCCGCCCATCATGGCGACCCGGTCCGCGTCGATGTCGGGCCGCGCGGCCGCGGCCTCGGTGACGGCCATGATGTCGGCGTACGGCCGGGCGCCCCACGCGCGGTGCGCGCGGGCGATGAACTCCAGGCCGTATCCGGTGGACAGCGCCGGGTCCGGCAGCAGCACCGCGTAGCCGCGTGCGGCCATCAGCCACGGGTTCCACCGCCACGACCAGGTGTTCCAGCTGCTCATCGGCCCGCCGTGCACCCAGAGCAGCAGCGGCGCGGGCTGGTCAGGCGAGGCCGCCTCCGGCAGCGCCAGCCACGCCCTGACCGGCTGGCCGTCATCGGCGGTGGCCTGGACCTCTGCCAGCCGCCCCGGCACCGTGACCGGGACGCCCGGGCAGGCCAGCACGGCCGGCTCGGCCCCGGTGGCTGAAGGGCTGAGGTCGATCCGGACCGGGGCGGGCGGTGAGTCCACCGCAGACCGCAGCGCGTACAGGTACCCGCCGTCCGGGGCCGGGTTCAGGTCGGTGTACGCGCCGTCGTCGCCGGTCACCCGGGTGACCTCGCCGGTTTCCGTGTCCACGCGGAACACCGGCCGCCTGCCGCCGTCGTCGGCGGCGAAGTACAGCGCGCGGGAATCGGGTGACCAGGCGGGCTCCTCCGGCCACCGGTCCAGGCTTGGCAGCAGGTCGCGGCCGGACTCGCCGGACGGCCCCGAGCCGTCGACGTCGAGCATGACCAGGGTGATGTCCGGCGGCCGCGCGCCGGTGATGTGCCGTTCCCGCAGGCACGCGATGAACCGCCCGTCGGGCGAGACGCGCGGGCCGGAGAAGTCGAACTCGGGCAGGCTGAGCAGCACCCGGCGCTTGCCGGTGGCCACGTCGATCATGACCAGCTCGCAGTGCGACTCGCCCGCGGGATACCACTGCCACCAGCCGGACACCACCGAGGTGCCGTCCGGGGTCAGCGCGAACGATTCCCCGTCGAGCGCCCGCCCCGGCTCGGGCGTGAGGTCGCGCAGCCGGGCAGGTTCCGCCGCCCGTTCGGCCCCATCCTGGGCGGTGTCGTCGGCCACCTGGGGCTCCTTGTCCGGGCCGGCCCACCCGATCTCGGTCTCCGTCACCTGGTCCGGGTCGAGGGCGAACAGCCGCGGCTGGTCAGGGCCCAGGTCGTGGTCCCAGAACCGGACCGGCGAGGACTCGTGCAAGATGGCCGTGATCCCGGCGTCCTTGCGCTCCTGGCGCAACTGCGCGTCGTCGCCGTCGCTCGCGGCGGGCAGCACCGGCGAGCCGACCACGATGCCGCCGGCGTCCGCGGCCACCTCGGCGGCGGTGACGCCGCCGGGCAGCGCGGCCACCACCCGGGGCTCGCCGCCGGCCGCGGGCAGCAGCCACAGCGCGGCGACCTCGCCGGAATCGCCGTCCGGGCCGGTCTTCTTCCCGCCGGGGTCGGGCCGCCGGGAGACGAAAAGCAGCGACCCGTCCGGCAGGAAGCGCGGGTGGCCCTCGCCCTCGGCGGACCGGGTCAGCCGCCGCGGCGGGCCGCCTTGCGTGTCGATCCGCCAGATGCTGGTCAGGTACTTCTTCTTGTCCGCGCTCAGCGTCTGCACGGCGGCCGCCAGCCAGGTGCCGTCCGGGGCCAGCCGCAGCGCGCCGACCCGCGGCAGGGCCACGAAGTCGCCGAGGTCATGGAACGGAGAGGTACCAGCGCTCACATCAACTCCCGCATAATGTCGATAAGCCGCAATTCGGGTCATACCCTCACCGGGCACGGGCACCCCTGGCCGCGAGGGCAGGCCTCCGTCACCAAGGGACGTCACCCGGCGCGCGTCAGCGGGCCTCGGTGATCATGGCGGCGCCGACCGTGGCGTTGGCGGCCTCGTCGATCAGGATGAGGCCGCCGGTGGTGCGGTTCCTGGCGTACGGGTCGCAGAAGATGGGCTGGGTGAGGCGGAGCCTGACCCGACCGACCTCGTTCAGCCCCAGCTGGGCGGCGGACTCGTCGCGGTGCAGCGTGTTGACGTCGATCCGGTAGTGCAGGTCGGTGACGATCGCCTTCACCGTGCGCGAGGTGTGCTTGACGATCAGCCGGCTGCGCCGCGTCAGCACCTGATCCGACGACATCCAGCAGAGCATCGCCTCGATGTCCTGGGCAACGGCCGGCCGGTTGTTCGGGCGGCAGATCATGTCCCCGCGGGAGATGTCCACGTCGTCGTCGAGCAGCAGTGTCACGGACATCGGCGCGAACGCCTCGGCGATCTCGGTGCCGGCCGCCTCGATCCGCCGCACCCGGGCCGGCAGGCCCGACGGCAGGTGCAGCACCTCGTCGCCCGGCTTGAGCACGCCGCCGGCCACCTGGCCGGCGTAGCCGCGGTAGTCGTGCAGGGCGGCGTCGGTGGCGGCGTGCGGCCGGATGACGTACTGCACGGGGAACCGCACGTCGATCAGGTTGCGGTCCGAGGCGATGTGCACGTGCTCCAGGTGGTGCAGCAGCGAGGGCCCGTCGTACCAGGGCATGTTGGCCGACCGGTCCACCACGTTGTCGCCGTGCAGCGCGGAGACCGGGATGAAGGTCAGGTCGCCGATGTCCAGCCGCGCCGCGAACGCGGAGAAGTCGGCGCAGATCCGCTCGAACACCTCGGCGCTGTAGTCCACCAGGTCCATCTTGTTCACCGCGAGCACCATGTGCGGCACCCGCAGCAGCGTGGTGAGGAACGCGTGCCGCCGCGACTGCTCGGTCAGGCCGTTGCGGGCGTCGACCAGGACCACGGCCAGGTCGGCGGTGGACGCGCCGGTCACCATGTTGCGCGTGTACTGGATGTGGCCGGGGGTGTCGGCGATGATGAACTTGCGCCGGGGGGTGGCGAAGTACCGGTAGGCGACGTCGATGGTGATGCCCTGCTCGCGCTCGGCCCGCAGCCCGTCGGTGAGCAGCGCCAGGTTGGTGTAGTCCTCGCCGCGGTCCCGGCTGGTCCGCTCGACCGCTTCCAGCTGGTCGGCGAAGATCGCCTTGGAGTCGTAGAGCAGCCGCCCGATCAGCGTCGACTTGCCGTCGTCGACCGACCCGGCCGTCGCGAACCGCAGTATGTCCATCCGGGGGGTTCGGGGGGTCGTCCCCCCGGGGCTAACAGAGTCCATCAGAAGTACCCCTCGCGCTTGCGGTCTTCCATCGCCGCCTCGCTGGTCCGGTCGTCGGCCCGGGTCTGGCCGCGCTCGGTGATCCGGGTCGCGGCCACCTCAGCGATCACCTCGGCGACCGTGGCGGCCGGCGAGGAGACGGCCCCGGTGCAGGTCATGTCGCCGACCGTGCGGTACCGCACGGTCGAGGTGAACACCGGCTCGTCCTCGCCCCGCGTCACGTAGGGGTTCTCGGCCAGCAGCAGCCCGTCCCGCTCGAACACCGGCCGCTCGTGCGCGAAGTAGATGGACGGGATGTCCAGCTCTTCCCGCTCGATGTAGGCCCAGACGTCGAGTTCGGTCCAGTTGGACAGCGGGAACACGCGGATGTGCTCGCCGCGCCGGATCCGGGTGTTGTACACGTTCCACAGCTCGGGCCGCTGGTTCTTGGGGTCCCACTGACCGAACTCGTCGCGGAACGAGAACACCCGCTCCTTGGCCCGGGCCTTCTCCTCGTCCCGCCGCGCGCCGCCGAACAGCGCGTCGAACCTGTGCTCCTCGATCGCGTCCAGCAGGGTCACCGTCTGCAGCCGGTTCCGGCTGGCGTGCCTGCCGGTCTCCTCGGTCACCCGGCCCGCGTCGATGGACTCCTGCACCGAGGCGACGATGAGGCGGACCTGGAGTTCGGCCACCCGCCGGTCGCGGAACTCGAGCACCTCGGGGAAGTTGTGCCCGGTGTCCACGTGCATCACCGGGAACGGGATGCGGGCCGGCCAGAACGCCTTCTCGGCCAGCGCCAGCATCACGATCGAGTCCTTGCCGCCGGAGAACAGCAGGGCCGGGCGCTCGAACTCGGCGGCGACCTCGCGCATCACGTGGACGGCCTCGGCCTCGAGCACGCCGAGCTGGGACATCTGGTAATCAGGGCGCATGGGTGACTTCCCGGATCGCTTGCAACAGGGGGAGGGCCAGGCCGGGCCGACACACCAGGATATCCGGCATCAGCAGGTCGGGCTGGTTGTACGCGAGCGGGGACCCGTCGATGCGGGACGCGTGGAACCCGGCCGCCCGCGCCACCGCCACGGGCGCGGCGGTGTCCCACTCGTAGAACCCGCCGCCGTGCACGTACGCGTCAGCGTCGCCACCGATCACCGCCGCCACCTTAGCTCCCGCCGACCCCAGAGGAACCAGTTCAGCATCAATAAGATCGGAAATATTCCGAACGAACGAGGGTGGCCTGCTCCGGCTCACCACGATGCGGATGCGGCCGGACGCTCCCGCGTCAGCGGGCCGGGGCGGCGGCTCGAGCGTGGACAGGACCTTGTCCTGGGCCGGGAGCGCGACCGCGCCAGCGGTCAGATCGGCGGCGCTCCGCTCCCACAGGGCCACGTGGACGGCCCAGTCGGTTCGGCCCGGCTCGCCGAACTCCCTGGTGCCGTCGAGCGGGTCGACGATCCACACCCGCCCGGCGGACAGCCGCGCCGGGTGGTCCGCGCCCTCCTCGGAGAGCACGACGTCGCCGGGGCGCCGGGCGGCCAGTTCGGCGGTGAGGAACTCGTGCGAGAGCCGGTCGCCCGCCTTGCGCAGCAGGCCGGGATCCCCGCCGCCAGCCCGCAGCCCGGTCAGCCGCCGGCCCGCCTGTTCGGCCAGGTCGCGGGCGAGCGCGTGGTCGTCTGTCATGCCGGCGGGCCCTTCTCGGCTAGTCCGTGTGGTAGGCGTTCTGCGCGGCGTCCAGGCCTTCTTTGATCAGCGCCTCGGTAGCGTCGGCGCAGCGGTCGAGGAAGAACGGCAGGTCCTTGCGCTCGGCAACGGTGAAGTCGCGCAGCACGTAGACGGCGGGATCCATCCGGCCCGGCGGCCTGCCGATGCCGAACCTGACCCGGTAGTAGTCGGGCGTGCCGAGGGCCTGCGTGATCGAGCGGAGCCCGTTGTGGCCGTTGTCGCCGCCGCCGAGCTTGAGCCGCACCGCCCCGAACGGGATGTCGAGCTCGTCGTGGACGACCACGAGCCGCTCCGGCGGGATCTTGTAGAACGCGGCCAGCGCCGCGACCGGCCGGCCGGACAGGTTCATGTAGGAACGCGGCCGGGCCAGCGTGACGGGCACCTCGGCCAGCCGCCCCTCGGCGACATCGTTGCCCGACCTGTGCGCCTTGAAGCGCACCCCGGCCCGCTCGGCGAGCAGGGCGGTCACCATGTGCCCTGCGTTGTGCCGGTTGCCCGCGTACTCCGGCCCCGGGTTGCCGAGGCCGGCGACGATCCAGCGTTCGGCGGTCAGCCGGCCTGCTCCCCGCCGCTGCCTGCCGAGGTCTCGGCCAGCGCCGCCGGCACCTCAGGCGCGCCCTCGGCGGCTTCGGCCTCGGGCTCCTCCGCCCCCTGCTGCGCGATGACGTGCAGGACCAGCGTGTCCGGATCGACCTGCAGGGTGACGCCGGCCGGCAGCTTCAGGTCGCCGGCGTGCACCGCCTGGCCGACCTCCATGCCCTCGACGTCGACGTCGATGCCCCGCGGGATGTTGGTCGCCTCGGCCTCCACCGGGATCTGCACCAGCTGCTGGTCCACCATCCCGTCGCCCGGGGCGATGTCGCCCGACACCCGGATCGGCACGTCGACGGTGACCTTCTCGCCGCGCCGGACCAGGATCAGGTCCACGTGCTCGATGAAGCCCTTGACCGGATTGCGCTGCACCGCCTTGGGCAGCGCGATCTCGCTGCCGTTCGTGAGCCCTTCCAGGCGCAGCAGCGCGTTCGGCGTCTTCAGCGCGAGCATCAGGTCATGCGCGGGCAGGGTGAGGTGACGGGTCTCGGTGCCGTGCCCGTACAACACGGCGGGCACCCGGCCCTCGCGGCGGCTGCGACGTGCGGCGCCCTTGCCGAACTCGTCACGAGCCTTGGCGGCGATCTTGACCTCGGGCACGGTGCTCTCTCCTCACCTCAACATAGGATGCGCGTGGAGAAGTGTAGCCGAGAACGCGAGCGGGTGCGGACGCGGCGCAGCCGCGCCCGCACCCGCCGGGGCCTACAGTGCCAGTCAGCTGGGCCGGTCAGCCGGGCCGGTCAGCCCTGCGGCATTCCCTCGGGCTTGGCGCCCTCGTCGTCCTCGTCGTCTTCTTCGTCGTCGTCGTAATCTTCGTCGTCTTCGTCGTCTTCGTCGTCTTCGTCGTCCTCGTCGTCCTCGGGCTCGCTCTCGCTGGCGTTCAGCTTGAAGAGCTCGTCAAGTTCGTCGCTGCCTGCGAGTTCCTCGGCAACGCCCAGATTCCCCATGATGGTCCTCTCGCTTTTCCTGGCTCCCGGAGTAAGAAGGATGAATACGGGGGGAGACGCGAGCATCGTAGCGGCCCCGGGACCGCCCTTACCGGAATCTCAGGAAATGCCGGAAGCCTCCTGTTCGGCGACGACTTCCGCCGCCTCGGCGCGGTCGCCGAGCTCGGTGAAGATGGCCGCCGCCCGGGCCCACGACCCGCGCGCCTGCGCCGCCAGGCCCGCGCGGCTCTCGGCGGTGCCGAGGGATTTCAGCGTCGCTGCCTGCCTGCGCCGGTTCCCGGTGGCCTGGTGGCTGGCCAGCGCCTGCCGCAGGCAGTCCAGGGCGTCCGCGTCCCGCCGCAACGACAGGTAGCACCGGCCCAGGATGTGCAGGGCGTAGCCCGCGCCGTCCAGGTAGTCGATCTCGGCGAAGGTGCGGCGGGCCTGCAGCAGGTAGTCGATGGCCTCGCCGGCCCGGTCCAGGTCGAGCAGCGTCCAGCCCATGTTGACCAGGGAAACGCCCTGCCCGTACCGGTTACCTACCTCGCGGTTCAGCCCCAGGGCGCGCCGGTACAGCTCGAGGGCCTCGGTCGTCCGCCCCAGCCACTGGTAGGCGTCGGCGAGGTTGTTCGCCGCCTGCCCCTCTCCCCACCGGTCGCCGATGTCGCGCCGGATCTCGAGCGACCGCTCGAGATGGCCGATGCCCTCGGGATGGAAGGTCGCGCCCAGGGCGTTACCGAGGTTGTTCAGCACCCACGCCTCGCCCTGGCGGTTGCCCGCCTGGCGGGCGCTGTCCAGCGCGATGCGGTGGGTGGCGATGCAGTCCGCCCAGTTGCCGAGGCTGTTGAAGATCAGGTACAGCGGAGCGGGCAGCCGCCAGGCGACCTCGTGCAGGCCGGCCTCGGACGCCTGGCGGGTGGCCGCGACCAGGTTGGCGCTCTCGCTGTCGTACCAGGCGAGGGCCGCCTCGGCGGTGGCGAAGCCGAGCGGCGGGACATCATCGGCGTCGGCGGCGTCCAGCGGCACGCTGTAGCCCTCCGGCGGCGCCACGGCCGAGGCCGCGGCGTCGGCGGTGCGCACGTACCAGCCGAGCAGGCGGCTCACCGCGGCGGCCCGGTCGCCGGCCGACAGGTCGGCCGCGGCCCGTTCTGAGGCGTACACCCGGAGCAGGTCGTGGAACCGGTACCGGTCGGGGGCGGTGGATTCGAGCAGGTGGGTGTCGACCAGGATCTCCAGGACGTCCTCGGCTGAGTACTGCGGGATGCCGAACAGCGCCGCCGCGGCGGCGGCGGAGATCGAGGGCCCGTGCCACAGGCCGAGCAGGCAGAACGCGCGGGCGGGGTCGATGCCCTGCTTGTCGGTGCTGGCGGGCAGGCTGGCGAAGCTCACCTGGAAGCTGGCCCGGACCGCGAGGTCTCCCGCCCTCATTTCGTCCAGCCGGCGGTGCTCGTCGCGGAGCCGGTCCGCCATCGTCCCGATGGTCCAGCCGCTGCGGGTGGCCAGCCGCGCCGCGCAGATCCTGATGGCCAGCGGCAGCCCGGCGCAGGCCTCGAGCAGCTCGGCCGCGGCCTCGGGCTCGGCCGCGGCCCGTTCCTCCCCCACCACCTTGACGAACAGCGCCAGCGCCTCGTCGTCGGTGAGCACGTTGAGGTCGACCAGCCGGGTGCTGGCCAGGTCGGGCATCCGGCTCCGCGTGGTGACCAGCACCGCGGACGACGCGCTGCCCGGCAGCAGCGGCCTGACCTGGGCCGCCTCGCGCGCGTTGTCCAGCACCACCAGCACCCGCTGCGCGGCCAGCGCGGTCCGGTACCTGGCGGCGCGCTCGTCCTCGTCCAGCGGGATGTCCCGGCCGTCCACGCCGAGGTCGCGCAGGAACCTGGCCAGCACGTCTCCGGCCGGGAGCGGGTTCGGGGTCGCGCCGAGCAGGTCGACGTACAGCTGGCCGTCGGGGAACTTGCGCCGGACCCGGTGGGCCGCGTGCACCGCCAGGGAGGTCTTGCCGAGGCCGCCGGCGCCGGCCACCACGGCGATCCGGACCGCGCCTGGTTCGCTGCGCGCGCCCGCCCCGGACAGCAGGTCGCTCAGGCGCTTGACCTGCTCGTCGCGGCCGGTGAAGTCGGCGACGTCGGCGGGCAGCTGGGCCGGGGCCGGGCCGGAGCGCCCGGCGGCCCTGGTGCCCCGGCCCGCCCGGGCCGGGGGCCGCGGCGGGCCGGGCTCGGGCTCCCGTTTCCCCGGGCGCGCGGTGACCGTGCCCGCCGAGATGGTGCCGGCCGGGGTCTCGATGTCCCTGGCGAGAAGTTCGGCGTGGAACTGGCGCAGCTCGGCGCCGGGGTCGACGCCCAGCTGGTCGGAGATGACCTCCCTGGCCCGGCCGTAGACCTCCAGGGCCTCGGCGTGCCGGCCCGCGCCGTCCAGCGCCTGCATCAGCAGCAGCCACAGGCCCTCGCGCAGCGGATGGTCGGCCAGCAGCCTGCGTATCTCGGCGACGGCCTCGGCGTGCCCGCCGCAGGCGAGCTCCGCCGTGATCCGCAGTTCGAGGGCGCCAAGGCGGAGTTCGGCGAGCCGTTCGGCCTCCGCCTCGACCCGCGGCGTCGGCGGCACGTCGGCCAGCGGCCGGCCGTGCCACAGGGCCAGCGCCTCGGTGAGCCGGCCGGCCGCGCCCTGCGGATCCCCGGCGTCGAAGGCCCGCCTGCCGTCGCGCACCATGGCCTCGAACAGCAGCGCGTCGGTGTCCTCGGCCCTCACCCGGAGCAGGTAGCCCGGGGCGCGGGTGACCAGCAGGCTGCTGTCGGCATCCCCCATGAGCCGCCGCAGCCGCAACACGTAGATGCTGACCAGGTTGGCCGCGCGGGCCGGCGGGACGTCCCCCCAGACCTCGTTGATCAGCGCGTCGGCCGAGACGACCTGCCCCGCGTCGACCAGCAGGGCCGCCAGGACGGAACGCCATTTCGGGGCGCCGATCCCCCGCCACTCCTCGCCGACCCGGACCTCAAGCGGCCCGAGTAGCCGGAACCTCATCATTACCCGGGATCACTCGCCTCCGGCCACAGGGAATCGGCCCTCAGGGATTTCACTTAACCACGACTCAATCGGCGCGTAAACCACCGGCACCACGATTATCGCGTCGGCAACGGAGCCCATGGCGAGCAAGTCGCGCCGGACGGCAACGGGGGCGCCGTCCGACCGGCGCCCTGAACGCCCGCTCGCCTAGCGGGGTGGGCGCGGCGGGAAGCGGTCCTGGCCCCTGGCGGGGAGGGGGAGGGGCCGGCCTTGTGGCCAGGACCGCCCGGAGCCGCTCGCGCCTGCGGGGGGTGCCAGGGGGGTCGCCCCCCCGTGGGCAGCATGGCCGTCGTCCTCGCGCCTCTGGCGGGGGCGGGGACGACGGTCTCCGGCGGCCCAGTCTCCGGCGGCAGGGAGCCTGGCCATCGCGCGATCTCAGCTCTGGCCGTCGAACAGGCTGGTGACCGAGCCGTCGCTGAATACCTCGCTGATCGCCCGGGCCAGCAGCGGCGCGATCGACAGCACGGTGAGCTTGTCGAACCGCTTTTCCTGCGGCACCGGCAGCGTGTTGGTGATGATGATCTCGCTGATCCTGGAGTTCTTGAGGATGTCCACCGCCGCGCCGGAGAGCACCCCGTGGGTGGCCGTGGCGATGACCCGGTCCGCGCCCTGCTCGAACAGGGCCTCGGCGGCCTTGGCGATGGTCGCGCCGGTGTCGATCATGTCGTCCACCAGGATGCAGGTGCGGCCGGCCACCTGCCCGACCACCTCGAACATCCTGACCTGGTTGGCCATGTCGGGATCGCGCCGCTTGTGGATGATGGCCAGCGGGCAGCCGAGCCGGTCGGTCCACCGCTCGCAGACCCGGACCCGGCCGGCGTCGGGCGCGACCACCGTCACCTGGCTGACGTCGAGCTTCTTCTCGATGTAGCTGGCCAGGATGGGCAGCGCGAACAGGTGGTCCACCGGCCCGTCGAAGAAGCCCTGGATCTGGGCGGTGTGCAGGTCGACCGCCATCAGCCGGTCGGCGCCCGCGGTGGCGAACAGGTCGGCCATGAGCCGCGCCGAGATCGGCTCGCGGCCCCGGTTCTTCTTGTCCTGCCGCGCGTAGCCGAAGAACGGCGTCACCACCGTGATGCGCCTGGCCGAGGCCCGCTTGAGGGCGTCGACCATGATCAGCTGCTCCATGATCCACTCGTTGATGGGCGAGGTGTGGCTCTGCAGCGCGAAGACATCACAGCCGCGGACGGAATCGAGGAAGCGGACGAAGATCTCGCCGTTGGCGAAGTCGAACAGCTTGGTCGGCGTGGGCTTGATGCCCAGGCAGGCGGCCACCTCCTCCGCCAGCTCCGGATAGGCCCGCCCCGAGACGAGCAGCATCTTCTTCGCGCCGGACGGCATGATGTCGCTCACCTGGCCGGTTTCTCCTGGTCCTCGGCTTGGCGGGCGCGGGCGGCGGCCTCGGCGGCCGGCGAGCCAGGCCGCCGCCGCTCGACCCAGCCTTCGGAGTTATGCTGCTTGGCGCGGGCGACGGCGAGCGCCCCCGGCGGAACGTCCTCGGTGATCACCGAGCCGGCGGCGGTGTAGGCGCCGTCCCCGATCTGCACCGGGGCGACCAGCATGGTGTCGGCGCCGATCTTCACGTGGTCGCCGACGGCCGACCGGTGCTTCGCGACCCCGTCGTAGTTCACGAAGATCGTGGCCGCGCCGATGTTGGAATGCGCGCCGATGTCCGCGTCGCCCACGTAGGACAGGTGCGGCACCTTGGCCCCCTCGCCGACCGTCGCGTTCTTCAGCTCGACGTGGGTCCCGACGTGCGCGCCCGGGCCGATCCTGGTGCCCGGCCGCAGCCGGGCGTACGGGCCGACGTCGGCGCCCGGGCCGATCTCGGCCGACTCGCAGACGGCGTAGAGCACGGTCGCGTCCTGCGCCACCGATGTGTCCCTGAGCAGGCAGTCCGGGCCGATCCTGGCGCCCGAGCCGACGGTCGTGCGCCCTTGCAGGTGGGTGCCGGGCAGGATCTCCACGTCCTGGGCCAGGGTGACGTCGACGTCGATCCAGGTCGCGGCCGGGTCCACGACGGTGACCCCGGCCCGCATCCACGCCTCGAGCAGCCGGGCGTTGCAGGCGCGGCGCACCTGGGCGAGCTGAACCCGGTCGTTCACGCCCTGGATCTCGGCCGGGTCCGTGGCCAGGACCGTCCCGGCCTGGTGGCCGTCGCCGCGCAGGATCGCCACGACGTCGGTGAGGTACTCCTGGCCCTGCGCGTTGCTGGTGGCGACGCGCTTGACCGCGTCGGCCAGCAGGGCGCCGTCAAAGGCGTAGCAGCCGGAATTGATCTCGTCGATCGTCCGCTGCGCCGCGGTGGCGTCGGCCTCCTCGACGATCTCCGCCAGCGAGCCGCCGTCGTCCCTGATGATGCGCCCGTACCCGGCCGGGTCGGGCACCCGCGCGGTGAGCACGGTCACCGCGTTGCCCGCAGCGGCGTGCTCGCGGACGAGCGCGGCCAGCGTCGCGGCCCGGAGCAGCGGCATGTCGCCGTAGGTCACCACCACGGTGCCGGGCATGATGCCGAGCGCCTCGGCCACCATGCGGACGGCGTGGCCGGTCCCGGCCAGCCGGTCCTGCACCACCACGGACACGCCGGGCGCGTGCCGGGCGGCCTCGGCGCTGACCTCCTCGCGGCCGTGGCCGGCCACGACGACGAGCCGCTCCGGGCCGAGTTCGCTCGCCGCCGCGAGCGCGTGCCCGAGCATGCTGCGACCGCACAGGGCATGCAGCACCTTCGGGATCTGCGATTTCATCCGAGTGCCCTCGCCGGCGGCAAGGACGATGACAGCGACCGGGCGAGATTCGCTCACGCGACAAAGTCTCCTCGGGTAGCGCGCCAGCATCTGCGGTTTCCTGGGCTTTCTGGGGCATCGACCCGTCCAACCCGCCGAGCCGGCGGTCTTCAGGATGCATCGGGTTCCGGATGCGACGGCGCTTGTGTTTACCCGCCCCTCATCCGCAGGATACCGTCCAGTCGCCTTGACATCCTCCTCGCCCGGAAAGACGGGGGATTCCCTTCCCCGGCCACTGCGGCCAGCTCGGCGCCGAGCGGCTCGGGCCCGCCGCCGGGCGGCCCGGCGTCGGGCGGGTTGCGGCGGCCGGTGAGCAGACAGGCGACCGCGGCGATCACGCTG
>Ga0070706_100004774_pt1 | contig 12991 bp, 9 predicted proteins | sample KBSK5501metaG_FD_65476 | JGI IMG/M metagenome (GOLD analysis project Ga0070706, IMG submission 65476) | Corn, switchgrass and miscanthus rhizosphere microbial communities from Kellogg Biological Station, Michigan, USA - KBS K5-50-1 metaG | ecosystem: Host-associated > Plants > Roots >...
TTCGGAAAGCCGACGCTTCTGACTTCGCGGATGCGATTGCCTTCGATCACGATATCGACCGGCCCCATCGGCGGCGCGCCGGTGCCGTCGACCACGGTCGCGCCGCGGATGATCAATCGTTGAAACGGACCTTCCCCCTCGCCCGGACGGCGGTCGGGCGCATACGGAACTGTCTGCGCGAACGCTGTAGCGGCAAACAGGACAACCGCGAATACGCTCTTCATTTATGCGAGGATATCAGTGCCGGGTGCCGGGCGCCGGGGCCGATCATCAACTCCGCACTCGGCACTTTTTTCATGGACATCCGTGTCAAGAGCTGGATCGAGCTGCAGGAGGCGGTGTTCGCGGAATCATTCCGCGAGAGAATTCAGCGCTTCCGATCGCCTTTCGTGTTTCGCGGCGTTCCGCGCGTCACGCATACGCTCGACACCAGCCTGCAGACCGGCGGATTCGTGGCGCACGAGAAGCACCTGCTGACCAGCTTTCGAAAATACGCGGTCGAGAGGGCGGTGCACGGCGACTGGGTCTGGAACTGGCTCTCGCTCGCGAAGCATCACGGACTGCCGACACGCCTTCTGGACTGGTCGTATTCACCGCACGTCGCGATGCATTTCGCAACTTTCAATCTGAGCGAGTTCGATCATGACGGCGCGATCTGGTGCGTCGACTATCAGAAGACGAACGAGCTTCTCCCGCCGCCGCTGCGCGAGATCCTCAAGATCGAGAATGCCAACATTTTCACGACTGAGATGCTCAACCGCGTCGCCACATCTCTTGATGATTTCGATTCCCTGGGCGGCGACTTCGTCGTCTTCTTCGAGCCGCCATCGCTCGACGAGCGGATCGTCAATCAGTTCGCGCTCTTTTCGCTGCCGTCCAGCCCGAGAATGTCCCTCGAGGAGCTGCTGAAACGGCGTGAGAGCGTCTCACGCCGCATCATCATCCCCGCAGAGCTGAAGTGGGAAGTGCGCGACAAGCTCGATCAGGCCAACATCACGGAGCGCGTTCTCTTCCCCGGCCTGGACGGCCTATCGCAGTGGTTGAAACGCTATTTCACGACGAGGAAATGACATGACGCATTTGCTGCTGGCTACGCTGCTCGTCCTCAACAAAGCGGACTCGAATCTGACGTTCGTCGATCCGGCTTCGCTGCAGGTTCTCGTGAAAATTCCGACCGGCAACGCGCCGCACGAGGTGGCAGTCTCGACCGACGGCCGGATCGCGCCGGTGGCCAATTACGGCACCGGACCGGAGCCGGGCAGCACTATATCAATCATTGATATAGCCGGCCGCAAGGAGATGAAGCGCCTCTCCCTTCCGCTCCTGCGTCCACACGGGACGTTCGCGATCGGATCGCACATCTACTTCACGGCCGAAGGCAGCCGCGTCGTGGCGCGCTATGACATCGCGAGCGGCGCGCTCGACTGGATCTCGGGCACCGGCGCAAATGTCACGCACATGGTGGTCGTCACGCCGGACGAAAAGAAGATCTACACCGCCAACATCGGATCCGACTCGGTCAGCGTGCTCGATCTCACCAACGCGCCGCGCGCGGTGGCGCTCAAGCACATTGCCGTCGGCAAAGGGCCTGAAGGGATCGACCTGTCGCCGGACGCGAAGCAGATCTGGGTTTCGCATCGCGGCGACGGCGCGCTCTCGATCATCGACACTTCGACCGACACCGTCACGCAAACCGTGACGACCGGAACGAAGATGGCCAATCGCGTCAAGTTCACGCTCGATGGAAAGCGCGTGCTGGTTTCCGACCCGCCTTCCAATGCCGTTCTGGTGCTCGATGCCGCCTCACATCAGGTGGTGAAGAAGATTGACACTGAAGCAGGACCGTCCGGGATTCTCATCGCGCCGGACGGCAAGCGCGCATTCATCGCGTGCAGCAACGCCGGGAAAGTGCAGGTGCTCGATCTCGGCTTGCTCGTCATCACGGGCTCGGTGGCGACTGGAAACCAGCCGGACGGGATGGCTTGGGCTAGTGTAGTCACGAAGTAGTATGACTCTCGCCAGCGGATCGCGGCTCGGTCCCTATGAAATCGTTGCGCCGATCGGCGCCGGCGGCATGGGGGAGGTCTATCGCGCCCGCGACACGCGCCTCGATCGAACGGTCGCGATCAAAGTCCTCCCCGCAGAATTATCCGAGGACGCGCACCGGCGCGTGCGGTTCGAGCGCGAGGCGCGAGCCATCTCCGCGCTCTCGCATCCGCACATCTGCACGCTCCACGATGTCGGCCGCGAGAACGGCGTCGATTACCTGGTGATGGAGTATCTCGAAGGCGAGACTCTCGCCGAGCGATTGCGCAAAGGCCCGCTGCCGCTCGCTCAGGTTCTGCGGTTCGGCATCCAGATGGCCGATGCGCTGGAAAAAGCCCATCGCAACGGGATCATCCATCGCGATCTCAAGCCGTCCAACATCATGGTGACGAAGTCGGGAGTTAAGCTGCTGGACTTCGGGCTCGCGAAATCGACCGCCGGTCAATCGATCTGGGACGTCGCCAAATCGAGTGTCTCGCAGCAGCCCACCGCCCAACGGCCAATCACGGCCGAGGGGGCTCTTGTCGGAACGCTGGAATACATGGCGCCCGAACAGCTTCAGGGCGGTGAACCCGATGCCCGCACCGATATCTTCGCCCTCGGCAACGTGCTCTACCGCATGGCGACCGGCAGGAAGCCATTCGAAGGAACCAGCGACGCCAGCCTCATCGCCGCCATCCTCGAGCGCGAGCCGCCCCCGATCTCCTCGTATCAGCCGCTCACGCCGCCGTCGCTCGATCGCGTGGTGAAGTCCTGTCTCGCCAAGTCTCCCCGATGATCGCATCCAGACCGCGCACGACGTCGGGCTTCAACTGAGCTGGATCAGCGAAGGCATATCGGATCCTTCACGTGCCATGGTGGTCGCGGCGCCGCGAAGGTCGTGGCGCTGGCTGGTGTGGTCCGCCGCCGCGCTGGCGCTGGTGATTGCCACCGCACTGGTGGTGTTGAAAATGAAGCCGCGCGCTGTCGTTCGGAACGTCCGGCATCTCACGATCACGCTGCCGGCCGCATCACCGGTGGGACCGCTGACCGGTCTTGAAGCTCTTGCAGTTTCTCCCGATGGAAAACGATTGGTCTACTTGTCGGGATCGAAACTTTACCTGCGGGACCTCGAAAAACAGACCGCCGAGCCGCTGGCAGGAACGGAGGGGGCCGAGGTTCCTTTCTTCTCTCCTGACGGCCGCTGGATCGGATTCAGCACCACCGCCAACGTGATGAAGAAAGTGTCCCTTGAGGGAGGCGCTCCCGTCACAATCTGCCCTGCTCAGCGAATCCGTGGCGTGACTTGGGGTCCTGACGACACCATCATCTTCGGCGGTCCAGGCTCGCCTTTGAAACGCGTGTCCGCATCCGGCGGAACACCGGAAGTCGTGTTCAAGACGACGCAGAATGTTCGATGGCCGGTCTTCCTGCCTGGCGGCAAGAATCTTCTCTACACGTCGGCGCCGGACTTCAAAGGGAACTATGAACAGGCTGAAATTGTCGTTCGGTCGCTCGAGACCGGACAGTCCCACACGGTCGTAAAGGGCGGCGTCTATCCGCGCTATGCCGCCGGCCATCTGTTGTACTTCAACTCTGGAACTCTTTTCGCGGCGCCGTTCGATTTGCGAACTTTGCGCACGACGGGCACTCCAAAGCCGATTCTTGAAAGTGTGGAGAGGTTTCCTCAGGCCGGTCTGGCGTTTTACGATGTTTCCACCGACGGAACGATTTTTTATCTTCCACACGATCCCGGGATTGAACAGCAAGAACTTCTTTGGGTCGATCGTTCCGGCAGGACGTTCCCCCTCACATCGCAGCGACGCTTCTATTTCGCCGCTCGGTTGTCGCCCGATGGACGGTCGATTCTGGCATCGATCGCAGACCGAAATCGTCATACCGATCTCTGGATTTATGAAATTGCCCGCGAAGCATGGACACGAGTGACGTCGGAGGCTGACAACTGGGATCCGTTGTGGTCGCCGGACGGCACGCGTTTCGTTTTCTCGTCGAATCGCAACGGTCCGTTCAACATCTTCCTCATGGCGAGCGATCTGGCCACTCCTGCGAAACAGATTACAAAGGGCAATTGGGCTTTTGCATCCGACTGGTCCCCTGATGGAAAGCTCCTGGCGATCACCGATCAAACTCCCGCAACCGGATCGGACATCTGGTTCCTCTCGCTGGATCCAAGCATCCCGTTGAAGCCGTTCGTAGTGACCCCCGCCCAGGAGAAAGCGGCCGCCTTCTCACCGGACGGACGCTGGGTGGCATACGGCTCGGACGCTTCAGGACAGCCGGAAGTCTATGTCCTCTCCGCTGACGGGCGCGGCAGAAAGTGGATGGTTTCGAACGACGGCGGCGGAGAGCCGCGTTGGAGCTCCAACGGCAAAGAACTGTTCTACTCGAAGGGTGAGGAGATCATGAGCGTGGACGTGAAAACCTCGCCGAAATTCGAAGCAGGCAAGCCGCGTCTCCTCTTCAAAGGCCTCTTTACGCTCTGCAGCGTCACTCGGGACGGCACAAGGTTTCTGGTGATCCGGCACGAGCCGGTCGTCCCCAGAACTCAACTCAATGTGGCGGAGGGACTGCTCGGCTCCGGCTCGTAAACATCCACGACGTCATCAGCCAGATCACGCCCAACGTGATCGTCATGTCGGCCACATTGAACACGCCCGTGTGCAGCGGGCCGCTGACTATCACGGGCTCGGTAGCGACCGGGAATCAGCCCGATCTTAATGGCTTGGGTTAGTGTAGTCACTAAGTAGCATGACGCTCGCTCGCGGATCGCGGCTCGGTCCTTACGAAATCGTCGCGCCGATCGGCGCCGGCGGCATGGGCGAGGTCTATCGCGCCCGCGATACGCGCCTCGAGCGTGATGTGGCGATCAAAGTTCTGCCGGCGGAGTTTTCTGAGAATGATCGCATTCGATTCGAGCGCGAGGCGCGAGCGATCTCCGCCCTTTCGCATCCGCACATCTGCACACTCCATGATGTCGGCCGCGAGAACAACATCGATTACCTGGTGATGGAGTATCTCGAAGGCGAGACTCTCGCTGAACGCTTGCGCAAAGGCCCGCTGCCGCTCGCTCAGGTGCTGCGATTCGGGATCGAGATCTCCGATGCGCTGGACAAGGCACATCGCAAGAGGATCATCCATCGCGATCTCAAGCCGTCGAACATCATGGTGACGGCGTCAGGTGTGAAGCTGCTCGACTTCGGGTTGGCGAAGGCCACTGGGAGCCAATCGATTTGGGATGCCACCAAATCCAGGGAATCCCAACACCCAACCACGCACAAACCGATCACGGCGGAGGGATTGCTGGTCGGCACGTTGGAGTTCATGGCGCCCGAACAGTTGCAGGCTGGCGAAACCGACGCTCGCACCGACATCTTCGCCCTCGGCAACGTGCTGTATCGCATGGTCACCGGCAAGAAGCCATTCGAAGGGAACAGCGAGGCCAGTCTAATCGGCGCGATCCTCGAGCGCGAGCCGCCGCCGATCTCCTCCTACCAGCCACTCACTCCTCCGTCGCTCGATCGCCTGGTGAAGTCCTGCCTGGCCAAGTCTCCCGATGATCGGATCCAGACAGCGCACGATGTCATGCTGCAACTGACCTGGATCGCCGAGGCAGGATCTGATCCTTCCCGGGCGATTGTCGGCGTTCCGCCGGCAAGGCCCTGGCGACGACTCGTCTGGCCTGCCGCCGCGGCGGCGCTCATGATTGTCACCGCACTTGTTGTACTGAAACTCAAGCCACCGCCCGCGCCGCGGAGTATCCGGCGTCTGACCATTCCGCTCTCTTCGGCCACCTCCCTGAGGTCGCAGGCCGAACTTCTAGCGGTTTCGCCGGATGGAAAACGTTTGGCCTACATAGCCGGGTGGTTCCCGCGAACGCAACTCTACCTACGCGATATCGACAAGGCTGCTGCGCAACCCATCGCCGGAACCGAGGGGGCATCTGGCCCGTTTTTCTCGCCCGACGGTCGCTGGATCGGATTTTATGCCTCCGACAACACCATTAAGAAAGTATCGATTGAGGGCGGAGTCCCCGTCACGATCTGCAAAGCGGGGGTACTCCGAGGCGCCACGTGGAGTGCGGACGACGTCATCATCTTCGGGAATTCAATGGTCCCCCTTTCTCGGGTGTCTGCTTCGGGCGGAACCCCCCAGCCCTTGTTCGAGACGACAAAGAACGTTCGGTGGCCCGTTCTATTGCCTGGCGATAAATATCTTCTCTATACAGTCGCTCCGACCCTCAGCGGGGATTACGACCAGGCGGAGATTGCAGTCCTGTCGCTCGAAACAGGGCAGTCGCACGTCGTGGTGAAGGGCGGCACTCTTGCTCGCTATGCTTCGGGCCATCTGTTGTATTTCCACTCCGGAACGCTCTTCGCGGTGCCATTCGACCTGCAAACGATGCGCACGAAAGGCGCGACGAAACCGATTCTCGCCGATGTAGAAACGTTTCCCATGGCAGGCATCGCCTTTTATGACGTTTCCCCTGATGGGACGATCTTCTACCTTCCCCGCGATTTCAGCCTGGAGCGAAAGGAGCTGGTCTGGGTGGATCGCTCAGGCAAGATTTCTCCAGCCGCAGACCGCCAGGGGAATTACTTCGATGCTCGTCTGTCACCCGATGAGAAGTCGATCCTCGTTTCAATCATAGACCGAAGTTCTCGTATCGATCTCTGGATGTATGAGATCGCTCGACAGTCCTGGACGCGGGTCACCACAGAATCCGACAGTCTCGCCGCACTTTGGTCACCAGACGGGATGCGATTCGTCTTTGAGTCGAATCGCAACGGCCCCTTCAACCTTTTCTTGATGTCAAGCGATCTGTCGACGCCTGCAAAACAGATCACAAACTCGAAAGACTGGGTGACTCCCTGCGGCTGGTCTCCCGACGGAAAGCGCATCCTGGTTAAGCGACAACCCCGGGCCAATGCGGATATCTGGCTCGTATCATTGGATCCAGTCGTGGAGATGAAACCATTCCTGGTGACTTCCGCAGACGAGGATGCCGCGAAGTTCTCACCTGACGGCCGCTGGATCGCCTATCAATCAGACGCCTCGGGGCAAACGGAGGTCTACGTGGCATCCGCCGACGGACGCGGTCGAAAGTGGATGGTATCGAATGAAGGCGGGTCCCATCCGCGGTGGAACCCGAATGGGAAAGAGATCCTCTACAGGAAGGGCGACGACTTCATGAGCGTGGAGGTGAAGACCGAACCGCAGATGGAGATCGGCAAGCCGCGCCTCCTCTTCACGAACGGCGTTTTCGACGATTATGACTTCGGCCGTGACGGCAAACGCTTTCTGATGATCCACCGCCAACCTCAGGCGGCGCGCACTCAAATCAACGTGGTGGAGGGACTGCTTGATGGCGGGCAGTGAAGCGCACGACAATTCGAGAGAGTGACATGACCCATCTGCTGGTCGCGACTCTCGGGAAGGATCCAGACGGCATGGCCTGGGTGCCTTAGGAAAAGGGTCGCAGCTCGTCGAAGCGGCGGTTCGTTTCTTCGCGAAAACGCTCGAGCTTCGCGTCGACGAGCGCAATTGCTTCGACGAGACGCTCGATCTGATCCTCGACCGCTTCGAACCGAACATCAGAATGGCGGCGGTTGCTCTGCAACAGGAGTCGGTTCTCCTCGAGCTGGCGCCGATAGTCGGTTAGCTGCCGCCAGTTCTCATCCCACCGAGCTTCGTTCTGGTCCCACCGGGCGTCGTTCTGATCCCACCGGGCGTCGTTCTGGTCGAACCGCTCGCTGATCGCAGCGAGCAGCTCCTCATTCGTCACGAAATTACGCTACCTCGGCGACGCACAGCGGTCAAGAAACTCTCACCGGTGTAGATTCCACGCCGCTTGCTCAAACTCGCTCTCCGCCTGACGCTCGCTGGCATCAGCATCGTCATCGGCATCATCGGTTTGCTCCTGCCGATTCTGCCCGGGTGGCTCTTCTTCGGAATCGCTGCCCGCTCTGCGAAAGATCGAGGATCGATTTCCGTCGACCAGACGGTTGCTGCGATTTCTCACGCGCGACGACGGCGCGTGAATCCCCACGACAAAACGAGCCACAGGATTCCGAGCGTGATCGTCATGTCGGCCACATTGAACACGCCCGTGTGCAGCGGGCCGGCAGCCAGGTAGAGAAAATCGGTCACCCGTCCGCCGAACCGCAGGCGGCAGATCAGATTCCCCACGCCGCCGGCGATGATCATTGCGAGCGCGACATCGTCGCCATTTTTAAGTTTCCCTCGAAACAGAACAAATGCCGCCACAACCAGGCCGATCGCGACCACGACGTCGAAGACCACCGTTCGCACGCCCTCCGGGAAATTGGTGCCGAGGCTGAGAAAGGCGCCGCGGTTTTCGGCGTAGAGGAGCGTGAGGACGCCGTAGTGCCGAGGTGCGCGCGGTGCGATCTCGATGCGCGCGAGCTGCTTGGTCGCCTGATCCGCGATCAGAATGAAGAGAATCACAGCGAAAAGCGCCACGCGTCGCATGTTTGGAGTGCGGCGCCTCGGGCGCCGCTTTCAAAGCGGCGGCCAGCCGCCGCAGTCCGAAATCACATCACGAGATCCGGCACTCTCGGTTCACGATCGCTCCACACTCGAATGGCGGAGACGTTCTGGAATCCGCGCGGAAGCTTCAGCCCGCGTTGCGCGCGCTTGCCGATGTAGGACTCGAGATCCGCCGGCTTGAGATTGGTGTAACGCTTTCCGGCGTGCACCACCAGCGTTCCATCCGGCGGAACGACGGCTGTGCTGACCACTTTTTCGGGCGCGATGGGCGTGCGATGGATCTTGATCGTCTGCACGCCCTTGCCGCGCGCGAGCTGCGGCAGCTCGCCCGCCGCGAACAGCAGCAATTTCCCCTCGGTCGTGGCCGCGGCGATGTAGTCGTCGGCGACATTCCCGACCGGCTGCGGCTTGAGCGTGGTCGCTCCTTCCTTCACATTGACGATTGTCTTTCCGGCTTTGCGATCGGTGACGAATTCTTCGAATCGCGCGATGAAGCCGTAGCCGTCATCGGTGGTCAGAAGCCACAGATCGTCGGGATCGCCCATCATCACGCCCGTGAATGTCGCGCCGGGCGGCGGAGTGAGAAATGCCGTCAGCGGCTCGCCGTGGCCTTTGGCGGATGGCAATTCGTGCGCCGGCAGCGCGTAGGTGCGTCCGGTCGAATCGAGAAAAACCGCGAGTTGATTGCTGCGGCCGTGCGCCGAATGGGAGTAAGCATCGCCGGCCTTGTATTGCAGGGCATTCGGATCGAGATCGTGACCCTTCCCCGCACGCACCCAACCTTTTTCCGACAGCACCACCGTCACAGGCTCGGACGGAATCAGCGCCGTGGCGTCGAGCGCTTTGGCCGCCTCGCGCTCCACGATCGGGGAGCGTCGCCGATCGCCGAACTCCTCGGCATCGCGAACGAGTTCCTCACGGACCTGTTTTTTCAGGCGCGCTTTCGATCCCAGAATTTTCTCGAGATTCGCGCGCTCTTCGGTCAGCTTCGCCTGCTCGCCACGGATCTGCATCTCCTCGAGCTTGTTGAGGTAACGCAGTTTCAGCTCGAGAATCGCTTCCGCCTGCGGATCGGAGAGCTTGAAGCGCTTCATGAGGACCGGCTTGGGCTCATCCTCGCGGCGGATGATCTTGACCACTTCGTCGATGTTGAGATACGCGATCAGGTAGCCGTCGAGGATGTGCAGGCGGGAGTTCACCTGATCGTAGCGATGCTGCAGGCGGCGCCGCACGGTCTCGGTCCGGAACTCGAGCCACTCCGTCAGCAGGTCCTTGAGCGCGTACAGGCGAGGACGGCCGTCGAGGCCGATGATGTTCATGTTGACGCGATAGCTGCGCTCGAGATCTGTGGTCGCGAACAGATGGGCCATCAGCTCCTCGGCGTCCACGCGGCTCGATCGCGGCACGATCACCAGGCGGGTCGGATTCTCATGATCCGACTCGTCGCGGAAGTCATCGACCATAGGCAGCTTCTTCGCCTGATACTGGGCCGCGATCTGCTGCAGCACCTTGGCGGGCGAGACCTGGAACGGCAGCGCGGTGACGACGATGTCCCCCTGCTCGAGCTCCCACTTCGCGCGCTGACGGATCGAGCCGTTGCCGCTCTTGTACATGTCCCGGATCTCGGAGAGCGGCGTGATGATCTCGGCGTCCGTCGGAAAATCTGGACCTTTAATATGCTTGGTAATTTGTGCGATATTGGCGTCGGGATGATCGAGCAGCTCGATGCATGCGCTGACGACTTCGCGAACGTTGTGCGAAGGAATGTCGGTCGCCATTCCGACCGCGATGCCGGACGCGCCATTGAGCAGCACGTGCGGCAATCGCGACGGCAGCAGCTTCGGCTCGCGAAGCGTGCCGTCGAAATTCTGACCCCATTCCACGGTGCCCTGCTCCAGCTCGGAGAGAAGCGTCTGCGCAAACCTGGTCAGGCGCGATTCCGTGTAGCGCATGGCCGCGAATGATTTCGGATCGTCGGGCGATCCCCAGTTCCCCTGCCCTTCGATCAGCGGATAGCGCATCGAGAATGCCTGGGCCATCAACACCATGGCTTCGTAGCAGGCGGTGTCGCCGTGCGGATGAAACTTGCCGATGACATCGCCGACCGTCCGCGCCGATTTCTTGAACTTGGCGGTGGCGCTCAGCCCGAGCTCCGACATGGCGTAGACGATCCGCCGCTGCACCGGCTTGAGTCCGTCCGCGATGTGCGGCAGGGCGCGATCGAGGATGACGTACATCGAGTAGTCGAGGTACGCCTTGCGCGCGAAGCTCGCCACCGGAGTGTGCTCGACGTCGGGAGGGGGCGGGGCGGGCGGGGGCTTGAGGGTTAATTGATCTTTGCTTTTGCGAGTTGCCATGGGAATGAGAATGCAGAATGCAGAATGCAGAATGTGGAAACAAGAACTTTCTTAATTCTTCATTCTGCATTCTGCATTCAGCATTCAGTATCTCAGCTTCCGGCGGATACGGTGACCTGGGTCACCGACTTAATTCCATAAGGCGGTAGAGTCTGCGCGCGAGATGCGCGGTGGAGGTTCTACTTCTCGAGCTCGATCGGTGGCGATACCTCGGCTTGCTGCAGGTCCTTCGCTCTGACCCCGAGATACGTTTCCTGGGAACGGACGATCCCATCAAGGTTCTGGCGCTCAAGGGCCCACCTGCCGAGCTCAGACCGGATGTCGTGATCATCTCGCACTCACTTCTCGTCCATTTTCGCCTGTCGATCATCGGACACTTGAAGACCGTTTTCCCGAACGCAAATCTGCTGGCCACCGGATACGAGCGCAGTCTCAATTCGATCGCCGAGATTCTCCGCGCCGGCACGACCGGCTATTTTCTGCTGACCTCCGATCCGCCCAAATTGCTCAAGGCCCTTCGCGTTGTGAAGAGCGGGCAAATCTGGGCTCCGCGCGATGCGGTCGCGCTCATGCGCGCAGATGACCTCCAGCCTGCTGCAGAGTTGGTGACACCCACCGAACTGGCCATTCTGGAGTTTCTCGAGGAAGGGCTGAGCAACAAGGAGATTGCTCGAAAACTCGACCTGGCTCCAGTCACGGTCAAGGCGCATCTAACGAGGTTGTACCGGCGGTTCGGGGTGAAGACACGCCTCGAGCTCCTCGCCTACGCGATCACGCATCACCTCATCACGCACATGGCCCTCTTTCCGACAGAAACATAGACCTTTTTTACTTAAAGATATACCTCCGGAATTCACCTCGGGCGCTGGCATTGAACACGTCAGTGCCGAGGTGATTCGAATGAAAAAACATCCGTTGTGGATTGTGCTCACGCTGCTTCTTTTTGCAGCAATTACTCCCGGCCAGGCGCTGGCCAACAGCTTTAGCGGACAGGCCACCGTCGTTCGGGCGAACGTCAATGTCCTCGTGAATCAACAAATCATGCTCGCCGATACAGGGCCGCTGCCTGCTGAGGGAGGTCAGGAACACGCTTCTCTTGTCGACGCTGCCATTCCTGGTCTGCTCTCCGTGAACGTTCTGCATGCGACGACAGTGGCGATGGGCGACGCCAGTCGCTCAGAAGCATCAGTTGCCAGGCTTGACGTGACGGCCGCGGGAAACACGATCGGTGCGAGATTCCTGATGTCGCGAGCTGAAGCATTCTGCGGCCCGAATGGTCCGACCGTTTTCGGAAGCTCAGAGATTGCCGAGCTCGTCATCAATGATCAGACGATCGTGGTGTCCAGTCAGCCGAATCAGCCGCCCCTCACTCTCCCGGGCGGAGTAACAGTGGGAATCAACGAGCAGTCACAGAGCGTGCAGCAAAACCAGGCGAGCATTACTGTCACGGCCTTGCACATCATCGTGCCAAATGCCGCGGAGATCTGGATCGCGACTGCGCACGCGGACATCACGTGCAGTGGAACGCTTTGTCCCGCCGATAAGGACTTCGTCACAGGCGGTGGCCAGGTCAGCACCCCCAGTGGAAACGGAAGCTTCGCGGTCGCGGGTGGAATCAAGAACGGCGCGTTTTGGGGCCACTTGAACCTGGTCGACCACGGAAGTGGCATGAAGGTGAAAGGAACCGGCGTAACGAAGTACGACGTCACCGGTCCGACGACGAGGCACATCGAAGGAACGTGCGAGCTCACGCCGCAGGGCGACAACATCTACAAAGTGGACGTCGACGATCAAGGTGAACCTGGACGCAACGATGTGTTCACCATCACCCTATTGCCGAGCGGATATACCGCAGGAGGAAAACTCACAGCCGGAAATATTCAGTTGCACCTCTGCAAGTAATTGGAGCGCTTTTGGAGTGCGGCGGCGCCGCACTCCAACTGACATGAATGCAGAACGCAGAATGCAGAATGCAGAATTAAGAATTCAGAAATGCTTTCTGCATTCTTCATTCTGCATTCTGCGTTCTGCATTCATTCTAAGATCTCCGCTTTGTTCCCTTCCTCCATCAACCACTCCTT
>Ga0070706_100004777_pt1 | contig 12985 bp, 10 predicted proteins | sample KBSK5501metaG_FD_65476 | JGI IMG/M metagenome (GOLD analysis project Ga0070706, IMG submission 65476) | Corn, switchgrass and miscanthus rhizosphere microbial communities from Kellogg Biological Station, Michigan, USA - KBS K5-50-1 metaG | ecosystem: Host-associated > Plants > Roots >...
AGGGCGCCGGGCCGCAGCCCGGCGCGTCACGCCGGGCTGGCGGGGGGAAGGCGCTGCCTCCCGGGCGGGCCTGGATCCAGCTGGACCTGCTCGCACCGCCCGCCCGTCCCCGCCGCATGGCAGAGGCCAGTCCGTCCCTGACCGCGGCGATCCGCGCCGCCGATGGCCTCGCCGAAGCCCGCGGCTGGTCCGGCGAGATCCGGCGCCGGGTCCGCCACGGACTGGCCCTCGCGCTGGCCGGCCACCGGGAAGGCCAGGATGTCCGGTGGTCACGGGTCCTGCCGCCGCTGCAGGCCGGGCACCTGTGCGCCGGGCACGTCGCCGAGGTCCTCCGGCAGATGGGCGTGCTGCACGACGACCGGCGCCCCGCCTTCGACGCCTGGCTGGACCGCAAGCTCGACGGCATGACCAGCGGGATCCGCCGCGACGTCGAGCGCTGGCTGCGCACCCTCAAAGACGGCGGCCCCCGCAGCCGTCCCCGCAGCCTCGCGACCGTCCACAGCCACCTGGGAAAGGCGCTGCCCGCGCTGTCGGACTGGTCCGCTCGCCGCGGCATCACCCGGCCGGCCCGGTCACGGCAGGCCCGCCGGCGCGGCGGTCCAGCCGGCCGGCGATGCGCCCAGCACCGCCCTGACTCCGGCCGACGCCATCTCACCCCGCCAGGTCGTCCCAGCGCGCGGGCAGCCTCGCCCAGCGCGCCATCGACGTCGGGCAGCGGGAGGGAGGCGAAGTGGCCGAAGCGGCCCGGGTAATGGCGAACGATCTCGGGTACCGGCGTCGTTGACATGCCGCGTCAGCGAACGCGGGGCTTGGTGGTCGCCGAAGTGAGTGCCGGGCGAAGAGACAGACAGCATCGCCATGGCCACGCCGCCCGTGTCCATCAGGCCGACACGGGTGGCCGCGTCCCGGCTCGGCCATCCCCGGCATGCCGTCGGGACGAAGGTGCCCCGCGGCCTTGGCCGCCGCGACGTAGTGGTCCGTGACGAAGTGCCCGTGCACATCGATGAGCTGGCGACCCGCTTGCGCGGTCATCAGTGGCCTGGCGTGAGGAGGTCGTCCAAGCCGATGCGGTGATAGAAGTCTTTGCGGACGAGGTCACCGACGCGGTTGACGGTTTCGGCGCCATCGTCAGCGGGGTCGATGTGGACCCGGAACGGACGTTGCCCCTTGGGCATGTCGACGACGCGGGTTACCGCGGCGGCGACCTGGTGCGGGTCGGCGTCAGGCGGAGCTAGCGCAGCGAGCCGCTGGCTGACCTGGGCCATCAGGCCGGGGTACAGTTCGTCGTAGGCACCGGCTATGTCGGTGCTGGCGGGATGGCCGGCGTGGGCGAAGTGGTTGGTGCCCGTGGTGAACGAGCCGGGCAGGATGATCGTGGTCTCGATGCCGAACCGGGAAAGCTCGGCGGCGTAGCTGACCGCGAGGGAGTCCTCGGCGGCCTTGGCGGCGAAGTATGGTGCCAGGTAGGGTGGGGTGCCGCCGCGCGTGCTGGTCGAGCCGATCCACACCAGCAGCCCGTCACGCTGGGCGCGCAGGTGCGGCAGTATCGCGCGGTTGACTCGCTGGGCGGAGACGGCGTTGGTGTCGTAGATATCAGCCAGTTGTTCGGGAGTGAATGCCTCCGTGGGCCCGAGGACCATGTGCCCGGCGTTGTGTACCACGACGTCGATCCGGCCGGCCTCGGCGAGGATGCTCGCGACAGCCGCGGCGACGGATTGCTGGTTACTGACGTCCATTTCGACCGTGTGGAGTCGTACTGACTTGGCCCGGGCATACTCGGCGGCGTCGCTGACGGCGGCCTGGTTGCGCCCGGCGGTGTCGCGCATTCCTCCGTAGACGGTATGCCCGGCGTCGGCGAGGGCCCGGGCGGTCATCGCGCCGAAACCGCTGGAAGCGCCTGTGATGACGATGGTCTTGGACACGACTGTCACTCCTTAGATCTGGGCTAGGGACCTGGAATGGGTGGCTGATAGCGGCTAGATGACGCCGCCGTTGGCATACAGAACCTGTCCGTTAACCCAGCGGGCTGGACCGGCAAGGAAAGCGACTACCTCGGCGACGTCGGCGGGAGTGCCGAGCCGCTCAAGTGGGGACAGGCTGGCCAGATGGTCGATGGTTGCCTGGTCCTTGCCGTCAAGGAACAGCGGCGTGGCGGTCGGCCCGGGCGCGACCGCATTGACGCTGACATCCCGGCCGCGTAGCTCTTTGGCGAGTATCAAGGTGAGGGCATCGACGGCCCCCTTGGTGGCGGCGTACGCGGTGTAGGACGGCAGGGCGATCTTGACCACCGATGAAGAGAAGTTGATGATTGCCCCTCCGCGGCGCACGCTGCGGGCTGCCTGCCGGCAAACGACGAACGTGCCGCGGATGTTGATCCGGTGCATCCGGTCGAGGTCGCCGAGGTCCAGGTCGGCGAGTGGCGACAAGAGCATGATCCCGGCCGCGTGAACGACGATGTCAATACCTCCATAGGCCTGCTGGGCGGCATCGAACAGGGCCGCGACATCGGACTCCTCGGCGACGTCCGTCTGTACCGCCATCGCGGTTCCCCCTGCGGCCTCGATGGCCGCCACCGCATCCTTGGCAGGCGATGGGTTCCCCGAGTAAGCCACGACCACTGCGATCGCATCCCTCGCCAGGCGTTCCGCGGTTTCGCGGCCGATACCACCGGAGCCGCCGGTGACGATCGCCACCCGGGCGGGAGCGCTGTTGCTCATGACCGCGTCCTCCTGTTCGCTGGATCTACGCTTCGGTTCTCGCACGAGACCGCACGCGGCGTCCAAGGCTTGTTTTGTCACCGGCGATAACCTGTCGGCATCGGCGCACGCCAAGGGGGTGCGGGATGGACCTGGATCTGCGAAAACTGCGTTACTTCGTGGCGGTAGCTGAACGGTTGCACTTCGGCCGGGCGGCGGTCGCGCTTCATATCACCCAGCCCGCCCTGTCCCGTCAGATCCGCCAGCTCGAGCAAGAGCTCGACGTCGAGTTGTTCGAGCGCAACAGCAGGCAGGTCAGCCTCACGGCCGCCGGCAAGCGGCTAGCCGAAGACGGCTCGCGCCTGCTCGCCGTCAGCCAGGCCGCCGTCGACCGGGCTCGCCGTGCCGGTCACGGCGAGCAGAGCCTGACCGTCGGCTTCATGCTCGGCATGGACATTTCCGCGGTGACGGCGGAGTTTGCCCGCACTCACCTAGAGGTCGAGATCCAGCTGCAGCGATTGCGGTGGTGGAACCACGCCGCTGCGCTTCGCGATGGACGAGTCGACGTCGGGTTCGTCCGCATGCCACTGCCCGCCGACGGGCTAGAGATAACGGAGTTGTACACCGAGCCGATCTGCGTGGCCCTGTCCGCCGGGCACCCGCTCGCCGCAATGCCCTCGGTCAAGCTCACTGATCTGGCCGACGAGCCGGTTCTCCTGTATGCCGACGCCGACCCCGGGTGGAACGCAGTCTGGACCTTCGACCCCCGTCCGGACGGCAGCCGTCCGCGACCCGGGCCATACGTCCACGACATGGAAGAGATCGTCGCCTACGTGCGCGCCAGCCGCGGGGTGGCCTACCTGCCGGTTCCGGTCACGGCAGCCATCGCACCCCACGGCGTGACGTTCGTCCCTGTGGACGACGTCCCGCCCGGCCGGGTCGTCCTAGCCTGGGACGCGGACCGCCCGCCGCGGCACATTTCCGAACTGCAAAGCGCTGTGCACAGTGCACAGGAAACACCGGATCGCAGTTCGTGACAACTCCGGGAGCGGTTGTGAGCCCGATCTCCAGGATGATGCGCCGGTTCGGGATCGGCTAACGATCGAAGCCCTTCGTCAGGATGAAGGTTCGTGGTTCTTAAGTATTTCCCGGCGGTAGATCGTGGGTTATCGCTTCGTAAGACATGCCTTGCTGATCGCGCGTCCAGCCGCTCTGGCAGCGGCCGAGCCACCACCATCTGATACCCCACATCGGCGGTCCCGGCCGGGTGGGGGATCACCATCAGCACCCGCAAGCAAGCATCGCCGGCGGGATCCCGTTCAGCCTCCGCGACACCCTGCCCGCATCCCGACGGTCGGTTGCCGCGACGTGCATCCCGTCTGAACTGCGGAAACTGCTACCGTCTGCCCGGCTGAGGATCATTCACGTATCAGCCGGGTTGGCGAGTGACGGGCTGATATTGCTCGCCGCCTTCGGCCAGGAGCTGCTCGGCCTCGGCCAGGACCTGTTCGGGAGCTTGGTCGAGGTTAAGGGTCTTGCGGAAGGGTTGCCGGACGTCTTTCTCCACACGCAGGTAGACCTCGTTGCGGTTGCCCTCGGGGTCGAAGAAGTAGATGCCGATGGCGTTGCCGTGGGTGACTTCCTGCTGGACGTCGATGCCCTCGGCGCGAAACCTGTGGTGGAACTCGATCACGGTTTCGAGTGAATCGACTCGCCACGACACCTGGTGGGTCAGCAGAGTGCCCTTGGGTGCGGTGCGTCCGCGTGCGAGCACGAACTCGTGGTGCTCGTCGTCTGGTCGCGCTGACATGAACACGATGCCGTGTTCCTCGTCCTGGTCGGTGACAGTCAGACCGAGGACACGGGTGTAGAAGTCCCGCATCTTGTCCAGGTCCTCGACCCAGAACCCGGTGTGACCCAGACCCGTGATGGGCATGGCGGCCTCCTGAGAGTCGTGATTCTAATAGCAGGACATCTGCTCTGTTTTACAGGACCATACGTCGGCGCGGGACCGGTGGTCAAGGACGCGGCCATGACAATGCGTGTCTCGTTATGTAGAAAACTTGTCCTTGCATTCAGGACGTTCTTGGTTTACGGTCGGTCACCAAGCACACCTCGCGGCGCAGCGCCGCCCCTCGCGAAGGGCGTATCTCATGAGGTCGACCACTCAGCGCAACGGGCCGATACCCACGGCGAGCTGGTCCTCGCCCGGCTGTGCCGCGGCCTTGCCGACCGCCACCTGCTACCGATGGGACTGTCGATGACCAGTACTGTTCGAGAGCCGACCACCTCCGCCGAGCCGTCACCCCCACCGCGTCCCCACCGGCATCGCTTGGGGGGATGGTGGATCCGCTACGGCGTGGTCTTGGTGTGGGCCTTGGAGATTCTCGCGTTCAGCATCGCCGAACCGGATAGCTTCTTCACCAGCGGTAACGCGACCTCGATCCTGAGCTCGCAGGCGTCACTGCTGGTGCTGGCGCTGGCGCTCGTGCCGACGTTGGTGGCCGGCGAGATTGACCTGTCGGTGGCCTCGACGATGACGCTGGCGGCCACCGTACTTGGTCAGCTCAACACGGTCGCGGGCATCGGCGTCGGCTGGTCCATCGTTATAGGTCTGGCGAGTGCTGTCGGCGTTGGCCTGGTCAACGGCTTCCTGACCGTCTACGTCGGCGTCCAGGGGATTATCGTGACGCTCGGCATGGGCACGCTGCTGGTCGGACTGTCGGTCTGGATCAGCCACTCGGTCACGCTCGGTGGCGTATCGCCCGGGCTGGGGCGCTTCTTCAACAGCCAGCTGTTCGGTGTCAGCGCAGCCTTCTACTACGCGCTGCTCATCGGCCTGGTCCTTTGGTATGTCTACCGGCACACCCCGATCGGCCGGCGCACGCTGTTCATCGGGCAAAGCCGGGAGGTGGCCCGGCTGTCCGGCGTGAACGTCAACCGGATCAGGATGGGCACATTCGTGCTGACCAGCCTGCTGTCCGGTATCGCCGGCGTGATGGTGATCGGCGTCGCTGGCGGGCTGCAGCCGACCTCGCTGGGCGATCTGCTGCTGCCGGCGTTCGCCGCGGCGTTCCTGGGGTCGGCGGTGTTCGAACCCGGCCGGGTGAATCCGCTGGGAACGATCGTGGCGCTGTTGTTCCTCGCCACCGGAATCTCCGGGCTCGTTCTACTCGGCCTGGACGCATGGATCCGTGATGTCTTCTACGGCGCTGCGGTCATCGTCGCCGTCACCGTGTCGCGGCTCGGCGCGCTCCGCGCGCAACGCGGCTACTAGCCCCGCTTGGCGCGCTCCGCGCCGTGTGCGGCCGCTCGGCCAACCGTCACCTTCCGGACCTGAACCCGGCAGGGCCTACGCACGGCGCCTGTCCGTCCTCATCGAATGGAGAGAACAGTGCCAGATCGACCGAAATCCCTCCTGGCTCGATTCACGCGTCACGCCGTCTTGTTGCTCGCTGTGACCGGCGTGCTCGCCGGCTGCAGCACGGCTTCGCGCAGCGGCTCGACCAGCTCCGACAGCGCCGACCTGCCACCATCCGCGGCGGCGGCGCTGGTCAAGTACTCCCAGTACGGCACGCCGAGCTACGTCGGCGCCGCGTTCAACGCATCTGCCGCGCACGGCAAGACGGTCTGGTGGGTCCCGAATGACACCGGTAACCCGTTCCTGGCGATCCTGGGGCAGAACCTCACTGCCGCGCTCAGCTCCCAAGGTGTCAAGGTCACCTCGTGCGACGGCCAGAATAACCCGGCTGACACCAACGGCTGCATCAACCAGGCCATCGCCCAGCATGCCGCGGCGATCCAGGTCGACGGCGCCGAGCCGAAGACCTACGCCACCCAGATCACTGCCGCTAAGGCCGCCGGCATCCCGATCTTCAGCGGGGCCGCGGTGGACGCCTCCGACCCCCTGTTCCCGGGCCTGACCGGGCAGAGCAGCCAGGCGTTCAAGCTCCTCGGCAAGCTCATGGCGGATTGGATCACCAAGGACTCCGGCGGGTCGGCGCACGTCCTGGCGATCACGGTGCCGGATGTCGCCGGCGCCGCCGCGGAGCTGGCCGCATTCCAATCCGAATCGTCCACCGTCTGCCCGAAATGCGAGGTCACTGTCAAGGGCATCACCTTGGCCAACTGGGCCACCGACCTCGCCCCGACCACCAGCGCGGCGCTGATCAGCGATCCGAAGCTGTCCTACGTGGTGCCGATGTTCGACCCGATGGCCCAGTTCACCGATCCGGCGATCCAGCAGGCGGGAAGGTCCGGCTCGGTCAAGGTGGTGACGGCAAACGGCAGCCTGCAGCAGATGCAGGACCTCAAGAGCGGATCCGTGGTCGCGGCCGAGGTCGGCGACGATCTGAACGCGCAGGGCTACATCGAGGCCGACCTGATCCTGCGTGCCCTGAACGGGCAGCCGCAGCCCGCGAGCTTCCCGGTCGCACCGGTACGCGTCTTCGACGAATCCAACGTCGGCAATCTCGGGATGACCGAAAGCGCCCAGGCCAGCGGGGCGTGGTACACGTCCAGCCCCGGAGCCTACGTGAAGTTCTTCGCCAAAGTGTGGAAGGGATGACATGTCCAGCGGCGAACAGACGTCGGCCGCCATGGCGCCGATCGCGATCCGGGTACGAGACTTGCGCAAGTCGTTCGTCCCCTCGGTCCCGGTGCTCGACGGTGTGCACCTGGATATTCCCCACAGCGAGGTAACCGCGCTGGTCGGCGCAAACGGGTCAGGCAAGTCGACGCTGGTCAAGATCCTCAGCGGCTACTACGCCGCCGACGCCGGCTCGCACATCGAAGTCGCCGGCCAACCGGTCGCCGGCCAGATCACCCCGGAGCTCATGCGCCGCGGAGGGGTGCGGTTCGTCCATCAGGACCTGGCCCTGGCGACCGGGCTGACCGTCATGGACAACGTCTCCCTCGGCGGATTTTATACCAGCCGGGTCGGGCGGATACGGTGGCGCCGCCAGCGCGAGCAGCTCCGCGACCAGCTTGCGCGATGGCACATCCACGCACGCCCGGATGACCTGCTCAGCGGCCTGCCCCGGGCTACCCTGGCCAAGCTGGCGGTCCTGCGTGCCGTGCAGCTCATCGGCGACGAGCGGCTCAGCGCGCTGATCCTGGACGAGCCGACGGCGGCGCTGGCCAAAGACGACGCGGGCGAGGTTCTGACCTGGATTCGGCTGCTCGCCGCGCGGGAAAAGGTCGGTGTGCTGTTCATCAGCCACCGGCTCGACGAAATCCTGAACGCCTCTGACACAGTGGCGGTTCTGCGTAATGGCAAGATCGCCGCACACGAGAGCAGCGCGGACCTCACGCACGACGATCTCGTCAGCCACATCGTCGGCGCCCCGATCCAGAACTTCTACCCCAGCAGGCCCGCTGGCGAGGGCAGGGTCACCGCGCTCGCGGTGCGGGGACTTACCGGCGGCACGGTGCGCGACGCGTCGTTCGCGCTGCACCGCGGAGAGATCACCGGCGTCACCGGGCTGCCTGGCTCGGGCTACGACGAGATCCCGTACTTGCTCATGGACCCGCAGCGTAAGGCCACCGGGCAGTGCGAACTGTCCGGGGTACGCCTTGATCTGCGTCATGACTCGATCTCCGAACGGGTGCGGCGCGGAATGGCATTGATACCCGCCGACCGCAAGCGCGCCGCTGTGGTGCCCGACCTGAGCATGCGGGAGAACATGACCCTGCCCAGGCTGGGCTCCTTCTACCGGCGCGGCCTGCTTCCTCGCCGCGCCGAATCCCGCGACACCCAGGCGCTGGCCAGCACGTTCCACGTAACCCCGCCCGACCCGGACATGTCGGTCAGCAGGCTGTCCGGAGGCAACCAGCAGAAGGTCGTGCTGGCCAAATGGTTCAGCACCGAACCGGACGTGCTCATCGTTCATGAGCCGACGGAGGCGGTCGACGTCGGCGCCAAGGCAGAGATCTTCGCGCTGATCGCCCGGGCAGCCCAGCAGGGGACCGCCGTGCTGGTCGCCAGCGTCGAGTACGAAGACCTCGCCCATCTGTGCGACAAGGTGCTTATCATCGGCCGGGGCCAGCTATCCGCCACGCTCGACGGCCCCGCCCTCACCGCAGAACAGATCACCGCGGCGGCGTTCGTCGCCTCTGTCACCGGAGCGGCCTCGGAACAGCCCGGCTCCCCGCCGTCCTTGCCCCACCCCAACGTGTCTGGCCAGCCGGCCAGCGCCTCACAAGATTGAGTCAGCCCATGATCACAGAGTTCTCCGTCAGCACCCGCGTCCTCAGCGGTCTGGGCAGCCTAGCCCAGCTTCCCGCCGAGGTCGACCGCCTCGGTGCCCGCCGCATCGCCGTCGTCGTCGACCGAGGCGTCGCCGAGGCCGGGCTCCTGCAGGCCGTGCTCGGCGAGATCGGCCGGCAGCGGATCGCGGTGAGCCTGCTCATCGACCCGGATCCAGACGTCACGGCGGCCGAGCACGCGGCATCGCGGGCCCGAGACGCGCGGGCAGACCTCGTACTCGCCGTCGGCGGCGGCAGCGCCCTCGGCGCGGCCAAAGCGGCAGCGATCCGGCTGACCAACGACCAGCGCATCGACGCCTACCAAGGGGTCAACCGGGTACCCAACCCACCGGCACCGACGATCGCCGTCCCCACCACTGCAGGCAGCGGCAGCGAAGTCTCCAAGGTCCTGGTCCTGCACGAGCCAGGGATGAAAGACGAACTGGTCGTGCGCGCCGACGGCTGCGAGCCGAAGATCGCGATCCTCGACGCCACCGTGCTGCGCGGACTGCCGCGCCTACCCATGCTCCACGCCGGACTCGACGCGCTGTCGCACGGCCTGGAAGCGCAGTGGGCCAAACGCGGCTCGTGGTTCACCTCCCAACTCGGGCGCAGCGCTGCCCGCACCATCCTCGACGTGCTGCCCGCCGCCGTCGCCGGGACGACCACGGGCGCGAACCGCCGGGGCGACAACGACGCCTTGCTGCAGCAGCTGCTCGAAGCCAGCTGCGCCGCCAACATGGCCTGCGGCAACAGCGGCCTGGCGCTGGTACACGCACTGTCCACGGCACCCTCGGTGCACCTCCCGCACGGGCTGCAGAACGGCATCCTGCTGCCGCACGTGGCCCGATTTAACGACCCTGTGTCTGGCCCCGCCACCCGCGAACTCGTGGCCCGGATCGACGCGCTGTACGCGACCCTCGATTTCACGCCGGTCTTCAGCCCCGACGCCATCGGTCCCGACGCGGCCGATGCAATGGTAGCGGCCAGCACGCACCATCCATTCCGCATCAACAACCGCCGCGACTCCAGCGACGAGCAGCTGTTCGACCTGCTGGCCGACGCCGGCGCGACTCGAAAGGGAAACCAGTGACCGCACAACTAGCCGGCACGGCGGGAATGTTCATCAACGGCCGGACCGTCCCGGCATCCGACGGTGCCACGATCGATTCGCTCAACCCGGCCACGGGCGAGCGGATCGGCCGGTTCCCGAATGCCACCACAGCCGACGTCGACGCGGCCGTCGGGGCCGCATCGGCCGCCTTCGACCGCTGGCGACGCACCGAACCCGCCGAGCGGGCCGCCGCGCTGTACGCGCTGGCCGACATCGTCGATGAGCACGGCCACGAACTGGCCGCCCTTGACGTCGCCGACAACGGCAGCCCCATCCGGGAAATGCGCAAAGACGCCGCCATGGCCTCGGCGCAGATCCGCTACTACGCCGGATTGGTGCCACAGGTGCGTGGGGAAACCATCCCCGTCTCTTACGACCGGCTCAACTACACTCTGCCGCAGCCCTACGGTGTGGTAGCCAGGATCATCCCGTTCAACCACCCGCTAATGTTCGCTGCCTCGAAGATCGCCGCCCCGCTGGCCGCCGGCAACACGGTCATCGTCAAACCGAGCGAACACACCAGCCTGTCTGCGCTGCGCCTGGCCGAGCTGGCCGCCGAGGCGCTGCCAGCGGGGGTGTTCAACGTCGTAACCGGCTACGGTCATCAGGCTGGCGACGCGCTGGTGCGCCACCCGGCCATCCGGCGACTGGCGTTCATCGGCGCGGCCGACACCGGCCGGGCGATTCAGGCCGCCGCCGCCAGCGTCAGCGTCAAACACGTCACCCTCGAGCTGGGCGGCAAGAACCCATTGGCTGTCTTCGCCGATGCCAACCTGCCACAGGCCGTCGCCGCTGCAGTACGCGGGATGAACTTCACCTGGCAGGGGCAATCATGCGGGTCGACGTCCCGGCTGCTGGTCGACCGCAGCATCTACGGTGACTTCCTGGACCTGCTCACCGACTCCGTCGAGCAGATGCGCTCCGGAATGCCCGACGACGAGGCGACCGAGACCGGCGCGATCGTCAACCAGGCGCAGTTCGACAAGGTGCGCGGCTACATCGAGATTGGTAGGTCCGAAGGCGCCCGGCTGGTCGCTGGCGGCGCACCCCCGGCCGGTGCGGAGTTCCGCAACGGGCTGTTCATCCGCCCGACCGTCTTCGCCGACGTCGACCCCGGCTCCCGGCTCGCGCAAGAGGAGATCTTCGGCCCGGTGCTCGCCGCCATGCCCTTCAACGGCTACGACGACGCAGTGGCCATCGCCAACAGCGTCCGCTACGGGCTCACCGCCAGCGCCTTCACCACCAGTCTGGCCACGGCGCACCGTTTCGCGCGCGACGTCGCGGCGGGCTACGTCTGGATCAACGAGGTGTCCCGGCACATCCAGGGCGCGGCTTTCGGCGGCGTCAAAGACAGCGGCCTGGGCCGCGAAGAAGGCACCGAAGAACTGCTGTCCTACACCCAGTCCAAGAACGTCCACGTCAACTTCGGCTGAGCTGACGCGCCCCGATCCCCCATCCCCGGCCTCCAAGGAGTCTGCCATGGCCGCCACAGCCAGCACCGATCCCCGCCAGCTCGTGTCACTGGCCTCCCGCATCCTCGGCGACTCGGGCGCGGGCGACCTGATCTGGGGACACGCGTCGATGCGCGATCCCGGCGCGCGTGGCGTGTGGATCAAACAGGCCTCCTGGGGACTCGAGGAGGTCACGCCGGAGCGAGTGCACCTGGTCGGCCCCGCCGGACAGGTTCTCGAGGGCGGCGGCCCCCGGCACAGCGAATACCCGATCCACACCGAGATCATGCGGGCCCGCCCCGACGTCGGCGCCGTGGTGCACACCCACAGCCGGCACGCGGTGGCCCTCGGCGCGAGCGGACAGCCGCTGCGGCCGGTCAGCCACGAAGGCAGCTACTTCGTGCCGCCCGCGGTAGGCCGCTTCACCCAGACCTCCGACCTCATTCTCACCGCTGAGCTCGGCGGTGAGGTCGCCAGAGCCCTCGGTGCTGGCACCGCGCTGCTCCTTGTCAATCACGGAGTCGTCTGCATCGGACCCGACCTCCTCTCCGCGACGATGGCGGCCGTCCTGCTCGAGCGCGCCTGCCAGCAGCAACTGCTCACACAGGTATTCGGTCCCGACTACAGCTGGACGAACGAGACGGAGTCACTGGCCAAGCGGGCCCACATTTATGCCGATGACACCCTGCGTCAGGCGTGGAACTACCTCGTCCGGCGCCTGCCGCCGCTCGCCGACAGTCCCGATGAAAACCATCGTCACCCCGACAAATAGGACGGTTCTGAATGGGAGAGGATCCTGCGCGCCCCGTGACCATCGCCGTAGACGCCGACGTCACCGTCGTCGGCGCCGGCCCAGTCGGCATGACAGCCGCCGTCCTGCTGGCCGCGCGCGGCGCGCGTGTTCTCGTCCTCGAGGCACGCCGCGCACCCAGCACCGATCCGAAGGCGATCAGCCTGGACGACGAATCCCTGCGCGTCTACCAGCAAGCGGGGATCGCCGAGCAGATGCTGTCGATCATCGTTCCCGGCACCGGCACCAAGTACTTCGACCGCGACGGTAAGCCGCTGTTCCAGGCCCACGGACCGGCGCCCTACCAGCTGGGCTACTCCTTCAAGAACCCCTTCTCGCAGCCGGACCTGGAACGGGTACTGCGCGGCGTCCTGCAGGACAACGAGAACGTGGAAGTCCGCCTCGGCGCCACCGTGCTCGACGTCGGCACCGATGGCGACAGCGCCGAGGCCATCGTCCAAACCGATGACTGCATCGACAGGCTCCGCTCGCGCTACCTCATCGGAGCAGACGGCGGCCGGTCAGTGGTCCGCACGCAACTCGGCATCGAGATGAGCGGCCGAAGCTACGCCGACAATTGGCTGGTCGTGGACACCCTCGAAGACCAACACGAGGAACGCCACGGAATGCACTTCGGCATCCCGGCCAGGCCGCATGTCATCGTCCCCGGTCTCGGCGGCCGCTGCCG
>Ga0070706_100004778_pt1 | contig 12984 bp, 9 predicted proteins | sample KBSK5501metaG_FD_65476 | JGI IMG/M metagenome (GOLD analysis project Ga0070706, IMG submission 65476) | Corn, switchgrass and miscanthus rhizosphere microbial communities from Kellogg Biological Station, Michigan, USA - KBS K5-50-1 metaG | ecosystem: Host-associated > Plants > Roots >...
GTCGGTGACGGTGGTCAATCCCGCGCCGGGTGGCGGGACCTCGAACGCTCAGACCTTCACGATCTCGGCCGCCAACCCAGTGCCCACGACCACCGGCTTGAACCCAACGTCGGCCACCGCGGGCGGGCCGGCGTTCACCTTGACGGTGAACGGAACGAACTTCGTCACGAACTCGGTCGTGCGGTGGAACGGCGCCAACCGCACGACCACCTTCGCTTCCGCGACCCAGGTCACCGCCGCGATCCCGGCCACTGACATCGCCGCGGCCGGCACCGCGTCGGTGACCGTGGTCAACCCCGCGCCGGGTGGCGGGACCTCGAACGCCCAGACCTTCACGATCTCGGCGGCCACCACAACGGTGACGTTCGACAATCCTGTCCCGTCTGGGAGCTCTGGGTCGCTCCTGAACGGCCTGTTCCAGGGAATCAATTTCGGTACCGGGCAGTGGAGGTGGGAAGGCCCGTTCGGGCCCGATACGACAAATAACATCTACTTCGCGTCGGCCACCGGGACGTCGCGTACGTTCACCTTCTCGCCGGGCCCGCGGACGCTCGTGAGCGTCCGCGTGTTCACTGCCGGGGCGGCCGGCACGCTCACGCTGAGCGACAACTTGGGACAGACCCGAACGCAGACGATCACCACCGGATCGATGCAGCTCGTGACGACCGGCTGGACGCAGGCATCCACGACCATCACCGTGGCGTTCCCGGGGGGTTGGAACCTGGGCGTCGACGACATCGTCTACCGGTAAATGCAGCGGCGACGCCGACCCACAGCGCTCTTGAAGGCGAAAAACTAGCCTGCTATTCGGCGTCGTGCAGATCTCAATTCACTTAGGAGTTCATTCGTGGGTCTCTCTGTGATTACAGATGTATTCCGTGTCCAAGAGAGGGCGTCGAAGGCATATCTGCCGCTCCTCCTGCCCTTTGCCGGATACGGCATCTTCATTGCCGAATCCATCTTTGCCCGCCCGAATCCCACCTGGGCGCTTGTCCTCCTCCTCTGGACGTTCGGCGCCGCGGCGTTCGCATGGTGGCTGGCGACGGCCGACGGCAGTCGACTGCTCGATTGGGTGGATCGCCACGCGAGCCGCCTCGCGATCGCCTTGATCGCCGTCGCGGGCATGGCGTTCATCGTCGTCAGCGTGATGCAGGCACGCTATTTCGCCCTCAGCGCTCAAGCCGAGGACACGGCGTACTACAGCCAGATCCTGTGGAACACATTGCATGGCCACTTCCTCTCCGGGAACGTCCAGCAGGAGCGCATCTACAATCCCCCCGTCTCGACTGATTTGGCGCTGCATGTTTCACCGATTGTTCTTGGGCTGCTTCCCCTCTACGCTCTCGTACCGAATTTTCTGACTCTCCTGATCCTCCGAGATATCGCGCTCGTCGCCGCCGCGTGGCCACTCTATCGTCTTGCGGCCGAACGGATGGGGACGGCGACGGCAGGCCTGGCCGCCGTGGTCCTCTATCTGGCGAATCCCGCAGTCGTGGCTCAAGGTGCCGAGGCGTTCTACCTGCTCCATTTCGCTCCACTGCCGTTCTTCTATGCGATGCTCGCCTTCGACCGTGAAGACTTTGCCCGCTTCATGTGCTGGATGGCCGCAGCGATCGTCGTTCGGGAAGATGTCACGATCACGCTGGCCGGCTTCGGGCTGTGGGCGCTGGTGAGCCGTCGCCGATTGGCGTGGGTGAGCGCCGGTCTCGTGATCCCGGCGGCCTGGTTTGCCTTGGCCACACTCGTGATTCAGCCCGCCTTTGGACGCTGGGGGAACGGTGTGATGGAAATCGCGCTCGCCAAGAGCGATCAGCCCCGTGTCGGCATCTTCGGATTCATCTGGGGCAATCCGTGGTGGTTCGTCGACGTGATGCGGGACAGTGGTTTCGCGTATCTGTATCGGATGCTGCGTTCGGTCGGTTTCGCAGCAGCTGCGGGATGGGATGGCGTCGTGGCGCTGCCCGGCCTCGCGGCGAATCTGGCCGTGGCCCGCATCTTCTACAGCGGGAACGATCCGATCTCCCGCTTCGCGCTGCTCCCCGCGTGTGCCTTGATCGGCGCCTCGATCATCGTCGTGACCCGGTTCGGGCGGCGCAACCACTGGGATCTGAGGGTCCTCGCCGTGCTCGCGCTCGTCCTCGTCCCGTCGGCGAGTCTTCTGGACGGGGTGAAGGACTCGATTCGTTCTCGACTCGCGCTCTATACGGTTCGCAACGATTCCGCGGCCTTGCGTGAAGCGGTACGGCTCGTGCCGGCAAACGCCTCGATCGCCGCGCCGAACTATGCATTGCCCGCGTTGTCGAGACGACGCGAGCTCTACTACCTCCCGTATCTGCACATGTATCCGCGTCAGCAGCCGGATTACGTCCTGCTGGATCGAAACGTCGGGCGAGTCTCAATGAACGTCGAGACGCAGGCGCGCTATATAGCGTTGCTCGCGGGGTTCATGAATTCCACACAGTACAGCCGCGTGTGGCAGCGCGGCGACTACGTGCTCCTCAGCCGGAACAGTTTCGGCCGGCAATGAAAATCCTCAACGTCGCGGGCGCACGACCGAACTTCATGAAGCTGGCGCCGCTGATCAGGCGGATGCAGCGGCATCCGGACATCTCGTCGGTGCTGGTACATACCGGTCAGCACTATGACGCGAACATGGCGGGGCAATTCTTTCGCGATCTGGAGCTTCCGACGCCGTACGCATCGCTCAACGTTGGCCCCGGCTCACACGCCAGTCAGACGGCGGAGGTCATGAAGCGGCTCGAGCCCCTGCTCGAGGAGACGCGACCCGATCTCGTCCTCGTCGTGGGCGATGTGAACTCCACGCTCGCCGCCGCACTCACCGCCGCCAAGTTGCACATCCCGGTCGCGCACGTCGAAGCCGGGCTGCGGAGCCGCGATCGGACGATGCCCGAGGAGATCAACCGTCTGCTCACAGATGCCATCGCAACCTACCTGTTCGTGACCGAGGAGAGCGGCCGCGAAAATCTCCTGCGCGAGGGCGTGGACGCCGGGCGGATCCACTTCGTGGGCAACGTCATGATCGATGCCCTGGAAGACTTCCGCCCGTTATGGGAGGGATCCGGCATTCACCGAAAACTCGGATTGCGCCGAGGCCAGTACGGCGTCGTGACGCTCCATCGGCCATCGAACGTCGACGACACGCGCAGGCTGCGGGACTTGATCGACGCGCTCCGACGCGTCGCGTGCGAGGTGCCGATCGTGTTCCCTGTGCATCCGCGTACGCGGAATCGTCTGACCGAGCTGAACGGATCGGCGCCGGCGTTCGGACTCGAGGCCGAGTCCGCAACGGAGTCAGCCACGGGTCTCGTATGCGTGGAGCCGCTGGGCTATCCGGATTTCATGGCGTTGGTTGCGGGGGCCCGACTCGTGTTGACCGACTCCGGCGGGCTTCAGGAAGAGACGACGGCTCTGGGCGTTCCATGTCTGACGCTGCGTGACAACACCGAGCGCCCGGTCACCGTCACAGACGGAACGAACCGGGTCATCGGCACCTGCCCGGCACGCATCGTCGAGGAGGCATTCGACGTGCTTCAGAATCCCCGCGCGGCGCCGTCGCGACCTCCATTGTGGGACGGTAAGGCGGCGGAGCGCATCGTGACGATTCTCGCTCGCCTTGGCGGTGCGAACGATGGTCATTGAGCTCTGTCGGTTCGACGCGACAGACCGAGAGGCATGGGACGATTACGTCCAGCGCGCGCCTGAGGCGGTCCACTCGCATCTCAGCGGCTGGGGGACCGCGATCGAGCAGAGCTATGGTCACCGTGCGCTCTACCTGTGGGCATCTGACCACGGCAAGATCAAGGGCGTTCTGCCGCTGATCCTCCTCCGCGGAATCCTGTTCGGGAGGTCGTTGGTGTCCCTGCCGTTCCTCGACGATGGGGGCATCTGCGCGGACGACCAGACCACCATCCAGGAGCTCTATGCGGCGGCATTGCGCCTGGCGAAAGAGCACCGTGCGGATCTGCTCGATCTCCGCCATCGGCGGGCGAGCGGCCTTGGCCTGCCTCTTCAGGATTCCAAGGTGACGTTTGTCCTCGAGCTGCCTCGCGATCCTGACCAGGCGTGGCGGCGCCTCGACGCCAAGGTTCGGAACCAAGTCCGCAAGGCGCTCAAGTCGGGTCTTTCGGTCTCGTGGCATGGGCGAGCGAGCCTCGACCGCTTCTATGACGTGTTCGTGGAAAATATGCGAGACCTGGGTTCGCCCGTTCACAGCCGGAAATTCTTCGCCGCGATCCTCGAGGAATTCTCCGAGAGCGCCCGGCTGGTTCTGGTCAACGACGGGAGCCGGACGGTCGGGGGAGGCCTTTGCTTCTTCTTCAAGGACTCGGTGATGATGCCGTGGGCATCGTCCCGCCGCGCGGATCATCCGAAATGTCCCAACAATCTGCTGTACTGGGAGGCGATCCGCTCGGCCTGCCAGGAAGGATTCCGTTGTTTCGACTTCGGCCGGTCTTCTCGCGGAAGCGGGACATACCACTTCAAGAAGCAATGGGGCGCGGCCGACAGGCCTCTCGTCTGGGAAATCTGGAGGCGGCGCGGCCAGCGTAACGCCCTCGTGCGGTCGAGCAGTGCCCGGTACGCGTTCGCCGCCCGAGCCTGGAAGCGCCTTCCGGTGACCGTCACGCGCATCTGTGGACCGGTGCTGAGACGGCAGATGAGCAATTGATGGTGACGGCCATCGCCGAGGCGCACGGAAGACCGACGTACGGGCTGCTTGCATGATGGAGATTGCGGCGGCGGTTGCCTGGATCGCGCTGGGCGGTGTCGTGTACGTCTATGCGGGATACCCAGCACTGCTGTGGGTTGCGACTCGCCTATGGTCGCGGCCCGTTCGTCGGGACGGGATCACGCCTCCGGTCACCCTGGTGATCTCGGCATTCAACGAGGCGCGTGTCATCGGCAGCAAGATCGAGAACTCCCTGCAGCTTGATTACCCGCGTGATCGACTCGAGATCATCGTCGTGTCCGACGCATCGACCGACGACACCGATGCGATCGTCCGGTCGTTCGCCGATCGGGGCGTCCGCTTGCTGCGCCTGAGCGAGCGCGCAGGAAAGACGGCCGGCCTCAATCAGGCTCTCCGACTCGCGAACAACGACATCATCGTGTTCAGTGACGCGAACATCTTGTACACGCGAACGGCCATTCGCTGCCTCGTGCGCGGATTCGCGGATGCGCGCGTGGGTTGCATCACCGGCGACTCTCGATACGTGGGCGAATCATCATCGTCCGCACACGTTCAAGAGAGCTCGTACTGGAGCTATGAACGGTTGGTTCGAGAGATGGAGAGCCGCCTCGGAAGCACGGTCGGTGGCGACGGCGCCATCTTCGCCATCCGTCGCCACCTGTACACGCCGCTGCCGCCAGAGGCGATCAATGACCTCGTGACACCGCTCCAGATCGTGGCCATGGGCTATCGGGCGGTGTTCGACGCCGATGCGGTCGGCTACGAGCCGTCGGCGGGGAGCTACCGCGCAGAGTTCCGACGGAAGCGGCGGATCGTCGCGCGAAGCTGGCGAGGCGTGATGAGCGTCCCGGGTGTACTGCGTCCCTGGCGTACCGGTGTCTTTGCCTGGCAGGTGTGGTCGCACAAAGTCCTACGTTGGCTGGTGCTGCCGCTGGTGGTGGTCGCGGTCGCTGCGTCATTCGTCGCAGCGCCGATCGGGCGCCTCTACGAAAGCGTCGTCCTGGGATTTCTCAGCAGCGTCGCGCTCGCGGGCATCGGCGCCACGGTCGGAGATCGAATGGGGAAGCTCGCGCGTCTTACGCACGCTGCACTGTACTTCTATCTCATCAATTGCGCTGCCGTCCTCGGCGTTGCCATGGCGCTCGTGGGGCGGACGGACGTTGTATGGGCCTCTCAGCGCAACTGAGCGCCGTTCGCTCGCCGAACGGAACGGCCTCCAAGAGGCCGCATCCGCGACCGTCGAGAGGCTTGCAGACGAAGCTGCGCCGTCTCGTGCCGGCGCGCGTGCTGCCAGTCTTGCGCGCTGCGGACACCGCGGCGACATTACGCCTCTACCGACCTTCGCATCTGTCGACGTGGTACCGCGACTGGACCGACAGCTCCACGTCGACACTTCCCGGAGTCGATCGCCGGCGATACGTGGCGGAACTCCTTGGCTGGCTCAAGCGAGCGCATGACGCGACCGTCGGGGGCGGTGTGGCAGCGTATTACAGCTTTGCCGAAGGCTGGAGCGCGGGCTATCCCGAGACGACGGGCTACATCATCGTGACGTGTCTCGAGGCCGCCGTTCGTCTCGGCGATCCGGATCTGAGAGCTCGAGCGCGCCGTTTCGCCGACTGGGAGCTCGGCGTGCAGATGCCGGTCGGTGCGTGGCAGTCCGGCCTGGTCACGGCCACGCCGGTTCCCGCTGTGTTCAACACCGGCCAGGTCATCCAGGGGTTGCTCGCCGCGTATCGTGCGTTTGGCCGGATCCGATATCTGGAGGCGGCCGCGCGAGGTGCCCACTGGCTAACGGCTCAACAAGATGCCGACGGAGCGTGGCGGCGCCATACCTATCGCGATTTCCCAAACTCCTATTCCACGCGGGTGGCTTGGCCGTTGATCGATCTCGCTGAGGTCACCGGTGAATCCGAGTTTCGAGAATCGGCGGTGAAATATCTCGAGTGGGCCAGCCGCTGGCAGGACGAGTCGGGGTGGCTTGGTCGTTGCTCGCTCGAGCCCGAGGAGCCTGCCTTGACGCACACACTCGCGTACGCCATGGAAGGATTTCTCGAGTCCGGTCTCTTGCTACGCGAGGAACGTTGGGTCCGCGTCGCGCAGAAGACCGCCGAGGCTCTGCTTCACCGCTACGAGGTACGGAGACATCTCGCCGGTAGCTACGCGCAGGGGTGGCGAGGGGATCACTCCTACGCGTGCTTGACCGGGTGCGCGCAGGTCGCGCTCGTGTGGTGTCGGCTCAGTCAGTTGACGGGCGACGCGAGGTATCTGAATGCGGCGCTGAAACTCAACGACTTCGTGACCAGCTGCATTGATCTCGACACCGCATCGCGCGAGATCCGCGGAGCCGTCAAAGGTTCACACCCGATCTGGGGACACTACATGCGGTTCCGGTTTCCGAGCTGGGCCGTGAAGTTCACCGTCGACTCCCTCCTCCGTGAAGAGGATGCGCTGAAGGCGCTCGAGGACAGGCCTTGACGATCGTCGTCCTGGCCGGACATCCCGACAGTCCGTATGCGCGTCGCGCGTTGCGCGCCATCAACGCCAGCGGAGTTCGGGGCGTTCACGTGGTCGCCGCAACGTGGAAACGCGGGGCACGAGATCTCACAGGTCTCGTGCGGAAACACGGCCTGCGTCTGCCGTGGGTCGGCGCCAAATGGGTGACTCGCGCGATGGTGCGCCCGCTTACCGGCATTGCACCGTGGCGCATGCGGATGACCACCCTCGCCGCGGAGGTCGCAGCGCAGGGCGGCCGCTTCGTGGCCGTCGACGACGCCAACGATGAATCATGTCGGGACATCCTCAGGCGGTGGAACGTGGACCTGCTCGTGCTGGCTGGCGCGCCCATCATGCGCGAGCCCGTCCTGGCAGTACCACGAATCGGGACACTGAACGCTCACCAGGGTGCGTTGCCGAGATTCCGTGGCATGAACGTGATCGAGTGGGCCGTATTCGAGCGCAGCGCGCCCTCGGTCACCGTCCACTTCGTCGACGCGGGCATCGACACGGGTGACGTCGTCGCGAGTGAGGTGATCGACGTCCGCCCCGGGGACACGCTCGAGGCGGTGCGGGCCCGTGCTATCGAGAGGCAGGTGGACCTGCTCGCGCGCACGGTCAGAAGCGCGTGCTCCGGCACGTTGCCGCGCATCCGACAGCTCGCGACTGACGGCCGCCAGTACTACGTCATGCATCAACGAATCCGGGCGATCACCGACCGGCGACTGTCGGAGATACGCGCGCGCCGGCCGGTGCGGGTTCACTAATGACGGCGAGGGCAACGGCCTCACCCCTCTGGCAATCGATTCGCGCCGACCTTGCGCGTTTTCGGGAAGACGGGGGCGGGCTGCGTGCGATGGTGCGCGGCGCTTTGTCGCAGGGGTTTCAGGCGCTCCTCGTGTACCGAGTGTTCCGCTGGCTCCACGAGCGTCGAGTTCCCACTCAGCCCGTCCGCTTCATTGCTGAACGCTTGATCGAAATCACCACAGGGATTTCGATACCAGTCCGCGCGCGAATCGGTCCCGGGCTCCGCATCCATCATTTTGGAGGCATCGTGTTTCACTCCGATGTCGTCGTCGGCGCCGGCTGCTCGATCTACCATGGCGTGACGCTCGGAAACTTGGGGGGCGTCGGACGTGGTGCGCCGCGGATCGGTGATCGCGTCGTGATCGGCGCCGGTGCGAAGGTGTTGGGACCGGTCGACGTGGGCGACGAATCATGGATCGGCGCCAACGCCGTCGTCTTGAGTTCCGTGCCGCGACGCAGCGTGGCGGTCGGTGTCCCGGCGATCATCAAGCCATCGCGCCGTCAGGGTTCGACATCGAACCTCGTCTCCTCGCTGTGACGACCGAAGGCCGAGCCTTGATGATCGCGTATTACTTTCCGCCGGTCGGCGGACTCGGGGCTGCCGGCTCCCAGCGTATGTGCCGCCTGGCTCGCTACCTGCCGCTGCACGGCTGGGACACGTCGGTGCTGACCGTTCGAGAAACCAGCTATGAGCCCTACCTCACTCTCGACCCTAGTCTCCTCGCGAGGCTATCTCCGGACACGAAGGTACGGCGGACTCGCGTTATTCGTGGACTGACGCCGTTGCTGAAGTTGAAGGGACGCATTGCTGGTACGCTCCGCGCGCGGACCCGACGCCGTCCGGCCAGGCCACCTGAGGCGCTCACCGCGAACGGGAAGACTGACCCGGGAGCCGCGTCGCAGGGCCGGTTCCAAGCGCTCAAGGACGCGGTGACGGATCTCTTCGAAATCCCTGACGAGGAGGCCGGATGGCTGCTGCCGGCTGTCGTCGCCGGGGTATCCGTCGTGCGGCGAGAAAAGATCGACGTGCTGTGCTCCAGCGGTCGGCCCTGGACGGCACATCTGATCGGCTGCGCCTTGAAGCGACTGACCGGCCGGCCGTTGATCACCGACTTCCGAGACCCGTGGATGACGAACCCGTTCCGTCCACGGTATTCTGCCGTCCGCGACAAGGCAGAGCGGTGGCTCGAGGGCGTGGTCATTCGGACCGCGGACCTCATCGTTGCCAACACAAGTCACCTCCGGGAAGAGTTTTCGATCCGATTTCCGGCTGCCCGTCGGAAATGCGTGGAAATCGGGAACGGATTCGATCCAGAGGACTACCGAGCGCTTAACGATCGAACCTCAGCGCGCGAAGCGGACGGGCGCTTTCGACTGGTCCACAGCGGATTCCTGTACGGCGAGCGGGATCCGAGGACGTTCCTCGACGCGCTGACCATCCTCAAAGAGGTGCACCGGCTCGACCACCGTCAGCTCGAGGTGGAGCTCGTCGGCCCCGTCGGGTTGCCGTACGACCTTGGTCGCCACGTCAAGGAACACCATCTCGATCAGATCGTGCACGTGCGCGCTGCGGTTCCGTACCAGGAAAGCCTCGAGCACGTCGCGCACAGTGACGCGGCCATCCTCCTACAGCCCGGGACCATGACTCAAGTTCCGTCCAAGCTGTACGAGTACGTCGGCCTCGGCAAGGTCATCTTCGCGATCGCGGAGAAGGACAGCGCGGTCTGCTGGCTCATGGAGCGCCACAACCTGGGAAGTATTGCCGACGCGCGGTCCCCCGAGGACATCGCCGGCAAGCTCCATGCGATGTACGGACGATGGAAAGCGTCGGGGGAGCATCTGGTCGCAAGTGAAGCGGGCCGCGACGAGTTCGATGTCAGGCGGCTGGCCGGAATCCTTGCCGAGCACATGCGACGCCTGGGATGCGGCCGGCAACGGTGAACGCTGTGACAACCCTCCCGATCTTCATCGAAGAACGTTCCGGTATCCGCCGTGTCGCTGAGCCGGTGACGGTCGGGCTGCCCTTTCCCCGAGGCTGGTTACTCGCACCAGGGCTACTCGAACTCCGCGACCCACTCGGGCAGCCAGCGCCGTTGCAAGTCGCCGCACTCCTTCGATGGAGCGATGGCAGCGTCAAGTGGGCGCTCCTCGATTTCCAGGCCTCTGTCGAGCCCTTGACCACAGCGGTCTACCACGCGGCGGTCGCTTCGCAGAAGCCGGCCGACAACGCGCTGCCGGCAATGATGGTGGAGGAGTTCACAGACTGGATTGTCGTCGATACCGGCGCCGCCTCGTTCTGCATGAGTAAACGTCGGTTCGCACCATTTCAGCGCGTGCTCATCCGCGGGCAAGAGCTTTTGCAGGACGGCGCCAGCGAGACGAACCTCACCGATGAACGAGGTGAGCGATACGTCCCTGAAATCGACCGCATGGAGGTCGACACGACGGGGCTGTGCCGAACCACGGTCGCCGTCCGTGGTTGGTTTCGCGACTCGAGCCGCCGCCCGTATGCGGAGTTCACCGGTTGCCTGACCTTCTTCCGGAACAGCGGCACCGTCGAGATCCGGTTCACCATCAGGAACCCGCGCGCCGCCAGGCATCGGGGAGGTTTCTGGGATCTCGGCGACCCCGGTTCGCTGTACCTCAAGGACCTCTCGATCGCGCTCGCCGTCGCGTCTTCGAGCGCCCCGCAAATCGGGTGGGTCGACGGGTCCGCGGCGACGCCCGACGAGGCGCGGGCAAAACTCGAAATCTACCAGGATTCTAGCGGCGGCGACAACTGGAAAAGCCCGAATCACGTCAACCGCCACGGCGTAGTCGTGACTGCCTTTCGCGGCTATCGGGTCGTGGTCGATGGCGTGCCCAGGCGGTGGGGACATCGGGCGAGTCCTGTCGTCACGGTCCGTGATGCCGGGCGTAGCCTTACCGTCGCGGTGGAGGGTTTCTGGCAGAACTTTCCGAAAGTCGTCGCGGTGAACGGCGGCCGGATCAGAATCGGGCTGTTCCCGGCGGAATACGGGGACGTCCACGAACTGCAGGGCGGAGAACAGAAGACCCACGTCCTGCTGTTTCACGCCGGCACGGAATCCGTCGAGCCGTCCGGGCTCCGATGGGCCCACGACCGCCTGGTTCCCCGCGCCGCACCAGCTTGGTACGCCGAGACCCGTGCGATCCCGTACCTGACACCCGCAGCAAGCCCGGCAGCTCCGTCACGATGGCTCAGTGAGGCCGACGCCCTGGTGGACACCGCTGTCTCCGGCCCCGAAAGCTTCTTCGACCGACGCGAGATCATCGACGAATATGGGTGGCGCCACTTCGGCGACCTCTATGCCGACCACGAGACTGTCGGATTTTCCGGGCCGGGAACGCTCGTCGCGCACTACAACAACCAATACGACGTCCTGTACGGCGCCGCTGTGCAATACCTGAGGTCCGGTGATCGCCGATGGTTCGACCTCATGCGGGATCTCGCGCGTCACGTGATCGACATCGACGTCTACCACACCAACCGTGACCGCGCTGCGTTCAACGGCGGATTGTTTTGGCACACCGAGCACTACATGGACGCGGGCACGTCGACCCATCGTACGTACTCCCGATCGAACATCCGTGGCCGTCAGGCCCGTGCCTGCGGTGGAGGACCGTCCAGCGAGCACAGCTACACGAGCGGACTGCTCACGTATTACTGCCTCACCGGAGATCCGCTCGGAGCCGAGACCGTGCAGGAGCTCGCAGAGTGGGTCATCGCCATGGATGACGGCCGCCGCCGGCGAGGTGGATGGCTCGACCGGCGCTGCACCGGTCACGCGAGCCGCACCGTGAGTCGCGACTATCACGGGCCAGGGCGCGGCGCTGGAAATTCGATCAACGCGCTGTTGGACGGATATGTCGTGAGGGGTGAGCCGCGCTACCTGGCCAAGGCCGAGGAGCTGGTGCGTCGGGTGATCCATCCCTCCGACGACATCACGCGGCGTGGGCTCGAGGATGTCGAACACCGGTGGTCCTACACGGTGTTCCTCCAGGTACTCGGCAAGTACCTCGATATGAAGACCGAGGCCGGTGTGACGGACTGGATGTTCTCGTACGCCCGCGAGAGCCTCCTTCACTACGCCCGATGGATCGCGCGATACGAGGTTCCCTACAAAGTCGTGCTGGACCGTGTCGAGATCCCGACGGAGACGTGGCCGGCGCAAGACATCAGGAAAGCCAACGTGCTCGCGATCGCCGCGAAATACGCGGCCGAGCACGACGCCGCCATCTTCAGTGAGCGGGCTGATTTCTTCTTCCGGACGTGCGTCTCCGATCTGCTGTCGTTCGAAACGGCCCGGCTCACACGCCCGATCGCCATCCTGATGACGAACGCGTATGTACAGGCCTCGAGCGAATGGCGGACGCGGACGCAGGACTGGTCGCAGGGGCCCGCCCACGACTTCGGCCAGCCGCGAGATTTCGTCCCGCAGTTCGCGGCGCTATACCGACTTCGCGCTGGCGTGGCGACCCTGCTCAGGCAACTCCGATGATCCGCCTTCTCGAATTGCGCAACACGTACAAGTGGGGTGGGGGGCCGGACAAGACTATCCTGCTCTCCGCGGAGCGACACGACCCGAACCGCGTGGTCGCCAACGTAGCGTACCTCAGGCACCACCAAGACCGCGAATTTCGCATCGGCGAACTGGCCCGCGCGCGCCGGCTGTCCTACTACGAGATTCCGGAACGGGGCAAGCTGGATCTGCGCGTCGTGCGCGTCGTGCGTGAGATCGTGCGGCGACACCGGATCGACATCATCCACGCGCACGACTTCAGAAGTGACCTCGTGGCGTATCTCGTCAGGCTGTCGCTCGGTCGAATACGCCCCCTCCTCATGTCGACGGCCCACGCGTGGGTAATGGCGGGCAGGAAGGGCGACGTCTATCGGCATCTCGACCTCCTCCTGATGCGACGGTTCGATCAGTTGATCGCGGTTTCGAACGCGACGA
>Ga0070706_100004781_pt1 | contig 12982 bp, 9 predicted proteins | sample KBSK5501metaG_FD_65476 | JGI IMG/M metagenome (GOLD analysis project Ga0070706, IMG submission 65476) | Corn, switchgrass and miscanthus rhizosphere microbial communities from Kellogg Biological Station, Michigan, USA - KBS K5-50-1 metaG | ecosystem: Host-associated > Plants > Roots >...
AAGATCTCCGCTTCTTCCATGTCGATGGCTGTGATGTCGATCCTTTTCCCGGTTTCCGCCTCGATCGACTTGAGCGCGTCATCGATCACCGTCAGCGTTCGCAAGCCGAGAAAGTCGATTTTGAGGAGGCCCATCTTCTCGACCACGCGCATGTCGTACTGCGTCACGATCTCATCGCGCGTCGTGCGGTAGAGCGGCACGTAGTCCGTGACCGGCTGGGGTGTGATGACCACGCCGGCGGCATGCATGCCGGCGTGACGCGCGAGACCCTCGAGTCTCGATCCGATGTCGATCACGCGAGCGACTTCCTTGTCGTTCTTCATCGCCTCCGCGAGCGGCGGCGAATCCTCGGGCGCAGTTTCGAGGGTCGTCTCAGGACCGGCCGGAATGGTCTTGGCGACCTTGTCGACCAGTCCGTAGGGAAGACCTAAAACGCGGCCGACGTCGCGGACGACCGAGCGCGCGGCCATCGTTCCGAATGTAATAATTTGTGCGACGTTATCTTGTCCATATTTTCTGCGCACATATTCGATGACCTCACCACGCCGGTTCATGCAGAAGTCGATATCGAAGTCGGGCATCGAGATGCGCTCGGGGTTCAGGAAGCGCTCGAAGATGAGGTCGTAGTCGAGCGGATCGACGTCGGTGATGCGCATCGAATACGCCACCAGCGATCCGGCCGAGGATCCGCGGCCGGGACCGACCGGAATGCCGCTGTTCTTCGCGAATTTGATGAAGTCCCAGACCACCAGAAAATATCCAGGAAAGCCCATCCCCTTGATGATTTCGATTTCCTTTTCGAGCCGGTCCCAATACGCCTGCGGCTCGCGCTTTTTCCGCTTGGCGGCGAACAGCGGGGCCATCGTTTCCAGGCGTTGTTTGAGACCATCCCGCGCAATTTTCTCAAAGTACGCGGTGGCGTCGAAGCCTTTGGGCACTGGAAAGTTCGGAAGGTGCAGACCCGATTCGTCGAATTTCGTGTTGATGCGATCGGCGATCCGGATGGTGTTCTCGACCGCCTGTGGATAGGCGGCAAAGACGCGCCGCATCTCGTCGGGGCCTTTGACATAGAAGTCGTCGGAGTAGAACTTCATGCGGCGCTCGTCGCCCAGCGTCTTGCCGGTGCCGATGCAGAGAAGGACCTCGTGCGCGAAGGCATCGTCCTTCTCGAGATAGTGGGAGTCGTTCGTGCCGACGAGCTGCAGGCCGGCCTCCTCGCCGAGGCGAGCCATCATCGGGATGATCTTCTGCTGGTCGGGAATGCCGTGATCCTGAATCTCGAGGAAGAAGTTGTCCGGGCCGAGGATCTCTTTGTATTGCAGCGCGGCTTCTTTTGCCTTGGCGTAGTTCCCACCTGCCAGGCCTTGCGAAACCTCACCTTTCAGGCACGACGATAGGACGATCAGCCCCTCGCGGAACTCGCGCAGCAGCTCTTTGTCAATTCGCGGCTTGTAGTAAAAGCCGTCGGTATAGCCGGCGCTGACGAGCTTCACCAGGTTCCGATAGCCGGCGTCGTTGGCAGCCAGAACGATGAGGTGGTTGTTCGATCCGGCATCGGCGGCCTGATCTTCGACGCCGGCCTTGTCGAAGCGCGATCCGTACGCAACGTACATCTCGCAGCCGATGATCGGCTTGACGCCGACGCCGCGCATGGCGTTGTAGAACTCGACCGCGCCGAACATGTTGCCGTGGTCGGTGATGGCGCATGCCGGCATGCCGAGCTTCGCCACTTTTTTTGCGAGCTGCTCGGGACGGCTGGCGCCGTCGAGGAGTGAATATTCGGTGTGGAGGTGGAGATGAACGAAGGACATCGAGCATCAACAGTTTAGCTTTGGATCGCCGGGAAAAGGCACATGTTCCTGTGCACCTCTACTATGTGTAGAGGTCTGCGACGGGCACGATCTCCTTGGCCGAAAGCGTCCGAAACCGCAAGAACACCAGGATCGCCACCGTCGTCAGCCCCGCCACGAATCCCCACCAGAATCCGACCACGCCCATCTTCAGCTTGAACCCCAGCAGAAGGGCGATCGGCAAGCCGACGAGCCAATAGCCGACGATGTTGGAAAAAAATGCGAATCGCGTATCGGCAGCGCCCCGAAGCGCGCCGATGCCGGCGGCCTGCAGGCCGTCGGAGAGTTGAAAAAGCCCGGCGACAAAGAAAAGGGGAAGCGCGGCAGCGATTACGTTCTGCTGATTCGTCAACATGCGGGCCAGGAGCCCTGGAATCGAGATGAACAGCAACGCACCGACAGACATCACGATTGCTGCGCCGATGAACACTGCATATCCCGCCAGTCGGGTCGCATGCTGATCGCGTGCGCCGACCGCCAGCCCTACCCGAACAGAACCGGCCGTCGCGACGCCGAGAGCGGTCGTGAATGTGAAGGATGCGAGGGTGATCACGAGCTGATGCGCGGCCAGATCGACTGTGCCGAGCCGTCCCGCCATGAGCGCCACCAACGCGAAGATGCCGACTTCCGCGGTCACCTGCAGCGCCGTGGGAAGACCGACCCGCAACGCTCGCCGCACATCCGCGGAGTTCCATCTTCGCGAGACCGCCGATCCGGCGGGAACGCGCAACACCGCCGCGGCCACGATCGCCAGTTGCAAAAACTGGCAGGTCGATGTCGAGATCGCCGCCCCCGCCACGCCGAGTGGAGGAATGGCGCCAAAACCGAACACCAGCACGATGTCGAGCACCAGGTTCAACAGGTTGGCCAGCACCATCGACACCACCATCGGCCGCGTGACGTGATGCGCTTGCAGGTACGCCCTGACGACGAAAAAAGTCAGCCAGGGCGCAAGCCCGATCGTCCGGATGAGAAGAAAGGTCGACGCAGGCGCGACCACGTCTTCCTTTACTCCAACCACATGAAGCAGGAGCGGCCCAAACAGCAGTACCACGGTCAGCCCCGCTGCTGTGAGAAGAGCGAGCCAGATACCCTGCCAGAGAATTCGTCGAGCGCTCGTGAGATCACGCGCTCCGACGGCCTGAGAGATGAGCGGATCGACGCCCAACATCAAGCCGAGCCCGAACACGGAAACGCCGAAGAAGACCGCGTTGCCGAGGCCGACGGCTGCGAGCTCGCGTCCGCCGAGGCGGCCGACGACAGCCATGTCGACGACGCTCATCACCTGCGTGCCCGCCTCCGCAGCCGCAAGCGGGAAAGCCAGGGAAAACAATCGGCGCAGTTCCGCCTTCAGTTCTGCCGGTTGCATCGAGTCGCGATTGTACGGTGGGGACTAGCTGTCGAACGCCACACCGCCGATCGGCCGGCCGCCGCGAAGTTCAATCGGGCATGGCCGTACCCCAGAAGTACTTCTCGAAGAACGGTCGATAGTCTTTCTTGGTCATGAATTGCAGCAGGCCAGCGACATCATTCGTTGTCCCAAACTTGAAACTGAATGACTTGGTGTACGACTTCATGAAAGTCAGAAAAGTTGTGTCGCCCAACTCCCGGTGAAGTGTGTACAGAAGGTACGGACCCTTCGCGTAGAGCAAAGCAAAGCGTTGCACGAATGCGGTAGAGGGATCGCCGACGATGCGATTGGCGTATGGAATGGGCGCGATAGCCAACCCGTCCCTCGCCCGCCCGCGCCAGACAGATACCAGCCGGTTATACGCGTCCTCCCCTTTGAGCTTTTTCAAAGCGAGCGCCGCTGAATACTCGGCGAATGATTCGGTAAGCCACTGTTCTTCCGGACTGGGCATGCGTACTACATGTCCCCAATATTGATGCGCGATCTCGTGCGCGAAGCGCTCATTAATTCCCTGTGAAAAGAACTGGTCAGTTTCGGTCAGTAAGGGCTGGAACGCTTCATTGGTAATGTACATCGTGCCGGGCGGTGCCTGACCATAGCCGTATTCATTCACCTGAATGATGTTGAATTCACTGAAAGGAAACGGACCTAGGAAGTATTCGTAGTAGTCGATCAGGGCATCGGCGAGGGCGATGAGTTGCTTCGCGGCGCGCTCATTGCGAAGCGCATATGTGGCCACCCGCAGCGTGCGGGGCCCGCGCTTCTCCTCGTAAGTGTTGTACTTGCCCGCTTGCACAGTCGTGCCTTCCACCGGTTTGTCGATTACGTTCTCCACGATGTTGTAATCGACTTCTTCTCGGCGAGAGACTGTTGTTCCTGGTGCGTAAGGCACGAATGGCTTCTTGACCCTGACCACCGAGTGCACAGTGAACGCCTGACCTGCCCATTGACGGGGCAGCGGCAGCCAGGCATCGCCCAGGCCGAGCTGCCAGGCATTGTCCCCACCTTCGCGCACGAGGAAATCGCCGTCGATTGAGAATTTCAGCCTCAGCGTTCGTCCGCTGATGCCATCGACGCCGACCAGAAGTTCGTTATGATCGTGATCGAACGGAAGCGAACGCCCCTGATCGTCGGTGACGCGTCGAACGTGGAAGGCTCGTATCGGCGCACCAGCTCTGACGAATCGCTGGTCAAGCATGTCGAAGCGGAGCACGCTCTGCGTCTCTGCTGCACGCAAGAGTGTTTCCGTGACTTCCAGTTTGGCTTCGTCACCGTCTGCCACCAGTGTGTAGTCGATGGCCGTAAGCGCAAAGGGAGGGCGCGGCGTCGTTCCTCGGGGATGGCCGACGGGTTGGGACGAAAGCACCTGCGGATAGAGCCGATCCTCCAACCGCCGATCACCTGTATAGATCGGAAGCGGACGGACAGCGTACAGGTTCTCGTCGTGGTCTTCCGCGTCGTCATACTCGTAAAGCAAAGTGTCGTGACCGCCTGAAAACTCGGCTCGCACACGAGTGGCCAGCGGAAAAGAAAACTTCTGCACCGTCATGATGTGCGACCGAGGTTCGACTTGCACCCGGCTGAACAGATCCTGATGGCGCTTGAAAGGCTCCGCAAGTGCTTCGCCGCCAGTCCCGACCAGTGGCGGCATCGTGATGCCATTGCCGACGAGCAACAGATCCGTGAAAGTGTCGCTAAGCCGAGCATGCATCGCATCCGCAACCATCTTCAGATGGGCGATGGCGCGCACGTTGTGAGAGACAACCGGAAACTCGGCTGTGTCGGTAGTCTCGTATTCGAACATCCCGTTACCTTTGAAGAGAATGCCGACCGACTCCCCGCCGGCAAGCAGGCGCGCGGCCGATCCTGAAATCAGATTGATCTTCATGTGGCCGATCGAGAGGAGGGCACCATTCACAACGGCGGCATCACCGACCTGCAAATGATTAGAGGCATGGACGGAATCGGTTACGGGGTCAGCAGCCAATGCAACCGTGGTAAAGCAGGCTAGTGCCAGAGAAAGAAAGGACCGCGTTTTCATGAGGACGCGATTTTAGCCTAGCTGTCGAAGGCCACGCCGCCGATCGGCCGGCCGCCGCGGCCGGGATCGATTCGCGGCTCGAGCAGCTCGCGCAGGTTCGTCATCTCGATGAACATGTGGCGATGACGCACGCAATGCACGGCGATCGAGAAGAAGAGCATCGCCACCACCGAGAAGAACACGGTCGATGCCGGCGTCGGGGCGGGCAGCGGCGCGACGGAAGCGGTAACGAAGAGCTCCTGCATCACGATCAGGAGGAACAGCGGCAGGGGAAAGAAGACCAGGGCGGAAAGGAATCGGCTCGCCTGCACACGAAAGTAGGGCCGCAGCGCCAGAAAGCTCAGCGCCACAAAATATCCGAGCATCAGAATGGCGGCCAGGTGCATCTCGCTGATGCCGGCGATCGATATTCGCCGTTTTGCAAGCGACAGCATCCGCACCTGCAGCAAGACTACCCAGGCCAGTGAGAGCACGGCCGCGGATACCGACGCCCCAGCCAGGAAGGCTCCGAAGAGATTGCGCGCCGCCAGCAGCGCAGCCATGCGAATGAGAATTGCTGCGACCGCCACGGCCGCTAGCAATGCCACCACGATCGCCCACGCCGCCGTGGTGCCGCCCGACATCGCGGTGCCGCGCACCGCAATGAAGGCCACCGGCCCGCCCTGCACCTGCTGGGCAACCGTCGCCGCAGCGCACAGTGCGAGAAACACGCAGAACGCCGTTCCGATGTAGAAAAGCGGTTTCGGCATGGAATGATCTTACCGCGACGGCTCGCGCATGGAAATGATGTGGTCGAGGCGGATCTCGACCGGCCCCTCCGGGGCCACGAACTTCACGAACTCCGCGCCGTTGGAGGAGTACACGTCGGCGATGGTTCCGATCTCACGCTGCGTCAAACCGTCCAGCTCGAACTCCAGCTCCACGCGCCTCTTGTGCATGGCCGCCTCTTCCAGCACATCGTGGTAATCGCACGAAACGGGCTCGTATCGCTCCTCGGTCATCGGGATCCTCCGCGGGGTCTCATACACGATCGATGCCCGCCGTTGTGGTACGATGACCGCCCATTCCCCGCATGGCGATTATCAATTCTCTGTTCCGCATTTCTTCCCTCGCGGCCGCGATGCCACTGGCATTCGCACTACTCCTGCTGGCCATCCTGATCATTTCCTTTCGATCGCGCGCCGTCGTTTTTTGTCAGTACTTGCAGACGATGACTGGCGTACGCCTGTCGCCGAGCGACGTCCGGCGAGTCTATCGCGAAGGCGGACCCGACGCCGTCCGCTCCTATTTCCTCGATCTGATCATTCGCGAGGATTTGAAGCACGGTCCGATCGAGATTCCTGCGGCCGAGGTGCGCGAGGTCGAGAAGGTGGCATCGGATTAGAACCTGCTCAAAGCGCGTTCCAGCGCCCCGCAAACCTCTTCACCGAAACAGACAAGAATGATCTGATCCAGGCCCGCGGCGCTGGAGCACTCGCGAACGGCGATTTTCGCCGCCTGCTCGACCGGATAGCCGTACACGCCGCAACTGATCGCCGGAAACGCAATCGTCCGGATTCCGTTCTCCACTGCCAGGCGCAAGCTATTGTGATAGCAGGACGCCAGCAAGTCCGGCTCACCATGCGTCCCGCCGCGCCAGACCGGGCCGACGGTGTGAATGACATGTTTCGCGGGCAGGCGATATCCGCGCGTGATCCTGGCCTCACCCGTCGGACAACCTCCGATGGCGCGGCATTCTTCGAGAAGCTCCGGGCCGGCCGCGCGGTGAATGGCGCCGTCGACGCCGCCGCCACCGAGGAGGGTCGTATTCGCGGCGTTGACGATGGCGTCAACCTTTAGCTTGGTAATGTCCGCGCGCAGGACTTCGATTTTCGTCATCGACTAGCCTATGCAGTGCGGCGGCTTGCCGCCGCTTTGGCGTGGAGGACAGCGGCCCTCCGCTGTCCGGACAGCCGGGGCGGCTGTCCTCCACTCCAAAGTCATCGCCCGAGCTTTGCGACGATGTCGTACTCCGCCTTGGTCACCGGCTGCACCGAGAGCCGCGTTCCCTTTTTCACCACCACCATCTTTTCGAGACCTTTCGTTTTCTTGAGAGTCTCGAGCGCGACGGTTTGAGGAAACTTCGCGACGAAGCGGATATCGACCATCGACCACGTTGGATCCTTCGGCTCCGGACGCGCTTCCTTGCTCACCTCGGCGAGGCCGGTGACTCCGGACGGATCGGCCGTGGATGCGTAGAACAGCACTTTGTCGCCGACGCGCATCTCGCGCAGGAAGTTGCGCGCCTGATAGTTTCGAACGCCGTCCCAGGTGGTAGTGCCGTCGCGCTGCAGATCGTCGATCGCGTATGCCGACGGCTCGACCTTCATCAACCAGTAGCGCACGCCTCGTTGTATCGCTGAACGGCGATGCGAAGCAACTCGATCGCGGCGCGCAGATCGTCTTGTTGGAGCACGTATGCGATGCGCACTTCATTCGCGCCGAGGGGCGAAGCGTAGAAGCCGGTGGCGGGAGCGACCATCACCGTCGCGCCGTGGTGCTCAAAGTCCGTCAGCAGCCAGGCCGCGAAGCGTTCGGCGTCATCAATCGGAAGGCGTGCCACGCAATAGAAAGCACCCTCCGGCTTCTGTAGAAAAACTCCCGGAATGGAGGTCAGCCCCTCGTAAAGCAGATCGCGGCGCCGCTGATATTCGGCGACGACGTCGCGCGTGTACTCTTCGCCGAGGGCATCCGCTCCGACCGCGATGAATTGCGCCAGTCCGGGCGGCGACAGACGTCCCTGCGCCATGCGAAGACAAGCATCGTAAATCTGACGATTGCGCGTCACGAGCGCGCCGAGGCGGATGCCGCAGGCGCTGTAACGCTTGGAGAGACTGTCGACGACGATTACGAATTCTTCGGCGCCGCGAACCTCCAGGGCACTGATCGCGCGGCCGCCGTCGTAGACGAACTCGCGGTAGACCTCGTCGGAGATTAGAAAGAGACCGTGATCGCGGCAGAACTCCGCCACCCTCTCCAGCTCCTCGGCTCGATAAACCGTGCCGGTTGGATTGTTCGGATTGCAGAGAATGACGACTCGCGTTTTCGAAGTCAGCGCGCGATCCCACACTTGGCGTTCGGGAAGATGAAAGCCATCGCGGCCGCGGCTGGTGACTGGAACGATGTTGAGTCCGGCCATGGCCGCGAAGGATTGATAGTTCGCATAGAACGGCTCGACCACCATCAGATCGTCGCCGGCATCGGCGCAGGCCATCAGCGCGAAGAGGATCGCTTCGCTGCCGCCGGTCGTCGCGAGAATCTCATTCAGCTCCAGCGGAATCCCGAGCCTTCGCTCGTAATAGAGCTGCAGAGATCGAAGATATTCGGGCGTGCCGGTCGAGGGCGAATACTCCAGAACTTTTTCATCGAGCTGTTTGAGGCGATCGCGCATCGGCGCCGGCGTCTCGATATCCGGCTGTCCGATGTTGAGGTGATAGACCTTCGTTCCGCGCGCCTTGGCCGCTTCGGCCAGCGGCGCGAGCTTGCGGATTGGCGATGCCGGCATCCGCCTCCCGCGGTCGGAAAGGCTGAAAACCTGATCAGTTTCTGAGAGGGTCACACGGTCGGAAGGTGCGAACGGCATGCCGTTACTCTATCCGATAGATCAGGATCGAATATCCCGCCTGATCGACCTGCCTGGCGTGATGTTCAGCGAGAAATTGCTGCCAGTAGTGGCGAGCCGGCTCGACGTCGGCGTTGACGCCCATCAGAGCCGACGCGCTGATCGCGAAATCGTGCGACGTCAGATCGGGCTGCATCACGGGATCCATGCCATAGCCGTACGGCAGATTGCGATACGGGATGCCGTAGAAGCGCGGATCGGCCGTGCCGAAATAGACCAGATTGACCGGCTCGGTGCGATGCTCCGCCCACTTGCCGAGGCGTTTGAGATCCTGCCCCCAGTCGAAATTCGAATCGATCAGCTTCTGGTAGCCGTGGCGCGGTCCGCCCGCGATCAGATTCATGTAGGAGAGATGCTTTCCCCACACCATGCACGCGGGGAGCGCGACCAGGATCGCCGCGATCGTGCTCACCCACCAGCGCCTGCGAATGTTGAGCGAGCCTGCCGCGACGTAGAGAAAGGGATAGATCGGAAGGATGTGGCGGTGGCCGATATTGAGATTCGACGTGATCGAGAACGCCATGTAGATCACGATCGGCCAGATGAGAAACGGCAGTGCGCTCGTGCGCCTCCGCCGAAGGCCGAACCCCGCGAGCACGATCAGCGCGATGGTCACTTCCGGCGTCTTGTAAATAAATGTATATAAGAAATATGTAGGAAATCCGGTATGCGAGCCTTCGCCGTCGAGATAACTCCACCGGGCGTAGGCATTGCGCTGTTGCAGCGCCAGGCCGTAAAGGTAGGCCTCCGGGAAAACGTGCAGATCGTTCGCAAACAGGACCATCCGGCCTAACGTCCCGATGTGAATGGTCGAACGCGCGCGCTGAATGGCGGACTCGGGCGGTCCATCCGGATATTGCGCGAGGAGCGAACGCGCCGCGTACCAGTCGTTGACGACCATCACCAGCGGCCGCGGTCTCTCGCTCGACGCGCTGTATCGAAATCCGTAGGCCGCCCAGACGACGATGATGGTCGCGGCGGCGGCGCAGCCGATTGCGATGAGCATCCGGCGACTTCGCGCATGAAAAAAGAGAATGAGCACCATCGGAATGAGCAGCAGCGCGGAGAATTTCGCGACGATCGCCAGGGCGAAGCAGATCGCGAAAGCGGCGATGTTGATGACGCTCGCATTCCGGCTGCATCGCCAGAAAAAATAAAGCGTCGCGGCCATGAGGGCCGCCACGCCGACGTCGGTCGTGATCAGCCCGCCGTGCGCGATGAAATTCGGATCGAACGCGAACAGCGCGATGGCTACCGCCCCTCCCCACCACCCCCACACCTCCCCCGCCCACGCGAAGATCACGATCGCAAGGAGCAGCGGGAAGAACAGCATCGCGATGCGGGCGCGCGTGAACAGCGCTTCCGCATCGTTGAAGAACGCCGATCGCGGAATGCGGACGGTCGTCGGAGTCTCCGCGTACTCGGGCCGCCGGCCGTAAAACATCTCGTGCGCGAATCTCCACTGCGCGTTTGGAACCTCGAGCGCACTGCGCCAGAAAGGATCGAGCTGCGAACGCCACAGATGCTGATTAAGAATCGCAAGCGCCGCGAATTCCTTGAGCAGCGGCGGATGCTCGTCGTTCAAACGAAAATCGCGCGTTGTGAGATAGGTGTAACCGGAAGCGAGATGCGGCAGCTCGTCGGAGGTCGGCGAGGTCGTCAGGATGTCGCCGAGGGCCAGGGCCACGAATGCCAGTAGTGCGGCGAGGGCAATTGACGTAGAGCCGGCTCTCAGCCGGCGGCGAGCGGAGGCCGGCTGGAGAGCCGGCCCTACGTCAGACTGCGACGGGCTGCGCTTGCGCAATCAGTTGTCGCAGAACGAACGGCAGGATCCCGCCGTGCTGGTAGTACTCGACTTCGATCGGCGTGTCGATGCGCAGAATGACCGGCACATCTTCCGACTTGCCATTTTTCCCATGCACGGTCAGCTTCGCCTTTTGCATCGGCCGCAATCCGCTCAGGCCCGTGATGTCGTATGTCTCGGTTCCATCCAGCTCGAGACTCTGCGCGTTCGCGCCTTCTTCGAATTGCAGCGGCAGCACGCCCATGCCGACGAGATTCGAGCGATGGATTCGCTCGAAGCTCTGCGCCACCACCGCCCGCACGCCCAGGAGTTTGGTGCCTTTGGCAGCCCAGTCGCGCGAGCTGCCCGTGCCGTACTCCTGACCGGCGAAGACCACCAGCGGAACGTTTTCCTTTTGATAGCGCATCGCTGCGTCGTAGATCCACATCCGTTCGCCGCTGGGCTGATGGATCGTGATGCCACCCTCGACTCCGGGCACCATCAGATTCTTGATGCGCACATTCGCAAAGGTTCCGCGCGTCATCACCTGATCGTTACCTCTGCGCGATCCGTAGCTGTTGAAGTCCTCCGGCTTCACGCCGTGCTCGATCAGATACTTTCCGGCCGGCGAATCCTTCTTGATCGATCCGGCCGGGCTGATGTGATCGGTGGTCAACGAATCGCCGAAGATGGCCAGCGCGCGGGCGCCGCGGATGTCGCTGATCGTTCCGGCGGACATGTTGAAGCCGGCGAAGAAGGGCGGCTCCTGGATGTACGTCGATTCGCGGTCCCAGGTGTAGAGCAGGCCGGCCGATGACGGAATCTGATTCCAAAGCGGATTCTGCTCGGCGAAGTCGGAGTAGTTGCGGCGGTACGCTTCCGGATCGAGCGAGCGCTGCATGACCTCGCGGATTTCCTGCATGGACGGCCAGATGTCACGAAGGTAAACATCTTGACCATTTTTTCCCTGCCCGATCGGCTCCTGAGTCAAGTCGATGTCGATGCGGCCGGCCAGCGCGAACGCCACCACCAGCGGCGGCGACATCAGGAAGTTCGCGCGGATGGACTGATGCACGCGCGCTTCGAAATTGCGATTGCCGCTCAGCACCGACACGCCGACCAGATCGCTTTTCGTGATGGCGTCCTCGATCAGCGGATCGAGTGGACCGGAGTTTCCGATGCAGGTTGTGCAGCCGTAGCCAACGATGAAAAAGCCCAGCGCATCCAGCGATTTCTGCAGACCGCTGCGGCGATAGTAGTCGGTGACGACGCGCGATCCCGGCGCCAGCGACGTCTTGACCACGTGCGGAACGTACAAGCCTTTCTCGACCGCTTTTTTCGCGAGAAGGCCGGCCGCGATCATCACGGACGGGTTCGAGGTGTTCGTGCATGAGGTGATGGCCGCGATCAACACGTCGCCGTGATGGAGCTCCTGAGCCACGTCTGCCGTGACGGCGCTGGCATCGACGCGATCCGGCGTCGGCCGGTTGTTGACCATTTCCTCTTCGGTGACGACGCTCGTATTTCTCTTCGCGGATTGCGCCGGTGACGGCGCTGCGTCCTGCGTTCCGCCGCCGGCGACGGTGTCGCGTACGCGGCCTTTCTTCGCCACGCGCACAACTTGCTCCGCCGCTTTTCCGTATCCGTTGGGCGGCGGCGCCGCGAGCATGTCGCAGAATGTCGTCTTCAGCGCTTCGAGCTCGATGCGGTCCTGCGGCCGCTTCGGACCAGCAACGCTGGCGCGAACACTGCCGAGGTCGAGCTCGAGAACCTGGGTGTAATCGATGGAGCCCCTCTTCGGCATTCCGAAAAGACCCTGGGCCTTGAAGTAGTTTCGAAGCGCGCTGACGTGCGCGTCGCTCCGGCCGGTCATCGAGAAATAGCGCAGCGTTTCCTCGTCCACCGGGAAGTAGCCCATGGTGGCGCCGTACTCCGGAGACATATTGGCGATGGTGGCGCGATCGGCGACCGACAGCGATGCCGCTCCTTCTCCGAAGTACTCCACGAATTTACCGACCACCTTGGCCTTGCGCAGCATCTGCGTGATGGTCAGCACGAGATCGGTGGCGGTCACGCCTTCGCGCAGCGCGCCGATGAGATGCACGCCGACGACATCGGGCGTGAGAAAGTAAACAGGCTGACCAAGCATCCCGGCCTCGGCCTCGATCCCGCCCACGCCCCACCCGACGATCCCCAAACCGTTGATCATGGTGGTGTGCGAGTCGGTGCCGACGAG
>Ga0070706_100004785_pt1 | contig 12977 bp, 8 predicted proteins | sample KBSK5501metaG_FD_65476 | JGI IMG/M metagenome (GOLD analysis project Ga0070706, IMG submission 65476) | Corn, switchgrass and miscanthus rhizosphere microbial communities from Kellogg Biological Station, Michigan, USA - KBS K5-50-1 metaG | ecosystem: Host-associated > Plants > Roots >...
GCCGCTGCTGCTCGCCCTGCACGTCACGTCGGTAATCACGCTCGCCAGAGCCCCGCGGCCAGCGCCGTCAGCCGCCGGCCCGCTCATTCCCGGCGTCGCGTCGGCGTAATCGGACCGCCCTGCCATGCGGGGGGCGCATGGCCGCCGCATGGCAGCTCTTCGCGTAGCCGGGGTAATGCACCTCGCCTGGCTGTGGTCAGCGATATCAAGGCTGGTGACGGGTCAGCGCCGGCGGCCCCTGACGGACCCGGTTCATCGCGTCCTGCGGGCTGCCGCGCCACCAGCCCAGCGCCTCGATCCACCAGGTCAGCCCGGCCTCAAGGTACGGGACTACCTGTCCGGCGCCGCGGCCAGGCGCCGCGCCGTCGGTACGTCCCTCCAGTATCACGTCGAAGGGGCCGTCCCCCGTGCGGTGCTGGCGGGTGTACTGCACCACGGCCCGCAGCTCGTCCGGCGGCATGGTCTGGCCGAGGCCGTAGCCGGCATGCGTGGGCATCACCCCGTCCCAGCGGGCGGCGCGCCTGAACGGCGCCTTGGCCGGCCACCGGCCGCCGCACCAGACCGGGATCCGCGGCCGCTGCACCGGGCGCGGCAGCATCCGCACATCCACCGCGGTCAGGTACTCCCCGCGCACCGTCACCGGTTCCCCGCTCCACAGCGCATCAAGCAGGCCCAGCGACTCATCCAGCCGCGCCGCCCGCTGCCTGGCATCGCCGGACTCGCCGAACGCGGTGAACTCAGCCTCCAGCGACCCGAGCCCGGCCCCCACGACGAGCCGTCCCCCCGACAGCAGATCCACGGTCACCGATTCCCGCGCGACCTCGCCGATCCGACGGCGGGCCAGCACGTTCACCAAGATGCCGAACCTGATCCGGGCCGTGCGCGCCGCGACCGCCGCGATCACCGCCACCGGATCGGCGACGTCCCAGCGCTGATCGTGATACAGCAGATGGTCCCAGACGAAGAAACCGTCCCAGCCGTGCTCCTCGGCCGCCACCGCCAGCTCCACCAGCAGCAGCGGGTCGCCGAACGGGCCGACGTTCGGCACCCCTACCGCGCATTGCGGTTCCCCGGTCATCCCGTCACCCTAGCGCGACGACCGGGCCGGTCCCGCAGGCCGGACCAGCTGAGGACACTCGTTCTCCGGCTGCCTGAGGCACACTAGGCGGCATGGCTGGGCCGTGGAACGCCAACATTCACTACGACGGGAGGCTGGATGCGTGCGTGCCTGCCTCAGCGGCGTCGGTCCTCGACGTGGGCTGCGGCGACGGTTTCCTCGCTGCCCGCCTGGCGCGTCGTGTCCCGCTCGTGGTCGGGATCGACGCCGACGCCCCGGTACTGGACCGTGCCCGGGCACGGTTCCCGGACGCGAAGGTGACTTGGTGCCACGGGGATGTGCTGTCCCATCCCCTGGCGCGGGAGTCGTTTGACGCCGTCGTGTCCAACGCGGCGCTGCACCATCTGCCGGACAGCAAGGCCGCCCTTCACCGCCTGAGCGAACTCGTGCGTCCCGGCGGCACACTGGCCATCGTGGGCTTCGCGCGGATGCAGATGCGGGACTGGCCATGGGCCGTGACCGCGTTCGTCGCCCTGGGCCTGTGCAACCGGATCCGGCGAAAATGGGAGCACACCGCGCCAAAGACCTGGCCGCCGCCGGAGACGTTCCAGCAGCTGCGCCGGAACACCCACGAGACCTTGCCCGGTGCCCGCGTCTCCCGCCTGCTCCTGGGGCGGTACCTGATCGTCTGGCACGCACCCCGCTGACCAACGCCCCCGGCGGGTCCGCCAGCACCGACTCAGACACCCTGATCAGCGCGGGCCCAGACAGCCCCTAGAGGCCGCGTGAACAAGTCCATGAACCCGCAGGTCAAGGTTGCTTGCTGGATTTTGAAGCAGTACAGGATCGTCGGCGGCTGATCAGCGAATACCACCGAGCGGCCTAGCAAGCGTGAATCTGCTGGTCAGCGGTAATAAGCAAGTTTGGCACAGCGCAGGCCTGATCAACGAGTACGAGCAGGCCGCATGAAGATCACGGCTTAGTTCAGGAAACTGCAGCTCAGAGCGTGCGGACGCCGTTCTGGCACCCGGCTGCGGAGGCCGCTAGCCAGGGACTGACCACCTCGAGTAGCCCGTCAGGACTGTCGAGCGTGATGCTGTGGCCGCAGTCTGGAATGATGGCGAAGCTGACGTTCGGGTTTTCCGCCAGCATGCGCTGCGCGGTGTCAGTGGCGAGAACGTCGCTGTCGGCTCCGCGTACCAGCAGCACCGGGCAGCTCAGGGCCCGCCAGGCTTCCCACAACTCGTCCTGCGTGTGATCGAATAGCGCCCTGGGGTTGCGCCGGAGTTCCTTGTCGTACTTGAACGTGAGTGTGCCGTCCGGGAGCGGGCGCAGGTTATGCGTCACCCGGTGGCGGAGCGTCGCGTCCGTCGGTCGAGGGTTGGCCGCACGCGCCTGCGCGAATGCCTCGTCCTCCGAGCTGAAGACGTCCTTGGCGGCCAGGCTATTGGCGACGTTCGCCGATCCAGCGGGAGCGATCTCGGGGCCGATATCCATGATCACCATGCGGGCGGCGCGCCCAGGATGAGCCGCGGCGAAAACGAAGGAGACCAGCCCGCCCATGGACAGGCCCATCAGCGTCACTTCGCGCAGGTCCAGAGCATCCAGGAAGCCCAGGAGATCCTGAGCCATCGGGCGGAAGCCGTACTGGGGCGCCCAGTCGGAGTCGCCGTGGCCGCGCTGATCGAGAGCGAGAACGTGATACCGGTCGCTCAGCGCCGCAGCCGCGTGGTCCCAGGTGCGGGCGTGACCGGATAGCCCGTGCAACATCACGAGCGGTGAACCGCTGCCGCCCCAGTCGGCATAGTGGAACCTCAGCCCGCCTATGTCGATGTTCCGCGAAGTAAAACCGCCTTCTGTCATTCATGCCTCCTGGTCGGCCTCCGCTTGACCGAGGCTAACCTGGCTCGGGCTCGCCAGGCCATAAGGCGCAGGGCGGCGGCACTGGTCGTCGGCGGGCGGGTCGTGTCGCCCGGCTGGCCCGTGACCGCTGTAGCCAGGGACCAACCCGATCCTCGGCTGGCTCTGGAACGTATCTTGCGCGCTGTACAGGTGTCACATCGCTAGCTGCGGTAACCAGCCATCTGCGGCCTGCATAGTCCGGTCAAGCGCGCGCATGGCTGGTTACCGGGATGCCCGCGAGCGAGGTTGACAGATAGAACTTCCTCGTAGACGGGTCCGCTCGGTTCGGCGAGCTTGTCACGCATCCTGAGGAGAGCTTCACGCATGTCTGCTCTCAGGTCATCCGGGTGGCCCGGCGCGCGGCGATGGTAGTCAGGATCTGCGCGCTGATCCAGGGGAGGAGGCCGCGGGTTTCCGCCGGCTCCGCTGGTCCGCCTGCCGGAACGCGCCCAGGCGCGGGAGGGCCGCCCCGCGCGCGGGACGACGGCTCGGGGGAGCCTTCGCCGGGCGCGATGGAAGCCCCGGGGGGGTTGGGGCGAGTCTGGGCCGCCATGGTCGCTCTGCCTCGCGAGCACGCGCTGTTCTGCTCGGTGCTGCTGGTGGCCGTCATCGTGCGGGTGATCGCCGTGCTCGGGTACCCGCCCGCTTTGTGGTTCGAGGACAGCCTGTTCTATGTCCGCGCCGCGCTGCGGCCTTCGCCCGATCGCGTACGGCCGGTCGGGTACTCGTTCTTCCTGGCATCGCTGGCGCCCTTGCACAGCGTGTGGCTGGTTACCGCCATGCAGGCCGTCATGGGCCTGGCCATGGGGATCGCGGTCTACGTGCTGCTGCGGCGGCACGGGCTGGCCGGCTGGGCGGCGAGCTTGGCGGCCGTCCCCGTGCTGTTGTCGGCCTATGAGCTCCAGATGGAGCATTTCGTGCTCAGTGACACGCTGTTCGGGCTGCTGGTCACCGCCGCGGTGGTCATGGTGCTCTGGCGGCCGGTGCCGCCGGTGTGGGTCTGCGCCCTGGCCGGACTGGTCCTGGCCTGGGCCGTCCTGGACCGGGAGCAGGGCATTCTGCTGGCGGTTCCGTTCGGCCTGTGCTTGTGCGCCCGGCTGGCCAGGCGAGTCTCGGTGCCGAGGCTGCTGGCGGGCGTTACCGCGATGTGGGTGACGCTCGCGGTCCCGGTGGCGGCGTACGGCTGGTGGTTTGACCAGGTCAATGGGTCCTATGGACTTACCAGCAGCACAGGAGTGTTCCTGTACTCGCGGGTGAGCACGTTCGCCGAGTGCTCGGTGATGAAGCCGCCGGCCGACGAGCGCTGGCTGTGCATCCCGGCGCCGCCCGCCAAGCGGTCGGACCCAAACTTCTATGCCTGGTACGCCACGTCCCCGATCAACGTCGCGCCGCCCGGTGGTTCCGAGGTCGACGCGCGAGTCAACAGCCTGGCCACGGACTTCGCGCTGCGCGCCATCGAGGCACAGCCGGCGGCATACCTGAAGGCGGTCTGGCGGTCGATGACGGAGAATTTCGAACCCCAGCTCACGGACAGCGCAGCGTGGTTCTCCCAGAGAAATTACGAGTTCCCCGCGGTCGCACCGCCCGGGTCGCTGCGGGTCTTTGCCACTGCGAACCGCGAGCTGCCTTACTACTGGTACTGCTACGCCTACAACGGCGACCGCGATCCCAGCACTCAGATGGTGCGGCCGTTCGCGGGATGGATCCGTGCATACCAGCGCTTCATCGTCCTGCCCGGGCCGCTGCTCGCGCTGATAGTGCTGGCGGGCCTGGCAGGCATCGCCTTGGCCTGGCGGAGCTTTGGCGGCCCGGCACTGCTGCCGTGGCTGACTGGCGCGGTGCTGATTGTCACGCCCGCCGCGACAGCTGGCTATGGCGCCCGGTACCTGCTCGCCAGCATCCCGGCGTTCTGCATCGCCGGCGCGATCGGGGTTAAGGAAATCAGTGACTGGCTCGCAGGACCCGCCGGCGCCAATGACGCTCTCGACCGCTCATAGCCGGGCAGGTGCCAGTGGTACGGCGCGACGAGGCGGTCGAGTGCGGGCTGCGGACCCCATGAGCCAGGGGCATAGGGCCTTACCGGGGGCGGGTTGTCGAGCAACGGCGCTGAGATCTCCCACAGGCGTTCGATGGCGTCAGCGTTTGTGAACAGGGACTGATCCCCGAGCATGGCGTCCAGGAGCAGCCGCTCGTAGCCCTCCAGGCCGCGTGCCGTGCAAAACGAGTCGCCGTAGCGGAAGATCATCTCGGCGGCGCAGAGTCTCATCTCGGCCCCCGGTTCCTTGGCCAGGAAGCCGACCGTGATAGAGCCAGGGTCGGCGAAGTCGATGGTGATCTCGTTACGCAGCCCGTCCTCGGTCGGCGTGCAGGCCGGGAAAAGCCGTAGCGGCGGTTCGTGGAAGCCGAGCGTGACCAGCTGGCGGCTCGAGCCGAGGCGCTTGCCGGACCGCAGGTAGAACGGAACTCCGGCCCAGCGCCAGTGGTCGATCTCGGCCCGGACCGCGGCCAGGGTCTCGGTCTGCGAGCCCGGGGCCACGCCGGGCTCGTCCTGGTAGCCGGCGTACTGACCGCGTACCGCGTGCCGGACGTCGATCGGCTTGAGCGCGTCGAAGACCTTGGCGGTCTCCTGGCGCAGGTGCCTGGCATCCAGAAAGGTCGGCGGCTCCATGGCCACGAACCCGAGAACCTGGAACAAGTGGGTGACGAGCATATCCCGGTAGGCGCCGGTCTGGTCGTAAAAGTCCGCGCGCCCTTCAATCGAGAGGGTCTCGGGCACGTCGATCTGCACGTAGCTGATGTGCTGGCGGTTCCAGACCGGCTCGAACATCCCGTTGGCGAACCGCAGGGCCAGGATGTTGTCGACCGACTCCTTGCCGAGGAAATGGTCGATCCGGAAAACCTGTGACTCGTTGAAGACGGCGTGCACGGTCTGGTTCAGATCGCGGGCCGAGGGCAGGTCGGTCCCGAACGGCTTCTCAATGATGACGCGGGAACCGCGGGCCAGGCCTGCGGCGCCGATCATGGTCACCGTTGACTCGGAGGCGGTCGGCGGGACGGCGAGGTGGAACAGCCGCCCCGGCACCCCGCCGATCTGCTGCTCCGCCATCTCGATCGCCGCTACGAGGCTCGCGGTCCGGCCCCGCTCCGCGCTGGCGAAGGACAGCCTGCGCCGGAAGGTCTCCCACTCCTCGCCGACGGGCTTGACCAGCCCGAACTCGGCGATCGCCTGGCGGGCGAGCTCGCCGAACTGCTCGTCGTTCAGGTCCCTCCGGGATGAGCCGATGATCTCGTACCTGTCTGGCATCAGGCCGGCCGCCGCCAGGTGGAACAGCCCGGGCAGCAGCTTGCGCCTGGCCAAGTCGCCCGTGGCCCCGAACAGGACGACGACGTGGTTGTCCGGGCGGGATGTGGATTCTTGGACCTGGCCGGGCCGGGGCTGAGTCATTTACCCCCCTGGTGGAGATCGATCGAGCCGCCTATGGTCTGGATGCTGAGGTGTGCCGGCGCGCCCCGCCCGACGCGGCCGCGGGCGACCCGCCCGTCCGAATCAGAGACCACGTGCACGGACGAGAACCCGGAGTTGATCGACCCAGAGCGGGTCCGTGCGTCCAGAAGGATCGACGAGCCGCCCGGCAAGCTGACGGCGGTTGCCCCGTTCGTGTTCCTGAACACGGCGTGACAACCCGGGTCCAGGCTGCCATGGAAGCTGATCGTGCCGTCCTGCGCCTGCATCAGCGAGCGCCCGCTCAGGCGTGTCGAGATCGTCGTGATGGTCCCGTTGCCCGTGATGGCGCTGACCTGGCCGCTGACGTGGCTCGTGTTGATGGATCCGCTTGCCGTCTGCAGCGCGATGACGCCGCTGAGGCTGGCCGCCCAGATCGACCCGTTGGTGTCTTGCAGCACAAGATTCCCGCTGAGGCCGGCCGCCTTGAGCGTGCCCGCCCCGGTTGCGATATTCGCGCTCGTGTCCTGCGGTACCGCCACGTTGAAGTCGACCCACGTGGCCAGGGGGAGGCCATTGTCAATCGAGACGCTGACGGTAATCACATCTCCCTGTTGCCGGTAGCTGGTGTGAATGGCCCCGGTGAAGCCGTTACGGTTCTCTGTGATGCTGACCTGGCCAGCCGACCCGGCACGCACATGCACGCTCCCCGTCGAACGGACGAACCGCAGCACCACTCGCTGGCCAACCTGAAAGACCGTCGTTCCCGGTGCTGGATGGAGCGGCATCGTGGTGGCCGGGGGCCTTGTCGCGACGATGAGCACGATGGCGGCCAGCAGCACGGCAGCCACGAGCACCAACCGCCGCGGACGCCGCCACGCCGGCGGGACATGGGCCTCCACCCACTGCCGTGCCGCACTGGTCATGTCTTTGCGCGACTTGTCGGGTCCTCCTTCCCCGGTGCTCATCTCGTCGGTCTTCCCGGCGGGGGGCGACTCATACGTGCGGCCAGGCCAGTTCGCCGTCCTCGGGGGAAGCGTTGCGCGCCGTAACGCGGCCAAACCTCCCTGTTGATCGCGATCGCGCTGAGTTGACCCGGCTTCTGCGGGATCTGCCATAGTGGGCGCCGGGCGCGGCCGATTCCGGGAGACTCGTCTGAACGGCTTGGCTGCACACCGGGGGGCGGGATGCAGGTGGAGAACTGGCAGGCGGTCGCGTCCGGGGCGGGCGGTTCCTCCGACCAGCCCCGGCCGCCGGCGGCGATGCCGACCGGCGCCGAGGAACGCGCCCGGACCATCAGCCTGATCGACTTCCTCGCGGACTACGACGCACGCCGGAACCCGCCGGTCTATGACATCAGGACGTACGACCTCTTCCTGCTGCGCGATGCCGACCTGCCCCGGGTGCCGGGGATAGGCCTGACCCCGGCCGCTGAGTCGTGGCTGGCCGTTGACTTCCTGGACCTCCCGCAGCGACCGGACGTTCCGGCGGAGCTGGTGGAGCTGCTGGGCGAGAGCGCGGCGATCAGCCCGCAGCCCCGGCCCGAAGTGCGGGCGATAACCCTTCATACGGAACGTTACGAGGCGGCGCCGGGCCCCGAACCGGAGCTCGCGGCCGCGGCCGAGCGATGGATCGCGGCCGTCTGGGAGCCGTTCGCCGCCCGGTGGGCCGAGGTGATGCCCGCCAAGGCACTCCACCGGGACCTGTTCCAGCAGCGGGACCTCCTCGCCACGGGCCGGGAGTCGCTGGAGCTGGTCTGGGGATTCGGGCGGCTGCGCTGGCGGCCGGGCGGCGAGGTGGTCGATCACCCGCTGATCTGCGTCCCGGTGGAGGTGGAGCAGGACCAGGCGACCCAGCGGATCCGGGTGTGCCCAGCCGGAGCGCCTGAGGTTGAGGCGCGGTGCCTGGCGGCGCTGTCGCTGGCCGACCGGGCCGCGTTCATGAGCATCCGGCAGTCGCTGAGCGACGACGGCGCCGACCTCTGGGACGCTCAGGTGCTCCGTGACCTGCTGCGCCGGCTGGTCCGCGCGATCGACCACGAGGGCACGGTGGTCGAGCAGGCCGCGCCTCCCGCTGAAGGAGCCCCGGCCGTGGTCGACGGGAGCTGGGTGCTGTACATGCGCCGGCGGCTGCCGGACTACCAGAGCTTTCTCGGGCGGATGCGGACCCTGTACCGGGACCAGTCGGCGGCGGTGCCCGATCCCCTGCAGGCGGTCGTGTCGGATTCCCCGTCGGCCCTGGCGAGCCGGCCGGCTGCCGCCGACGGCGGCAGGCACGCGGCGCCCGACCCGCTGCTGCTTCCGCTGCCGACGAACGAGGAGCAGCAAGCCATCCTCACCCAGGCGCAGCACAGCACGGGCGTCACCGTGCAGGGCCCGCCGGGCACCGGCAAGTCGCACACGATCGCCAACATCATCAGTCACTACGTCGCGTACGGCAAACGTGTGCTGGTGGTGGCCGAGAAGGAGCAGGCGCTGCGCGCCCTGACCGGGAAGATCCCGGCGGGCATCAAGGACCTGACGGTCTCGGTGCTCGGCGCTGACGCGGAGAGCCGCCGCGAGCTGGAGTCGGCGATCGGGCAGATCCAGGCCCGGGTCGCAGGCCAGGACAAGGACTTCGCGGACGAGCGGATCCGGCAGCTCACCGCCGATCTGGACGCGGCCAGCCGCAGCATCGCCGTCGCCACCCAGGCGCTGCTGGCCACCCGCGAGGCGGAGGTCGAGCGGCTGCCGGGACCCTGGCTGGCGGGCGAGATGCCGACCAGGGCCGAGGCGGCCCGGTGGGTCGCCGCGCAGGTGCCGAGGCTGTGTTACATCGATGACCTGATCACGCCGGCGACCGCCCGCCCGGTCACTGCCGGCGAGCTGCAGGAGCTGCTCCGGCTGATCCGGGAGGTGGGCGTGAGCAGGGCGGACGCCTGCGCGCGCGACCTTCCCGAGCTGACCGCGATCCCGTTCGCCGCCGAGCTCGAGGAGCGGTTCGCCAAGCTTTCCCGGCTCCAGGCGTCGGTGCGCTCGCTCGGCGACGCCGTGTTCGACTGGGGCCTGGCCGTCGGCTCCGGCCGCGAGGGCCTGCAGGCCTTCGCCGCACGGTGCCATGCGGAGATGGAGTGGCTGGCCAAGATCGCGGGCACCTGGCTGGGCCACGCCCGGGAGCAGGCCGCTGATCCGCTGCTCGCCCGGGACTGGCTGTCGTTCTGCGCCCAGCTGTACGGTGACCGGCAGGAGGCGCTCCGGCTGCGCGGACTGCTCACGGCCTACCGGGTCGTGATCCCGGAGACCACCGACCCCGCTCTGATCGAGGGGCTGCAGCAGGCCAAGGACCGGCTGTCGGAATTCGGCAAGCTGGGCGTGTTCGCCAGCCAGGCCAGGCGGGCCCTCGAAAAGTGTGCCGTCGACGGCAGGCAGCCGGTAACCGTCGCGGACATTGATCTGTGCCTCCAGGCGGCGGCGCTCGAGAACCTTCGCGGGCGGATGCGGACCAGCTGGCAGAACCAGGTAGCGCGCGTCGGTGGCGCCGAGCTCGAGGCCGAAGTGCCCGAGGACGTGCTCGGACCCCTGCTCGAGGACCTGGGCCGGGCGCTGGGCTGGCCGCGCACGTGGGCGCGGCTGCGCGCCGACCTGGCCGCGATCGGGGTCAGCAGCCCGCCCGCCGCTGACGCGGACACCCTGGGTCGCCTCGCGGACGTCTGCGTCCAGGCCTGCGACCAGATCGCCGTGCAAGAGCTCTCCCTCCGGTTCCGCAGCCTCGACGAGTGGCTACGGGACGGCGCGCGGTCGGCCGCCTCCTCTGACCTGTGGAACCTGTTCACCGAGGCGCTCTCCCGCCAGGACCTGGCCCAGTGGCAGCGGCTCCGGGAGGAGCTCAAGGACCTCCAGGAAATCGCCCCGCAGGCACGCTGGCTGCGCGACCTGCGCACGCGCCTGTTTGCCGCCGCCCCGGTCTGGACCTCCCGCATCCTCGCCGACCCGGCCGCGGCCGGGGATCCCGCCGACTTCGACGCCGCCTGGCAGTGGCGGCAGCTGGACTGCTGGGTACGCCAGGCGCTCGCCGGGCAGACCCCGGCCCAGCTCCAGGCCCGGCTCGAGGAGCTGTCGGTCCAGCGGCGGCGCGTCATCGCCGAGCTCGTCAGCGAGCGCGCCTGGCGCCGGCTGGCCGACAACCTCGGAGACCGGCAGCGGCAGGCCCTCAACAGCTACGTGCGGGCTGTGACCAGGTTCGGGAAGACCGGCGGCAAGTTCGCCCAGCGCTGGCTGACGGAAAACCGGGCCGCGCTGAACGAGTCCAAGGACGCGATCCCGGTGTGGATCATGCACACGGCGCGGGCCCTCACCTGCTTCCGCCCGGAGACCGATCCGCCCTTCGACGTCCTCGTCGTCGACGAGGCGTCCCAGATCGGGCTGGAGGCGCTGCCGCTGCTCGCCCTGGCCAGGAAGACCATCGTGGTCGGCGACGACAAGCAGACCAGCCCGGACAACGTCGGCCTCGACCGGCAGCAGGTGTTCGACCTGCTGGACGAGCACCTGGCGATGATTCCCAAGTACCGCACCCTGTTCGACCCGGACAACAGCCTGTACGACCTCGCGTTCCAGAAGTTCCCCGGCGTCGTGATGCTCACCGAGCCCCCGGTGACCGCCGAGTCCCCCGAGCCTGCCGCGCTAACAGAGCCTGCGGAGGCCGCCGAGGCTGCCGTTCCGGCCGCCCCCGAGCCTGCCGCGGCGGCCAGCAACCGGGCCGCCCCCTTCTTGCTGCCGTACCAGGAATGGGACCGGCGCGCGCTCCCGCACCCCGACACCGCGCCGCTGCCGGAGGTGATCGCCGGGCTCCGTGAGATCGTGGCCGCGGAAGGGCCCGTCCACGCTCAGCGCGCCTACCGCCTGTACACGGTGGCAGCGGGAGGGAGCCGGGTGGGCAGGGAGATCCGGCGCGTGTTCCACGAGGCCACCCGCCTGGCGCTGAGCGCGGGCGATATCCGGCAGCTCGACGACGAGATCACCGCAGCGGATGAGAAGACGCTCTACGTGCCCGGCAATCCGACGGTCGTGCTGCGCGAACTGGGCCCGCGCCAGCTTTCCGAGGTTCCGCGCAGCGAGGTAGCCAAGCTGATCAAGTACCTCCGCCTGGAAGGCGCCGCCGACGACGTGGTCAAGCGAGCCGTGCTCGGCGCCTACGGGCTGGTCCGGCTCACCGCGCGGACAAGCCAGTACCTGGACGAGTGCCTGAGCTACCGGAAACGCCGCGGTTAGCCTGCCAGGGCCCGGCCGAGGGTCCTGGCCGGCCCGCGAGCGGGTCATCCCGCGCCACGGCGAGGACCCGGTCCTGGTAGGCGATCGCCGGGCCCGCTGTGAGGTCGGGCTCGTCCACCGCCAGCCAGTTGACCAGCACGTCAAGCTCCGCGGTCCGGCCGAAGTGCAGCTCCTCGGCGAGAACCAGGAAGACCTCGATCTCGGCGGTATCCATGCTCGGGCCCCGCTGCCGCTCCGCGGCGCCGTCCGCGCCGGCCTAGGCGCGGACCTGCGGGCGGCGCTCGTGCCAGGGCGCGGCTTGCTCGAGCTGGCTGGCCACCCGGACCAGCAGGTCCTCCCGGCCGTAGGCGGCCACGAGCTGCACTCCGACCGGGAGTCCCTCGGGCGTCCAGTGCATCGGCAGGCTCACGGCCGGCTGGCCGGTCATGTTGAACTGGGCCGTGTACGGGATGAAGCTGACCACCCGCCGTCCCTCGTCCTCCGGTCCCTCCGCGGTGAACCAGCCCAGCTCCGGCGGGGGCGCGCCCAGGGTCGGCGTCAGCAGCAGGTCGTGGCTGGTCCACCAGCGCGCCATCCGGCGGGCCCACATCCCGATCCATGTCCGGCTCTGCAGGTACGTCACCGCGTCCAGAGCGGCGCCCACCCGCCGGTAGCCGACGTTGCGCGGCTCGATCTCGTCCTCGGTGATCGGGCGGCCCAGCATGGTCTCGAACTCCCGGAACGTCGCCTCTGTGTCGGCGGCGATGATCGTGCCGAAGTGCCGGGCGAACAGCTCGTCGAACATCGCCTCGGGCGCGGACTCCGAGACCTCGTGGCCGAGCTTCTCCAGCAGTCGCGCGGTACCGGCCACCGCGGCGCGGCACTGCGGGTCATCGAGATAGCCCTCGGCGCCGGGCCGGTCGAGCACCCCGACCCGCAAGCGGCCGGGGTCGGCGCCGACCTCGTCGCGCAGCGGCCGGGGCAGCGGCGGGGCGTAGTACGGGTCGCCCGGCGCCCCGGTGCTGATCATGTCCAGGATGCCGGCCGCATCACGCACTGTGCGCGTCAGCACCCCGTCGATCGTGCCGCCGGCCCATGCTTCGCCGATCGTCGGCCCCTGGCTGACGCGCGCGCGGGTCGGCTTGAGCCCGACCAGCCCGCACTCGCTGGACGGGATGCGGATGGACCCGCCGCCGTCGTTGCCATGCGCAGCCGGGACCATGCCGCTGGCCACCGCCGCGGCCGACCCGCCCGAGGAGCCGCCGGCCGAGCGGCCGGGGTCCCAGGGATTGCGGGCCGCCGGGAAGCTGCGAGCCTCCGTGGTCACCGTGGTGCCCATCTCCGGCACGTT
>Ga0070706_100004789_pt1 | contig 12969 bp, 9 predicted proteins | sample KBSK5501metaG_FD_65476 | JGI IMG/M metagenome (GOLD analysis project Ga0070706, IMG submission 65476) | Corn, switchgrass and miscanthus rhizosphere microbial communities from Kellogg Biological Station, Michigan, USA - KBS K5-50-1 metaG | ecosystem: Host-associated > Plants > Roots >...
GCATCGCGCCAATCGAAGTAGTAGGAAAGCCGGTATCCCGGACGGTAGTGCCCGAGGAGGACGAGGTTCATCCCTCCGACAGGCTCGCCATCCGCGCCGCGTGCTTTTCGATGGCACCGTCGATTCGGGTCAGGTTCTCGCGCATCCAGGCCACGGTGCGCGGGATCCCCTCCTGCACGGGGACGCGCGCGTGAAACCCGAGTTGCTCCCCCGCCTTTGCCGTGGAGGCATAGCGCCTCACCGACGAGTCCCAGGCCCGGCGCGGAACGCGGACGATCTCGCTGGCGCCACCCGCCGCCTCGACGACCCGGCACGCCAAATCCCCGATCGAGGTCTCTTCGCCCGTCCCGAGATTGAAGACCTCGCCGGGCGCGCCGAAGACGGCACAACGCGCGAGGCCTTCCACGATGTCTTCGACGAAGATGAAATCGCGCGACGCGCCTTCACCTTCGACGCGCAGGGGCAGGCCCTTGAGAGCCCGATACACGAACGTCGGCACGACGTTCCGCCAGACGGTTGCATCGGTCCCCCGCCAGGGACCGGCGCCGAGGATCTCGCGCGGACCGTAAACGTTCTGGAACCGCGCCTTGACGAACGGAACGCCGTGACGCCCGAAATAGTAATTCCCGTAGAGTTCGCCCACGATCTTGGAGATCTGATACGGGCTGTCGAAGAAGAGTGTGATCGGCGTCTCTTCCCTCGAGACTGTCGGGCCCCCGGGTGTCTTCTCCCCAAGGCTGCACCCCGCCGAGGAATAGACGATCTTTCTCAGGCGGCGGAAGTCCTTCAGGCGCTCGAGGAGCTTCAAGGTGGTGACGGAGTTGTTGTCGTGATCGAGCAACGGCTCCGCGATCGAGTTCTGGTTCCCGTGGAACGTCGCCAGATGAAAGACGTAGTCGAACTCGTCCCGCAGCCCAGCGAGAACGGCGTCATCAGCGATCGATCCGCGCCGGAAAGCGAGCCGCGGATCGGAAGGAATGTTCCATTCCTCAGCGGAGAGAAGGTTGTCGACCACGGTGAGAGCCGAGACGCCTTCTCTCAGGAGCCGGAGGGAGAGGTTCGAGCCGACGAACCCGGCGCCGCCAACGACGAGAACGGTGCGGCCCTGAAGCCCCGGTCCGACCGGTCCTCGTGCGTTTTCGTCGTCCGTCATGACGCGGCCGCCATGGCTTTTGCCCGCTCGGCGCGATAGCGGGGCCCCTGGTCGTGAAATTCTTGCTGCCACAGCTCCAGGCAGAGGAGGCCCCAGGTCTTGCGGTCGAACTGGCCTTCGTGGCCGATCGCCTTCAGGATTCCGTCGTACTTGAACAACGGGCGCGCTTTGCGCTGACCGGTCTCGAACACGTCGGTCACGAAATCGTGAAGATCGCCACGCAGCCATTCCGTGAGCGGGACCGGGAAGCCCATCTTGTCCGTTCGGCGTGCGATCGATTCCGGCAGGACGTCCGCACAGGCCCCCTTCAGCAGCCGCTTGAGCTCGCCGTTCCTGAACTTGACGTCGGAGGGAGCGGTGGCGACCTTCTCGACCAGGCGGTGATCAAGAAAAGGCACGCGCGACTCCAGCCCGTGCGCCATGCTCATCCGGTCCTCGACATGGAGCAGCGCCGGGAGCAGGGTGCGGAAGTCGAAGTGCGTCATCAAGTCGAAGTAGGACTCCTTCCGGACGTTGGGGTTGTGGAAGACCTCGCGGAAGCTGTCGAAGGGCGAGTAGGTCCCGAGGGCGCCCCGATCGACCTCGTCGTCCCAGTCCGGGCTGCGATCGATCAGCCGGAAGTAGCGGCGGTCCATGTCGTCGAAGAGTCCGTCGCGGAAGAATTGCTTCAGCAGCGGCTTGTAGGCCTTGAGCGCAACCAGGTTGGGGATGATGCTCTCGTAGGTGACGACGAAGCTGCCGTCCTGCATCGTGCCGTCGATCGCCGCCTTGATGCATTGCTCGAAGTAGCCGATCAGGTACCTCACGTAACCGCCGAAGATCTCGTCGCCACCCTGGCCGCCGAGCACGACCTTGCGGTGGCGCGCGGCCAGACGCGAAACGTGGAATTGGGCGAACGACCCCGGGCCCGCGACTGGATAGTCCAGGTGGTAGATCACACTCCGCATCGTGTCGGCGAAGTCTCGGGCGGTCATCTCGACGGTGAACAAGTCCAGTCCGTGCTGGTGTGCGAAGTCTTGAGCGTAGGAGGTCTCGTCGTAGCCGGGGAACTCTCGGAAGGTTCCCGTGAAGCCGGAGAAACCTCCATCCCGGACGTGCGGTCGGGCCAAGGCGGCCACGATCGAGGAGTCGATGCCACCACTCAGATAGGCACCGACGGGCACGTCCGCGCGCATATGAAGGCGCACAGACTCTTCCAGCAGGGTGCGCGTCTCACGGGCGAAGTGGATTTCGGTGTGATCGAAATCGAGGTCGTAGCGGACTTCCCAGTACGTGCGATGTCGCATCCCTTCCGCGGTCACGGTGAGGCACCGGCCGGGTTCGAGCTTGCGAATGCCGGCGAAGAGCGTCTTCTCTCCGAGGACGAACTGGAAGGTCAGGTAGTCCTTGAGGGCATCCGGATCCGTCTCGATGGCGGACAGGAACGGCAGGAGCGCCTTCGGCTCCGAGGCGAAGTAGAAGGTGCCGCCGACGCTTGCATAGTAGAAGGGCTTGATGCCGAAACGGTCACGCGCACAGAAGAGGGACTGCCGTCTCTCGTCCCAGAGGGCGAAGGCGAACATCCCGCGCAGATGGTCGACGCAATCCTCGCCCCAACGAGCGTAGGCGGCCAGGATGACTTCGGTGTCGGAGGTCGTCCGGAAGGATTCGATTCCCAGCTCCTCCCGCAGCTCGATGTAGTTGTAGACCTCGCCGTTGTAAGTGATGACCGTCCCCGACGGATGAGTCATGGGCTGAGATCCGGTGTTGAGGTCGATGATGCTGAGACGGTTGTGCGACAGGCCCGCACCACCATCCGGATGCATCCAGATCCCAGAACCATCCGGGCCGCGGTGGCGAAGCAGGTGATTCATCAGTGCGAGGTCGCCAGCCAGACTCGGGGACCTCGACGCGCGCGAAAAGATCCCAGCTATCCCGCACATGGTGTCACCGGCCGCCTAGGCACGACGGGCCTTCGCATAGAGGAACCAACCCAGCCATCCGGCAAGAGGTCGGACCCATGAGTCCGGTATGAATCCCCCGCCGCGCGGAAGACACATCCAGCCCTGGAGCAGGCCGACCGACAGCTCGACGTCGCAAAACCCCCCGAGAAGGCTCCGGAGCTGGCGCTTCGAGAAGACTTCCCCTTTGGGGTTCTCCGGTCCGTCGACCTCGTTGACGAGCTGTCCCAGGCTCTTGCCCTTGAGGACGCGCAAGGCGGCGAACCGGACGCGATAGAGCGCCGAATTGCGGTGGTACACCATGACGATGAGCCGTCCTCGCGGCTGCAACACCCGCCTGAGCTCGCTCAGCGCGCGTGAGACGTCGGGCGTGTGGTGCAGCACGCCCATGGAGCAGACGCAGTCGAAGGTCTCATCCGCGAAGGGCAGGCACTCGGCGCTGCCCACGGCGAAGAGACCGTCCAGCCCCTCCAACGCGAATCGGCGCCGGCAGAGATCGATGGCGGTCGCAGTCAGGTCGATGCCGAAGGTGGCGGCGCCCCGACGGGCATAGCTCGCGAGCACGTAACCGTTTCCGGCGCCGACGTCGAGCACCTTCCTCCCCGCGAAATCGCCGTACTCATGGAGCGATTCCGAGAAAGCGGGGCTCTCGTTGCGCTCCCGAAGCCGGTCGTAGGCCTGGAAGTAGGCGGCGGTGCCCGGGGGATGCGGGATAGCCGCGGCGGAAACGGGATGGCGCTCCCAGAAGGAGCGGACGTCCTGGATGCCGATGGCGGTCAAGGGGCGACGGGAGACCTGTAGCCGGCGGGCGCGGCCGCCTCGGGCGGGACGGCCGCATCCCCGGAGATGCGGCCGACTTCCGTCATGAACAGCGGCCGCAGCGCCTCGAAGTAATACTGGTGACCCTCTTCCGAGAGGTGAATGCCGTCAGCGCAGAGCATCGTCTCCGTCTGGAAGGGGGGCGCCACCGCATGGAGATCGAAGAGCGCGGCGCCGGTCAGCCGAGCGACGTCGCGCACGATGTCGTTGTAGGCCAGGAGACGCTTCTCGTACTCCTCGCCGAGCACACACGGGTGGTTCGTGGCCATGATCACGCGCCTGGTGCCGGCCGACGACAGCTTGGCGACGATCTCCGCCAGGTTGCCTCGATAGGCGTCCGGCGCCACCCGCGGCTGTCCGAAGTCCGTCTGCCACACATTGCAGTCGTTGAGACCAAACTGGACATACACGAGGTCGGGCCGGTGGGAGGTGACGTCGTAGGAGAGGCGCTCCAGCCCCTGGCGCGTGGTGTTGCCGTTGATGGAACGGTTCTCCACGAGGATCGGCGGGACGACATGGCTGTTGTAGTAGGCGGCCAGGCGCGCGACGAAGATGCGCTCCACCGAAACGTGCTGCCCGTGACAGATCGAGTCCCCGAAGAAGATGATGCGCTTCGAGGGATGCGCTCGCTTGGACGCGTCCACGGTCCTCCCGCTGGGATGGCCGGCCACCGCGGAGCGGCCAGCCGGAACGCCGAAAGTTAGCACCGGCCCCTCGCGCGGTCAACATCGGCTTCCTCACTCGAGGGCTGGAAGCAGCCGGCGGATCGTCTCCGGAGCCCGCGCGGCCAGGGCCGCGAGCGTGTGGAACTCGTACCGGCGCTCGGGCCCCAGGGAGAGACGGCATCTGAGGCCGAGGCCGCGGTACTCGACGCTGTCGCCTACCGCGGAGTGGTCCCAGACGTATCGGCGGGCGACCCCCTCCGACAGCGCGTCCTGGTAACGGCCCGACTTACCCGTGCCCGGAACGGTGCGGAAGACCAGCTCGCCTTCTCCTTGCTTCTCGATCCGCAATCCGTAACCGCCCGGCGCCGTCGCCGCCGCATCCTGTAGGAGCCGCAGGTTCGTCAGCTCCTGCAGCACGCGGGCGACCGGTATCTGGCCGCGAAGCACGGGATCGACGAGGAAGCGGACCAGGGCTTGCCGCAGCGACGCCCGGGTGAGGACGCCGCGCAAGGCGACGACCACGAGCGGACCATAGACGCCCGGCGCACGAAGCAGACGCAGACCCGCCGATGGCCGGTTCTTCACTTCCAGGATCGGGAGAAGCGTCCGCCACGCCGCCACGGGCGCGGCGCGGAAGCCGCGCAGCACGTGCTCGAAGCGGTAGACACCGTCCCGCCCCAACCTGACCAGGTAATAGCGGGAGGGTTTCATCTCCCAGAGGACGAAGCGTCCGACTCCAGAATGGTCCCACTCGAAGGACCGGAGCTCGCCGGCGGCAAGGGCGGCGCGAATGGCGGGCGTGCTCTCGCGAGAGAAAGCGCCGACACCGTTTCCGTTCGCGTCGCGACCCCAGGGATCGGTCGGGACGGAGACGAGGCGAAGTCGGCGTGCGCCTTCGTCGTACGACGCGGTGACCCGAAAGGGCTCGGCGCTTCCGGATTGCCCGGCCTGGATTTCCCACAACACGTGGAGCCTGAGGACGTCCGCGGCCACCGCGGCCGGAGAGTCTGAGGATGCGCACCCGCGCCAGACACGCCAGAGTGCGCGCTGGACGAGCCACACACGCCTGGCCAGCGCGCGGCGGAACCTCGACGACGCCTCCGCCGGCTCCTCCTCCAGCGCTCGCGTGAGCCCGCGTCCGACGCGTGAAGGCTCGCGGCGCGCGATCGCCGCGAGGGCGGAGAAGCGGTAGATGCCCGAATCACCGAGGCCTACGGTGATCCAGCGCGACCGCGTGATGGCATAAGGCACTGTCGAACCGATCAGTCCGTGATTCCAGGAGATGGTGCGTACGGTTCCCTCTTCGAGGGCCACGCGCACCGCCTCCGCGAGATCCGCCCCGCTCTCGACGGTCCGGCCGCCTTCGTCGCGGTCCATTCGATCGATCTTCCGCGTGACGAAGGTCAGCGATCCCGATGCGGGATCCCAGCTCGCGCTCACGCGCACGCGAGATTCGTTCAGGAGACCTCGCCGCTGGACGTACCGGAGGAGCCCGAACCTTATCAGGTCCATGACGACCCGCAAGGGAGAGACGGCACGCCAGAGGTTCGGGTCAAGAGCCTGCAGCGCGACGGCCGTGCTGACGTCGCGGTCGGCCAGGGCAAGTCCCGCCGTGACCGCCGTCCGGAAGGCCAGGTGCGTCAGCGCGGGCAGGCCCGTCCTTTCCAGCAGCGCGGCGCTGCGCCACCACGCCTCGATGCGAGCCACGTGATACGTGGTCTTCCTTCGGGGGCCGCGGGCGTGGCCCAGCTCGGCGACGACCTCGTCGAACTCCGCCACGAAGGCCTTGAGCGAGTAGCGGCCGGAAAGCGCGATCTCATCGTAGGCGCGCGCAATCATGCGCTGCATGCCGGCGCCGTCACGAAGTCCGTCGACGACCTCCGCCATGTTCGAGAAGTCCTTGGCCAGCGGGAGGTAGTGCTCTCCGGGCCTCACGACGCCGGAGTACTCCCCGGGGAAGAGGATGAGGCCGGTGCGCAGGGCCACCGCCTCGAAGACGCGCGGAGAGATCACGTTCATGCGCACGTTCCCCTCGTGCGCGGCCAGCACTTCGCGATGGACTTCCTCGAAATCGGCCTGCGGGTGGTCGGCCTCATAGGCCTTGACCGCTCGCTCGATGGAACCATCGAAGTCGGTTATGGTGGCGCCGCTCTCCGTCCCCAGCGTGGCCTTGCAGGAGCTGATGAAGTCGACCCAGCTCCGGCCGTAGATGCGGTCGCTCTCGCGCCATCCCACGTCGACCTTGAGGCCGTAAGCTCCCGCGCGCGCGAGCACTCCCTGGGCGATCCACGCCTTCTCCTGGCCGATGCGGCCGAGCCAGGGCGGCAGGACACGCCCGCGATACCCGATGTCGAGGGGCCGCGCCTCCAAGCCGGGGACGCGTCGATGGACCAGCTCGTCGGGGACGTAGCCGGCGAGGGTCGTGCACTTGACCACGCCCGGGAGGCGATCGTCCCAGATCTTGGGGATCTCCGGCGCGGGGACCAGCGTGAAGAGGACGTGGGTTCCGATGTCGCGCATGACCGCGGTGATCGCGTCGACCCAGCGATAGTCGTCCTGGACGAACTGGACCTTCAGCCCTCGATATCGGCGAAGCTTCTCCCTCAGGTCGTCGGGAAGGTAGTGGGAAAACAGGACGCAGAGCGAGTAATGGATGACGACCACGTCGAACGCATCGAGGTCCAGCGCCCGCACTCGACGGAGCCCACGGGGGTTGTACGTCCACACCTCATGCCGCGAGAGCGTCTTGAAGGCGCGGATGTGGTCATGGATCGTGTTCGCGTGCCCCTTCCAGTCGTCACAGAGGAGAAGGACCGACAGCGCGGAGCGGCGCGCGCTCACCGTGCGCCCCCGGTCAGGGGCGGCGCCGCAAGACGAAGCCTCGCATCCGTGAAAGGTGCTTGAGGGAATCGGGGTTGAGAACGCTGGCCAGGGAATGGCATCGCTCGCTGAACACGGTGTTGTGGCGCACGTTGTCGGGCCCGGCGACGAGCGGGTAGACCACCCGCGTGAGGTAGTCATACATCCCCAGGTGGAACTCGCCGACCTCGTCGAAGCCGTCCTGAAGGTCGGGTCGGATCTCGTCCAGTCGGGAATAGAAGTTTATCGCCGCAGGCTCCAGGGGCGGCAGCCCGACGGCCGCGCGCAACGTACCGAGCGTCTCGAACCCGTCGCGATAGCCCTCGGCCAGGATCAACAGGCCGCCGAGGCGGACCAGGCGCTTCAGGTTGGCGATCGCCTGACGCTGGTCGGCCAGGCTGCCGAGGTTGATCAGGACGCGGATGCAGACGACCGCATCGTACGTTCCGGCCAGGGAGCCAGGGGCGAGCACGTCGTCGTGGAGGAATCGGTTGTTCGTCTCGCCATACTTCGCGCGGGCGCGCGCGACCATTTCTTCCGAGTAGTCGAAGGCGTCGACGTGGGCAACCTGCCGGCGGAACCGCTCGGTGGAGAACCCGTTGCCGCATCCGACCTCGAGGACGCGCATATCGGGGCGGAGGTGGCGCTCCACTTCCTGGTATTCCAGCTCGCGCTGGAAGACGTCCATGATGTTGACCTCGACATCCCGCTCGACGCTGCGCGCGCGTTCGCTCCAGTGGCGGTCCGTCGGGCTCTTCAAGGGGCTTCTCCCGCCGCGGCCAGGACGCGCTTGGCGGCCAGGGTCCAATCGGCCGGCTCGAGGACGATGCCGTCCAGGAGAGGGGGCACGCCCTCCACGCCGAACTCGTAGCTGCGGTCGAGCAGATCGTAGAAGCGGGCGTCCTGGGCATTGCCCACGTCGAGGATCCGGTAAAGGCCGACGGTGAAGACATAATAGCCGTTGCCCAGCCGCACGGAAGCGATGTCCAGGAGGGCTTCACCGGTCTCCCCCGCCGCCATCGCGAGCTCCGCTTTCGAGCCGATGTAGCGCGTGACGAGGATCCCGTCCAGCCGGTACAGGACGGCCACGGGAATGACGTCGTAGCGGCCCGCAGCCGTCGCCGTGAAACTCACCGTGAGCCGCATCGGAGTTCCCGACACGAACATGGCCTGCTCGGCTCCGTCGGCTCCCCGCAGCCGCACCTCGTCGATGACGAGACCGCCTTCGCCTGGCCAACGGCTCTTGCGCCGAGGCACCGCCGAAGGCGTCTCCTCTTCTTCCAGCCGCGCGAGCTGGAGCGGCTCCTCGCGGCCGGCGCGGCGTAGAAGAAGAGGACCGAGGGTCAGCCGGCCGGGTTCGAGGCGGCGGCGGGTCCATCCGGCGGTCGGGCAGGGCAGGTCGAAGCGTGCGTGCAGCGTCCCGTTCCGGTAGATCTCGGCCACCAGCGTCGCCCCGGCCGGGGCGCGATAGGTGACGTCCACCGCGTACGTCTCGTCCTCGTGGACGGAGTAGACGTTGAAGGCCGCCGTGCCGAGCCCCCCCCGCTGGGCGTCCGTGCTCACGATCGACCGGTAGAGGATGGCGTCCTCGCGTTGCGGATCCGACCAAGCGCTGGAATCGAGAAGGATGAAGCTCGACTGGGTGCTGTCGGCGTCTTGGGCGTGACCCACGAGGAGGCTGTCCTCCACGTCTCCCGAGCGCACCAGGTCGACCGCGGCCACGTCGCAGGGCGCTCCTTCGACACGCAGCTGCACGAGGATGGTGTCACTGAACGAGTCGTATTGGAGAGGGTGATAGCTCGGGTTGTGGACCTTCCGGTTCTTGGCCCTGAGTCGCCGGTCGTCCAGGGTCCGAATGAATTGCTGATAGGCTTTCACGACCTCCAGCGCCGGCCCTCGCTGCGCGATGCGCCCGCGATCGATCCAGATGGCCTGGTCGCACATGGCCGTGATCTGGTCGAGCGAGTGGGAGACGAGCAGCACGGTCGCTCCGGCCGAGACGAGGGCCCGCATCCGCTCGTTGCACTTGCTGAGGAAATAGGCATCGCCCGCCCCGAGGACTTCATCGATGATCAGGATCCTCGGCCGAACGACGGCGGTGGCGGTCGCGAAGGCCAGCCGGGCCTGCATCCCGGACGAGTACGTGCGGTAGGGCTGTCCCAGGAACTGTCCGAGCTCCGTGAACTCGGCGATCTCCTCGACGGCGTCGACCATCTCGCTGTCGCTGAGCCCCTGGTAAGAGAGGGCGGCATGGATGTTCTCGATGCCCGTGAATTCAGGGTGGAACCCCGCTCCCGTGTCCAGCAGGGCGTGGACTGGCCCGTGGACCTCGAGGGTACCTTCGCTCACGGCGAGGTTCCCGGTGAGGAGCTTGAGGAGCGTGCTCTTGCCCGCCCCGTTCCGCCCTACCACGCCCACCCGTGCGCCCTCCGGCAACTCGAGATCGATGCCGCGCAAGGCCCAGAACTCACGGTAACGGAAGCCCAGCCAGGGGAGGAGCCGCCCCAGTCCCACCGCGTCGATGAGGTTGTCGAACCGGGAAGCGAACACGCGATACATCTTGCCGACGCCGTGCAGGCGGATCGTGCTCTGCTCAGACATAGTCGATCACGATGCGTTTCCCGCGCGCAAAGACCCACCCGCCCAGATAGAAGAGGAGGAGTGAGCCTCCGACCACCACCGCTGAATGCCGGGGCGTGGGGAGCTCACCGAGGACGAGCAGTTCCTGGTACGCGGTCACCAGATAGGAGAAGGGATTGACGAGGAGGAACGGCCGGAGCCGGCCAGGCACCATCGCCGGCGTATAGGCGATCGGAGAGGCGATGAGCATCACCATCAGGCCCATGTTGAGGAGGCTCGGCAGGTCGCGCAGGACGACGTTGAGGAGCGATAGCAGCCACAGCAGGCCCAGGAGCGCCATCGCATGAAGCAGCACGAGGATGGGAACGAGCGCCGCGGTCCAGGTGAGCCGGCCGGTCACCGCCGCGCCGACAGCCGTCACCGTGAGCCCGACACTCAGCGTGGCCAGACTCCCGACCACGGCCTTCGCCGGCACGAGGTCGATGGGAAAGACGGTGCTGCTCAGGACCGTCCTGCTGGTCACGACGGAGCCCACGCCGATGGCGAGCGCCTCGCCCGTAGCCAGATAGGGCACCAGGCCCGAAAAGATGTACAGGATGTAGTCCCACGGCGCGAGGCCAGGCACGCGAACCTGGAATATCGCCAGGTAGACGACACCATAGACGGCGAGGAGCAGCAGCGGCGTCAGCACGGCCCATCCCGCGCCCAGCAGCGATCCGGCGTACCGCGCAGCGACGTCGTTGCGCGCCGCACGCCAGAGGACGCGGCGGTACGGCCAGAGGAGCATGGCCGAACTCGAGATCGCTCCCGAGGGCGCCGAGAACGCCATGGCCGGTTGGCTGAGGATCCGCGCGCCCGGCGCGTGTCGTCCGGAGCGCCCCGCCGCCCCCGACGCGTCGGGACGGGAAATCCTGCTCATCAACTCGTCGCGGGCTTGAGGTGCGTATAGGTCTCCGCGATGCCGTGCCTCTGGTAGTACGCGATCGCCTTCTGGATCCCGGCCTCGAGCGGGGTGGTCACCGTCCACTCGAAATCGCGTCTGGTCTTGCTGGGATCGAGCAGGATCGAGAACACGTCGTCGGGGCCGCGCGGGCGCACCTCCACCGGCTCCGGGAGCGTCATGCGCAGAGCCTCGAGGGTGAGGTCGAACAGCTCCTTGATGGCGTAGTCGGAGCCCGACGAGATGTGATAGAAGCCGCGGTTCCCGGAGCCGTCGATCGCCTTCACCACCACCTGGATGAGGTCGTCGATGTAGATGAAGTCGCGCCGCGAGTCCATGACGAAGCACTTCTTGCCGGTGGTGAGCCGGCTGTAGAACGTCGGGAGGGGGCCGCTCAGGTTGCGCGGCCCGTACGCGTTCGCGAGACGAAAGGAGAGGAAGTCCAGGCCGGACATCTCGATGTACTGCTCGCCCGCCGTCTTGCTGATCGAATAGCTGCTCTCGGGCCGGATGGGGTGCGTGAGCGTGATCGGCTGCTCGAGAGGGTGCGCGCCGTAACAGAGGGCCGTCTGGAAATAGACAAAGCGAGCGACCGCACCGCGCTTGGCCGCCTGCACCACGTAGGCGGTGCCGAGCGCGTTCGTGCGCACGTCTTCCTCCCAGTTCTCGGGGTCCTTGTAGGAGGCCGCGGCGTGGACAACGACCTCCGGCCGGAATCGCTCGAAGAGCCGCTCGACGAGCCCTCGATCCGCGATCGTGCCCTCCACCACTTCGAGACCCGCGCGCGGCTCGAGGTTGTCTCGGCGCCCGGTGGCGTAGTTGTCGACGACGAGCACGCGATCGCCGCGCCTGAGGAGAGTATCGGCCAGGTTCGAGCCGATGAAGCCGGCCCCGCCGGTGATCAGGACATTCTTCACGCGTTCCCTCGGGATAAGGTCAAGCCGGAGATTATACGCGGATCCCCGGCCCATCCAGAAACCGCCGGCACCACAGCTCCAGCATCAGGAGCGCCCACAACCGCGGACTGTGATCGCGGCGACCGGCGAGATGCTCGTCCACGAGCGCGCGCGTGGCCTTGGGGCGGAAGAACGGCCGCCCCGCGGCGGTGTCCGAGAGCAGCACGTCCTGCAACAGGGGGCGAAGCTCGCCCCGGAGCCAGCGCGAGATCGGCACGCCGAAGCCCATCTTGGGACGATCGAGCAGGGGCGGCGGCAAAAGATCGGCCACCGCGCGCCGCAAGACTCGCTTTCCCTTTCCCCGCCGCAGCTTGAAACGGCTGGGCAGGCGGGCCGCGAACTCGACGAGCGGATGGTCGAGAAACGGGGAGCGCGCCTCCAGGCCGTTCGCCATCGATGCGATGTCGACCTTGGCCAGGAGATCGTCGGGCAGGTAGCTCAGGAGATCGACATGGAGCGTCCGGCCGAGGAGGTCGGGTGCGTCGGATCGTCCGTACAGCCCATACAGCCACGCAAACGAATCGATCCCGCTCACGGCGGCCTTCATTCCGGGGGAATAGAGCGCCGCCTTCTCCTCGGGCGAGAAGTACGACACGGTGCGGGCGTAGCTCTCCTCGGGTCGCGCGGAGAGGGCGCGCAAGAAGCGACGCGCCCGCGCGGGCAGCCGGCTCCCCGCGACGGCTTCGGCACCGCGCGAGACGGCCCGAGATACGGGCACGCGGCCCAGCCAGCGATACAACCCCAGGGCGGCGTACCGCGTATAGCCGGCAAAAAGCTCGTCTCCCCCATCACCGTTGAGAGCGACCGTCACGTGATCGGAGGTGACCTTCGAGAGGTAATAGGTGGGCAGGGCGGAGGAATCGGCATACGGCTCGCCATAGTGCTCGACGAGCTTCGGGAGCACATCCGCGGCGTGGGGCCGCACCACGAACTCGTGGTGGTCCGTTCCGTACCGCTCCGCAACCTGCCGCGCGAATGGCAGCTCGCTGAAGTCCTCGTCCTCGAACCCGACGGTGAAGGTCTTCACCGGCCCGAACTCGGCCATCAGCGCCACCAC
>Ga0070706_100004790_pt1 | contig 12969 bp, 13 predicted proteins | sample KBSK5501metaG_FD_65476 | JGI IMG/M metagenome (GOLD analysis project Ga0070706, IMG submission 65476) | Corn, switchgrass and miscanthus rhizosphere microbial communities from Kellogg Biological Station, Michigan, USA - KBS K5-50-1 metaG | ecosystem: Host-associated > Plants > Roots >...
CGATCGACCAGGCCACTCCCGACGATGTCGATCGCGCAGTGCGCGCGGCGGAGATCGCTTTTGCGTCGTGGCGCAAGGTCAACCCGCGCGAGCGCGGCCGCATGCTGCTGCGACTCTCCTCGCTGATCCGCGAGAATTCCGACGAGCTCGCGCGCGCGGAATCGCGCAACGTCGGCAAGCCGATTCGCGATGCACGCGACGAAGTCGCGCTGGCCGCCGACTGCTTCGAGTATTACGCCGGCGCGACCAACAAGATTTTCGGCCAGACGATCCCGTCCGCGGCCTCCGGCGTGTTGATGACTTTTCGCGAGCCGGTGGGCGTCTGCGGAATCATTGTGCCGTGGAACTTTCCGATCGCGATCACGTCGTGGAAGGTCGCGCCCGCGCTGGCGATGGGAAACTGCGTAGTCCTCAAGCCGGCGGAGCAAACTCCGTTGACCGCGTTGCGCCTGGCAAAGCTCGCGCTGCAGGCGGGTATCCCGGAAAGCGTCTTCACTGTCATCACCGGCCCGGGATCGAAGGTCGGTGAAGCGCTGATCACACATCCCGCAGTCCGAAAGCTGGCGTTCACAGGCTCGACCGAAGTCGGTGTGCGGGTGATGCAGCTCGCGGCGAATGACATCAAGCGCGTGAGCCTCGAGCTCGGCGGCAAGTCGGCGAATATCGTTTTCGACGACTGCGATTTCGAGCGGGCAGTCAAGTCTGCCGTTTCGAGCTCCCTCGGCAACGCCGGCCAGGATTGCTGCGCCCGAAGCCGCATCCTGGTGCAGAAAACAATCTACGATCGATTTTCGCGCGCCGTGATCGCAGGCTACGAAAAAATTCGAGTGGGAGATCCTCTCGACGAGTCGACTGAGATGGGCCCGCTGGTCACCGATGCGCATCGCAAGCGCGTCATGAGCTACATCGAAACCGGAAAGCAGGAGGGGGCGACGCTGGCGACCGGCGGCAGCACTCCCGCAGGCCGCGGATCATTTTTGCGCCCGACGGTCTTCCTCGATGCCAGGCCGGAGATGAAAATCGCGCGCGAAGAGATCTTCGGGCCGGTGGTGGCGGTCATGCCGTTCGACAGCGAAGACGACGCCGTGAGAATGGCCAATGACAGCCAGTACGGGCTTTCCGGCTCGATCTGGACGCGCGATGTCGGCCGCGCGATGCGCGTGGCGCGGGCAGTGCAAACTGGAAATCTCTCGATCAACTCCGGCAGCAGCGTGCATCTGGAGGCTCCCTTCGGCGGCGTGAAGCGCAGCGGGCTCGGACGCGAGCTCGGCATGCAGGTGCTGGAGCACTATACGGAGTGGAAGACGGTGTATCTGGATGTGAGATAGGTTGCTGAGTTGCTAGGTTGCTAGGTTGCTAGGTTGCTCGGTTACTCAGCAACCCAGCAACCAAGCAACCGAGCAACCCAGCAACGAGCAACCATGATCGGAAAAATCGACAGCGACACACTCAAACGCATGGTGGCCGATGACGAGATCGATACTGTCATCGCCGCGTTTCCCGATATGTACGGCCGGCTGGTAGGCAAGCGGCTGGTCGCGCGATTTTTCGTCGATGAGGTGATGACGCACGGCATCCACGCCTGCGACTACCTCCTCGCCTGCGACATCGACATGGATCCCGTTCCCGGTTACGCCTTCACCAGTTGGGCGAAGGGCTACGGCGACTTTCATCCCATTCCCGACTTCGAAACGCTTCGGGTCGCGTCGTGGCACGACAAGACTGCGCTCGTGCTGTGCGACGTCTATCACGAGAATCGCCGCGAGATGGTGCCGCTCGCGCCGCGCAGCATTTTGCGCAAACAGATTGCGCGCGCAACCGAGAAAGGCTTCACGGCGATGGCGGCGTCGGAGCTCGAGCTCTACGTCTTCAAGGATTCCTACGAGACGGTCGCCGAAAAAGGATTCATCAATCTTCAGCCGATCGGACGCGTCATCGAGGACTATCACATCCTCCAGGGCACAAAAGAAGAATCGCTGATCGGCGACATCCGCTCGCATCTCGAGCGCTCCGGAATTCCGGTGGAGTCGTCGAAAGGCGAATGGGGACCCGGCCAGCAGGAGATCGGCTTGCGCTACGCCGACGCGCTCGAGATGGCCGACCGCCATGTCTTGTACAAACACGCCGCGAAAGAGATCGCGTGGAAGCACGGACGGGCGGTGACGTTCATGGCGAAGTGGAATGAGCATCACGCCGGATCGAGCTGCCACATTCATATGAGTCTGTGGGACGGCGACGGGCGCAAATCGATGTTCGACGGGAAGGAAGAGCTCGGCCCGATCCGCTGCTCTTCAACATTTCGCTGGTTCCTCGGCGGCTGGATGAAACGGCTGCGCGAGCTTTTCGCGTTCTATGCGCCCTATCCGGCGTCGTACAAGCGCTATGTCGCGGGATCGTTCGCGCCGACCGGAATCGCGTGGAGCTACGACAATCGCACGGCCGGTTTTCGGATCGTCGGTCACGGGCAATCGCTGCGCATCGAGTGCCGGGCGGCCGGGGCGGACGCCAATCCGTATCTGGCGTTCGCTGCCACCATCGCAGCAGGGCTCGACGGCATCGAGCATCACGTCGAGCCGCCGCCGGCATTCGAAGGCGACGTCTACGCCGCGCGGGACCTGCCACAAGTCCCGCATTCCCTCAACGAATCGATCCATGCGCTCGCCGCAAGCGACTGGGCGCGCGACATCTTCGGCGAGAACGTCATCGATCACTATCTCCACTTCTTCCGAACCGAGCAGCGCAAATTCGACGCGGCCGTGACTGACTGGGAAAGACGAAGGTATTTTGAAATGGCGTGATGCGCCTTTGAAGTGCGGTGCCTTGGCACCGCTTTCAAAGCGGCGGCAAGCCGCCGCACTCCGAAATTAATATGCGATTAGTCAACAAAGTTGCCCTGATCACCGGCGGAGCAGGCGGAATCGGAAAAGCGTCGTGTCTGCTTTTCGCACGCGAAGGCGCGAAGGTCGTGGTGGTTGATTTGAAGCGCGACGCTGCCGAAGCGACGGCCCGCGAGATCGGCGGAAACGCGCGCGCGTTCGCCGCGGACGTTTCCAAAGCGAAAGACGCCGAGGGGATGATTCAGTTCGCGGAGAAAACGTTTGGACGCCTTGATGTGGTCTTCAACAACGCCGGGGTTTTTCACCCGAATGACGACTCGGTGACCAACACGCCCGAGGAGATCTGGGACCTGGTCATCGACATCAATCTCAAAGGCGTCTACCTCGGATGCAAGTACGCGATTCCAGCGCTGCAGCGCGCCGGGGGCGGATCGATCATCAACACTGCCTCGTTTGTGGCGATCCTCGGAGCCGCCGCGCCGCAAATCGCATACACCGCGAGCAAGGGCGGGGTGCTGGCGATGACGCGTGAGATCGCGATCGAATTCGCGAAACAAAACATTCGCGCGAACGCACTGTGCCCCGGCCCGGTCGATACACCATTGCTGGCGGAATTGCTCTCGGATCCGGCGCGACGGCAGCGCCGCCTGGTGCACATCCCGATGGGCCGCTTCGCGCGCGCGGACGAGATCGCGAACGCCGCCTTGTTCCTGGCGAGCGACGAATCGTCCTACATCAACGGCTCGACATTCCTGGTCGACGGCGGCATCACCGCCGCATACATCACCCCGGAGTGATCGCCCTCGTGAGCCCACCTTGGAGCGTTCGCAAGCGGGTACAGATCGTCATCGCGATTTTTCTCGCTATTCCGGTCGTTGTCGTCTTCGGAGGAGCGGCACTAATCCTCGGATTCATCTTCGTATGGTTTAACGAAGGATTATTTTTCAGCGGCGATGGAAAATACCAGCGAGGGGTCGATGGCGCGGCATTTCAGGTCGAGTTTCCTGCAGTCGATCTCTCGCGTCCCGGCCGCTACACCTTTAACTTCACCCGACTCGCGCCTCCGATGGGATATGCCGTCGGGGTTCGCGTTTTCGATGGGCGTCGGGATCTCCCGTCGGAAGCGCGGCCTTCCGCGGTCGTCTCAATGACATTGCGGAACGAGCGGGGCGAGCTCGTGTTTCAGCAGAAGCGCCGGTTATCGGAATGGGATTGGCGGCGAAACATGGCGGTAATCCGCGGTCAAACTGATGAGGTTCCGATCGGCGGAGGCTCAGTCCGGATCGAGAATCGAGGCGTAGGACCCGACGGCGGCTGGGGCACTTATTTCACGCCGCGCTGGTCTGGCCGCTACACACTGGCCGTGGAAGTGCTGGAAGCAGATCCGGCAGCGGCGCGACTGCTGGCACACCCTGTGATCGAAGGCTACATGGCGTGGTTCTGAAACGGGCCTCGCCGTCATCGCGCTTCGATATTGATCGAGCCGTTCGTCGTCCGCAGCTTCAGCTCGGCGTTGCTGCCGCCGTTGATCGTCCCGCGCAGCGTGTTGCGTTTGAACTCGGTGCTCGTCACCGGCAGCTCGGTCTTGACCGAGCCGTTGGTGGTTGAGGCATCGACGCGCGTCGCGATCGTCTTCGGCAACTCGACCGTGATGCCGCCGTTCGTAGTCTCGAGACGCACGGATTTTCCCGGCGTCACTTCGGAAAGCTCGGCGCGAATATGGCCGTTGGTGGTTTCGGCCTCGACATCGCCGGCGCATCGAATGATCTCGATGTGTCCGTTGGTCGTCGTGACGCGATGCGATCCGCGCACCTCGCGGATGTCGATGGCTCCGTTCGTGTCATCGATCTCGAGGTTCATCGTGCGCGGAACGCTGACTTCGTATTCCACATTCATGTTCACGCTGGTTCCCGCGATCCAGTCGAAGACTCCCTGACTCTGCCGCGGATAATTAGTATTGATGCGCACCGCGTCGGCGCTGACTGACGGCTCGATTTTCAGAGCTTCGAATGCTTTTCGCGCTGCGTCCGCATCGCGGCTCTCGACTCTCTTGGTCGCGTGAACTTGCACCCGCGGCTGGTCCCACGAGCGGATGGTGATGTGCCCGTTGGTGTTGTCGAGCGCGAACAGCGTGCCCGGCCGGACGTCGAACGTGCGATCGAACGTTCCGGTGAGCGTGGTCGCCGATGCCGCCGAAACGGTCAAAACGATTGCGGAAAGCGCGAAAAGATGTCGTTTCATATGGCGGAGCATACGATTGAAGGCGGCCCGGGTTGCATAAAATGCAGTGATGACGGCCAACCGCGCCACCGCTGTGATCTTTCTGATCCTGGCGCTTATCCTGGCCGCGGTCGTGATCCGGGCCCGCGGGCCGGCTCCCCTTCCGTCCAACGCGCCGTCAAAGCGCTTCTCAGCGGCGCGCGCCATCGCGACACTCGGATCGATCCTCGCTGGCAATGAGCCTCATCCGATCGGCGCGCGCGCGCATGACCTCGTCCGCGATCGCGTCCTCGCCCAATTCCGCGACCTCGGATATCAGACCTCCTTGCAACAGACCTTCGCGTGCAACGCCTACGCGACCTGCGCGCCAGTCTCCAATATTCTGGCCAGGCTTCCCGGCGACGTGCGCGCAGACACGCTGGTCGTCTGCGCGCACTACGATTCCGTCCCGGCCGGCCCGGGCGCGACCGACGACGGCGTCGGCGTCGCGACCATCATCGAAGTCGCACGTGCCGTTAATCGTGAGCATTATCGTAATAATATATTGTTCCTTATTACCGACGGCGAAGAAGATGGATTGATCGGCGCAGAAGGCTTCATTGCGAATCCGTCGCTGTCCAGGAGTGTTTCTGCAGTCATCAACATCGACAATCGAGGCACCTCCGGAGTCAGCTCTCTCTTCGAGACCAGCCGTCGCAATCAATGGTTGATGCCTCGGATCGCGCGCCACCTTCCCCGGCCCAGCGCCAGCTCGTTCTTTTTCAATCTGTACGAATTGCTGCCGAACGACACCGATCTTTCGGTGTTCAAGCGCGCCGGAATTGCCGGCCTGAACTTCGCGTGCATCGGACAGGTCGCGCATTACCACACGCCGCTCGACGATCTGCGCCACGTCTCGCCATCGACGGTGCAGGACCACGGCGATCACGTGCTGGCGATGACGCGCGCGATGGCGGACACCGATCTTCGACAATCGCCGAAAGAGGATGCGGTGTTCTTCGACATCCTCGCGCTCGCGATGACCTGGTGGCCACAGCCGTGGACGAAGTGGATGGCGACTGCCACCCTGTTCGTGCTGCTGTTCGGCGCCGCGATCCGCGTGCGCAACCGCGAGACGCACGCGCGCGCGATCACCCTCGGGGTGGCTTCGTTTTTTCTCTCCGTGCTTGCGGCCGCAATCGCAGGTTTCGCAGTGGCGTGGTTGGCTACGTTGCGCGCGCCCTCGGCGACCTGGGTCGCGCAACCGGAGCCGGTGGTCACGGCCATGTGGTTGATCGGATTTGCGACCGCCATGATCTGCGCCACGCGCCTGCGTCCGCTGGCGGGTGTCGACGGACTGTTCATCGGACATGGGCTTTGCTGGATCGCAATCGCCATCGCGCTGACGATCGTTCTGCCCGGCGGCAGCTACCTCGCGCTCGTGCCCGCGGCGGCGTTTGCCATCTGCGCGCTTCTACCGGCGGCCGAGGTCAGCGCGATCATCACGTCGGCGATTGCGGCGGTGATCTGGTTTCCCATCATCTTCACCCTCTACGACCTCATCGGCCGCGTGTCGCTCGCACCAATCGCCGCGCTGGTGGCATTGGTATCGACCACGTTTACGCCCATGGCGTCGGTGCGCACGCCGATGCATCGCGCCGCGATAAGCGCCATGCTCGGAACCGCAATCGCGTGTGTGGTCATGCAACTTTTTGTTCCGGCATATACGCGGGAGTGGCCGCGGAGGATCAATGTGCAGTACGTCGACGACAACGGCGCCGCGCGCTGGCAGGTCGATGATTCCGCCCCTGCCCCCGCGCCACAGCTCGGCCTTCCGCCGCCACAATGCATCGGATCTGCGGCGATGCTTCGCTGCCGCTCGGTGCGCGGCGCCGAGCGGATCGCACTCCGTTTCTACGCGCCCGATCTCGTCTCGCTGCGCGTCAACGGCGTCACACCTCCCTCACAGCCGCCCAAATTCCGACAGCGCCTCGCGCCCGGCTGGCACCTGGTCAGCGTCCGCGGCGCGCCGGAAGCGCAGATCGAAATCATCACTCGCACCAGACATCCGTTAGACGCAGAGATCAGCGATCGATCGTTCGGGCTGCCAGCCGCCGCGGCGCCGATCGTGCGCGCCCGTGACAGCAGAATCGGAGTTCCGAGCAACGAAGGCGACGGCACTGTGGTGCGGCGACGGCTGCCACTGTAGGCTATTGGCGAAATGTGGATTGCTCTAGCCCTCGCCGCCGTCCTCACCACCGGGCAGCAAGCGCCCGACTTTACGCTTCCTGATCAGAACGGAAAAACGATCAGCCTCTCCGCCGCGCGCAGCCACAAAGTTGTGCTGGTGTTCTACCGAGGCTATTGGTGACCGTACTGCGTCCGGCAGTTGGTCGGACTGCGAGACCTCGCTCGAGCATACCCGGAGGTTCGGTTCTACGGAATCAGTCCGGACCCGCCGGCGCAGAGCCGGGATTTTGCGCGAAAGGTTGCGGCAGACGGGCGAGGGGCGCTCGGATTTTCGCTGCTGTCGGATCCGCGCGCCGCAGTCATCGATCGCTATGGCCTGCGCGATCCGGCATACGCGGGCAAAAAGACGGATGGCATACCGCATCCGAGCGTCTTCGTGCTGGACCAGCGAGGACGGGTGCGCTGGTCGAAAATCGAAAGCGATTACCGCGAGCGCCCCTCGAACGAGGAAGTGGCAGCCGCAATCGACGCGTTCGAGTAGCTTCAATGAAAGCGTCGCGAGACGCCGACCGAAATCACCGCGCCCTTACCTTCGATGACATCGCGAAAGATCGGCATGCGAAAGCTGTAGTACCGCGCGGCGACGAAAGGCTCCCACGCGCTGCCGGTGCGCCACTCGAGGCCGGCGTCGGCGTTCCATGTGGTGTCTGACGAAGGGACGTTCGAGTTGACGAACGTCGGGCCGGCGCCGATCCAGAACGTGTTGTGCTCGGACTGGAAGAGACGTCGAATGTCGACGTGAACTGCGTGCAGACCATACCCGCCGCGGATGGACTCGAACGCGGGCGCGAATGACCAACCTCCGCGGCGCGCGTCGAGCTCGATCGTGCCGACGGCGTCATGGTCGGCACCTTCGAAAAATCCGGCGCGCGCTGCGCCGCGTACTTCAGCGTTCAATGGAAGAGCGAGCAACGAGAGAACGAGGAACGTTTTCATGCGGTCAGTGCTTTGCAGTGCGCCGGCGAGGAACGGCAACCTCAATGACCGGCAGAGCCATTCGCTGATGAGCAGAGCGATCATCGGGACGCGCATCGGTGAAAGTACGGGGTGACAGCGGCGGACGTCTACTTCATCGAGCGCCGCTTGGACAAGGTTGCGGCGAGCAGCGGGCTGACGATGGCAGCCGCAGCGGCGCCATAGACCTGCACGACATAGCCGGATCCTGCCTCGCGACGAATCGCCGGACCGACGAAGGGATCGTGGATCTCGAGAAGAATCGCAATCGAGAGCATCACGGCGACGGCCGAGAAGATCAAACCCGCCCACCATCTGAGAGCCGCCGCGGCGACCCCAAACATCGCAAGCAAAAACGCAGATACCCAAACGACGAGGATTGTGGGTTCTTTGTCCATGACTTCGGCGATAGAGAACATCGTTGCTGAATCTTAGCCGGAGTAAACTCGCTCATCCTGCTCAAACGTGTGAAATGGCTTTGGATTGTCGCCGCTCTCTGCCTGTCGTGTCAGAAGTTCGGGGAAGGTCGGCAGATGTTTCGGGATCTGCTCGCATTGCGCGATCAGATCGCGACTGAGTTCCACGAACAAGTCGTCGACGTGAACATCGCCAACGGCGATCGCATGACGGTGAAGTTCTTGAACTCGCCCCTCAGCTCACGCAGCCGCCAGGAAAAGCAGCAGCGCGCTGACGCAGTGGCCGCTTTCGTCGCCACGCATTACAAGCAGCCGCTGTCCTCTGTTTCCATCCAGTTCGTCTCTCAACCCGCCGGCGCCGCCGGCGATGGAGAGACCTACGTCGGACGATCGGCGCCGAAGCCGTAACGCTTCAACCCCACTTGACAAATTTCTACTACAGACGTAGTTTATTCTACGACACTATTAGGAGCAGCCGATGGCCAGGAAGGAAGCGGTCAACCTCAGCAAGTTCGAGCTGGAGATCATGGAGATCCTCTGGACGCTCGGCGAGGCGTCGGTGCGCGAAGTTCAGGACGCGATCCACGAACGGAAGCGGCCGGCCTACACCACCGTCCAGACGATCTTCGCCCGCCTGGAAGAAAAAAAAGCGGTGCGCAGGACGCGGAAGATCGGCAATGCCTTCCTCTTCGAGCCGCTGATCAGCCGGCGCTCGGTGCACCGCAGGATCATCGATCAATTTCTCGATCTCTTCGGCGGGTCGGCAGAACCGGTAGTGGCCAGGCTGCTGGAGACCGGCAAGCTCACGCTGGAGGATTTGAAGTCGATGGAGGAGTCGCAGGAAAAAAGAGGGAAGCGCCGATGAAGTCTCTGGCGCGTGCTTACCTTCCTCTGATCGCGTCACATGTCTGGAGCTCGACGATTTTTCTGCTCCTCGTTCTGGCCGTCATCTTTCTCGTGCGCGGTCGCCTCACGGCGAGCGCGCGCTTTTCGCTCTGCCTGATCGGCATCCTGAAGTTCGCCATTCCGGGCGCCGCCATTGCGCCCTGGGTCGGACTTGTTTTACGGAGCCGTTCGCCGGGGCCGCTTCCCATCCCCCTGCAAGTTCTCGGCGGCGCCTTTCGAGTCAACCCGCCTCTCACTGGATCCGCGCTCTGGCCGGTGGTCGTGATCGCGATTTGGCTCGCCGTCGCCATCGCGATCATCGCCCGCGGCACGCTGACCCGCCGCCGTCTGGTCGCGCTCTCCGTCCGCACGGCGATGCCGCCGCTGGCTCGCGAAGCGGAAGCCCTCGCGCGAGCGCGGCGTCGTCTGCGGATCCGCCGCGCGATCGATATTGCACGCTCAGTGCTGCCGGAGGCGCCAGCGGTTCTGCGTATTTTCCGTCCGCTGATCGTTCTCCCGGCCGCCGGTTGTGACGATCTGTCAGACGAAGAGCTGGAATCGCTGCTGTCTCACGAGTGCGCGCACGTTGCCCGGCATGACAATCTGATTGCTCGCATCGAGTCCGTCGTCTGCGCTCTATTCTGGTTCCATCCGCTGATCTGGATTGCGCAACGGATCACGGTGATCGAACGGGAGCGTGCGTGCGACGAAATGGTCGCCGACTCCGCCGAACGGCGGGAAACCTATCTGGCGGCCCTGACCAAATTCTGCCAGGCGGCCATCGCTCCTCGGCTGCCCGGAGTCTCCTGCATGGCTACCGCGAAACTCAAAGAAAGGATGGATCACGTCATGAGATACCCAGCCATCAAAGCGCAGGCACCCTCACCGAAAGGGGTGGCGCTCCTGGCCACCGTCGCACTCGTTCTCTTCACAGTCGCAGCCGGCATGGTGGGAACCGGCAACGCGTTCGCCCGTGGAAACGGGGACTACGCGGTGAAGGTCACTGCAAAGCGCGCCGGAGACTCGATCGTGCTGCAGGGTACCGTCAGCGACAACAAAACCCAGCGAGTCGTGGGATCACCGAAAGTGACTCTGGATGCCAGCAGGCGCGCGACCATGAAGATTTCAGGAGCGGGCGTGGATGTGGCGTTCGAAGTTCGCCCTGACAGCGGCGATCGAATTGCCGTGGATGTCACCATCGAGAAAGAAGGAGAGGTCGTTCAGCGGAACACGCTGGTGGTGGCGCCGAGCGAAGCGGAGACCGCGGAGAGCACAAAGAAATATACCGGCCAGCCGATCAGCCTCGAGGTCAAAGATGCCGATCTCCGCGATGTCATCGTCATGTTCGGCAAGGCTACAGGCTTGGAGACGCGAATCGAAGATTCGGTTCAGGGAAGGGTGTCGGTCGCCTGGCACAACGTACCGTGGGACCAGGCGTTCGACTCGCTCCTCAACGATAACGGCCTGAAGTACCACATCGAATCGAAGACCATCGTCATCTCGAAGAAGTAAAAGAAAAGCCCGCCGGGTGGCGGCGGCTGCGGTCGAGTTCTGTGATAAAGATATCGGGAGGAGAGGCAGGGAACATGAAGAGGAGCCGGTCGACGAGAGCCGCGTCTCCATCGGAGCTGATCGACGCGAGAATCGAAGATCTGGGCGACTGGAGGGGCGAGATGCTCTCCCGGCTCCGCGCCCTGATCAAGAAGGCAGATCCCGAAGTGGCCGAGGAGTGGAAGTGGGCGAATCCAGTGTGGTCGCACAACGGGCTGATCTGCACCGGCGAGACGTACAAGAATGTTGTGAAGATGACTTTCGCCAAGGGAGCCTCCCTGAAGGACCCTTCAGGCCTCTTCAATTCCAGTCTCGAAGGCAACACCAGGCGCGCCATCGACTTCCACGAAGGCGAGAAGCTGGACGAGCAGGCTCTGAAGGCTCTCATTCGGGCCGCCGTGGCGTTGAACAAGTCTTCAGCCCGCGGCTAGTCCGCAAGGTCGACCGATGGCTGCAGCGCGTGGAGTTAGACAGCGCCAAACTTGAGAGGAAACTCTTCTGGATGCTCGATCGATCGGACCGAGAGGTCGATGTCTAACTCGGGCCAATAAAGGTGGTCCTCACTTGGCCATTCGACGTGATGGATCTTCAGGACAGGTGCATCTTGGAACCACGGAAACTCGGCGAATGACACGAACAGCTGTCGTTTGGCCAGCTGTAGCCAGAAACCCTCAGGCGAGATCTGCGTGACTTCAGCTCGCGAAATGTTTGCGCCACGCCGCTTCGACTTCATCACGTCTCCGTTCCAGGATTCTAGCAATAGTTGAGAGTTCACGGTCTGGAATGCCGTGGTTTTCTGCAAGTCCGAGCTCCGGTTCGAGCCAAAACTTCGCATTGCCTTCAGACGAGGCGACGTGAACGTGCATGCGCGGTTCCTCGCGCGAGAAGAAGAAGAACCGGTACGGACCTTCGCGGAAAATCGTCGGGCTCACGAACCGATGCTACCTCGGTCAACCGTTTCACCCGCGAAAGTCTACGCCCGGCAGACGCCGCGTCTGTCTAACCTTTCGCTCAGCCGCGCGCGGCCTTCACGTGCCAGCATACGCGACACGTGGAGGCTTTCGGCCTCCCGTATCCAGCCGCGCGGCCAACGAACGGCCGCGTGTCGCCTGCTGCGAAGAGTTAGACGGGGCTTCGCGGGTGACCATCCACGACTATGATTGACCGTATCAAGAGTCGCAGCTGAGATTTTGTGGAGGACATGATGACCGGAAAGCTTCAACGATACCTCTCGTTGTATGCGGCAGTACTTTCTACCGTGATCGCCACGACAGCGTTCACCGGTGCGGCGAACACGAAGGCGGATGGAGCTTTCGACGAACTAACAGTTCGGCGGATCAATGTCGTTGAACCGAACGGCGTGTTGCGGATGGTCATCTCGGATCATGCGAAGCTACCCGGAATCATCGTTCGTGGTAAGGAGCGATCTTTCGCACGCCCGCAAGCCGGCATGCTTTTCTACAATGACGATGGTTCGGAGACCGGTGGACTGATCTTCGGAGGGCGGAAAAATGATAAGGGAGAGGTGGTAGACGCAGGAGGCAGCCTCTCGTTCGACAGGTACGAGGCTAACCAGATCGTGCAACTCATGGGTGTGGACGACAAGGAGGACCGGTTTGCAGGTCTGGTCGTTTCCGACAGCCCGACCGGCACCGAGGTTCACCGACGAGCCTGGATCGGCCGAAACGACGACGGCACGGCCAGCCTGGAGTTGCGAGATGCGAAGGGTAAAAGACGGCTAGTGATGCAGGTTTCGGCAGAGGGTGCCGCGAAAGTTCAGTTCTTGGACGAGAAAGGAGCCGTTGTCAATGAGCTGACGCCGAATCCCCGGTAAGGGCGCCTGATTTTAATCCGTGCCGTTCGAACTCGCGTCGCCT
>Ga0070706_100004791_pt1 | contig 12965 bp, 6 predicted proteins | sample KBSK5501metaG_FD_65476 | JGI IMG/M metagenome (GOLD analysis project Ga0070706, IMG submission 65476) | Corn, switchgrass and miscanthus rhizosphere microbial communities from Kellogg Biological Station, Michigan, USA - KBS K5-50-1 metaG | ecosystem: Host-associated > Plants > Roots >...
AAGTACACCGGGTGCCCCGAAGTCAGTCGTCGCTGTTCCCGGCATCCGCTCGACGATCTCGAACGCTTCAAGGGAGGGAGGCGTACCGAAGGTGAGACCGGCACGCTCGGCCACTCGCGCATAGCGCAAGCCAGCAGCGACGAGATGGTTCAACGCCGCCAATTCGTCTTTGCCCGCTCGACACCACCCGATCCACTCGAACGCCTGGGCGAACACGCGGCGTTTGGGTCCAATCTCAAGTGCAACAGCAAATCTCTCCATACCGACTCTCTCATGGTCCTGGCTCTTATGACACGTGGAGAACGTTGGAGGGACAAAGAGACAAGACCAATGTCCTCTCCTGATTATAGCATGCGGTATCATCGGCGCTAGCCAGCTGCCTTTCGAAAGCGATTGAGTGAGCATCTTTCACGATGAACCCATTGGTTACCCTGTAACCCCCTCACACCTTGATCGTTCATATCGCCTGAACTGGTGTCCAAGTCGGGAGGGTAAGAAAAGAACCCGATCACGTCTATGTAGAAAGCGCGCTGGAGGTGCTGTGCTGGCTGCTTAGTCTATCTATTCTACCGCTTGATGGTCGCCGGCGATACCTGGAAGCGATCGATGATCTGGGCTCGGGATTTCCCTTCGTCAACTGCTCGAAGCACCTGCTGTCTCACCTCTTGTGAAGAGGCTCGCATGCCTCCATTCTGTCACCTGGCTCACTGTTACTGCAAACCGCTCTCAGTCAATAAACTAGCGGTAATTAGTCAGCCAGCATTTCATAGAGAGTCTGTCTTTCCACTCGCCCCAGGACGGCATAGGTCTTCCGCCTTGGCATGGAACAGGAAAGAAGCATTTGCCGTTTAGCCAGAGCGTTGTGCGTTAGAGCCAATATAGCCAACGAGCGTTGGCAAAAGCGTTTGCCAGATGAGCACTGTTGTTGGACAATCGTTTGTTGTGAGGTTTTTATGTTCCTGTGAATTTGACTGCTCGCTTGTGCAGAAAGGCATCTACAGCTTCCCGGTGATCCGCTGTGGTGTAGGCGGCTTCTTGTAATTGTCCCTCAAGATGGAGGGAGGCTTGCAGTTCCATATCCAACGACTTATACATGAGCTCTTTGATGAGCTCATAGGTGCGAGTGGGTCCATTTGCCAGCCGCTTCGCCAATGCCCTGGTCGTGTTATCAAGCTCTGACAGGGGAACACAGGTATTGACCAGTCCAATGCGCTCAGCCTCTGGGCCACTGACATCCTCTGCCAGCAGTGCCAGCTCCAGGGCTCTGCCCATGCCAATCAGACGAGGCAGATGGTAACCGCCGCCACCATCGGGAACCAGGCCAATGAGTGCGAAGCCTTCGCGTAAGCGCGCATTATCGGCCGCGATGCGTATGTCGCAAGTCAGTGCGATGTTCACAGTGATACCCGTTGCCATGCCTTGTATTGCAGCGATAACTGGTTTGGGCATATGACGGATCGCGAGGATCAGGCGATGGTACTTCGCCAGTTGGTCGCGCACGAGGTGCGTGTCGCCGCCAGCATGAGCAGAACCGAACTCCGTGAGGTCCTGACCTGCCCCAAATGCTCGCCCGGCGCCAGCGAGCACAACACAGCGGACCGTCTCATCGGCTGCAGCCGCTTCGACGGCTTCTATGAGTTCTTCTAACAGGAGCGTGTTGATCGCGTTCAGCACGTCGGGGCGGTTCATGGTGAGCGTAACCACGCTTTCATCTTGTTCAACGAGCACGTTTTGGAAATCAGTTCGCATTGGGTCCTTCTCCTCCTTCTTTCTTCCCCCTGGTTAACGCCGCGACCTCGTCCCATTCCTGGGATGTGAGCTCGCCCAGCTTGTTAAACTCACCCGCGCCGCCGATCCACTCGCCGCCGTCAATGGTCACCACCTCGCCATTGATGTATCCGGCAGCATCGGAGATCAGATAGGCGGCCAGGTTCGTCAGTTCGGCCATCTGACCAACGCGCCTCAGCGGGTTTTTGTGTAGAAACTGCTCTTGCATGTCTGGCCTGGGCATCAGACGGGTCCATGCGCCTTCGGTCGGAAAGGGACCGGGGGCAATCGCTACCTGCCGAATACCGTAGGGGCCCCATTCAACTGCCAGCGACCGGGTCAACGCCAGGACCCCGGCTTTGGCGGCAGCCGAAGGCACGACATAGCCTGACCCGGTCCAGGCGTAGGTCGTGACAATATTGAGCATTGTGCCGGATTGCCCTTGCTCAAGCCAACGTTTCCCCAGGGCCAGCGTGCAGTAGAAGGTGCCATGTAAGACGATGCCCAGCACCGCGTCGACCGCATGTGTGGACAGCCGCTGGGTCGGTGAAATAAAGTTGCCGGCGGCGTTGTTGACCAGCACATCGATGCGGCCAAAGCGTTCGATGACAGCGTCCATCATCGCTTCCACCTGATCGGGGTGGCGCACGTCACAGCGAGTGGCGAACGTCTCGCCACCCGTCGTACTGGCCATTTCAGCGGCGGCTTGCTCGGCGACCTCTTGTCGGCGCCCACAGATCGCCAATTTGGCTCCCAGTTCGAGAAAACGTTCGCCCATGGCTCGACCAAGGCCCGTTCCACCACCGGTAACCAGGATTATCTTGTCTTGTAAAAGATCAGCTTGAAACATGCATTTCACCTCTCTTGCTTTCTCAGAGTACCTTGAAATGCGACCCTGCAACGGCGCTAGCGCGCCGCAAGCTACTCAGGTCTGCTGACTGCGTAGCAGTAGACACGCAGTGTCGTTGCAGACCTGCATAAGATAATCTGCTGCCGCAGTCAGCAGGGTCGAACGGTGGTATACGCCTCCTGGCTTAGTATGCGTCCCTCTCTCTCCTGACGCGAGGGCGTATTGAGCAGGTTCCACGCGCCAGGACCCTTGCTGTCAGGAAAGAGGATGATCAGATGAGATGAGTATAACTGAGGTGCGTTGAAAAAAGCGTTTGTTGGACTGGCCCATCAGGCAGACAAGCGTTTGTTATGACTACTTGTCTGTATGAAGAAGAAAGTTGCACACTTCCACCAAGGAAGAAATGAAGTCCCTACACCCTGTCACATGGTGGGAGACTCCCTTGCTTGAGAGCAAAGGGGCCGGGCTTTCACACGAGCGTACCTCACACAAACCGACAACTCTGCTACGATCGCCTTACCCCTTCACCTGCCGCAAGATCTGCCGCACCTGAGGTGCTTGGAGAAAGCGTGAACGCAGCTCATCACCTGTGATGTCTCCGGCCAGTTGCTCGACAATGGCGGCGGCGCGGGCAAAGGCGTGTGTGGCCTGCTCGTGTTCTTCGCGAACGAGGTACAACTCGGCCAGGGCCGCCTCAGCCTGCCAGAGCTCCCCAGGAAGCCCGATGTCTTGCGCCCCGGCGAGCGCTTCCTGCACGTATGCTATCGCCTGCTCGCTATCGCCCCGTGACTGGGCTAGTACCGCCTGCGCGCGAGCCAGGACAATGTGGCAGCGCTTCTTGGTGCCGAAATATTCGTGAAAAAGATGGAGGTCTTTGGAGGCTTGCTCGCTTGCGCCAGCATGCAGCAGTGCCGAGGTCTCAGGCCATCGAGGGGTTTCGGCAAAAATCACCTCGTGAGGGTCTCTTGCAGCCAGCGCACGTATGGCATATCTTGAAGCCAGCTCCCTGTCACCGGCGAAGACAGAGACAGCACAGAGAAGAGAGGCACTCATGGCAATATAACGCTTCGCGGATAGAGACTCAGCAATCTGCAGCGCTTCCAAGTGGGCCTCCATCGCTTTCTCAGGAAGCAGCAGGGCCTGGTATACGATACCGAGCGTCAACAGGTTTACTATGAGTAGGATGCTGAAGGTAAGTGTGTGGGCTGCGTCGGTACTTTGGAGTGCAATAGTAAGTGCTTCCTCGTGGGAACCGATTTCCACAAGCCCTCGCGCTAACGTGTAACCGCTCAGGGCCTGGCTCCAGGCGTGTTCGATTTCAAGGCTGATGGCATAAGCGGCCCGCGCCGCTGTGACTCCTTCGCCCGGTTGCCCAAAGTTGATGCGTGCATCGGCCACCCTGGCCAGGCAATCCGCCTCCATGATGCGATTGCCTTGCTGCGCGGCGAGTTGCCAGGCTTCTTCGGCAAGGGAGGCGGATTCTTCCCATTGCCCCATAGCTTTCGTGATATAGGAGAGGATATTGAGGACTCTGATAACAAGATCAGGCTTCCCAAGTTCACGCATTAGAGCATATGCCTGCCTCCCATAGACGAGGCTCTCCTCCAGCTTCAGTGCGTAGTAGTTCACACGGGCAAGACTCCAATAGGTTTCCGCCAGACCCGATTGATCATGGTGACGCTCGGCCACTTCCAGGGCTTCCTGAAGGAGGGTTATCGCGCGTTCCAGCTGGAAGACGTCCTCGCCTTCCAGCACAGCTTGTCTATTGAGCGCAATGCACTCCATCTCTGCATCGTGCATCCGGCGGGCCGTTTCGAGCATTGTTTGATAGATGGCCTGTGCAGCTTTGGCATCATTGCGGATTTCGTAGGCCCGACCGAGTTGGCTGTACAAGTGATGCAGGCTTGTCACCGGGACATCCAATGTGTGCTCATTTGCGAGCTGGCGAGCCTGCTCGTAGTGTCCGATGGCATCACGCACAGCAAACACGGTCATTGCCTCGTCGCCCGCCGCCATACTCCAACGAAACGCCAGGTCTGCCGACCCACTAGCTAGTGCGTGATAGGCCAGTACGGCGGCAGAGGCACCCTCCTGCTCAAGAACCTGAAAGGCTCGACCATGGAAGATGCGCCTGCGGGCATCACCAGCTTCGATATACGCTACTTCGCGAATCTTGTCGTGAGTAAACACGTAAGGAACGGCCTGCACCTTACCACTCTGACGGGGAGATTCTTGTAGGAGCAGGTCCTCGATGGCTTCATCCAGGGCGAAGAGTCCATCCTGCGTGGTCAGATGGGCAACCTGGCAGAGGGCTTCGAAGGTGAAGTCATGGTCCAGAACTGCACCTGCCACCAGGAGTTCACGAGCAGGGGGAGAGAGCCGGGTCAGGCGGAGCTGGATCATCTCGCGCACGTCCGAAGGGAGCATGACGTCAGGTGAGGTGGCATCGAGGATCGAGGTCTGTGGCTCGAACACCCAGCCTTTTCCCTCAATCAAGCGAGCCCCCAGTCCGCCACGTTCTAGCAGCGCCTCAAGCGTCGCCTTCACGAAGAACGGCTGCCCTTTCGTTTCCGCGAAGAGCCACGTACCAAAGCGTTCAATACTTGTTCCGCTGGGCGAGGCGCGGAAAGATGGTGAGGAGGATCGAAGCGCTGGATGTGCTCTTTGTCCGGCTTGTGGCTCACCGTCTTCGCCCGATACTGATTGGGCGATCTGAAGGATATCGTTGACAGAGAGCGGCCCGAGTTCCAGGCGTGTCAAGGGCACATCCCTTTTCAGATAGGCAAGCCATTCAACCAACCACGGGTCCATAGATCGTGTTTCCACGCGCCTGCTCAGCAACAACATGACGGGCATCGAACGCTCCGTCCACTGTCTCCCCAGGTACTGGAAGAGGTCCAGGGTCGCTTTGTCTGTCCACTGGAGATCATCGACAAAGATGAGCAGCGGTGCCCGTGCGGCATAAGCCTCTCCCAGCCGTGCCAACGCTTCGAAGAATCGGGAAGAATCGAATGCCTCGTCGACGGTTGGAGGAGGCAGGTCGGGGTAGCGTTCGCGCAATTCCGGGAGCAGGCGGGAGAGCTCGGCCAGCCAGGTAGTGCTCAAGAGTTGACGAAGGTCTGGCTCCTGCTCCAATTGAACTCGCAGAGGAACAAGAATTGGCTGGTACGCCAGGCGCTGGAAGCTTTTAAAGGCCCGCCCTTCGAGCACCCCTGCCCCTTGCGCCCGTACCCAGTCGAGAAAAGTGGCTGCCAGGAGCGATTTACCGATACCCGCTTCGCCTTCAATCACCACGACCTGTGGCTGCCCAACAGACGCCTTCTCATAGAGGGACATGAGCCTGTTGAGCTGCGCACCTCTACCAACGAAGGGTACTTCAAGCAGTGAACGTGCGGAAGGAGGACGTGGCACTATCGACTCGCGGGTGAGTTTGCTGCGAGGAGCAGTTGCATTGCGTATGAACGCTGCTTGGTCGACCATTTGTGGTGATGGTTTGACGGAGAGCTCGGTCATCAAGACGTCCTGGTAGGTCTCGTAAGTCTTCAGGGCCGCAACCCGGTCGCCGGAGGCGAACTGGAACTGCATGAGGCGCAGGGAGATGTCCTCGTTAAGGGGGTCAAAGGAGCGCCAACGCTCGACGGTAGCAATGGCCTGTTCGAGCTCCCCCTCCGCGCTCTGCATCTGGCAGAGCCAGTCAAACACCTGCTCGATGCGCTGGTACCAGTATCCGCGTTGGATACCCACCCAGTTATCGAAGTCCACCGTGTCGCGCAACGTAAAATCCTCGAGAAAGCCATTGCGATACAGTGCGGCGGCGTGCTGAAGGCGAGCAATCAGAGAGCGGCGCACCTCCCCAGGCCCCTCTTCACGTGCGGCCTGGTCGCGGGCCAGGCTCCATGCTGCCTGCAGCTCGTGCAGGTCGAGATCACTGCCCGAGTTCATATTGAGTCCGAGCGCATCATGCATAATGAGCAGGTGAGATTCGTGCGCTGGCTGAGTACCTTCCTCAAGAATGCGACGTAAGTAATGTAAGGTAATACGGAGTGCCGTTCTTGCATGAGCCGAATCACTTTCCGGCCAGAACAGGCGCGAGAGCCGCTGACGCTCGTGCATGCCACCTTCTGCGGCGAAGTAGGCGAGCAGCGCAAGGACCTTGCGATCCGGGAACGTCAATCGCCGGTCGAAGTGGGACACTTCAGGTGGCCCAAGCAACGCGATCTTCAGGATGCTCATGGAATCTGCTCCTACGCCTATAAATAGAGGCCTGTCTGATGCAAACTCTCTTGAAGTGACGCACTTTACAACAGCAACATGCGATAGTAAAATCAGCGACTGGAGAAGTTAAAGTTAGTATAGTCAACAAGAGACGAGAGCGCAAGGGTCTAAGAACCTGTTTTGGAAATCGCAGAGATGACCTCACGTGATAGACTGGAAGGATGAGTCTAAGTTATCCAAGCAATCTTTCTGATGCGGAGTGGGAGTATCTACGACGCCATCTCCCTCCCTTGCCCAGACATGGTAGACCGCCAATTCACCCCCTAACACAAACTGCTATTAGTGCCGGAATGATTGAGGAAAATGCCTCGAACTAACGAGATGAGTTATTCTAAACTTGTAAATGATTTTCTTACAAGAGTTAATAGTACGTGGTAATCATCTTCCGCAGTAACCGCTGACACTTCTGCTTTCAATCGTGTTCTAAGAGCCTGCTGAGAGCAATCAAGAATAGCATCAATGATAGGATTGACCTGCTTGATTGCTTGTCTTTGGATACTCTAATTGGTCGTTTGAAAAATTGGCAACACGAGAGCAACTGTTTTCCTTTGCTGGCGACCTATTGACAATGGTCAGTATTGTATGCCATAGTCTATTCGTGTGGGAGATCTTCCAACACACCACATTACCATCATAAAGGGACAGCCATGATCGGCCACACTTGAGTGACCTAGAACGCTAGCAGCACCATCCTGCCTCGCGCCGAGTACGTCTCTGGCCGGGGTGAGGAATTGTTCCGAACGCAACTTTCTCCTGGCGGATGTTGTGCTGCTCGCGCTCCTCCTTGTATGCGCGCTTCCACCCTCTGACTTCTGGAAGGACGAGTAGTTCCCTGTTCTGCACTCTGTCATACCACAAGGAGAAATCAGCATGCTTTCATTACGTACACGCTTCCAACTGCACCGGCCAGCACGCCTGGCGACGCTGTATGCCACGCTGCGCCTGCTGTATACCTGTAATCCCCGCGCCTTTATCACAAGCAGTATCGCCTCCCTCTTCGAGCCGCTGTTTTACCCGGCACTGCTGCTGCTGTTGCACCTACTCTTGCAGGAGGTCATCGGGCCGGGAGGCACGGTGCATTTCACGCCAACGGTGGCCTTTATCGGGCTTGGCCTGGTCATCCTCATCTTGGTGCAACGCCTGAGTATCATCCTGCGCGATAGCTCATCCACCATCTTGCGTCAGCAAGCCTGGGTGGTGATCAGCAAGCGCGTCATGCAGAAATTGCCAGCCGTGCCTTATCCACTCTTCGAGAACAATGCGTTCCAGGCGCGCTACGGACTGGTGATCCGCGAAGCCTCGGAGCGCTCCATCACACTGGTGGACTCGCTGCTCTCGACCGCCCCCATCTTCCTTGGGTTGCTCGGGCTGGCTGTGACGCTCTTTGTCCTTGCGCCCCTGCTGGTGTTGGCGATGGTGGCGATTTCCATCCCGGCCTCGCTCGTCGAGCGCCGCTTTAGCCAGGCAATGTACGAGTTACAGGAGCACAACGCGCCCAAACAGCTGCGCATGGAGGCTCTCACCAATATGCAGGTGGATGCCTCCTGGCAGCGCGACGTGCGCGTCTACCGGAGCGACATCATCGCCCGCGAGCACGCCTGGCTTTCTGAGGCGTACCTGGCAGAACTCAAGCATTTGACGGCACGCTTTGCCGGACTGCGCACACTGGCTGCCCTGGTGCAGGGCCTTGGCATCGCGTTGGCGCTCACCGCCCTCTTCGCGATCATCAGCCGTGGGCAGATCAGCCTGCCCAGCCTTGCAGTCATCCTTCCTGGACTGGCCTTGCTCTCCGGCATGATCCAGTCCCTGATCTACTCCGTACGGTCTTTGATCGAGTCGCTCAATTACGCGGCCACCCTCTTCGACTTTCTCGCACAGCCCTTTGAGGAGGAGCAGGGGCAACCAACGAACCTGTTGTCAAACACACAGGTGACGACCAGGGAGCGGGTCCCGGTAATCAGCCTGCGCGGGGTGAGCTATACCTACCCGGAGAACCAGAAAACAGCACTGTTTGATGTCTCATGCGATTTCAAGCCGGGTCTCACCGCCATTGTGGGAACCAACGGAGCGGGCAAGAGTACCCTCGTCAAGCTGCTCACCGGACTCGTTCCTCCGACGACTGGTTCGCTGCACGCGACACGCGCGACAGGAGAGGAGTTGCCCCTCTCGGAGTGTGCGAAGTCCGTGCTCTTCCAGGACCCCTCGCACTTCCACTTCAGTATCCGGCAGAATGTGACGATGCAGAGCGAGCGCACTCCAGGAGAGGAACAACGCATTGCTGAAGCATTGCGGCTAGCCGGCCTGTGGGAGGTGGTGGACGCATTGCCCGATGGCATTGACACCGTGGTGGGGGCGGGCTTCGGTGGCGTCACAGATCTGTCTGGGGGACAATGGCAACGACTGGCACTGGCGCGGTTGCTCTATCACAATGCGCCGCTGATCATTTTAGATGAGCCGACGGCGAGTCTGGACCCGGTGGGGGAGCGGCAGATCTTCGAGCTACTGACCACTTTTGCCAAAGAGAAGATCATCCTGTTCACCACGCACCGCTACGATACGATCCGCAAGGCTGATACCATCGTAGTCCTCGTGGATGGGCGCATCGCGGAAATCGGCACGCACGAGGAATTGGCCAGCCACACGCGGGAGTTCTGGTCGCTCTTCCTGGCGCAAGGTTCGCATACAAGCTCCTAATAAGGAGAGCCAGTTTCAAACAATGTTACGAGGCGTAAATCGGTTATTCTCCGTATACTAATTCGACCAGGGTCGGGATGTTGGTGACTACTTCCGACCCTGGGAACAGATTTTTTGAAAGAAAAGGCACACGGTGTCTCTCCGTGGGCACTCAGAGCGTGTTTGGGTGCCGGTTACATACTCCGGCCCAGACGGGTGAGGAGCAGTCGAATCAGTGCTATCTGGATGAGGGTTTCACTCGTTTGTACTTTTCGCTCGTAATCCTTGCTTAATCGTCTGCTGCGAGAAAGCCACCCAAATGTTCGCTCCACCACCCATCTCCGAGGCAGAACGCTGAACCCGCGCGTGCCTGGTGTGCGCTCGACTATTTCCAGATCCCAGTTGCCCTGGACAAGACACCATTGAGCTAGCTCCTGCCCTCGCGCTTGCCGAATCCGCCCAGATCTTTTTGAGGCGAGGGAGGAGCGGGGCGAGACCGGCAAGCAGGCACCGGGCACCTTTACTATCATGGAGATCGGCTGGGGTGACATAAACCGAGAGCAGCAAGCCCAGGGTATCGACAAGGATGTGGTGCTTACGTCCTTTCACACTCTTATGAGCATCAAAGCCGCAGATCCCGGCAGATTCCTCGACCGTCTTGACACTTTGCGCATCCATGATCGCTGCGCTCGGCTGCGCATTCCTGCCCACTCGCTCGCGTTCGGCTTCTCGCAAGGTCGTGAGCAGGCGAAACCAGGTGCCTTTGAGGCGTAAGCGTCGAAAATGGTAGAACACCGTCTGCCAGGGTGGGAAGTTGCAGGGCAAATAGCGCCACGGACAGCCAGTGCGCAAGATATAGAAGATGGCATCGAAAATGGCACGCAGGGGGTGAATTGGCGGTCTACCACGTCTGGGCAAGGGAGGGAGATGGCGTTGCAGACACTCCCACTCCGCATCAGAAAGATTGCTTGGATAACTTGTACTCATCCTTCCAGTCTATCACGTGAGGTCTTCTCTACGATTTCCAAAACAGGCTCTAAGACACAGTATGCTCATCAGGCAGGAGACCAAGGTCGCGTGCGCGCAGAATGGCTTGCGTGCGACTCTTGACTCCTAATTTGGAGAGGATATGGCTCACATGCAGCTTGACCGTCCCTGGTGCCACGACCAACGCCAGCGCGATCTCCTGGTTGGAAGCCCCACCTGCTAACAACTGCAGCACCTCCAGTTCGCGCTGGCTCAGTGGGTCAAGTAAGGGTTGCTGAGCGGAAGCCTGGCCGGGCCTTCCTTGTGCACGCCTTGGAGGGTTGGAGGTCCTCTCCTGGGTGGGGGAAGCTGCGATCGCCTGTTCTGCCGTCATATTTCTTCCTTCAGCCCACTTTTCTGCAAAGACCCGCTCACCGAGGAGACGTTTTGCTTGCTCGATGCGGCGTGCGCGACCGAGCCGCTCAACAAGTGGGAGCGTCGCATCACTGGCCTCGCGGTAGCGTTCTGCTGCTCCCCACAGTCGCGCTGCCCATGCAGGCTCACCCTGACCTGCCACCACATCCGCCAACTCTTCCAGACATAGGATGAGCGATCCAGTGTCCTGAACGGTGCGTGCGATCTCCAGGCTTTGAGCTGCCAGGGTTCGGCTTAGCATATAGTCATGCTCGCTTGCCGCTGCCTGCGCGAGCAAGGCATAGATGAGCGCCTGGCCCTGCTGGTCTCCCAGTTGTAGGTGCCGCTTCATGGCAGCTTCCAGCAAGATACGCGCACGATCGATCGCACCTTGTCGCAGGGCGATCTGTCCAAAGAGGCCAAGGAACCAGCCAGTTGCCCACGAGTTGTCGGCCTGAGCATGAATGGCAACTCTTTCATCCAACAGGGTTCGTCCTTTCATCTCATCTCCCTGGGCTAGGTAGACATCTGCTAAGCGTAAGTGCATCTCCCCATAGAGCCAAAGATCTCCCACCTTTTTGAAGAGGTCTGTAGCCCGTTCAAACAGGTCCTGGGTCTGAGCATAGTCACCTTGATACAACATGACCGAACCAAGCGCATTCAGAGCGCATGCCAGCGACCAACCTTCATCTCTTGATCCGGGTATCCACACAAAGGCCATCGTTTCTTCTGCCTGCACTCGTGCCTCTAGTACATCTCCCCTTGCCAGCAGGTAATGCACAAGCGACCAGGAAGCGAGCGCAAAGCACCGATAATCTCTCTGCTGCCGGGCGAGCGTCAGACATTCCTGTGCCCGGCTGGTATGGAGATCAATCAGCCCTAGGTGAAGGGCGATAAACGCTTCATAACAGAGCGCCTTGATGCGAGCGGAAATCGCCACATCCTGCCTAACTCCACGCAATGCATGCTCAAGCCAGAGCATTCCCTCGCTGAGACGCCCACACATATACCAGAACCATCCAAGAGAGCTTGCCAGGCGTAGCAATGACTCCTGGTGCTGCTGGGCCAGCAGCCACTGCAAAGCGGCCCGGAGATTTTCGGAGTCACGTGTCAAGCGATCCACCCACAGATGTTGCTGATGGCCGAACAATTCCGGGTCGCCGCGTTCCGCGAGGGTGAGGTAATACATAGCATGTACCTCTTCTGTCGCCTCCAACTCTCCAGAATTCGCAAGGGTTTCCAGGGCGTACTCCCTGATCGTTTCTAGCATCAGCAGGCGTGGCTCATCTCCTTCCCGGTCGCTCTGTTGCAGCAAGCTCTTGTCAAGCAGGGATGCGACCAGGTCTATGGCGGGAATCGAGAGATCCCCAGCTCCGCTACAGATAGCTTCCGCAGCCTCAAGCGTACAGCCGCCGACAAAGATGGCCAGGCGCTGGAAACACCGTTGCTCCTCGGCGTTCAGGAGATCATAACTCCAACTAATGGTATCACGCAGGGTCTGCTGCCGGGTGGGAGCATCTTGCCTTCCACCCGTCAACACGACAAGCCGGTGGTTGAGCCGCCCGAGCAAAACCTGGGGAGGCAGCAGTTTGCTCCGCGCCGCTGCTAGCTCCAGGGCCAGGGGCAGCCCGTCCAGTCGGATGCAGATCTGGGCTATAGCAGCCGCATTGTCCTCAGAAAGGACAAACGTGGGCTTCACCGTCTGCGCACGCTCAACGAAAAGGGCGACTGCCGCATATTGCAACAGCTGCTCATATGCTGGCAGGTGGAGCGGATCGGGCAAGGAGAGTGGAGGTACGGAGAACTCGTTTTCCCCCTCCACGTGTAGGACCGCTCGGCTGGTCACCAGGATCTTGATGGATGGACAGGCCAGCAGCAGTTCAACCAGCGCAGGCGCAGCTGGGAGGACCTGCTCAAAATTATCCAGCAGCAACAGGAGGTGTTTGTCACGCAGGAACGCTTTGAGCGACTCGAATAGCGACCGTTCCTCGACATCTCGTAGGCCGAGCGTCTGTGCGAT
>Ga0070706_100004793_pt1 | contig 12964 bp, 10 predicted proteins | sample KBSK5501metaG_FD_65476 | JGI IMG/M metagenome (GOLD analysis project Ga0070706, IMG submission 65476) | Corn, switchgrass and miscanthus rhizosphere microbial communities from Kellogg Biological Station, Michigan, USA - KBS K5-50-1 metaG | ecosystem: Host-associated > Plants > Roots >...
CCCGATGGACTTGTAGCCTACGTTGCGTTCCAGCGTGACGCCGTGGGTGCCGTGCAGGGCGATCCAGCGGGTCATGGACTCGTGGATCGAGGAGTCCATCACGAAGGTGTCGGCCGGCGTCTTGCGCGCGTGATGGAAGTGGACGGGGTAGTGGCCCAGGCGCCCGCCCTGGCCCATCTGGTAGAACTCCACGCCCTGGACCTGGAACTTCGCGAACCCCTGGCGGGCGATCAGGTGGCCGCCAAAGTAGTAGCCCGCGTCGTTCGATCCCGGAGGCGGGGCCGCGGGGAAGCTCTGGTCCTTGGTGTCGCCTTCCGACACGATGCGGATGCTTCGCGTCAGGAGACCGACCGCGGCCCTGGTCTCCGCGCCCGCGGCCTTGAGCGTGGGGTCGAGGATGCCATCCGGGACGGCGCTCAGCGAGTACCGGGTCCCGACGTGGTCGTACTTCAACGTCTCGTTGACCGTGATGCTGTTGCCGCAGCTGACGTCGCCGGCGACGGTCAATTGCTCGGAATGCCCGGGGAGATAGTCGGTGGTCGTGACCACGATCTGATCGCCCGCCTTCAGCGAGAGCTTCCGGTCGACGGTCAGCGTCTTGGTCCCCGCTTTCGCGGTGGCGTTCAGCCGGGCCCAGCTGGTTCCGCTGGTCGTCGGACTCTCGCCGCACTCGCCCGTCGCGCCGTAGGTCGCGCCCTTCTTGCCGAAGAGCTGCAGGGTGCCCCCGTAGGAGACGGCCAGGACCTTGTAGCCGAAGTAACCCAGCGGATCGGCGTCATCGCGGGGCAGCGGATGGTACATGTAAAAGGTATCGCCCTGGACGCTGCCGTTGGACCAGACGGCGTCCGGAACCCCACACTGCTTGTCGGTGACGCATTTGACGCCCGTGCCGGCCTTCGGGCTCGTGCACGCGGCATCCGCGCAGGTTTGATCATTGCCGTAGAGGTGGATCGTGACGACGCCGTCCTTGGTGCCGATCGGCGTGATCGTCCCGTCCTTGTCGACGCCGGCGAGCAGGCTCCCGCCCTTTTCCACCACGATGTTCGCCGCCCAGAAGTCGATGTTGGCGTCGGCGAACCTCAGCGTCCCGCCCTCCTTGATGTGCACGTTCCCGAGCTTGTAGGTCCCCGCTCCAACTTGGCAATCACGGTCGAGGATGAGGTCGCCGCCGCCCTGGTGCGTTTCCGGTTTCAGCACTCCGGGGACGCTCGAACAGGAGTGAGCCTTCGCCTCGGCGCGGCCGGCCTGGGCGGTCAGCCATGCGGCCATCAGGAAAACCGCTACCGCCATCGTGGTCGTCTTCCCCTTCATCACGGCTCCTCCGTCCGGGTGCGGCCGTATCTCACTGGGCCTTGTCCTCGAAGTTCGTCACGACGAGCAACGCCTCGGCGCCGATGGTGAAGCGTCCGGCGACCCGCGGCAGTCTAGTGGAAAATCGCCCTCGCGATCAACCCTAGCGGCCACGACAATCCTCCGTGAGCAGATCCGAGTGGCTGACCCGCTCGAGCTCATCGGGTGGCGCAGAAGCCGAACTGGGCCGACGCGCCGGGGGCGAGCACGCGGTTCCAGTCGACGCCGCTGAAGCGCACCGTGCCGCGCGTGCCGGTCGCAGTCGCGTTCCAGAGCTGCGAGATCGTTCCCTGCACGGTCACGTCCGTGGCCCACGCGGTGGTCCCCGCCGTCCCGTTGGTGACGCTTACGTCCGCGCAATAGCCGGCCCCCCAATCGCTCTGGATCCGGACCTGCGCGGGCAGCAGACCGTCCGAGGGACCGGAGATCACCGTCAAGGTCGCCGAGCCGGTGGCCGTGCCTCCACTTCCCGAGCACGCCAGGCCGTAGGTGAACGTCCCGGCCGTCGAGCCGGTGACGGTCTGGACGCCGGCGGTGGGCCGCGCGCCGCTCCAGACCCCGCTCGCCGTGCATGCGGTCGCATTCGCCGACGACCAGGTCAGCGTGGCGCTCTGACCGAGGCCGATGCTCGCCGGGTTCACGGCGATCGTCACCGTCGGCGGCTGGCCGCTCGTCGTCCGGTTGGCGCAAAAGCCGAACTGCGTCGAGGTGGCCGGGGCGAGCTCGCGGTTCCAGGACGCGCCGGTGAAGCGGACGGTGCCGCCGGCGGCGCTCGCTGTGGCGCTCCATAGATCCGTGATCGTGCCCTGCACCGCGATGTCGGTGGCCCAGACGACGCGAGCCGGCGCGGTGTTGGTGACCGTCGCGTTCACACAGTATCCGGCGCCCCAGTCGCTCGACGTCTGGACCTGCGCGGGCAGCACCGTCACCGTCGGCGCCGCGCTCACGGTCAGCGTCGCGGCACGATTGGTGGTACCGCCCGGCCCAGTGCAGCTGAGTGAGTACGTCCATGCCCCGGCCGACGTCGGGGCGACGCTCAGGCTGCCGCTCAGCGGTCGCGCGCCGTCCCAGGCGCCGGACGCGGTGCACGTCGTGGCGTTCGTGCTGGACCAGCTCAGCGTCGCCGCGTCGCCGACGGAGACGCTGGTCGGATTCACGGTCAACGTCACGGTCGGCGGCGCCGGGGTCGATGACCCGTTCCAGAGACGCCCGAGCAAGGCGAGCTTGTCCTCGCGGACGCCGGTCCAATCGTCGCGCAGGATCCCGCCGGTATCGCCGCTGTTCGGGTTCCACGTCCAGTAGAAGGCGCTGTGGATCCCCTTGCCGACGAGGTAATCGACCAGCGCGTCCTGCCAGGCCACGTCCCGGGGATCCCCCTCGCCGTACTTGCCGCCGAACTCGCCGATGACGACCGCGTGCTCGGCGCCGACGAACCGGCCGAAGCGCCGGTCCCAGATCGCCGCCATGTTGGCGGGGAAGGCGGGATCGTTGAAGTACGGCTGCGCGAAGACGTCGGGCCCATACGTGTGGGGAGACAGCACCAGGCGATCGGCGGGGATCGTCAGCGGCGTGCAGGCGAGCGGCTCGAGGTTCTCGCCCCAGAACTCACCGTCGTTCGCCGAGCACACCGGGTTCTGCTGGATCCCCTCCACGAAGATCAGCCAGTGCGGAGCCACGCCGCCCACCGCGGCGGCCGCGCGCTCCGCGGCGTGGTTCCAGTCGGTCGCCGGATCGCCCGTGCCCCACGTCGCCGCGCCGTGCGGCTCGTTCTTCGGGTCGACGCCGATGACGTGCGTGACCCCGCCATACCGTGCGGCGAGAAACGTCAGGTCGGCGATCCACTGCGCCTCCCCGTACTGCGGGGTGTACCAGAGCTCCGAGATGGCCCCGCAGTCCGGCCGGTGATGGTCGAAGAGCACGTAGAGGCCCCGGGCGTCCAGATAGTGGACGACCGCATCGAGGAGCCCGAGCGAATCGAGGCCCGCGAGATCGGGATTGAGGGCGTAGTCGATGCTGCTGGGCACCGATCCGCGCAACGTGCCCGGGCACACCGGCAGCCGCACGGCGTTGAAGCCGAGGTCGCGCATCTGGTCGATCATGCTCTTCCAGTTGCGGGCCCACAGGCCGTGCACGACGTGATCGGTCGTCTCGAAGCCGGACCAGTTGACGCCACGGAGCTGAACGGCCTGGCCCTGGGCATCGACGATGCGGCCGTCCACCACCGAGTACGCGGACACGGAATACGGACCGAGGAGCACCGACAGCAGCAGCACCATGAGGATCTGCCAGCGATAGAAGCGGCCGTGGCTGGAGATCGCTTGCGGGGGCCCGAGGCGCTTGATCTCGCTCATCATCTCCTCAGATAGCGCGTGTTAGATGGCCAGAAGTAGAACAGGATCGTGAACGTCAGCGCGTTCCCGGGCGTCGTGCCGAGAACCGCCCCGCTCACGAACGTAGGCCTGATGCTGAACTCCACTGCGACGAAGGCGGCGCCCGCGGCCGATGGGCATCGACGACTGGAGGAGCGCCACGTTTCGCGCCGCGCGTTCGAACCCCCTCGCCCACGCGACACTCACGGCGAGATGACTCCCCCACCCGGTTTTGATCATCCGTCGCCCTCCTTTTCGGGTCTCCACTCAGTCCACGCGGCGTACCAAAGAAGAGGGACAACAAAACAGTTAGTTACGGGGTGGCGGACGGGTCGGCCTTCAGTTTCTGAATAGGCAAACTGAGCAGCACCGCGCGGGACTCAGTCGCCTTGGGTGGGACCGCGACAGGAACCTCGCCGCGGGCTAGGGCCGATAGTCGGATAAAATCCCCGCCCGTGTTTCGGCTGGTTCACATCGGCGACCACGCTGCGCTTGCTTGCTCAAGCGGCTGCCTTCGCCTAGCCTGTCGGCGATCACTGTGCCGGGGGGAGGCCAGGACAAGCTGATGGCCCGGTACTCGAACCTTGGACCCGCTGATTAAGAGGCGGGCTCGCGATCCGTCCCGGCGCGTCCTACGACGTCACAAATCAATTGCTTCCTCTGCTGTACCCGTCCCAATCCGTCCCTAAATGGCCGCCGGACCGATCAACGGAAGTGTCACGGTGAAGGTCGCACCGGTACCCTCGCCCGCGCTCTGTGCCTGGACCGTTCCGCCGTGCAGCTCGACCAGGCGACGTACGATGGCCAGCCCGAGCCCAAGTCCGCCCTGCCCACGCGCAGTCTCGGCCTGCCGAAAGCTTTCGAAGACGTGGGGCAAAAAGTCGGCGCTGATTCCCTTTCCTGTGTCGCTCACGATGATGTGAGCCCAACGATCGTCGCGCTCGAGCCGGATCGTGACGCTCCCACCAGCCGCCGTGAACTTGATGGCATTCGTCAGGAGATTTCCGATGATCTGCTGGAGGCGATTCGGATCGGCCATCACCGAGGCGAGTGACGTCCCGAGCGCAGAGTCGAGCTTCACACCTTTGACCTCGGCGTCTGTGCGCATGCCATCGACCGCGGCTTCGATCGTTGGAGTGAGCTCAACTGATTGAAGATCGAGGCGAACACCACCCCGCATGAAGCGGGAGATGTCGAGAAGATCGTTGATGAGTGTGGCCTGGAGCTGGACGTTCCGCTCGATGACCTCGAGGGCCCGAAGCCGGTCGGCCTCACTGAGGTTTCCGGCTCGGAGCATCCGGGCCCAGCCGACGATGGAGGTGAGTGGAGTCCGGAGCTCATGCGAGAGCACGGCGAGAAACTCATCCTTGGCGCGGGCGGCCGCTTCGGCCGCCATGCGGGCGGCATCGGCGCGCCCGCGCTCGCGGATTGTCTGGTTCAAGAGGATGGTGGCCGCAACGGCCAGGACGAGCGCCAACCCGAGCCCGCCCCCGGTCGTCAAGACCGCGGTACGGCCTGCATGCTCCTCGCGCTGGGTGCGCTCGGTCAAGAGTCGCCCCTCCTCAGCGCCCATCGCGGCGACGACGGTCCGGATCTGATCCATGAGGCGCTTGCTTTCGTCGGTGATGACGATGCGTGTGGCCAGCTCGAACCCGCGCGGTTCGCGGGCGACAACCGCCGCGCTCAGCTCAGTTGCCTTTCGGCGGATCAATGCATCGAGAGCGGCGAGACGCTCCTGCTGTCTCGGATTGTCGACCGTCAGCGCGCGGAGGTGCTCAAGGCGAGCCGGCAGTGATGCGAGCGCAGCGTTGGAGGCCTCGAGATAGGCAACAGCGCCGGTGAGGAGGAATCCTCGTTGGGCTGTCTCGGCGTCGGTGAGGAGCGACAGAATCCTCTCGAGCGCGGTCCGGACCTCATGGGTGTGCTCGACCGCTCGGCTGGCGCCCCGAAGCTCGGCCAGGCGCTGATACGAAGTCGCTCCGACGATGGCCAGGATTGCGCACGAGAGCGCAAAGCCTAGAACACTCAGATCCCGAGCGAACGCTGGTCGCATCATGTAGGCTGAGGCGCGTGCCTTCATTTTAGCCTGCATTTTCATTTTGAGAGGCAAACGGATCAGACCATAATCGCGTAACACCCGCATGAAACGCGGCTCTCGGGGGCTCCTCGCTGGCACGGAAGGCACCGCCCAATGGGTGACGCGAACGCTGGCCCGGTTCGCCTCTCGTTCAATCCCCAACTTCGTGTCGAATTCCGTGGAGCCACGATCACCTCCGATGCGGGACTGCTCCTGCCGCGCGAGTTGGACAAACGCTCCCGAGATCGAGCCGTAGGCTAGTGCGCAGCTGACCGCGGCGTGGCGGAGCCGCTCACCGGTGCGATCTCGGCGCGCGCGGATCTCGCCTGATGGTCGTCACCGTCTCCGGAATCGCGCGACGATGCGCTCACGGGGCCTGCGGGGTCAGCACCGTTCCCATCACGCGGCCGGCCATATTCCCCGTGAGCACTTGGCCGCCCTGACTCGGCGTGAGGGCCGCGCTAGCCGCGGCGCGGACATTCAGGCCTTGGACGAGGACGGGCGCCCGACGGCGCTCCACGAACCATCTTGAGCCGCGAGCCGTCGTGGTGCGGGCGGTGCGGGGGCTGGGAGGATGACTAAACGCGCGTCAGGCGGCCGATTCGTGGGTGCGATGGAACCGGAACGTCATGCGCGTAGTGCACCTGCATCCCGCGCATGTGTTTTAACCCGCGACTCCACCGAGCCCGCCGCGAACAGCTCCAGCATGGCGGAGGGCTCGAGAGCGGTGGACAGTCCCGCCAAACAGTCCAGGCAGAGCGGGCACCGCGACAGTGCGTCGAGAAGCTCTTCATTCGTCATGACCGCACCGAGTCGGTGGGGGGTTGATCCTCCAATCCGCGTCGTCTCTGCCAGGCTCCCCTCGCATCGCGTCCGCGATTGCGCGCTCGCATTTCAGGCAGCGCTCAGCAAGTTCGGTGTTGAATTCCCGAAGGGCGAGCGCGGCCTCGCACAGGGAAGCCCGCGCACCAAGGGCTTTCTCGATGCTCGCGAACACGATCTCTTCGCTCGGATCCACATGTCCGTCTTGAATACTACACTTCACCCTCATCATCTCCTCCGATGGCGCGTGTTAGTCGGCCAGAAGTAGAAGCAGGATCGTGAGCGTCACGGCGTTCCCGAGCGTCGTGACGAGAACCGCCCCGCTCACGAACGCGGGCCGGACGTTGAACTCCACTGCGACGAGGGCGGCGCCCGCGGCCGTGGGCATCGACGACTGGAGGACCGCCACGTTTCGCGCCGCGCCTTCGAACCCCATCGCCCACGCGATACTCATGGCGACAAGCGGGGCGACGATAAGTCGGAGGGCGAACACCCAGGACAGTCCGGCTGAATGAACACCACGCCAGCGAGGCCGAACGGCACGTGCCCACCGAAGATACCGACCACCCCAAGCACGACCGCTCCCGTCAATCCAAGACCCCACCTGGTTTTGATCATCGATCGCCCTCCTTTTCTGGTCCCCATTCAGTCCACACGGCGTACCAAAGAAGAGGACAACTAAATCAGTTCGTTACCGGGGGGCGGACAGGTCGGGCTTCAGTTTCTGAATAGGCAAACTGAGCAGCACCGCGTCACACATACGCGAACCTGCTCCCCGCCGAGCGCGCGCCGATCACGTACGTGGCCGCGCAGCTCGGGCACGCAAACGCCTCGACGACGCTGCGCTACTACGCGAAGTGGATCCCGAGCACGCGTCCGTCCTCGCCGCGACATTGAGGACCGTACAGGCCGCCCTTGTCCTGCACAGCGCCGTCGATTGTTGCCGGGAATGCGGCACTATGACGGCGGTGTTCTCGATCGACCTTCCGCCGACCTAGCCGAGTCATCCAGGGCGTGATGTGGCCACGGCCCCGGCGTGGGGCGAACCTGCGCGCGGGGCCTGCGGAGAGCGAGAGGCCTAGAAGGCTTAGTATCTTTGCGACTCACCCGAGCCGGAAGACACCGTACGACTGTCCGCGTCCCGCACGGCCGGATACGATCGCCTGATCTCCAACGGCTCGCTGAGGGCCACCAAGATCGACTGGAGGAGACCGGGGCTGACCTGCGACCGCTCCACGATGCAGGGCACGCACAACGATTGTCGTTGGATCACGGCCAGCACGCCCTCGGCGTCGGTCGTCTCCCACCGGATCCGGAGTGGCGTCGCTTTGGGCAGAGGGCGGCGATTACAGCACATCGTCGACAGTCATCAGCGCCGCCGACGCTTTGATTGCCGGCTGATCATCCGCAGCACCGCCCGCACCCGTCTGCCCATCACTCGTTGAAGGCCACGTCGCCGCACCAGGTCTCCAAATGAAACGGCGACGTCGTATATCCTCGGGCGAGTGGCGCCAGCCCGACAGGCCATCCCCGCTTGCTCGGGCTGGCGCCTTCGCCTAGGCTGTCGGCGACCGCTGCGCTGTGGGAGGCAAAGAGAGCCTGATGGGTCGCCGTGCAAAGCCCCAGAAAGGTAAGGCGGACGCCAAGCGACCGCTCGCCCGCAAGTCGCCGAAGGAGGACGGCGCCAAGGTCAGCGACGTTGAGAAGCGCCTGGCCGAGGCGCTGCAGCTCAAGGCCGAGGCGCAGGAGCAGCAGGCCGCGACCGCCGAGATCCTCGGCCTGATCGCCTCGTCGCCTGACGATGCCCAGCCGATCTTCGATGCCATCGCCGTGAATGCCCTCAGGCTCTGCGACGCCGAGGGCGCGGTGGTCGTCTGACAGGCCCGGCATGCTCAACCGACTCGAAACCCTGATTTTGTGTCACAACTGTGCCCTAACTTTCGGGTGATCGTGGATTGCCGTTCGTCGTGGTCCCTGTCAGAGTTAGGCGCGATGACGCTCGGGCGGCTCGCCTTCGTCGCTCTTCTCACGGTTGTGATCCTTACTGCGCCGCTCGCCGCTGAGGCCGAAGACTACGCCTATCCGTATCGCGATCCGTATGTGGCGACGGTCACCACCGCCATCCTGAATGCCGATCGTCTCCGGCCGCGGCTCAAACGCGAGATCCTTCATGTCCAGGCACTGCCCGGCAGAAATCGACTGCCTGGTCTCCAAGGACGGGGTACTCTCAGCGTCGCCTTCTATCGCCAGAAGCACCCCGCACGCCTGGTGTTCATTCTCTCCGGCCTCGGGTCGAACCCGTACTTCGGGCTGGCCACCTACTACGCCACCCTCTTCCACAAACAGGGATCTCACGTCATCGTGCTGCCCTCGCCGATGACCTGGAACTTTGCGTTGGCGGCAAGCCGGAGCGGCGTGCCGGGGTATGCCCCGGCCGACGCCCGCGATCTGTATGAAGCCATGCAGCAGATCCTTTCGGTCCTCAGGACTCGATATGCCGTGAAGATCGAGGGAATCAATTTCATCGGAGCGAGCCTGGGTGCGCTCGAGGGCGCGTATGTGAGTGTGATCGACGCCGAGGAGAGAAAGATCGGCATCAACAAGTATCTTCTGGTGAACCCGCCCATCGATCTCGCGTACGCGCTCACGAAGATCGACGAGTGGCACGCAGTGGGAGCGAAGTTCGGCGCGGGGAGAGCCAAGGAAATCGTGGCGAAGGCTCTGGCCATCGTCGACTCCTTTTCGAAGGACAGGCGAGACAATCCAGCGATCTTCGATCAAGTGGCCAGAGACTTTGGCGCCTTCACAACAGAAGAACTGCAGTTCCTCATCGCCGAGGATCTGCAGGCGGCGCTCCCCGAGCTCATCTATGTCACGCAAGTCGTTCGCGGGCAGATCACGCGTGTCGTTGGAAAAGACCAGACGAGAAAACACCTCCAGGACGTCAAGGGCGTGAGCCTCGCGCGTTACCGCGAAGAGATCGCGCTGCCGGTATGGAGACTCCAAGCCGCCGACCCGCTCACGGCAGGGTCCTTGGCGGCGATTCTCGATCGGCTGCGCGGCAATTCGAGAGTGCACGTCATGCACAACGCGGATGATTTCCTGGCCGACAGGCGATCGATCGACGAGCTGAAAGAGGCTTTGGGCGATCACATGACGCTGTATCCCTATGGCGGGCACCTCGGGAATGCCTGGTATCCGAAAAACAGAGAATTCGTGCTCAGATTCTTTGGGCAGTGAGCGGTGACTGCTGCTGCGGGCGGATCAAATCATCGAATGATTTCGCGGCGGAGATTCTTGGCGAGCACGGGCGCGGCTGCCGCTCTCAGCGCCGCGCCGCTCGTCGCCTGAGCGCAGCAGGCCGGCAGGCCGGCGCTCGGGCGCCAGCAGCTCGTGTGGCATTTCTGATCGGCCTGAGTGAACTTGGGTTCGCGGTCGGCCAAGACGTGTCGATCGAGTATCGGTGGCTGCCGAGTCCACTCGCTCCGGCGGCCGAAGCCCTTATGGACTTCACACGCACCAATGTCGATGTCATCGTTGCGGTTGGTACCCCTGCAACGCTGTCTACCGGCGACCAACGTGGTCGCGCCGCGGGCGACAACGAGGGGCAGCGCCAGCGCGCCTTTGATGAAGTCCCGGCGGCTCGCCGCGTGGCCGAGGGCTGGGCCGCCAATTCACGAAGCCTGGTGCACACATACGCCACGCCCCCGTACGCGGACGGCGGCGCACGCCACCGTGGTCACCCCACTCGAATCGGTGTTTGGCTGGCACCAAGATTGTAAGAGGCACCATGGTCGCCGCCAGCACCGACCTGCTGTCCCGAGTCCAGCGCTATCTTGAGCGGGATCTCTGGACGATCGAGGCGTCGCCCCGCAGCACGCTGCGACGGACGGCGATCGGTCTCCTGCGCCTCGGCGTCATCCTCGTTCGAGCGCTGACCGATCCTCAGCTCAACCTCGAGGCGACCGCGCTCGTCTATCGAACGCTGCTCTCGATCGTGCCGCTGCTGGCCGTCGCCTTCTCGGTGCTGAAGGCCTTCGGAGCGCACTACCAGATCGAGGCCGTCGTGGCGCGCATGCTGGCGCCGCTGGGGGCGAGCGGAGCGGAGCTCACCACGCACGTGGTGAGCTTCGTGGACAACCTCAAGGTCGGCGTGCTGGGGGCGATCGGGTTCGTGGCGCTGTTCTACACCGTGCTGTCGGTGATCGAGCGCGTCGAGAGCGCCCTGAACAACATCTGGCACGTGCGCCGCCCGCGCCCCCTGGCGCGGAAGTTCAGCGACTACCTCAGCATCCTGCTCGTGGGGCCGGTCCTCGTCTTCGCGGCCTTTGCGCTCATGGCTTCGGCGCTGAACTATTGGCTGGTGCAGCGCATCCTCGCCGCCACGCATCTGACCTCGGCGGCCGTGGTCGTCGCACGGCACGGCGCGCCGTTCCTCCTGCTGGTCGCGGCGTTCACGCTGCTCTATCGTCTCCTGCCGTACACGCGGGTCACCTTGCAGGCGGCGCTGGTGGGCGGCGTGACGGCGGCGCTGCTTTGGCACATCGCCGGCTTCTGGTTCGCGGTCTTCGTCGCCCGTTCGACGAGCTACACCGCCATCTACTCAGGCTTCGCCGTCTTCGTCATCTCGCTGATCTGGCTGCAGGCGGCGTGGCTGGTGGCGCTGACCGGCGGGCAGGTCGCGTACGTATACCAGCATCCGATCTCTTATGTCGTCGTGCGCGGACGCCCGAGCCTGCTGCTGCGCGAGCGGATCGGCCTCGGCGCCCTCGTCGAGATCACGCGGCAGTATGTGGGGGACGGTGGCCCAGCGCGGCCGGTAGACTTGGCGCGCACGCTCGACGCTCCGCTGGGGGTCCTCGAGGAACTGATCGAGGACTTCGTCGCAGCGGAGCTACTGGTGCGCACGCTGGAGCCGGACGGCGTGATGCTGGCGCGGGCGCCGGATCAGGTCACTGTCGTCGACGTGCTCGGCGCCGTGCGCGAGCCGCCCTCATCGCGCGGTGTCGAGCCGCCTGCTGTGCCGACGGCGGTGACGGTCACGCTGCAGCGTCGCGACGACGCCGTGCGCGAGGCGCTCGGCAGCGTCACGCTGCGCGCGCTGGCCAGCGCGTCGTCCCAGCACACCTGGCGCGCGCTGCCCGCCGATCGCCAGCGCGCGGCCTGAGCCGAGCCTTCCGACGGTCTTTTGGATATCGAATTCGGCAACCATGACTCGCGTTCGATCATCAACTATGATCGATGCTGTGACCGCGATCACGAGGACGGTCCGCCTCCCCGGGTCTGCGCGAAGCTGGCCCAGGGCTTCGATACCGCTGATGCCGGGCAGCCGAATGTTCATCAAGATCAGATCGGGGTGGAGCTCGCCCGCCATCCGGACACCCTCTCCGCCGGTCGTCGCCTCGATGGTCCGATAGCCCTTGGCCTGAAGCGTGTCCCGCAGCAGCATGAGGTTCCTGGGATTGTCCTCGACGATCAGGATCGGCTCAGTCGCCACGGCGCACTGGGAGCGTGAACGTGAACATCGAGCCCTGTCCCACCTGACTTTCGACCCAGATCCGCCCCCACGCAGTCGATGAACTTGCGTCGTTGAGTCATCACGCCGCCTTCCCTCAGCCGGCGACGAGCTGGTGGTAGGCGCCTTCGGCGACGTGGTCCCAGGGGCCCACCAGCGCCTGGAACTTCGTGGAGGACGCGTGCACCTTCCTAGCCGTCGGCGTCTTCTCGGATTCCTCCCTGGCATCGGACCCGCGCCGTCTTCGACCGCTACAACATCACGAGCGAGGACGATCTGCGCGCCGCGATGCGGTCGGCGACCTTGCCCGCTCCAGTCGTGCGGACCGAATGAGCGTTCCGGGGAGTTTCCCGGCGTGCGGAAGCCTGAACGCTGAAATCCGAAGCCCCCGAAACCGCTTTGGTCTCGGGGGCTTCCGGTGGTTGCGGGGGGATGGATATCCTGAATGCTACACGGTCCCGGAACGGTACTGGATCGACCTTCGATGAGCCGATCCATCGGAGTCCACATGACCAACACGGGTTCGATTCCCCAACGGGATACGTCCGACGTTGACCGGCCTCACCTTCACCATCGCCGGCGTCGCCAGGATGGCCGCGTAGCCAGTGATCAAGAAGTCATGCGAATTCTCAGAGCATTGACGTACACCCTCGGCATGGCGGACGGCCTCATCTCGACGCAGATAGTGTCGTGCCCAGCAGGTTACATCCCGCCCGGCGAAGTCATCGCGAAGAGGGCAGCGGAAATACTCAGTGGCCCTGACCCAGCACAGCCGAAGGCGACCGTCACGGTCGCGGTACTCGCCGCGCTGACGCTCGATGGCTGCACTGC
>Ga0070706_100004796_pt1 | contig 12962 bp, 9 predicted proteins | sample KBSK5501metaG_FD_65476 | JGI IMG/M metagenome (GOLD analysis project Ga0070706, IMG submission 65476) | Corn, switchgrass and miscanthus rhizosphere microbial communities from Kellogg Biological Station, Michigan, USA - KBS K5-50-1 metaG | ecosystem: Host-associated > Plants > Roots >...
TCCAGACGGGTCGTCTGTTGCCTCTCTCCGAGTGGAACACGGACGAGTGGTGGTTCGGCTTCGCCTACCAGACCTCGATCCCGTACGCGGGGCAGACGATCAACATCGAGCGCAGCGATGGCGTGTATCCGACGCCCCACTGGGGCGGCAAGTTCGTGCTCCTGGTCGACGATGCCGACGACGCGCAGCCGCCCGACAAGGAAGGGCGCGTGAAGTTCCACTAGCGGCGGCTCTCCGTTCACCTGACGCTCCGGAGCGCGAGTGGGCGGACGTAGTCGCTCACGTAAGTCCGATGCCACCACGCGCCGGTCTCGCGGCGCTCGGCCGCTGTCGTGAAGCGGTAAAGGAACAGCCGCGCGCGCACGAAGCGCGGCGGCGTTCCGGCGAACGGATCGTGACGGAGCAGGCCTAGTACCGCCGGGTCGGCCTCGAGCAGCCTGGTCATGAATGGGACGAACCAGTCGTGGTACATCGGTGAGGACATTGCGGCGAACCACATGAGCCAGTCGAGCCGCAGGTGGTACGGCGCGTACTGCGGCGGGCGGCGCATGACGTCGCTGGGCTTCCCCTTGAATCCGTACTCGCGCCACGCCGTCGCCGGCGTGAGCGCGATCTCCTCCGTCCCCTCGACGATCACCTCGTACCGCTCCTTCGTGATGCTGCCGAACGCTCCATAGGTGTTGACGAGGTGGAGCGGGTCGAAGCTGTAGTTCATGAGCTGGCGACGTGAGAGCAGGTTCCGCGCGGGCTGAACGCTCCGGACGACGATGAGCGTCGTCACAAGGACGACGATGACCGCGTACCACGCTGGGAGATCGGTCGCGGGTGGATCGATCGGCACGACGCGGCGTAGCGCAGCGTCGTCGAATGCCGGGATCGCGAGCAGCATCGTGAGCACGTTGAGGAACGCGAAGTTGCCGCTCAGCACCAGCCATCCCTGTGTCGCGAGCACGACGACCGCCGCGAGCGTCCCGATCGGCTGGGGGAGGAAGAGGAGCCACGGGACTGCGAGCTGCGCGACGTGGTTGCCGGCGACCTCGACCTTGTGGAGCCGCTTCGGAAGGTGATGGAACCACCACGACAGCGGGTTCGGCATCGGTTGCGTCTCGTGGTGGTAGTAGAGGCAGGTCAGGTCGCGCCAGCAGGGATCGCCGCGCATCTTGATGAGCCCCGCGCCGAACTCCACGCGGAAAAGGATCCAGACAAGGAGGACCATCAGCGGCCGCGCCGGCGTGAGCTCGGCGTTGCCGAGGAAGATCGACAGGAAGCCGACCTCGAGGAGGAGCGTCTCCCAGCCGAACGAGTACCAGGTCTGCCCGACGTTCACGATCGAGAGGTAAAGCGCCCACAGGCCCGCCCAGATGAGCATCGCCACTGGCGCGGGCACCGCGTCGGGAACGCCGATCATCGTCGCCGCAGCGAGCGCGACGCCCGTCCATGCGACGGCCATCGCGATGCGGTCGCTGTAGCGCCAGTAGAAGAGGCTCGGGTGCTCCGCGAAGGGCACGGCCGCGATGAAGCGGGGGATCGGGAGGAGACCTCGCTCGCCGAGCAGCGGGCGCAGCTGGATGACCGCGATCAGGAACGCATCCAGGTAGATGAGTCCGAGGGCGCGCTGGAAGACCAGCCGCACGATCCAGTGGTCCGGAGCGGCCAGCCACTCCATCGTCCGCTCCATGGTGGCCCCCCGGGACTACCATGGGTCGGAACACGGGAGCTCGGCATGCCGGGCTGAGAGGGCGGTAACGGACCGCCGACCGTCTGAACTTCGTCCGGGTAATTCCGGGCAAGGATGGACCCTCGGTCGGAAGCGGCCCGCCGGCTCCCGCAAGGAGGCGGCGATGACCACGATCACGACCGAGCGGCCAGCCGATCAGGGCGCCGATGGGAGCATCCCGTCGTCACGAAAGGTCTACGCGGACGGGTCCCGTCCCGACCTGCGCGTCCCCTTCCGCGAGATCTCCCTCAGCCCGACCCCCTCACGGCTCGGGAGCGAGGCCAACGCGCCGCTCCGCGTGTATGACACGAGCGGTCCGTACACCGACCCGAGCGTCCGCACCGAGGTCCGCGCGGGACTGCAGCCCCTGCGCCGCGGGTGGATCCTCGAGCGGAACGACGTGGAGGAGTACGAGGGGCGCGCCGTCCGTCCGGTGGACGACGGTCGCCGCGCGGCCGACCACGAGCCGGTCTTTCCCGGGCTCCGACGACGGCCGCTCCGTGCGAAGACGGGAGGCAACGTCACGCAACTCCATTACGCCCGGCAGGGGACCGTGACGCCGGAGATGGAGTTCATCGCGATCCGCGAAGGGGTCGATCCCGACATCGTGCGCAGCGAGCTCGCCGCCGGGCGGGCGATCATCCCGGCGAACGTCAACCATCCCGAGAGCGAGCCGATGATCATCGGGCGCCGATTCCTCGTCAAGATCAACGCGAACATCGGCAACTCCGCCGTCGCATCGTCGATCGACGAGGAGGTCCAGAAGATGACGTGGGCCACGCGCTGGGGCGCGGACACTGTCATGGATCTCTCCACCGGTCGCGACATCCACACGACCCGCGAATGGATCATCCGCAACGCGCCGGTCCCGATCGGGACAGTGCCCATCTATCAGGCCCTCGAGAAGGTCGGCGGTGACGCCGCCGCGCTCTCGTGGGAGATCTACCGCGACACGCTCATCGAGCAGGCCGAGCAGGGGGTCGACTACTTCACGATCCACGCCGGCGTGAGGCTCGCCTTCATCCCGCTGACGGCGAAGCGCGTCACCGGGATCGTGTCGCGCGGCGGCTCGATCATGGCCGCGTGGTGCCTCGCGCATCACCAGGAGAACTTCCTCTACACGCACTTCGAGGACATATGCGAGATCATGAAGGCCTACGACATCTCGTTCTCCCTCGGGGACGGGCTACGTCCGGGATCGATCGCCGATGCCAACGACGACGCGCAGTTCGGGGAGCTGGACACGCTCGGCGAGCTGACCGAGATCGCATGGAAGCACGACGTCCAGGTCATGATCGAGGGACCCGGTCACGTTCCGATGCACAAGATCAAGGAGAACATGGACCGGCAGCTCGAGAAGTGCCACGAGGCGCCCTTCTACACGCTGGGCCCCCTCACCACCGACATCGCTCCCGGCTACGACCACATCACCTCGGCGATCGGCGCCGCGATGATCGGCTGGTTCGGCACCGCGATGCTCTGCTACGTCACGCCCAAGGAGCACCTCGGCCTCCCCGACCGCGAGGACGTGAAGCAGGGAGTGATCGCCTACAAGATCGCGGCGCACGCCGCCGATCTCGCGAAGGGGCACCCGGGCGCACAGGAATGGGACGACGCTCTCTCGAAGGCGCGGTTCGAGTTCCGCTGGCGTGACCAGTTCGCGCTCTCGCTCGATCCGGAGTCCGCGTCCGCCATGCACGACGAGACGCTGCCGGCGGAAGGCGCGAAGCTCGCGCACTTCTGCTCGATGTGCGGACCGAAGTTCTGCAGCATGCGGATCACGCAGGACGTGCGGGAGTACGCCAAGACCCATGGCCTCGCAGCCGTCGAGGACGCCATCCCGCTCGGCCTTGACGAGAAGGCGCGCGAGTTCCGCGAGAGCGGCGGGAAGGTGTACCAGCGGCAGTGACGTCCGCGCTCACGATCGCCGGGGTCGATCCGACCGGCGGCGCGGGGGTCTTCGCGGACCTCCGCGCCTTCGCGGCGGCCGGCGTGCCGGCGAGCGCGGTCGTGACCGCGGTCACGGCGCAGAACGCGCGCGGCGTGAGCGCCGTGCACGCGATCCCGGCGAGCGTGGTGCGAGCGCAGCTGGACGCCGCGATCGCTGACCGGCGGCCCGCAGCGGTGAAGACCGGGATGCTCGCGACGGCGGAGATCGTCCGCACGGTCGCCGAGGCCGTGCGCGGCCACGGGTTCTCGGAGCTCGTCGTCGACCCGGTCCTCGCGGCCAGTGCCGGCGGATCGCTGCTCGACGCCGACGCGTGGGAGCCGCTCCTGGTCGATCTCATCCCGCTGGCACGCGTCGTCACGCCCAACGTCGCGGAGGCCGCGGCCCTCACGGGGCTGGCCGTCCGGTCGGTCGGCGACGCGCGCACCGCCGCGCACGAGCTCCTTCGCCGTGGCGCTCGCGCGGTGATCGTGAAGGGCGGGCACCTGCCGGGCGCCGCCGTTGATCTCCTTGTCACCGCCGACGGCGACGTGCCGTTCTCCGGAGAGCGGATCGGCGGGCACGTCCGAGGGACCGGTTGCACCTTCGCCTCGATCCTCGCCGCGCGCATCGCGCTCGGCGACGACCTCGTAGCGGCGGCGGGCGCGGCCAAGGCGTACGTCGCCGCCCTGCTGCGCGCTGCGGATGCCGACGGACTGCGGCGCGCTCTTCGCCTGTACCTCATCGCGGACAGCGGCCTGATGACGCCGCTTGACCTCCCCGCCGCTGTCGAGGCTGCCGTGCGCGGCGGCGTACGGATCGTGCAGCTGCGGGCGAAGGGACTGGACACGCTCGCCCAGATCGCTCTCGCTCGCGAGCTCGCGGCACTGTGTCACCGCGCGGGGGCGATGTTCGTCGTCAACGACCGCCTCGACGTGACCATCGCGAGCGGCGCCGACGGTATCCATGTCGGCCACCAGGGCGTCGAGGACATCGCGCCGGCGGATGCCCGTCGGGCGCTGGGCGCAGACGCGATCGTCGGAGTGTCCGTGGGGAGCCCGGAGGAGGCGCGGGATGCGGAGGCTGCCGGGGCGAGCTACGTGTCAGCCGGACCGATGTTCGCGACCGCGACGAAGTCGGACGCCGGCCCTGCGGCGGGCGTCGCGCTGCTACGGGCGGTACGCGCCGCTACGAACCTGCCCCTCGTTGTCATCGGCGGCATCACCGCCGACCGCTCCGCTGAGCTCATCGGCGCGGGTGCGGACGGGGTCTGCGTCGCGAGCGCGATCCTGCGCGCACCGGATCCCGAGGCGGCGGCCCTCGCGTTCCCCCTCCGCGAGGACGGGGCACTCGGATGAAGGGCCACCTTCAGCTGGTGACCGACCCGCGACGGGCCGATCTCGCCGACCTCGTGGGGCGGGCGGCCAGCGCCGGCCTCGATTCCTTGCAGGTGCGCGACCGTTCCGCGACGGCCGGCGACCTCCTCGCCCTCGCGACCGATCTGGCGCGCGCGATCCGTCCGGGGCCGACACGCCTCCTGGTCAACGATCGCGTGGACGTCGCGCTCGCGGTGAGAGCGCACGGCGTACAGCTTCCCGCGCGCGGCATCCCGCCGCTCGTTGCGCGCTCGCTCCTCGAGCCGTGGCAGCTCGTCGGCGTGTCGGTCCATTCAGTCGCGGAAGCGATCGCCGCGGCCGACGCCGGCGCGGATCACCTGGTCTTCGGTCACGTGTTCGCGACCGCGAGCCACCGCGGCGAGGCCCCCCGCGGCCTTGCCGTGCTACGCGAGGTCGTCGGAGCCGTCCGAGTCCCCGTCCTCGCGATCGGTGGCGTGACCGCGGCGAATGTCGGCGAGGTCCTCGCCAGCGGTGCGAGCGGCGTGGCGGTGATCGGAGCGATCCTCGACGCGGACGAGCCCGTCCGCGCGACCAGGGAGCTCCGCGACGCGATCGACCATTTCGGCGACGTCGCACGACCGTTACCCGATCGGAGGGACTAGATGACGATCACGCTGAACGGCAGCGCCCAGCCGCTGTCGGCGCGGACGTCCGTCGGCGAGCTGATCCGGGCGCGAGGCCTCGCCGCCGCGGCCGTCGCGGTGGCTCTGAACGGCGACGTCGTCGAGCGCGAGCGCTGGAGCGAGACATGGATCGAGGAGGGTGACGACGTGGAGATCATTCGCATCATCCAGGGAGGCGCGGACGACGATCCGCTTGTGATCGGGGGAGTGTCGTTCCGGTCGCGGCTGTTCACCGGAACAGGGAAATTCGCGAGCGGCGAGATCGCCGCGGCGGCTCTCGAAGCCTCAGGCACGCAGCTGGTGACCGTCGCCATCCGGTACGTGGACCTCGACGATCCCAAGCGCAGCGGGGTCCTCGACGGGGTCGACCTCGCTCGTTATCGGCTTCTGCCCAACACCGCCGGCGCGACGACCGCGGAGCATGCGGTGAAGATGGCACGGCTGGCGCGCGTCGCGACGGGCACCGACTTCATCAAGCTCGAGGTCATCGGAGACCGGGAGTACCTGTGGCCCGACAACGCCGCGACCATCGAGGCCACGCGCGCACTGGTCAAGGAGGGTTTCACCGTCCTCCCGTACTGCTCGGCGGACCTCGTCACGGCGCTCCGGCTCGAAGAGGCCGGTGCGGCGACGGTCATGCCGCTCGCGTCGCCGATCGGCTCCGGCCAGGGCTACAACGACTGGGTCGGCATCGAGCGGATCGTCCAGCGCGTGAGCATCCCGGTCGTCGTCGATGCGGGGATCGGCGTCCCGAGCGAGGCCGCGATGGCGATGGAGCTCGGTGCCGCCGCGGTGCTCGTCAACAGCGCGATCGCCCGCGCCCAGGACCCGGTCGCCATGGCCGAGGCGATGAAGCTCGCGGTGATCGCGGGCCGTACCGCGCGGGTCGCGGGCCGGATGGCCAAGCGACGCGAGGCGGAGCCGTCGAGCCCGCAGCACGGCATCCCGAAGGCGCCGGAGACGACGCCCGCCTGAGAGTAGGCTCGAAGCGATGGCGCGGACCGCGCTTCGCGTCTTCTCGCTGATCTGCTTCGGCCTTGGCCTGGCCGGCGCGGCAGAGGCGAACCCCGGCCCCGTGACCATCGTCGGACGCATCGAAGGCGTGATCAACCCGATCACCACGCGGTACGTGGACCGCCTCATCTCCGACGGAGAGTCACGCGGCGCGAGCGCCGTCGTCTTCACGATCGACACCCCGGGCGGGACGCTCGATGCGACGTCGCAGATCACGCAGCGGATGCTCAACGCGAAAGTCCCGGTCCTCACCTTCGTGTCGCCGCCGGGGGCACGCGCCGCGTCGGCCGGGACGTTCATCACGCTCGCGGGCCACGTGGCCGCCATGGCCCCATCCACGAACATCGGCGCGGCGCATCCGGTGGACTCGTCGGGAGGCGACATCCAGGGCGACCTCCGCCTCAAGGCGGAGAACGACGCGGTCGCTCAGATCCGCAACATCGCCTCCGCCCGAGGGCACAACGCGGACTGGGCGGAGCAGGCCGTGCGCAAGAGCGTCAGCATCGGGACCGACGAGGCGATCCGTCTCAACGTCGTCGACCTCGTGGCGACGGACGTCGCCGATCTTCTCAGGAAGGCGGATGGCCGCGAGGTCACGCTCGCGCAGGGCACCGTCCGCCTCGCGACGGCCGCGACGACGCAGGTCGAGGATCCCTTCACGCCCTTCGAGCGGCTACTGCATTTCGTGACGAACCCGCAGGTCGCGATCCTCCTCTTCACGATCGGCACCTACGGGCTGATCTTCGAGCTCTCCAATCCGAGCCTGATCTTCCCGGGCGTGGTCGGCGTCATCGCGATCCTTCTCGCGCTCTTCGCCTTCGGGACGCTCGACGCGAACGGCGCCGGGATCGCGCTGCTGCTCTTCGCGGTGCTGCTCTTCCTCTCGGAGTTGTGGGTCCCGAGCCATGGGATCCTCACCGCGGGTGGGGTCGCGGCGATCGTGGTCGGCGCGATCGTGCTGTTCCCGCCCGGTCGTCCCACCCTGCCCGGTCTCGAGCTGCAGGTCCCGCCCGTGACCATCGCGGCGGTCGCGGGGGCCAGCGCCGTGTTCTTCGTCATCATCGCCCGGGGATCGCTGCACTACCGCAGACTGAGCGCGGTGAGCACCTCGCCGACGCTCGTTGGCTCGCTGGGGATCGCCAAGAGCGACGTCGACCGATCGGGGATCGTTCACGTCGCGGGGGAAGACTGGAGCGCGATCAGCGCGGAGGGGCCGATCCACCGCGGCGAAGAGGTGCGCGTCAACGCGGTCGATGGTCTGCGGCTACTGGTCAGCCCTGCGAAGGGAAAGGAAGGGGTCTAGGTGGAAGGTCTCATCGCCATAGGCATCGTCATCGTCATCGTCGGCTACCTGCTCACGCGCATGATCAACATCGTCAATCAATACGAGCGGATCGTGATCTTCGCGTTCGGCAGGTTCGATAAAGTGGCCGGCCCTGGCTTCGTCTTCGTCCTGCCGCCGCCATTCCAGAGCGTGGCGAGAACGATCGACCTGCGCGAGTTCGTCGTGGAGATCCCGCAGCAGACGTGCATCACATCGGATAACGCTCCCATCGCCGTCGATTTCCTGATCTATCAGCGGGTGATCGAGGAGCAGGCCAAGGACTCCTTCCTCAACATCCAGAACTTCCGCCAGGCCATCAACGGCATCGCGCAGACCACGCTGCGGTCCGTCATCGGCAACATCCCGCTGGACGACGTTCTCTCAAAGCGCGAGCAGATCAACGAGTCGCTGCGGGTCAAGCTCGACGAGATCACTCACCGCTGGGGGATGAAGGTGACGAACGTCGAGATCAAGGAGATCGTGCCGCCGCGGGACATCCAGGACGCCATGAACCGGCAGATGTCGGCCGAGCGGAACCGTCGCGCCGCGATCCTCGAGGCGGAGGGCAAGAAGCAGTCGGCCATCCTTGTGGCCGAGGGCGACAAGCAATCCAACATCCTGCAGGCCGAGGGCGCCAAGCAGGCCCAGGCCCTGCGCGCTGAAGGATTCGCGGTCGCGCTGCAAAAGATCAATGAGGCGGCGATCACCGCCGACGCCCGCACGATGACGCTGCAGTACCTCGACGCGCTGCGGACCATCGGGACGTCCGCGTCGACGAAGTTCGTGATCCCCACGGAGTTCACGACTTTGCTGCAGCCGCTCATCGGGATGACCCAGCGCGCGGGCGAACCGGCCGGGAATGGCCCGGTGACGAAGACCTAGCGCCAGGTCACGGGCCGGCGGGCCGCTCGACCCCTGGCTGCCGCACCGCCATCGGCCGCCGCGGGCGCCGGCGCGCCAGGGGCGAGTACACGGGCGGCGGGAGCCGCCAGGCGCCGAGCCCGCGCGCGCCGCGCTGCTCCCCCGGGAGCGCGGTCGTGCGCGCGGTCTGGGGCGCGGCTCCCGCCGATGCCGGTCTGAAGAAGGCCGTTGCTACGGACATGAGAGGCGCAAGATAGAACATCCGTTCATCATGTCAAGGGGCCAAATGTGCCCGGCGTAGGATCGAAAAAAGAGGGGAAGTGACCGTCATCGCAGGGGTGGAGCTGGCGCCGCAGCGGCCGCGCTTCGTGCGCGAAAAGGCCGAGCCGGAGGGTCACATCCTCGAGCCGGAGTGGTCCGGCACGCGCGTTCTGGTACGGGTCGGGCACGGCGAGCCCAGATTCGTGGGCTACGACGGCCCGGTCGATGCCCCGCGCGAGCTCTACGACGCGATCGCATCCGACACGCAGTGCGGTACGGCGATCATCGACGGCGTCCTCACCGACGCGCTCGACGAGAGCGAGCTCGAGATGGACCCCGAGGGCAACGCGTTCGTCCGTGAGCCGAAGCCTCGCACGGTCTTCGCCGCCTTCGACCTGCTCGAGGTCGACGGCGAGTCGCTCATCACCGTACCGCTCCTCGAGCGCAAGCGGCATCTCGAGAGCGTCCTGAAGTCGAGCCCGAACGTTCGCCTTACCGCGTACCGTGCGCGCGACCTTCACGCATGGCGCGAGACGCTCCTCGAGCAGGGCTTCCGCCGTGCCGTGCTGAAGCAGTGGAACAGCCCCTACAGTCCCGGCACCACCGCCGATACCTGGCTCGTCATCGAGAAGATCCGTGAAGCAGGGAGACGCTGATGCAGACCGCAGCCGTCATCGACCACACCCAGCGCGACCCCTGGCAGGTCGCGCTCGAGCAATTCGACATTGCCGCGGACAAGCTCCATCTCGACCCCAACATGCGCGGCATCCTTCGCGAGTGCCAGCGCGAGCTGATCGTGCACTTCCCCGTCCGCATGCAGGACGGAGTGGTGAAGGTCTTCACCGGCTACCGCGTGCAGCACAACACCTCGCGCGGGCCTGGCAAGGGCGGCATCCGCTACCACCAGTCGGTCACCCTCAACGAGGTCAAGGCGCTCGCGATGTGGATGACTTGGAAGTGCGCGGTGGTCGGGATCCCCTACGGCGGCGCGAAGGGCGGCGTGGTCTGCGACCCCAAGCACATGACGGCACAGCAGCTCGAGACGCTCACGCGGCGGTACACGACCGAGATCTCCCTCCTCATCGGTCCGGACCGCGACATCCCCGCACCTGACGTGAACACCAACTCCCAGACCATGGCATGGATCATGGACACCTTCTCCATGCACGCCGGGCACACCGTGCCCGCGGTGGTGACAGGTAAGCCCCTCTCGATCGGCGGCAGCGAAGGCCGCAACGAGGCGACGGCGCGCGGCGCCGTGTACACGATCATCGAGGCGGCCAAGGCGCTTGGCCTCGACCTCGACGGCTCCCGCGTCGTCGTGCAGGGCTACGGCAACGCGGGGCTGTACTCCGCGAAGCTGATGGCCGAGCTCGGCGCGACCGTCATCGGGGTCTCGGACACGAGCGGCGGCATCCACAGCGCCAAGGGCCTCGACCCCGAGAAGGTCGCCGCGTTCAAGCGCGAGACGGGGCGCGTGCAGGGACTTCCGGGGGCCGAGCGCATCACGAACTCCGACCTCCTCGAGCTCGACTGCGACGTGCTCATCCCCGCGGCGATCGAGAATCAGATCGGCGCGCACAACGCGCCGCGCATCAAGGCGAAGATCGTGGCCGAGGCGGCGAACGGTCCGACGAGCCCCGAGGCGGACAAGATCCTCCACGACCGCGACGTCATGCTCATACCCGACATCCTGTGCAACGCCGGTGGCGTCACGGTGTCGTACTTCGAGTGGGTGCAGGACCTCCAGAACCTGTTCTGGCGCGAGGCCACGATCAACGCGCGGCTCAAGGAGGTCATGGTGAAGTCGTTCAACGACGTCCTCGACCTCGCGCGGAAGCACAAGGTGGACATGCGCACGGCCGCGTACATGCTGGCCGTGACCCGCGTTGCCGATGCGACGTTGACGCGAGGGATCTATCCATGAGGCGCTACGGAAGCGCGTGATCTAGCGTCTCGCCCTAGGCCGAACTCTTGATCCGTTCCAACGTGACGTTGGGGCGCTAGAAGAAGACCACCGCGCAGCAGCTCATCGCGATAGACATCGAGACCACCGGGTTCGACCCGGCGGTCGACCGCATCGTCGAGATCGGCGCAGTGCGCCTGACGGTCGCGCCCAACGGTTCGCTGACCGAGGCGGACCGCTTCGTCACCTACGTCGACCCCGGCCAGGCGCTGCAGCGCGTCATTGTGCGGCTCACGGGCATCCGCGATGCCGATCTGGCCGGCGCGCCGTCGCAGGAGGCCGCGATCGCGGCGTTCGCCGCGTTCCTCGGCGATGACGCGACGCTCGTCGGTCACAACGTCGCCTTCGACGCGTCTTTCCTCGAGCGCGCGGGGCTGCCCGCCGGACTCGGGCGTCTCGACACGGCCGAGCTCGCCTCGATCCTTCTCCCCGGCGCGACCTCCTATGCGCTGCAGCGTCTCGCCGCGGACGAGGCGATCGTGCCCGAGGCGGCCCACCGCGCGCTCCACGACGCGCTGACCTGCGCCGGTGTCCTGTCGGCGCTGGCTCGTCGCGCGCGCGATCTGCCACCGCTCGTGCTGGAGGAGTGCCGCGCGCAGGCGGCACTGCTCGGACCGGCGTACGTGGCGTTCTTCGAGCGGGCGCTGCTGAGCTCGTGGAGCGGTGCGACCGAACACGCGGGCCCGGCGGCGCCCGCCGAAACCCTCGATCCGACTGAACGCGCGAGCCCAGCGGCCCGCGCGCCGGCACCTGTTTCCGCCAATGCGACCGAACGCGCGGGCCCGGCGAGTGGCCCGCCGAGGGACCCCGCTGGCGTGGGGGACCACCCGAGCGGAGCACCGACGACCGCGGGTCGGACCGAAGTGAGGGGATGGCGTAGCGAGGGTGGTGGACCCACGCCAGAAAAGAGGGTTTCGGCGGGCGCCGCCGGGCCCGCGCGTTCGCTCACGCACGTCCGAGACACATTCGCTGAGCTCGCCTCCACATGGCACGGGTACGAGGAACGGCGCGAGCAGCTCGAGCTCGCCGAAGCGATCGAGGCCACGATGGACGGTGGGGGAGTGCTCGTCGCGGAAGCGGGGACCGGCATCGGCAAATCGCTCGCGTACCTCGTCCCCGCACTCGCGCGCGCGCAGATGGGGGAGCGGGTCGTCGTGAGCACGCACACACTGCCGCTGCAGGATCAGCTCATGCGGAAGGACCTGCCGGCGCTGCAGGCCGCGCTGGGCACGGATGTTCCCGTCGCGGTGCTCAAGGGCCGCTCCAACTATCTGTGTCCGCGGCGCTGGCAGGCGTTCCGCGGAGCGGCAGCCACGCGCGATGAGGTGCGGCTCGCGCTCAAGACGCTGGTGTGGCGCACGTGGACCGAGACCGGTGATCGCGCGGAGATCACGCTCATGGGCAGCGAAGGGGCGCTGTGGCCGCGCATCTCGGCCGACGACGAGACGTGCGATGGCCGCCGCTGCGCGCGCGTCGCCGGCGGCTGCTACCTGCAGCGCGCGCGGGAAGCGGCGTCACGTGCGGGCGTCGTCGTCGCGAATCACGCGCTCCTGCTCTACGACGCGCGCATGCGCAGCGCGCTGTTGCCGGAAGCCGACCATGTGGTCGTCGACGAAGCGCACCACCTCGAGGACGTCGCGTCGGACGTGTTCGGATACCGGCTCGAGGAGCAGCGCGTGCGGCGGGACCTCGACCGAGTCGGACGCTCGCCGCTCGTGATCGCCGCGCTCAAGGACGAGCGGGCGCAGAAGGCGGAGGCGCTGCGTCAGGAGATCGACCGCGCGCGCGAGCGGACGGGCGAGACGTTCACAGCCCTCGCCGCACTGCTGCCTGCGGACGCGCCCGGGGGCGAGGACAAGCTGCGGATCACCC